>OIXX01001104.1_pt1 | contig 10472 bp, 9 predicted proteins | sample 1588161 | NCBI WGS metagenome assembly OIXX01 (sample SAMN03283274) | human gut metagenome | biome: human-associated habitat; material: feces | host: Homo sapiens | place: Peru | collected 2012
CCCGTCCGTTCGGCGGCACCTTCTTCATGTTCTCCGACTACGAGCGTTCCGCCGTGCGTCTGGCCGCCCTCATGCAGATTCCGAACCTGTATGTGTGGTCCCACGACTCCGTCGCCGTCGGCGAAGATGGCCCGACCCACCAGCCGGTGGAGCATCTGGCCTCCTTCCGCGCCATCCCGCAGCTTGAGGTCGTTCGTCCGGCCGATGCTTACGAGACCGCCGAAGCCTACCGCTACTTCTTCGAGAAGAAGAACACTCTGCCGGCAGCCATGGTGCTGACCCGTCAGGGCGTTCCGGTTCTCGCTGAGACCGCCGAGAAGGCCAAGGACGGCGTCAAGAAGGGCGCCTACGTGCTCGTCGATACTGAAGGCACCCCGGATGTCATCATCATGGCCACCGGTTCCGAAGTGCAGTGGGCCGTGTCCGCAGCCAAGACCCTGGCTGACGAAGGCATCAAGGCTCGCGTTGTGTCCGTTCCGTCCCTCGAATGGTTCGAGGAGCAGGACGCCGAGTACAAGGAAGCCGTGCTTCCGGCCTCCGTCAAGGCTCGTGTCTCCGTTGAGGCTGGCGTTGCCATGCCGTGGTACAAGTACCTCGGCTCCTACGGCAAGCCGGTTTCCATCGAGCAGTTCGGCCTGCAGGGCGACGGCGCTCAGAACATGATCGACCTGGGCATCACCGCCGAGCATGTTGTCGAAGCCGCCAAGGCCTCCATCGCGGAAGTCGAAGCCGCCAAGTGATTCGACGGGGAGGGGCACAATGCATGTGCCTCTCCCCTTTTACCGCACAATAGATAAAGATTTGATCCAAAAAGGTATCAAGGAGAAAAACAATGACTGAAGCAACTCAGCGCACCTCTGACTCCGGTGTCTCGATCTGGCTGGACGACCTGTCCCGCACCCGTATTGAGTCCGGCAACCTGCAGGAGCTCATCAAGGACAAGAACGTCGTTGGCGTCACCACCAACCCGTCCATCTTCCAGAAGGCTCTGAGCCAGGTCGGCCCGTACGATGCACAGCTCAAGGAGCTCGGCAAGGTTGACGTTGAGACCGCTATCCGCGAGCTCACCACCACCGACGTGCGTAACGCCACCGACATCTTCCGTGAGATCGCCGAAGCCACCGATTTCGTCGATGGCCGCGTCTCCATCGAAGTTGATCCGCGTCTGGCCCACGAGACTGAAGCCACTGAGAAGCAGGCTGTCGAGCTCTGGGAGAAGGTCAACCGTCCGAACGCCATGATCAAGATCCCGGCAACCCTCGAAGGCTTGCCGGCAATCACCGCAACCCTGGCCAAGGGCATCTCCGTCAACGTCACCCTGATCTTCTCGCTCGAGCGTTACGAGCAGGTCATCGACGCCTTCATCGAAGGCATCGCTCAGGCTGACGCCAACGGCCATGACCTGAAGCACATCGGTTCCGTCGCTTCCTTCTTCGTGTCCCGCGTGGACACCGCCGTCGACAACAAGCTTGAGGAGATCGGCTCCGATGAGGCCAAGGCTCTCGAGGGCAAGGCCGCTATCGCCAACGCTCGCCTCGCTTACGAGCTGTTCGAGAACAAGTTCGCCAACGATCCGCGTTGGGCTGCTCTCGAAGCCAAGGGTGCCAAGAAGCAGCGTCCGCTGTGGGCCTCCACTGGCACCAAGAACCCGGCCTACTCCGATTGCGTCTACGTTGACGAGCTCGTCGCTCCGCTCATCGTGAACACCATGCCGGAGAAGACCCTGAACGCTCTCGCCGATCACGGCAACGGCGCCCCGACCATCAAGGGCACCTACGAAGAGTCCCACGCCATCATGGCCAAGCTCGCTGAGCTGGGCATCGACTTCAAGGCTGTCACCGACAAGCTGGAAGCCGACGGCGTCGCTTCCTTCATCAAGTCCTGGGATTCCGTCCTCACCGACGTCCAGGCCGGCATCGACCGTGTCAACGGCTGAGCTTCTTGCTTAGGCGTTAGAGCGATTTAAGCTAAAGAAGTTCCCCCTGCCAGAGTTCTGGCAGGGGGAACTTCTTTTATTGTTCTACATGTCTTTCATGTTTATTCCACACGAGGCGTACAACCGGTAGCCTGCCGAATCGCTTGAATCGCCTGCGCGTCGCACCCTCCAGGGGGCAACAACATCACCGCTCATGCGCCCTACCTCCTCTCCGGAAGTGGTGCATGATTCAACTTCAATTCTGGATGCCACTATAGCATAGGGTTGCACCGTCGCAAACACCCTAGCTTGGGCGGTATTTCAAGGTTCCTAGGCTTGGCTTTATCGTAGCCGAAGTAACCAAGGACGCTCTAGCCGCGTACCGAAATCGCGCAGACTTGCCGCCTTGTGTTGAGCTGCATATGCAGGTTTTCTTCAATCTCCCTTAAGTGCATATTTGGGTGCACTTTTTGTTCAAGGGAGAGCAATCATGCCAAAAACCAACATTCCAGTGGGGAAAGTCATGTCCAAGCCGCGTAGCCAATGGGGTACCGTCATTCCCCGATACGACGATTCCGGTAGCCTCAGCGCATGGCAGGTTCGTTATCCGAACCCCGTGGATCATGGCAAGAAGGTGCAGAAGCAATTCAAGCCACATCAGGAGCACGAGGCTCATGTGTGGTTGGAGAACGAGCATCATCTGGTCGATCTACATACCAAAGGCATCCAAACGTGGGTTCATCCCCGTGACCGCATGAGGCGGGAACGAGCCAACCAGATGATGTTCAAGGAGTATGTCGAGCAATGGGCCGTCGAATACACGCTGCCCAACGGCGAACGGATAGCCGGCGGAACCAGACGCAACCTGTACCTGGACATCGCCCATTTCATGCCCGCGTTCGAAGGACTGCGCCAGACGGAAATCAAGCCCAGACATATCAAAAACTGGTATGACGGCCCGCATCCCGAGGGGCAGTGGTCGTTCCGACGGGCCTGCATGCGGCTCAAGGCCGTGTTCCGCTCGGCCACAACCATGAGCATGGATGGGTCCCCGCCATTGCTTAAGGACAATCCGTTCATCTTTCCGATACCGCCGGAACCGGATTCCGTAAGGGAGGACATACCGCCGGTCACTCCCAAGCAACTGCGCGTGCTGGCCGAGAACATGCCGGATTACACGCGGCTGACGGTGTTTCTCTCCACGCTTGCCGGCGGGCTGCGATGCGGGGAACTCTGCGGCCTGCAAGTCGGTGACATTGACTTGGATAACAAGATTCTGCGTGTGCGCAGGTCGGTCAACCGGGGACATCTGGATCGAGGAGAGGCAAGGTTCGCCAAGACCAAGACCAAGCGCAGCGTCCGGGACCTTCCCATCCCGGACGCCTTGGTCGATATGATTCGCGAGCACCTGCATACGTTCTGCGATTTGGATGACCCCACTTCACCGGTGTTCGTACCCAGAAGGGTCAAGGTCATGAGCCAGACCACGCTGGAGGCGCAGTTTGCCAGGGCGCGTAAGAAGGCGGGACGCTCCGATCTGATGTTGCATGACCTGCGCGCCAGCCACGCCACCCTCCTGATGCTCAAGGGCGGCACGTTGCGCGAGGTGATGAACCAGCTTGGCCATGCCAGCGAAAAGGTCGCCATCAAGCATTATCAGCGCGTCGTCGCAGAGCACCAACGCCAAATCGTCAACCTACTGGCCGACGAGTTCCTTCAGGAAGCCTATGCGGAGGGAACGCAGACGGACAGTTTGGAAGACATCGTCAACGTCACCGAGCAAAGGGTGCGCGAACTGACCCGGATGATCGCGGACTTCAAGCAAGCCATCGACGAGCTCAACCTGGCCAGCTGAAAGACGGACAGTACCCCGACAAGGCATCCCGCGATGACGGCACGCCTAATCGGGGAACTGTTCTTTGCTAGACTGAACTTTCTTTGCCCTTTTAACATTGGCTGATGATTGCGAGAGTTTGACGATGATTGATCTAGGTGAATGGAAGCCGCTGGCGATGGCGGCATTGCGAGAGGCGTTCGGCGAACGCTTGCTGTGCATGGGATTGCAGGGTAGTTATCTGCGTGGCGAGGTCCGGCCGGACAGCGACATCGACTTGCTGGTGGTGCTCGACCATGTGGATCTGACCGATCTTGACCACTTCCACGAGGCGATGCGCACGGTGCCGGAGGGAGACAAGGCCGTCAGCTTCACCTGCGGGCGCGACGAACTGGCCGCATGGCCCGCCTATGAGCTCGCGCAGTTCGAGCATGGCACCCAGGTCTGGCATGGCAACCTGTGCGCTTTGCTTCCCGCCTATGGTCCGGCCGATGTCCGGCTGGGCGCGAGGGTGAGCGTGGCGAACCTTTATCACATGACCAATCACACGTATCTGACGACGCGGGAGCTGTCTGCGGATGCCCGTCTGGACGCTTTACGCGCCATGCTCAAGGGGTTCTTCTTCTCCTTGCAGATCGTCCACGCAGTCCGTGCCGGCGTGTTCGTCCCGACCAAGTGTGAACTGCTTGCCGCTCTGGACGACCCATCGGAGCGCATGCTGCTCGCGCACAGCATCGACCCTAGCGAAGCCCGAGAAGAGGATTACTCGGCATTGCAGCAATGGTGTTCAGCCGTTATGCGATCCCTATGATCGGATGAACCAATTCATCTGTCATTCGGTTTTCGGCTGATTGATGCGGGACTGATACAGCAACGCGGCTGCGGTCTGTCGAAAAGTTCCTAAACACTTGGCCCCGGCGACAATCGCCGGGACTTTTCCATATCTGCGTGCCATGCAACAACCATAGCGACATTGACGTTTGGCTGTGGTCGTCGGGTGACGCCCGACGATTGCGGAGAGAATGCTTCAGACGGGGCTGCGCGACATACTCTCCTCCATCGTCGGGCGGATCGCGGCCCTGGGCCATGCGCTTGCAGCGCATGACATTGCTCTTGGCCGCTCGCATGGCTCGCGGGCATGGGCCGCGTGGAAGCGGACTTGGGGGTTCGGACACCACGGAAAGGACCGATGGATATGACTGGCACCATTGCTCAAGTGCGTCCGGCCGACGAGCGGCTGGCGGAGCGACTGGCCGAGGAATACCGGCAGGCGCGCATCGATATGGGGCCGCGTGAGGCGGCGGCCGAATGGTTCACGCCCCTGCTGAGGAAGTGGCGCAGGCTGCTGGCTGGCAAAGGCGAGGGCTTCACGGCCCGCGAGCAATTGGCGTTGGCCGTGACGCTGGACGCCGACCTTCGTTCTCGCGACACGCTTATCGTGACCGCAATCAGCCCGGAGGTTTCCATGAAGCAACTGCGCGTCATGGTCGAGGAACGATATTCGCTGAAATCGACGGCGCTGCTGGAGTGCGTGTTGGAGGGTTGATTCCACGCCGGCCAGAAGCCCGACACGTCACGCCTCGACCTCGCGGTGGACATCCTCGCCGGGTTCGTCGAGCGCGTGCCCCAGAGCAGGCGGGCCCAGTTGCTGACGGTGTGCGCCTACCTGTCGTGGTTCGGCCGGCCATGTCGGCCGCGCGGCGGAATGGGGGCTCAAGGCCCTGCTGGCGGACGAGGAATGCACGCTGGCCGCCCTCGTGGTCACGGCCTGCGAGCACGGAATGCTGCCCGATTGGGCGCTCTGAACAACGACATGATTCCGGCGGGCCGCCGGGCGCGGCCCGCCGCTTCCCACTTCAATCACTCAGACAACTCTTTTTCGAAAGGAAACCCATCATGGAAACCGCAAACACCATCGCCGCCATCAATGAAACCACCGGCCTTGCGCCAGCCGCCGGCGGGGTGGTCATGCTCGAAACGGCGCTTATCGACCCGAATCCGGCGAATCCCCGCCGCGATGTGGGCGAGCTGGCCGATTCCATCCGCGCCCAAGGCATCCGACAGAACCTGCTGGTCGTGCCCGCGCCGGAGGGACGGTTCACGCTGGTCATCGGCCATCGGCGGCTGGCGGCCGCGAAACTGGCGGGATTGGAACGGGTTCCGGCGGTCGTGGCCGAGCTGGACGAACGGGAACAGCGCGAGCTGATGCTGGTCGAGAACAGCCAGCGAACCGACCTGACCGTCGTCGAGGAAGCCGATGGCTACCAAGGATTGTTGGACTTGGGGTCGAGCGTCGAGGAGGCCGCGCGCAAGACCGGTCGTTCGGTGTCGCTGGTGCGCCGCCGTCTCAAGGTCGCGGCCATCGACGATGATGTGCGCTCACATGTGGGCGCGGCCCAGCTGTCCATCGAGGATTGGGAGACCATCGCCGACTACGAGGCTTGGCCGGACTTGCAGGAACGGCTCGCCACGATCTTCACGCCCAACTCGCGGTCGGACTCGATGCGCGTGGAATTACGCGCCAACTCCAAGGTAAACACCACCGCCAGAACCACCGAGGTCAACGGCTTGACCGCCACGTCATGCACGTTCACGGCCAACTGGTAAAGCGCCGGATTCCATGTCTCCGGCCCCTGCGACAGCATGCCAGTGGCTATCGAACCGGCGCCACCGCCCCCGATCATGTTGAGCATCGCAACGATGAAATCCTCCATGCCGGGATCCCCGATGCCTCAAACCGGCTCAGCCCAACGCCACGGCGCTGAAGATCTGCGCCGCCGCGATAATCATGCCGCCGCCCACGATCTGCCACAGGCCCGACTGCGTCTGCGGCCCGTTATGATCCTTCAAACCACCACCGAATGTCACCGCGCCCCACACCAGCCACAAGCCACCGCCAATCGTCGCGAACTTCACGAACAACTCCAGCACCTGGTTCATCAAATCCACAGCCGAACTCCTCCGCACAGGAACGGCACGGCCCACCGCCATGCCTACGCATACGGCCATCCTCGTGCAGTCCCGTGGAATCAGCGGCGGACAAATTCACACAGCATTCGTTCAGCATACTTACAGAAATAGGTAAATCAAGACGCTATAGTATTTGCCAAAAGATGCCCGGGAAAGGGAAAAGAATGCAAAATAACGACCAGCAGCAGAATGATCTTTGGATTAAGCAATCTCTCGGTGCTGCTTCAAACTGGGAAGAACTAGACGAAGCCGATCGAGTCTCCCTTCGGAAAGCAGCAGCATGGTACGCAATCATCGCCATCGGATTAGCTATTGGTGTGGGGATTCTCTCATTCACCATTCTGCAAGACGGCGCAAAGGCTACACTCGTGACTTCGTCGCTCGCCATCATTGGCGCGGTCTTTCCTGCGATAGAAAAAGTCGTGTCGGGATCGATGGAATACTTTGAATCAACAAACGAGAAACTTCATGTTGCAAAACTTAAATTGATGCGCAGTTATTTCAACCTATATGCATTGATTCTGGTCGGTGCTGCGCTTCTCGATTTCATTGCCGCAGCATTCCTCGGCCTGTGGCAATAACGTTTGGAGATGACGTGAAATGGCAGATGACATTTGCCGAATCTGCGGTAAAGAAGGGCCGCTGAGCTTTGAACACATCCCTCCTCAATCTGTGGGTAATGATCACACGGTGAAGCTCTATTCAGGCGTTGACGCCGTGAAGAGCAGCTTGACCGGGCAGGATGACATGGAAGGCCTGAAGTATCGGCAATTGCAAAGAGGTCAAGGATTCAAGACGATTTGCAGCTCATGCAATAGTTATCTTGGTCAAAACTACGTCAAGCCATTCAGTGAGTTCTATCGTGCAACTGGACAGCAAATCCTTGTCTCTGACTTTCAGGAAGGGGATAAATCCATTCATTTCAAGACAGATAGGCTCATGCCTCTTGCATTTGTGAAGCAGGTGATATCGAACTTCTGTGTATCAGCTGGTGATATGCATGACTGTAAGGACTATCTCTTGGATAGGGAGAGCACTGTTTTCCCCCAGCGATACAGACTCCATATGTTTATAGTCGATAACCTGCGTGAACAAAAGCTGTTCACCGGATGGATGGTTCCCATATTTGCGGATTACACGTGCTGCAAAATGGCATGTATCAGGATACCGCCATTCGCTTTCACTTTGTTTGATCTCAGTTCTAGTAATAAGGTGCCTGAATGGCCAGGCAACATAACCGATTTAGCTAGAGTGCCGTGGGGAGAGAAACCTGGCATCGAGTTTCACTTGCCAGTGCTTAAAGCAGCGAATCATAGTCCGCTGTCATGGGGGAACGTTGGCTAAAGCCGATGGGGAACAGACGAAATAGGCCCGCAGGACTACGCCTGCGGGCCTAGTATGCACTGCCCCGTTTTGCCGGGACAGTTGCATGGTATCACCGTCTAACTGCCAACTGGAATACGAAAGTTGGCTCTAAGCAGCAGATGGGTGGTTGTTATTAGTTCATGGGCGGCTCCTTGAGGTTGATTGTGGTGACGAGTTGGGCGAAGTCCGGCTCGGGGCCATCTCCATTGGGACTGCCATCAAGGCCAGTGCCATCATCATTCGCGTCGTTCTCGTGCCCGGTGTGGCGGCCGTTGGCGCGGGTGAGGCGGATTGCGGCGTTGCGCCGGTGCCGAGGAGTGCGAGGACGAGGATGACGGCGATGAGGCCGGCGATGTTGGTGCCGGTGGTCGCCAGGTTGTCCTTGGGCTGGTAGCCGTTCCAGTCGTCGGTGTTGCTGGTCACGGTGGTGTCCGCGCACAGGGTTCGCCCGTCGATCTCCACCGCGTCCTCGGGCAGCTTCTCCTCGTCTTTGCCGTCGAAGGGGTCGGGGTCGGAGACGATGCATTGGACGAGCGGCGTGCCGGTGACGATGGCGCGGTCGGTGTGATGCTCGCTCACGCCACTGAGGGTGGCCTTGACCTCCACGCTGTCTCCGGGCTTGAGGATCAGCGTCTGCCAGTCGTCGGGATACTCGAACTCGCCGATCTGGCCGTCGCCGGCGACGAGCTGGTCGGTGAGGCTCAGCTCGCTTGCCTTGCACCAGGGGCCTTCGCCGGTGTCGGGGTCGGTGGGCGATGCGTTGGTGATGGTGAACACGATGCGAGTGTCTCTCCCGTTCATGTTCAGCGCCTCGTCAACGGTGTCACGGTCGCCGTCGGGCCAGCCGGATTGCTCGTCCCATTTCTCGATGGTGAGCCGGGGCGTCATGTCGGGCGTGTGCGTGGTGACGGTGTTCGAGGGCCGTTCGACCCCGTTGATGGTCTCGGTGAACTGGTTGGCCACGGGACCGCCCACGGCGATGCGCTGGCATTGGATGAACGCGGTCCACGCCTGCTCATGCTCGGTGTCGGCCGACACGAGTCCAAGCATCAGCTCCGTGGCGCGCACGGTGACCACGCCGCGCTCGTCGGTGGCGAGCTCGAAGAGTTCTCCGCCGAAACGGCTGGCGTCGAAGTCGGAGCCGGCGATGCGTTCGCCCCGCTGGGCCAGGGTCTCGTCGTCCTTGATGAGGTCGCGGGCGGCGTAGACGGCCCATTGGCCGGTGAACTTGTCGTACCGGGTGTCGAGCGGGTCGCTGATGGACCAGTCGGAGACCTGCGGGTAGGCGCGGTCGGGCGGCAGCGTGGAGCTGTCGAGCCGGTAGAGGAACAGGCTGTCGAGATAGATGCTCTTGCCATCCACGCTCTGCCCGTCCACCTTGACCACGACATCCTTGGCCGGGTTGATCGGCTTTCAAGGGGTTGGAAACCTGGTTGGTGTCCTTGCGCACGTCGTTGACCAGCTGGGTGGCCGTGTTCGTGACCACGTAATCGTCGGTGACCTTGATGACGGTCATCGGCAGCGTGACCTCATACGAGGTGCCCAGAAGCGACTGGCCGATGGCCGGGTCCTTCAACGGGTCGTGGTCCTTGTCGCCAAGTGCGGCGTAGATCTTGAGATCGGCTGGCTGGGGGTCGCCCTTGATGGTCTCTCCCGTCGCCGGAACCTCGGTGTCAACGGTTTTGGCGAACACGTATGCCACGCCGTCGATGGCCTGGATGTTGAACCGGTCGGTCACATCCCTGCCGTTGGCCTTGTCGGTCACGGTGATGTGGCTCTCGTCGAGTTCGAGGTATTCGTCGTCCCAGTCATCGACCATGCCCAGCCGCCACACCTTGTAGGCATGGTTCGTCTGCTTGGCATCGAGGTCGATCCGATAGTAGATGCGGTCTCCAAGCAACGCGGTCTTGCCGTCGATCGAAATGGACGGGTCGGCCTGGGTGTCCTCCTTGCCCGGCTGGAAGTCGGGCGGATCGTTCCACACCTTGTTGCTTGGTGTGACCGAGTTGTTCAAGGTCAACGCCCACTGGTTGTCAACCACGGTGTCGGCCGGAGCGTCCTCGGCCACGACGCCCTCGAATCTGATGATGATTCTGGGATTCGTGCCCGCCAGCCAGTTCGCCCGCACATAGTCGTCGGCGAACACGAGACGCACGGCATGGTTCGCGTCGTTCCACTCGCTGCGGTACTGGCTCTTGGGGATGAACTTGCCGGTGGTCAGGTCGGTGACCTCCAGGGTCTGCTTGTCCGGCTGGAAGTGCTCGTCATACGTGTCGGTGACCGCCACCTCGACAATGGTGTAGGCAAGACTGTCGGGCAAATGCGGCTGGGTCTCCAGACGGTATTCGAGACGCTGGCCGGGGAAGACGATCTTGCCGTCCACGCTGT
>OIXX01001106.1_pt1 | contig 10435 bp, 6 predicted proteins | sample 1588161 | NCBI WGS metagenome assembly OIXX01 (sample SAMN03283274) | human gut metagenome | biome: human-associated habitat; material: feces | host: Homo sapiens | place: Peru | collected 2012
GTTTGATTACCAGTCAGGATGTCACTGCGCCAAAACCCGCATATCTGCATGGAGCCGCCGGTCATGGTTTGATTACCAGTCAGGATGTCACTGCGCCAAAACCGTGCCATTGCGTCCTCCTAGCAGACGTAGTTTGATTACCAGTCAGGATGTCACTGCGCCAAAACCCGACCACCAGCTGATGAGTGGCGCCTACTGTTTGATTACCAGTCAGGATGTCACTGCGCCAAAACTACTGCTCTACGTGTTAGGCAAAAACCTGGTTTGATTACCAGTCAGGATGTCACTGCGCCAAAACGTGGTGATGCGCTGCTTCTCGGCGTCGATGTTTGATTACCAGTCAGGATGTCACTGCGCCAAAACGCCACCATCTTAACTTGCCCGCCCGTCCGGGTTTGATTACCAGTCAGGATGTCACTGCGCCAAAACTTCGTCAAGCCGAAGGGCACCGATGATGAGGTTTGATTACCAGTCAGGATGTCACTGCGCCAAAACCCATGGCACTCCTCTCATGTACACGAATAAGTTTGATTACCAGTCAGGATGTCACTGCGCCAAAACACTAAGGAGCGTTCCCATGGAAGACCTCATGTTTGATTACCAGTCAGGATGTCACTGCGCCAAAACTGTTCCTGGAAGGTGGAAGGCACGTTCGAGGTTTGATTACCAGTCAGGATGTCACTGCGCCAAAACCGGACACCGACGTGACGCGCCTTGAGTCCAGTTTGATTACCAGTCAGGATGTCACTGCGCCAAAACCAATGGCTCAAATTCCCCACTGCGAGGAGGACGGACATCCCAACCGGAACAATTAATGGATCTCAAGAAACTGCAGGTCGATCATTGTTTTGCGCTCATGTTCATATGATAAGGAATCATGTTGGGATTCCAAGAGGAGCGCCTCAAATCCAAGAAAAAACAGTCGCTCATAGAGCTCCTGCACCTCTCGCCCACTCAAAAAAGTCTTCAGATTCACAAACAAGATGGCCTGCTTGAGACCCATATCGGAACAAAAGTCAAGAAAAGACATTAGGCTTTCAAGGAACGGCGAAGCCTCATGACGGTCGACTTTAAAAGCCCTCGACTTTAGAAACTGCTTCATGCCCCATTCTAAGCCGAACTCATACTCGGCACCCACGCAATGCGCCAGACGAGAAACAGCCGAGGAAAGCGACTGGGCGATTCTCTCAATCTCGCTTCTGGTCTCTTCATCCTCACCCATCAATCCCTCGAAAACATCATAGAGCCTTCCGCCCAGGAGCTTGTCATCCCATGGCAGGTCCAGCGGATTGCTCACCGATAGAAAGGCTCCCCGACTGGACACCTCCTCGCCCGCTTCGTCCCACAAGGAGTAAGGCTCTCGGGCCTCGCTTCCCTCCTCGGAAAGAAGCGATTGGCATACCCGAGTAAACAGCGTCTTGTTTTCAATCTCCAGGACATGAGGAAAACCCGCGGCAAGCTCTATGGGGCTCTCGAACCCATCAAACGAGACCCTCATAAGACGACCAACTCATCAGACGTATCCATCTCATCTCGATCAGGGCTGTTTCCCACAATGCATGTCATCGTGGCGTATTGCTTCTCGGTCACCTTAAGAACCTGCACAAGCCCCTCTGCCGGACGATTCTTCTGTAGCCGCCCTATCGCCCCCGCTACCGCGGCATCGTTGATGACTAGTTTTGAGTAGACCGATTTCTGGACCATGAGGTATCCGTCCTTGACGAGAAACTTCCTAAATTGCGCGTACCTCCTTCTCTGAGCAGCGGTGAGCATTGGCATATCGAAGAACACCATCAGCCTCATGTAGCGCTCCCTGTAACTCCCGCTCATCGGACTTCGAATCCCGCAATGTCGTCAATGCCAGCCTTCTTGTTGAGCGCATTGAGACAGTCTTGAACGTACAGCGAAACGACCGATCCCAGCTTGTAAGACCCTTCCCGATACGAAACCACTTTGTTTGGAAGGTCAGCGAGCATCCTCCTGGCATCCGAATCAAACTCAGACGCCACCCAGTCGTCGACCATGCGGTCAACGACTGGGCGGAACGGCTCCATGAAGTCGCATGCAAGGTTGAACTCGTTGTACTCGCTCCTGTGACAAATGCCACATTGGGTAAGGTATCCCCGACTCACAATCTCCCGATTAACAAGAGAGAGCAAAACGGCATACCCGTAGTTCAAGGCATCATTCGTCACGCAGTCGATATCACGCGTAAACCCCAGCCCAAAAAGGGATTGGAAATAGACGCGAGCGGCATGAGCCTCGCGGTTGGTCACATCGCCAGATCGCACCTCTTCAACAGCACTTCTCAGCACCTTGGCCTCGGGAAGGTCCCGATCCGCCAGCAAGGCTGCCTGCTGACGGATCTTGTCACGGACCACTCGCTGCCAGACACGCTTCTTGATGGGCTCGCCCCAAGCCAGCTGCTCGCTAATTCGCTTTGTCGTGTTATGCGCGCCGTAGAGCGGCAGGCATTGCCCAACGGGGTTGTGCCGCTCATCTGACACGACAAGCGAGATCTTGCTCTTCGCAAGCTCGGACATCAGATATGCGCTCACATACGCCTGTTGCGTATGCAGGGTGACTGAAGAGATCTCCGAGAGGTGAATCTTGGCGGTCTCCTCGTCCTTGCGAACGACCATGTATCCGCTCTTGTAGGAGAGCCGGCAGGGGCTCTCGATAAGGACCGTCCTAAACCCCGCCAATTGTGGTCCTCCGCTCGAACATGCCGGTTACGGACTGGTCAATGAAGGTGATGCCAGGGACCTTCAATAGTTTTGCAAAAACAACATGGAGACAGCCCGCGTATTTACTACCTCCAACAAGCCTCAAATCCACCATATTGGTCCTCGCCCCAGCAATGGACACCAGCGACTTAAGTACGGGGCCCATTTCCAGCTCGGACAGGTCAAAGAATGAAGAATTCATATTCTCAACCTTGAGCACCGCACTAAGCCTTGGAGCCAGCGCCGGATACTTCGCCTGCAGCCCCTCGAACACCCTCGTCAGCCTATCCTCGCCAACTTCTTTCCCGTCGGAAAGTCTGATGAAGTACCCAGTCTCCTCCTGCGAAAAAGCCAACTGTCTCGCGTTGCGGACCTCCTTCTTCCCCGTTATATACAGCCTGTCGGCACCAACCTCAATCAGCTGGTACTTGTATACCTTGCGCCTCAGAATCCGGACAAACTCGCCACCCGACTCCTGGGCTTCTTCTCGGGCAAACGCCTCCAGCGCCCCAGCATTCCCCGTTAAAGCCGATGCCACACGCACGGGAACCGGAGAGAACGCATAGGCGCGCTTGCCCTTCTTGTCGCGGTACTCGTAAACAAAGAAGTATGCGAACTGCTCACGAGAGAAGCTTCCATATTTCTTGGGATCAAGCCCCTCTTTTACCGAAAGAGCCCCGCCCTTCGGGTTCCTTGGCGAATAGATCGTCGCATCCCAGAACGCGCCACTTGTCTCCTCGGGCATACGCGAGATGTAGACCTGCTTGTAATTGAGGTACTTCCGAATGCGCTCGCACTCGAACTCGGCATCCCAATCGTCCTTAAACACCTCGCCGGTCTCCTTGTCAAAACCAGAGTGCAGGAAACTCGAGATGAAGAAGCCGGTCGACCCCGGGCGCTTGCCGCTTCGGCGCGCCTCATCTACCTCAGCCCTGACGAACGCACGAACAACGTGTGCATAGCCAACCACGTTGTCGTACATCGCACCGTGGCGCTTGAGCAGGAAGCGTCCAACCTCGGCCGCAAGCAGCGCGTCATGGGCATGATGGAAGTCGTTGATCTCGCGGCACTTGTAATAGTGCCTAGCCTCGCGAAGCTCGTGCGACAGACTTGCGCGAATGGAGACCACGCGAGCCTCGGGCACGCGGCTCTCAAGCATCATCTTCGTAAGCTTGACGATCTGGCTCGTTTCAACCAACTGACGAGCGATGAAGCCCCTAATGCGACCCTCGCTGATGCTTGAGGCCTTGAGATTGTTGTACTTCTTGTCACCGATGAGGCCCACATCGTAAAGGCTATTCCAGTAGGCAGACATCTTGCGACGAACGTCATCGCCGATGAGAAGGTTGTCGGTCTTCGTCTGGTTCTCGGACCTCAGCACCAGCGCCTTGTTCTCGAAGCTGTCATCCTTGATGTACGACTGCGGAATGATGTGGTCGACCTGGTACTCGGAGAGCCTCCGGATATCCAGTGCCACGCCCGAATACAGGCTCTTCCCGCCCTGCATGAAGTAGAGCACGAGGCGCTCGTCATCGAATTTCTTGGGGTCAACGTCCCTGAGCTCGCTCAGCAGCTCCTTGGCCTGGGTTGCGTTCTCACGCTTGAGGGCCTCGACCGCCTCCTTAATCTTGTCGTAGCGCCTCTTGGTCCTACGACCCTTGTTATTGTCATCGTCATCACGAGTCGTCTCGATGAAGATGTTCTGGGGCGCATGCCCGGCAATGCCGATGATCTCCTCGACGATGCGCGTGGCCTGGTTGACCGTCCGACGCAGGGCGGGAGAACCCGGGATGTCCTCCACACGCATGCGACCAGCAGCGGAGACGGTCTTTTCGTTACGCTCGTCAACAAGTCTCTGGAAGCCAAGGTGCTCGTCGCGCAGCACCTCCATGAGCACCATTGCGCGTGACCTGCCGCCCGCAGAGGGGTCACCCTCGCGCATGACGTCCATGATGGACTTGGGCCCGTTGTCGGTCTCCGTCTTTAGGCCACACAGGAACTCCTCGGATAGCTTGCCCCATCCCGTGAAGCGCTTCTTGCATATGACCTTGATTTGCTCCGCCGTAAGACGAGGATCGTAAGAGTTCGGACCAAAGTGCCTCTCTAGCTCCTCGCGCAGAATCGAGCGATCCTCAAAAAGCGTATTCCACAGAATGATGGTCTCGACCATGGGAACGTCTCGTCCGGACAGCTCTGCCACGTGGAACACGTCCTTGCAGAAGAAGCGATAGGAGGATAGGCTGCTCTCGAACTTCGTCTCACCCTGCCCGCCTCTCACGTGGGCATGCGCCCAGCCACGCTCCCTGCGCAGCCAGTCCTCGACGGCCTTGTAGGAAACGCTCCTCTTCTCCCCAAAGAGACTCTTGACGATGCCCGCACGGTCCGCACGGTCAAACCTGCATTCCTTGTCCCCATCAACGCTATAACGGGCGCCATTCAGCTCATTGAGCACACAGAATTCCTGGTAGAGCAGGGAGCACTTCGGCAGCACCGGCTCGCCAAGCAGATACGTGCAATCGCTCGTCATGCGATTGATGAAGGCATGTGCCGCGCCGTTCTTATCAATGATTTGGTCCCAATTCCAAGGATAGACGCGTTCGTCCTCCTTGCCAGGCAGGCGATTCGCCCACGCGAAGCGAAGCTTGCCTTCGTCGTCCCTTGCAGCATTTTTCTGAGTGAGCGGGCCCACGTAGTACGGGATGCGGAAGCTCACGAGAGACTCAATCTTCTCTCGCTGCTCGTTCAAGAAGGGATAGAAGCGACCCTGGCTGCGGATGATGGCATCCATCTCCTCCAGGTGCAGCTGGTAGGGAATGCTCCCGTTGTCGCTCGTCTTGAGGCGCCGAAGGAACCGCTCCTCGGCAAACTCCGCGAGCATCGCAGCATAGCGCGGGTCGCTCACAGCATCGGTCGCATCGAGCAGCTTCTTGGTCTCCTTGAAGAAGTCCTCGTACGCAGCACCTCGCTTGGCGTCGTACTTGGTGTAGCCCTTTGCTGCTGCCGGATCGTAGATGTTGGTTCCCTCGTAGAACTTGCCGCGGAAGAAGTCGTTGTATTTCTTGGGCGCATACGTGCGGACAAGCTCCTTCAGAAGCTTGAGGTCAGCCTTGTACTTCTCGTATTCGCGCACCTTGCAGTAGGAGATGGTCCTTCCACTGGAACCCTGAAGAGCCCCCGAATAGATGGGCTCACTCCCACTCGAGAGGATTCCCGAAAGCACATAAGCTGAGTAGACGGCGCATATAGCATCAAAGAGCGTCGCACCTTCGTCGGGAACGCTCTCGCGGTACGCCTCGACCTTCTCATCGTCGCCAAGCTTGAACTTGGACCCCTCGACCTCCTCAAAGAAGACCTTGGAGAAGTCTGCACTGAGACCAACGAACGCACTGCCGATGGCGGCGCCCATGCCCTTTTTGTGTTCCGAGTCGAACCCGAAGAGTCTCTTTATCGCGTCCCTCTTCTCAGAGCGACGCAGTGCAGAATCCTTGAGGACAACGGCAATCTTGCCCGCGATGCCTTCGTCGTCACAGGTCGTCACCACGTCGTTTGCTGCGCACCAGTCCGACAGGGCCGAACACATCGCCTCGATGGCGGACCCCATGTCGGACTTCTCTGCGCTCAGACTGGGGTTGTCCTGATGCAGGAAATTGCCACGCACTTTCGCGATGTTGTGAAAGGCAAGGTAAATAAGCCGCAGGTCAGCCTTCTCGTCTGTTTCCATAAGCCACGCGCGGAGGTGATAGATGGTAGGAAACCTCTTGTAGTACTCACGCTCCGTGAAGTCAGAGCCATTGAAGAGGGGCGAGTGAAAGGAGCGCTCTTCCTTGACAAGCCTCGAGTGAGCCAGGCGGGTGAAGAACTCCGGATCGAGGCCGCTCATCTCACTCTCAAAGAAGCCTCGCAGCAAGTTGAGGCGCCAACGCCGACGCTCATAGCGACGCCGCTGGCCGCGGTTCATACGCGCCGCAGCAGCCGTTTCTGCCGTCGGGAAGATACGGCTGCCCCATGTGGGCTTGCCGTTGAAGTGCAGCAGGCTGCCTTCGGCATCCGTTACCGCCCAGCCAACCGAGCCGGTACCCAAATCGAGTCCGATGTTGTAGTCGCCCGCATTTCTTAGATTCATGGATTACCTTCCCGGTCTCCGTGTTATAGTCAGAGTGTCCCGATTACCAGTCAGGACGTTACTGCGAGTCAAAATACGGCATGGCCAAAAATGCCTCTTCTGAGGCGCCGCGTAGGCGGCAATCTGATTCGCAGAGGGACCCCTCATGGGTCCCTATTTCTTGTGGCTTCGTATCTATAACCGGTTGCCCTTTCGTCCTTTTGCGACGCTGTTGTTTGAGACCAACTGTTCAGCTTCTTGATGAGAGACTAGACAATTACCTGGGCCCAACTGTCTGCATGCAGGCATTTATCGGTAAACGGCATACATCCCTTCGAGAAGCGCCACGTCAAAATGGATGGCAGCCGATTACGTAATGCACTCTAACTTGCCAATCGCAAGAAGCCGCTTGTACTCATGCGACATCAATCACATATGAAACTATGCTTTCCCCGCCCAAGGCAGCCCGCAGCCAATCTACCGAAAAAGCTCGATCAAAAATGGTCACTGGATGCGATAGTGAGTGGGTCGAGGGTCGTTCTGAAGCCCCATAGAAAAGCTGCGCCTAAAAAACCGCAGGTGGCAGAGAGCCGCATGACCGGCGCACGCTAATTTGGGTCACGAAACCTGTTCACTATCGCGTTCCGCGGCCAATAAAAAGCGGGCCGTCCCAGAAGACGGCCCGCAAGCGGTGCAAACCTGTTCTTGGCCCCTACCCCAGCAGCTCGCGCACGCGAGCGGCGAGCTCGGCCACGGGCACGCTCTGCTGCTCGTGCGTGGCCATGTCGCGAATCGTGGCCGTACCGGCCGCCACCTCGTCCGGGCCGATCACGATGACGAGGTTCGCATGATGCTTGTCGGCCTGCTTGAACTGCGCCTTGAGCGAGCGGCCCTGGTAGTCGGCCTCGGTGCGGATGCCGGCGCGGCGAAGCGCCAGCGTGGTCGAGAACACGTGCGACCTCAGCTCGGGCTCGGTGCCTGCCACGTACACGCAGGTGGGCTCGGTGCCCGCCAGGTCGACGCCCTCGGCCTCGAGCGCGAGCATGATGCGCTCGAAGCCCACCGCAAACCCGATGCCCGGCGTGGGCTTGCCGCCCTCGAGCTCCATGAGCCCGTCGTAGCGCCCGCCGCCGCCGATGGCCCCGATGGCCTCGTCGGGCGCGTAGTCCACCTCGAAGACCGTGCGCGTGTAGTAGTCGAGGCCGCGCACGAGCGTCGGGTCCTCCTCATAGGCCACGCCCGCCTCGTCGAGGTAGCGCTTGACCTGCGCATAGTGCTCCGCGCACGCCTCGCACAGGTTGTCGTGCGCAAGCGGCGCGTCCCTCATGACCTCGCGGCAGTGGTCGTTCTTGCAGTCGAACGCACGCAGCGGGTTGATCTCGGCGCGCTCGCGGCATTCGTCGCACATCTCGTCGGCGTGGTCGAGGATGAACTGGCGCACCTTCTCGCGATAGGCCGGCCGGCACGCGGCGTCGCCCATGCTGTTGATGGCCAGGTGCAGGTGCTCGGGCGCGATGCCCAGGCGCTTGTAGAAGTCCATGAGGATGATGATGCACTCGGCGTCGGCCGCCGGGTCGGGCGCGCCCAGCCACTCGATGCCCACCTGGTGGAACTGGCGCAGGCGCCCCTTCTGCGGGCGCTCGCCGCGAAACATCGGCTCGGCGTACCAGAGCTTGACCGGCGCGCCGCCCTGCGGCACGAAGTTGTTCTCGACCGCGGCGCGCACCACGCCCGCCGTGCCCTCCGGGCGCATGGCCAGGCGCTGCTTGGGCTTGAGCCCCTGCTCGCCGCCAGCCTCGAAGATGCGCTCGAGCAGCGCACCCGAGAACACGCGGAACATCTCCTTGCGCACCACGTCGGTCGACTCGCCGATGCCATGGACAAAGGTCGAGACCTGCTCCATCGCCGGCGTCTCGATCGCGTCGAAGCCATAGGGCGCAAACGTCTCGCGCGCCACGGCCTGCATGCGCTCCCACGCGCGCATCCGTGCGCCGTACAGGTCCTCGGTGCCCTCTGCCTTGTGTGCCATTGCGGGTCCCTCCGTCTGATGCGAATTCACAGCCACTCACTATACCGCGCCGGCCACGGCCCATCCAAGGCAAGCCGGGAATCCCCCTCCCCGACGGCTATGATGGAGAAACCGTCCCTCACGCCGGGCGTCGCCGGCGAGCGCGCCCAAGGCACGCTCGCTTCGCGCCGCGGCAACCACCACCCACCCTAGACCCAGGAGCAACCATATGAGAGAGTTCCGCAACGACTATTCCGAGGGCGCGGCGCCCCAGGTCCTCGCCGCCGTGGCCGCCACCTGCGCCGAGCAGAACGTTGGCTACACCGAGGGCGACGCCCACTGCGAGCGCGCCCGCAAGCTCATCCGCGACATGTGCGGCCAGCCCGACGCGCAGGTGGAGTTCTGCATCGGCGGCACGAGCACCAACGTCATCTGCCTGAACGGCATACTGCGCGACTGGGAGGGCGTCATCTGCACGAGAGACGCCCACATCGTCGTGCACGAGACCGGCGCGCTGGCCGCCTGCGGCCGCACCGTGCTGCCCACCCGCGACGACGACGGTTTCCTCTCCCCCGCCGAGGCCGAGCGCGTCTGGCAGTTCCAGACCTCGACGGGCCGCCACATGACCATCCCCGCCGCCATCTACATCACGAACACCACCGAGCTGGGCGGCGTGTGGACGCGCGAGCGCTTCGACGCCATCTGCGACTGGGCGCGCAGCCACGACCTGGGCATCTTCCTGGACGGCGCCCGCCTGGGCAGCGCCCTTACCGCGCCCGGCAACGACCTGTCGCTGCGCCACATCGCGAGCCGCGTGGACGCGTTCTACATCGGCGGCACCAAGAACGGCATGCTCATGGGCGAGGCCGTGGTCATCTGCGGCCAGGGCCCGCACGCGCGGCGCCTGCGCGAGGCCTTCCCCTTCCTCGTGAAGGAGCGCGACGGTCTGCTCGCGAAGGGCTTCCTGCTGGGAGCCCAGTTCGAGGCCGCGTTTGCCCGCGAGGGAGTCGCGGCAGACGGCAGCGCCTGGAGCTGCGAGGAGGGCGAGGAGCTCTACTGGCAGCTGGCCCGCCGGACCAACGCTTGCGCCGCGAGGCTGCGCGAGGGGCTCGTGGCCGCGGGATACGAGCCCTACGGCAACGCAGGCGGCAACCAGCAGTTCTTTGCCGTCGACCCCGCCCGCGTGGACGCGCTCGAGGAGGCCTCGGGCTGCGAGACCTTCTACACCCTGGACGACGGCCGCAAGGTCATCCGCTTCGTGTGCTCCTGGGCGACCACCGAGGCAGACGTGGACGAGCTTGTGGCCTTTGCGCGGGGGCTTGCGTAGGGAAGGGCGAGACCGGGCGGCCATTCCCGCAGCACGACCTGGCCGCCTCCGCAGCAGGCGGCAGCCCCAATTCACCCTCCGGGAAAAATAATTACCTATTTCTCCGGTAGGTTATTGACTTTATATGACGCGGGACGTATAACCTATCTCAAACGTGAACGGGGGCCACAAGCGCCCCAACCAACGACCCAGGAGGTGCCCACCATGGCCTGCACGACCGCCACCACCATGTGCTGCATGCGAATGCTCAGCTCCCGGGCACCCCAGGGGAC
>OIXX01001109.1_pt1 | contig 10401 bp, 8 predicted proteins | sample 1588161 | NCBI WGS metagenome assembly OIXX01 (sample SAMN03283274) | human gut metagenome | biome: human-associated habitat; material: feces | host: Homo sapiens | place: Peru | collected 2012
CGCCGCGGTCGTCGCGGGAGCCGTAGCCGCCACGGCCGCCGCGGTCGCCGCCGAAGCCGCCACGCGAGCCACGGTCGTCGCGGGAGCCGTAGCCGCCACGGCCGCCGCGGTCGTCACGAGAGCCGTAGCCGCCACGCGAGCCGCCGCGATCGCCGCCAAAACCGCCGCGCGAACCGCGATCGCCACCTCGGTCGTCACGGGAGCCATAGCCACCGCGATCTCCGCCACGGCCGCCGCGGTCGCCACCGCGACCACCGAAGCCGGCGCGCTCCTCGCGAGGCTCGTCAAGGCCCAGGGCAACGAGCGGGTCAATCACCTTGTCAAGCAGGGCAAAGAGCTGCTCGGCATCGTCGGCGGTAAGGCCCGGAACGAGATCCTCGCCCTTACGCTCGGCGGCCTCGGCGCGCTCGATGGCGTCGTCCTCGGCACGCACGACAACCTTGCGCATGTCGGGCTCCTCCGGCTCGACACGGGCCACGAGGTCCTTGGCCTCGGCGTCGGCGAGCACGGCGTCAAGCTCGCGCAGGCGCATGCCCAGCAGGTCGGCGATCTCCTTCTGCTCCATGCTCGGCTTGAGCTGCAGAAGCTTCAGCGCGCGCACGAGCGTGCTGGCCTTGCCCTGGTTCTCCTCAGCAGCGCGCTCAAGGGCAACGCGACGACGGAACAGGAGGTTCTCGGCACGCTTTACCTTGGCCACGAGCTGCTCGTTAATGTTGGTCTCCTCCGCGGCGTCCTCGGACTCCTCCTCGGCCTGAGCGGCCTGGCTGTCCTCGGCGACCACGTCGTCATCGATGTCAGAGGTCTCGACGTCCTCCTCGACAACCTCGTTCTCGGTCATCGTCTCGTCGACGGTCTCGTTGTTCTCGTTCTCGAACTCGGACATTGCGTCTCCTTCTCGCGCCTCCCGGCGCATAGCGGGCGCTTCCGCGCCATCGTGCCGGATTCTCCAACTCTGATCATCCGTGTCATTCGTCTCGGCCCTTCCGGACGCCCGGCACCAGCGGTCTAGTGTACGTTTGCGCAGGGGTGCGACCGCCCGCGAACCCCACTTCCCCGCAAAAGCGCCGCAACTACATCCAGGTCGCGCGGGAAGCCTCGTACGCGCGGCCGTTGCCGCCCAATAAGCCGCCTTCCTTGCTACCCGGCACGTCCGCGCGCCATGAACTACGTCAATAGTGCAGTTTCTTTGACCACTTCCGGAGCCAAGGATAAACCGTCTTTTAAAACCGCAGGTCAAGAGCACCGCCATTTCAGCCCCTGCACGAAGCGAAAAACAAAACAGCACTATTGACGTACCTGTTGTTAGCCGTCCCCGCCTTTCGCTAGTTTGCGCATACGCGACCCCGCAAGATGCAAACCCGGAACGCACCGCACGACGGGGCGCCCGTGCAATGCCCAGCTCTTCTACCAGCAAGAATTCTCGGCTTTCAGGTATTGGTCGAGATGTCTACCGTTATTGGCAATTCTTCGATTACCGGTCGAACGACCCTGCCGACGCCAACCACCGCAAGCCGTGATAGCGTTACTGCATGTCGACCATCATTTGTGACATATCCGCTTGGGAGTACTGGCGCACTCCGCCCGACGTCATGGACGCGCGGCCGCTCGGCACCGCGGCAACGCATCATCCCTACGATGCGTCGGATCCCAATGGCCCGAAGCCGCCAGTCCCCCGACTTCGGGCCAACGCCCGCGGGGCGGACGCGCTCCTTCATAGTCGGCTTCTCACAGATCTGAAGGGGCTCTCGCTTCCAATCCGCGTCTTCACCGACGACGTTGCTAGCTACCGGCGCGGCATTATTAGCCAGCCGCGACGCATTCCAGCCAATCTGCCTCCACGCTGCATCGTTAGCTTAGGCGGCGGGCTGAGCATCCTCACGCCAGAAGCGACGCTGCTTCTGCTGCCAGGCCGCCCAGGGGCATCTCATCTCACCAACGCCGTTCGCCTTGCAAAGATTTTGTTCGAGGCCACAGGCATATTCACGCTCGCCCCCTCTGAGACGCGCCTCCAGACAACGATCGATGCCCTTTTCAAGAGCGGGGCCTTCAATCCCGACCAATTCGCAAGCGAGGGGGTGTACGGGTATAGCGACGCCAAGGGAATCCCTCTTGGCGATCACGATCGCTGGGGCAACAAGATTCAATGGCGTCCAGTGTTGAACAGACGAGGCCAGCTAACCGATATGTGGAAGCGCCCTCCCATAACAAGCGTTGAGAACATCACGGAGCTACTCGACGAAATCGCTCGCAATGCCGACTCCCGCACCTACTCCGTTCAGAGGCGCGCCCTTTCGATGACCATGAACGGCTCCGCCTCCCCCGCTGAAACAAAGGCCTGCCTTCTCCTCTGCGCAGGCGTTCACAACGGCGGCGAGTCGTGGGGCAACCCGTTCTTGAACCGCCATATTCCCTATACGCACGACGCCAAGATTCTCGCCAATAGGGAATACGCCATAGGCGACCTTTTGTGGCCCGACCGAAAGACCCTACTCGAGGTCCAGGGCGAGGAGTTCCATGCCGACGACCTTGGGTTTCGTCTCGCATCCGGAAGAACCGCCGCCCTTGAGAGCATGGGCTTCTCCGTAGCTGAACTCACCCCAGCTCAAATGGCAAACCTTGAACTTATCGACACGCTGCTCCCTTCCCTTGGAAAGAAGCTGGGATTTGTTCCTCACGTCCCCACAGCGGCATACCTCAAGCGCCGTTCTGAACTCCATCGGGAGCTGTTCTGCATGCCCTACGAGCCCCAGTGAGCCCTCGGAGGCGTCGCCACTGGCAAGAGATACGTCAATAGTGCAGTTTTTCGCATCCCGCTTGGGTATCTGACAACGAGCAAGCTGTTTACCAGCTGTTTTACAAGCCAAATCTACCGACTAGTTGTACGGCTCGCAGAAAACTGCACTATTGACGTACTTCCTAGTTTTTCACGACACTCCCACTGGTGCCGCGCGCAACGACGGACCGCAAGCGGCGCGCGGCCGCCCGTAACCCAAGCAACCGCACGCCGCCGACGGCCCATCTACTGTCGCAATCTCTAATTCTGCCGATATGTGCTCAGGAAGTCAGCGATGTCCTCCATGCACTCGCGCAGGATGCGACGACGCGGCAGGTAGACCACGCGGAAGTGATCTGGCTGCCCCCAGTTGAAGCCCTTTCCCGGCACAATGAGCACATGCTTATCGTGCAGAAGGTCAAGCGCAAACTGCTCGTCATCGGTAATGTTGAACTTCTTCACGTCAAGCTTCGGGAAGATGTAGAACGCCGCCTTGGGCTTCACCGCCGTGATGCCGTCGATGGCATTCAGCCCCTCGTAGACGCACTCACGCTGCTCGTACACGCGCCCACCCGGCACGATGTAGTCGTTCACGCTCTGGTGTCCCCAAAGGGCGGTCTGCACGATGGACTGCGCCGGCACGTTGGAGCAAAGCCGCATGTTGGAGAGCATGTTCACGCCCAGCATGAAGTCGTGCATGCAACGCTTGTTGCCGCTAAGCACCATCCAGCCAATTCGATAGCCGGCGATCATGTGGCTCTTCGAGAGGCCGGAGAACGTAACGCACGGCAGGTCGGGCGCCAAGCTTGCGATGGAGACGTGCTCCAGGCCGTCCATGACGAGGCGGTCGTAGATCTCGTCCGAGAAGATCATGAGCTGATTCTCTCGGGCGATGTCGACGATCTCCTGCAGCACCCCGCGCGGGTACAGCGCACCCGTGGGGTTGTTGGGGTTGATGATGACGATGGCCTTCGTGCGCGGTGTCACCTTGGCACGAATGTCGTCCATGTCGGGATACCACTCGGCCTGCTCGTCGCAAAGGTAGTGCACGGGCGTGCCGCCAGCCAGCGTGGCGCATGCAGTCCAGAGCGGGTAGTCGGGGCTGGGGATGAGAATCTCGTCACCGTTGTCGAGCAGCGCCTGCATGCACAGGTTGATGAGCTCGGACACGCCGTTTCCGGTGTAGATATCCTCCATCTGAACGTTGGGCAGTCCCTTAATCTGGGCGTATTGCATGATGGCCTTACGCGCCGAGAAGAGTCCGCGCGAATCCGAGTAGCCCTCGCATTCGGGCAGCTGGTAGCGCATGTCCTGGACGACCTCGTCTGGCGTGCGGAAGCCAAAGGGCGCAGGGTTGCCGATGTTGAGCTTGAGGATGCGCTGGCCCTCGGACTCCATGCGGGCCGCCTCGTCCACGACGGGACCACGGACGTCATACAGCACGTTGTCGAGCTTGGAAGACTTCTTGAACTGGCGCATGGGAACGCTCCTTTTCGAGGTACCGCTGTTGGAGGCCGGGGATTCGGCGTGGTCGTTGGGAATGGATGCGGCCGCTGGCCGCCCGGTAGCTCGTGCGAAGTCGAGCATCGCAGGAGTCGGGCCGTCACCCGTGACAAGCCACGATTCCGGGACGTCAAGAATCCGTGCGAGCAGTGAGGCGGCTGCCGGACGCGGCGTCACCTTGCCGCTCACATACTGGCTCACCTGGCTCTTGCCAAGCCGTTCCCCCAGTTCAGAAGCGGCGTGGATGAGATCCGACTGCTTGAGCCCCCGCTGGTCCATAGCCGCCTTCAGGCGCCCTGCAAAACCATGGTCCATGCCGCCGCTCCTCTCACCCGCGTCAATCTGGCCACATGTCTGCCGATAAGTTCAATTTCTTGATCAATTTTGAACTTCCAGTAAGTCATCTGCCCTTGAGGTTCAATTTAGTCCCACTCTAGCACCTTTTCGTCGGTCGACTAGTAGAAGGGAGGTTCAATTTTACCAACGGCGCGACCACCGCAAACGCGGCCAACCCCCTGCGAGCGCTATTCTGTTCCCACCAAACTGCATGTCGGAAGGTTCCTCATGAGCAATAACGGCCCGATATCCTCGCCCGCATCCTCACCCGAAGGCACTCGCCCCGCATGGAGCCCGGGCTTCAAGGCCCTCCTTGCCGCGGCGGCTCTCGCCCTTGCACTTGCATCCATGTTTGCGGCCTGGCACGTGTCTCTGCATGAAACGACGCCGCAGGAAATGCTCGTGGCGGGGCTTGGCGGAGCACTTGTAGTCCCCTACCTCTGCCTATACGCCAGCCTCATCTGGCACTCGGCGCTTTCCGACCTCTCCGACGACGCCACGATGCTCGCCTGGACGCGCCGGCTGCGCGCATGGCGGCTTGGCATCGTCGTGATCTGGCTGCTTGTGGCCCTGCCCGTAGCCGTTCCCTTTGCTGCGTCACGTCTCCCGAGCAACCGCATCGAAGCCTACGAACGCACGCTGCGCGAGCATCCCGTCGACGAAGAGCGACGGGCACACGACGCCATATACGGCACAGGGGCTTTTGACAAACTGGCTGCCGAGAGCGGAATGTCGGCCGAGGACTACGTCACCTATTACTACGCCGGCATAACGGCGAGCGACATCCAGAAGGCCGTCGTCAACTCGGCCTTCCTTGCCGCCGAGCTCGCCACTGGCATCGGGCTTATCGTCTCGCTCGCGGTAGGCGCCGCTGGCTATGGTGTCTCGGTCCCGGCGCTACGCCACATCCGCGGCCGCATTCCCCGCATCCTCCCCGCCAACGTAAAGCTCAAGCCCGAGCAGGTCGACGCGTCCCTCCCGGAGAAGGTCGCCCACCTGCGCAAGCGCGTTGGTAAATCCGCGCGCTTCTCGTTTGCCTTCACCTGGGACGAGCCGCTTGACCTCGACGGCGACGCCAGCAAGAGCCGAAGCGCCAAGCGACGCCGCAAGCGCCAGGGCGCAAGCACCACAGGAAACCCCCGCGCCGACGCCATGGCAGAAATCGCCCAGAGTGCCTCGATTTCTCACCTGCGCCTCGCCGCCTTCTGCTTCGTTGCCTTTGCGGCGCTAGTTGCCGCCTTCATCGTGCTGGGCATTCGGTTCGGCTTTTTGGAATAGCCGGCATTCGCACGTTGCATCGCACCCGAGCGGTGAGAAGACTCCGAGCACGAGTACCCAAGAAACCATGTGAGTCACTGCAAACCCGTGCGAAGCCCGTCGTGTACTTCACCCATCACGTCCGAGATGGCCGAAAAGCCAGGCCTGGGCAGCCGCACATACAAGCTCGTGAAGTTCTAGCAGCAAAAGAGCCGGGGCGAACGGGAAGCACTGCTCCCGCCCGCCCCGCCACTCCAAACCCTAGACCAGCTTGCCGGCGCAGTGGTCGCACGCGTGCTGAACGGCCTCGGCAACCCAGCCACGCAGCTTCCACGTGCGGCTTACGAACTTCCCGTTCACGAGCGCGTCGAACTTCACGGAAATGAGCTGGAAGCGGCGCACCTCCGTGGCGCGATCGAGCGAGAGGCAGCCCTCGGTTGCCCTGTACGGCGCCATGGAGGCGATGACCTTCGGGTTGTACATGACCTGGATGCCCTTCTCGCCCTCATAGGCAATGACGGCCTTGGTCGAGCCAATCTGGTTGGCGGCCAGGCAGGCACAATCGTCAAGCGAGCCCAGGGTGTCTACAAGGTCCTGGGCCACGTCGGCGTCCTGCTCAGTCGCGGGCTCCGCCGGCTGGCTCAGAAACTGCTCGTCCTTCACGATTTCCTTGATCACGATTGCACCCTTCTCGCTTGATGACGTCATTTCCAGCAGAACGATTCTTGCATAATCCCGCGCCTGATGGAAAACGTACGCCGTCACGCTCGGCACTTGAGGCCGCAGATGCTCTCTCGCTCAGGAGGCCCCTTGCACGTTGCGCATCCTCACCGAGCGCATCGGACGCGAAGCGTATGGCTGATGGGGCTGTCGGCACCGGCCACATCGCGCAGGAGGTCGAGGAAGTAGCTCCCGCTCGACGGCAGGAGCCGCCCTCGCTCGTCCGCGGCGCCCTCCCCACGCTCTCCGGGGCCCTCTCCGCTCAGCACCTCATAACTCGACCGGTCGTACAGGGCCGTCTTTCCCACGCTTATCCACAGGCCCCCAACGCGCGCGATGCGCACGGCCAGGGTGCCGTCACGCCACCTGCGGCACCTACTCGACACGGGATCGAAAACGACCTGCTCCTTGCCCGTGCGAAGGTCAACCAGACGGAGCCTGCCCTCCTCGGGCCATTTGTCGGCAATCGCAAAGCGTGAGAAGCGCTGCGTCAGGCATACGTCATAGAGGCGGAGGATGCGCTCCGAAAGGCCTGCGGCAGATATACCGCCCTCCGCCTCGGCCGCATTGCCTGCGGCCCGCTTCTCCTCAAGCTCGCTCAGGTACAGCTCGACGGGCGTCATCCCGGCAGTCATGGAGAACTCGAACATGAACCATTCCGTATAGGCCAGGTTCATCTGCGTGATCTCGTTCATCGTCGCGCCACGTTTGCGATATACAAGCGGCTTCACCGCACGCTCGAACTCGCCCCGCGAGCGCTCAAAGTACTCGGCTTCCCTATCTTCCCAGCGCAGAAACGCCGCATATAGATCGTCGCAGACCTTCTCGTGCACGCGCCCGGCCTCACCAGTGCCTCGCCTCTTTGCCATGCACCCTCCCGTGCTCGCATCTCAACGTGACGTCGAGCGTATGGGAGCGGCAAAGGCCTCGCAGCGAAATGGGCAAGAAAGTCAACCACGGTCAGACACGAATCAGACTCGCGTCTTACAGAATATGGCAGCCCCTGTCCGCAACACGCCCCATTGTTGCATCGTTTGTCATATACATGCAGGTATATGTCGTAGCGTGAGATTGCTCCGCCCCTTCACGTTATTCAGTTTCTTGTCGAGTACTGCATATTATTATCTTCGCGCTCATCGAGCGGCTCAGACGCGCACCCCCGGCAGTTCCAGTGCTATAAATGCGCGCACGCCCCACCCCTCCGATTAGACCCTCGCAAGGCGCCGACAACCGAACCGGTCGCGCCTCCAATAAACCGTTACCATTCTCTAGCAACCACCTCGAGGAAGAGCCTCATGGACGCACTCGATAACCGCACACTCAAGCCACTCTGCTCCCTTACCGTCAGGGATTCCATCTTGCGCTTAAAGCAAGCGGGAATCCCCGAATGGCAGGGATTCGAGGCTCTGTATCTCTGGTTTATTCAAAAATCCCTCGCAGGTCGGCCAGTCCGACGCCCAAGCCGCGTATTACCTTGTCTAGCAAATGGCATCGAAAAGTGGGTCGTCGAGGACGAGACGACCGGCGACCTTTCCGCCGTAGCCAGTCCCTCTGCCAGCAAATACATCATCAAGCTGCACTCCCAACGCGGTATTCACAAACCTGCCTGCGTAGACTTTGCTGCAACGCTCATATATGGCAGTGGCCCCAAATACGAAAAGCAGGAAAGTATGGTTCAGCTCGATGACGACACGAGCGTCATCCTCTACAAGCACCAAGAAAAGAGCCCTTCCTCAAACAAGACCAACAAGAGGGTCTATAACGATGCCCTCCTCGTCTGCATGGCATCGCGTCTGCCCGTCGGCGTATTCAATAAAGTCTCCAGCGGTCTCTACTTGCCCAGTCTTTACTTCGTAACCGACTTTGATGAAACGTCCGGCATCGCAACCCTGCAGGGCCCTATTACCTCGCTTGACGACGCTCGGTTTGGCACGGCAGAAGATGCCGCCATTGCTAATACCCTTAAAGGAACCTCGACCGAAGAATACGTCGACCCAACAACGCGCGAGCGCATCTCCGTGGTCGTAGCCAAGCGAACCAGACAGCAGTCGTTTCGAGATCAGTTGCTTCACGCCTATAACAACAGCTGTGCCGTTACCTCCTATGACGTTCCCGCGGGTCTTGAAGCCGCGCATGTCTGGAGACATTTTGGGAGGGCTTCTCAGACCGCGCCTCACGGAATCCTGCTTCGAGCGGATATTCACCGCCTCTACGACGCCCAGCTCTGCTCAATCGAACCGGAAACACATAGGTTCCTGCTCGCGGAGTCAATACGCGATTCCCGATACCGAAAGTACGACGGCCGGGTCATTCATCTTCCCCAGTCAGACGACCTTTGGCCAAACGAGCGCGATCTCGAGGTGCACCAGAGCAAGTTCTTGCTCGCAAATTCCGCCTAAGTTCGTGGAGATAGGTCGGATAAGCGACTCGCCTCACGATAGTTGGCCCACGTGCTTCCATCGATCGATAACCTCTCATCATCCGACATCTGAGGGGAAGCGAGGGGCCACTTTGGAAGAGATCAAGGTAGAGAGCTATCTAATCGTCGTTCACGATATTGACGAGGCGAGCTTCGGGGAGGAATTTGGGTGCCTTGAAGACAAAGAAAAGAACAGATGCCCGATTAAGGTCTCAGTCGAATACGGTTGCGATCTAGATCCGAGGAAATATGACTTGAGCCCCGATGAAGATAGCGATGGGTACATAGCTGCCTAGCCACGAGCACAGACGATGACATCGTAGCGGACGGCCTTGCCGGAGACGGCATGGCTGGGACGGGCTCCGGCGAGCGGCTCGGCCTTCACGGGGCGCTTCACGACCACCTTGCGCCGACATGCTGCCAGCGCCGCGGCAAGCAGCGCGTCGGCGTCCTCGCACGGCGGCTCCAGATGATGCAGCAGCTGGAACTTCTTCTTGACCGCAGCGCTCTTGGTGCGTCCGGGAAACATGGGGTCGAGATAGACCACATCGGGCGGCGCAGGCAGGCTGGCGAGCACTTCCATGCTGTCACCCTCCACGAGCCGCATCCGGCTCACGATAGGCGCTAGCTGCGGCTCATTGGCAGCCCGCTCAAGCGCATCGGCGAGCAGCGCGGCAATCGTGGCATCGCGCTCGCACAGCGTCACCGTAAAGCCCGCCGCCGCGAGCAAAAGCGAGTCCTCGCCAAGGCCCGCCGTGGCGTCAACGACCGTCGGAGCCACGGCGCCCCTCACGCGCGCCGCACGAACGAGCAGCTCGCGGCCCAGCCGATCCGGCCGCAGGCGCGGCAGCAGCTCGGCGAAGTCCTCCACAAGCTCCAGCCTGCCGTCAGTAAGCGCCAAGCCACGCGGCGTACGCACCAGCCATGCGCCGCCCTCGGCCACACCCTGCCCGACGGCACCCCGCTGCACCGCCCGGTCAACGCCCTTCTCGGTAGCAAGACGTGCGCGCTTCTCGGCCACATGACCTCCAAATGCAAGGGCTGCGTAACTTCGAATAGACGATGTCACCATACCGCACCAAGCGGGGCACACCGACATGGCAGCAGTCGCATACAGGGGGTATGCGGCGCACGACCGGAGGCCCGTATGCAGGCAAGCGAATCCAAGCAGACCAGCGCAGTTTGAGACGGCCGGCGCCACCACGATTGCCGAGGTCAAGAGCGCGCTCGATGACGCCCGCCGCGCCCATGACGACAACGACAACGCCTGGGTCATGATGGCCATGCACGGCGAGTTCGGGAGCCTGCGCAGCTTGCACTCTACGGAGCTTTTATCGTCATATGGACACGCAAACGCTCCTGAGCGTGCAAGCTGTCGGCGACGCCCGCACAG
>OIXX01001112.1_pt1 | contig 10377 bp, 10 predicted proteins | sample 1588161 | NCBI WGS metagenome assembly OIXX01 (sample SAMN03283274) | human gut metagenome | biome: human-associated habitat; material: feces | host: Homo sapiens | place: Peru | collected 2012
CATTTTCTCTGCACTTGTAAAAAGGGTAGTTGTACCGTTTAAAAGATAAAAGCTTAACTATCAGCAACATCCACATGTTGCATCGGAAAGTAACCCCCTGGACAGCTCTAAAACGAACATTTTTATAACTGCTTGCAAGCCACCTACTTAGGTGGCTTTTTTCGTCTTAACACATTCCATTTGTATTTCTCATATTTGGTACCCAAATCTACCATTGTAAGGATTCTACTAACAGTTACGATTGGCATAATTTGCCAATACTTTTACAAGACACTATCCCCTGAGGAAAAAGTATTTTACCATTGTGGTAGCATACCTTTCGTTACCCAAAAGATAGATGGCAATTGGGATTCCACCGACACAATATTTGCATTTCTGATGCTCAATACTATGAGCCCGGCGCATAACAAAATCTTAGTTGCGAATTTCTTGAGTTTTGAGCGTTTGGTGCTATATTACTAATACACAGTCGGTTGTATGGTTTGTGAAAAAAGTACGTAAACAAACGGGTTGTCAAAGTGGCACTTTTAGGGTGTCATAGCGCCGCTATTACCACCCAATACCTCAAGTATTGCCTTGCAATAGTAACGCTTTTAGACTGTAAAAGCGGCGCTATGAGGGCACTATGGGGCTTTTGATGGTTGGCAAAGGTGGCTTTGATGCCGGAAAAACCATAAAAACAGCTTTTTGATTCTCTAGAATTGATTTTCATTTTGTAACAGGTTTTTACTCGTTTGTATGATATTTGCATGGTGGACATAAAGACTTTCTTTACTGTGAGAAGCAGGGATATAAGTTGCCAGTGTTCTGCACCTTCGACAGAGTTGCCGGTCTGAACTTCAACAAGGACAAGCAAGGAAGAAGAAAGCAGGTAAAGGACAACAATGATGGTGAAGCTTTGCCTCAGGTGACAATCCTCAAAGACAAGGGAGAAAATCAAATTACCATCGAGGACGATAATTTATCACATTCTATTAAAGACAGTCACTTTGTTGGCTGTCTTTTTTTTGATGCAATAAACATGGGGAATTACTTTTTCAGACAGTATTGTAAGAACAGCAATAAAACGAGTGCGCTCTAACCGAATCTATAAAATATCACTCAATGTCACCCAAGATGTCACCCAATAACACGTTTTAGACAGATATGACCAACATATAATGATCTTGACTCAATAGCGTCCGCAGTGCGGACGTAATTCTCTGTAGGGCTTCCTAAATCTTTTCTTGGCTCAGGGGAGATAGTCCATGGATAGACACCTCTCCTAACCAAAATATTTCTCATTCTGATTTACGATTGAATCTCTGAATTCGTTCTTTGACTATTCGTAAATAGGTACGTTTCAGCTTGTCATTCAAAAAAGAATTATTGGTCAAACGCTCTACTTCGTCTGGCAAGACAGAAAAAGAGTCAAGGATCATTTCTATACGCTTCTTCTTCAGACCGATAAGCTCTCCGAATCTCTCAAAGTCCAGACGGCAAGGATGTCCTGTTCGCCAATACACATCACTTTTCTCCAGAGTCAGAGAAAGACCACCATTCAAACCCAGGTCATCGCCCTCGATATGGAGACAGGTGTTCATCAGGTCATAGGCGGGAGCAAGTTGGTAATGCTCGCCAATTCTCATGATGGAGAAGTTTTTCAGATGGTCGTCACCATTGCCGTAGATGTAATTGAATACGACCAACTTAAAGAAACGTTCCATGGCTATCATCCAGGCTGGAATATATCGTCTTATCGCACAGGCAATATCCTCGAAGCATCCATCATATTTGAAATAAGTACCTTGCTCGGCTTCATTCTTACCAACCAGAGAAGCGAAATCCTCCATGAGATATTTGCTTCCATCCTTGGCTATGTCAAATCTCTTAGTGATATATACCATATCGCCATGAGGAGTAAAGCAAAGGCCGTTTTCTGCTGTAATGATACCATATACCTGTGAAGCTATTTGCATGGTAAGATGCTCGTTGGCAGGAATCTGCTTCCTGGTATAGAGCGTGTTGTCCCAAGGTGCCGGCTTCAGGATATAGCTAGAGCGTTCATCCGTCTGCGAGATTCTGATGATACCATTCTCTATCACTGCAGGAAATTTCTCCTGAGCTCCAGATACGGAGATACGTCTCATGGCTGTCATAGTCTCTGATGTCTTACTGATTTCATCTATTTCAAAATCAAGCAAATGCGACACTTTCTGACCATCAAACAGTTTTTTGCAAGCTGTAGAAGAGTAAGTGGAAAAACCATCTGCAAGGGTGGATGGGCAATGATTTAATTCTTTCATGATTCTACTTCTTTTACAGTTATTGCTCCTATCGTATCATGGGTTGCTATCTTCAGAAGAAGTCCAAAGAAATCCTTCTCATCCAAGCGCCAACTTCTGCAGACTATCTTTCTGTTTGCTCCTTCTGGAAGCATGTTGGTAAAAACCGGGAATAGATAATCTGACTGATAAGGGGCTTCCCTGAAAGGCATGGTAAGTGAGACAGGATCGTGGGTCCTATCCATCATATACTGCTTGTCGTATGTGAAGGTATAACCTCTGCCAGGAGTTGACTCCTCTAAGAGTCCTGCTTCTGTGTCGTGACAATAAACGATAGCTTTTCTCATAACTTACTTTATTTAAACTGTTTGACGAATTTCATATTTAACCTCCATGCCAAGGATATCCATGATTTTTTCAACCGTAGATAGAGAAGGGTTTCCTTTACCGCTCTCTATTTTCTTGATGGTAGAAATGGCTATCTCAGACATGTCAGCGAGGTCTTGCTGGGTAATTCCCAAGGCCTTACGCTGCAATTTCATTACTTCTTGAATTTTCATATCAAGTAGTGTATTATATTGTACTTTTTGTGCAAAGATAAGAAATGTTTTTGGATTAAACAAGGAAAAGTATCATATAATGTTCTTTTTATGAAAAATTAAAATTTCATGAGACTATATTTTGGTAAGGAGAGGTGTCACTTGTAAAGGGTAAGGTAAAGAGAAATGATGTAATGGCACCCAAGGTGGCACTCAAGGTGACACTCAAGATGGCACCCAAGATGGCACTCAAAGTGGCACCCAAGATGATACTGAAGGTGATACTCAAATGATACCCAAGAATAAATATCTGACATCCAGTACAATTCTGTATTTTCCTAAAAACAAAATTAGGGAGTTTACTCATCACGAGCAAACTCCCCTTGATGTATGAGAGAAGAATTTTAGTGCTTTTCTCAAAAGCTACGTTCAGTATATATTATGTATATATGTGTACATGTATTCACGTATTCATGAATACACGTTTCAGCCTATTTCAGCAAGAGAACGGTTGTAAAGCGGTTTGCCTCATTCGCCGCATATTTGTCGATTCCGCCTAAGTTGTAGGCCTTGATCTGGCTCTTATCTACACCTCGCTTGATGAGTGCCTTGGCTATAAACTTGGCACGGCGCTTACCCAGATCCTGGTTGCCGGACTGAGTGCCAGTAGCACTATCAGCTGCACCGGATATTTTAATCTTCAGATTCTCCTGCTTAGCCATCTTCGCAATATCGTCGAGGTTTACGAGCTGTGACTTGTCAACCAGTTTGTCGGAGTTGAGCTTGAAGAAGAAATACACCGGAACACCAATGCTTACTTTCATGTGGTCAGAAGAGGAAAGGGAATCTGAGCGGTAACCCTCAGCATTACCTGCCATGTTGCCATCACCGCTGCCCATTGCACCCTGCTTGCTGTTGCCATTCATCGAGAGTCGGGCACGGAGGGAGTTGAGACCGCTGTAGCTGTTTTTCGGATAGACGGTCTTGCCATCATCATTTCCTGCAAGTCGCTTTTCCAGATGAGCATTCCTATCCCTCATGTAGGCTATGTAGTCCTGGAGGGCGAGATTCTGCTCGATGTAAGGAGTTGCATCCACTACTCTCTTCCATCCCGTCTTGCCTATCGTGAAGGAAAGACCGGCTGATACGGAAATCATGTTGTCGCCAAACTTGGTTGAAGTTCCGATGCCGTCAAAGTTCCTGGCGGTCAGCATCCCACTCACCTCTCCTACAAGATGAACACGGTCGCTGATGCGGTAACGGGCTTCCACGCCATAGGTGAAGGCAAACGGATGACTGCCACTTGAACCGCCCTGGCAGGTACAGTTGTTGATCCAGTCGGAATTATGAATCATGCCGACACCTACGAAGGGAATCACATCCCAAAGAGAGATTCCATTTTCGTTCTGACGGATTCCGGACGTGATGTTGTACAGAAAGTCTGCATGGACAAACTGATACTTCATCGTATGGAACTCTGCATTCTTAAAGTTGAGTCCCTGAAATCCTATTCGTCCACCGATTGCGGGCGTGAACCATTTGCCGACTCCTATCTGCAAGAGAGGAGTGACACGGTCGAACACGTCACCGCAACCAATGGGCGTCCCAAGAAAAGCTGAAGCCCCGCCCTTTGCTTCTATAAACCAATTTCTACCCCAGTTGGCTGCTTCGCTTACATGCTTGAGATATGTAGGATTAACAGGCATGAGCATCTGCTCCTGACTGTATGATTTCTGGATATAAAGACTGTCAGAACTCTGTCCGGCAGTTTGTGCCGAAGCTGTCATTGCAGCCAGGCACATCATTGCTATTGATAATATTTTCTTTCTCATGTTGTTGTCTTTGATGATTGATTACTTACGTAAACAAATGAGCATGGTGTTACATCTTCTTTCTTCTTCCGACGGACGGAGCGCACATCTTGCGTGCCATTGCCAGGCATCTTCTTGCCCACTCCCTATCGTCTTCATCCGGTCGCTTGCCCCATCCTGAGCCAGGGCTGCCGCCTCCACCTCCATGCGTCTGAGCGATGGTCGTGGCATCATCCACGAAGCCACACACGAGGTTTAAGGCTACCTTGACAACATGGTTGCCGTCTTCGGCCAACTGGCAGAGAAGCGTGCCGTCGAAGTCGAGTTTCACGCTGTCGGGAAGATTCGGGAAGCGAATGGCAAACTCATGTGCCATGGTGTCGAGCATCACTCCGTTGAGATGATAGCTCATGTTGTGCGCCCAGGAAAGTTCAGACTGGTTGGCTTTGTCTTCCAGTTCACTCGCCTGCTTCTCAATCTCTTCCTTGTCCTTACGTAGGGTGTCAAGCAACTGGTTGGTCTCAGAAAGTTTCTTCTCCTTGTCTGCCAGTTTATCTTCCACCATTGCCTTCTGCTGTTCAAGGCTCTGGATCTTACGGGCGATGTCGGCACTGATGTTGTCGCTGTTGGCTTGCAAGGCTCTCAGCGGTTTGAGTTCAGCTTCGAGGCGATTGATTTCAGCCTTCAGATTCTCTATCATAGAGGTAAAGGATTTCTGCTTCTTCTGGGCGATGGAGAGTTCCACGTTCAGATCTTCGAGGGCTTTCCGGGTGTTCAGCATCTGGGCTTCGAGCGTCACGCACTCGTTGGCAAGCCATCGTCGATACTCTTCCGTTGAACGGTGACGTGCTCCTGTCTCTGCTATCGACACCCCTCTCGTGAGTCCCCATTTCTCATTGACCTTGGCCAGTTCATCGTGCAGTGCAAGAAGATAGTTCTTGTAATCTATGCGGTTCTGACCATGGAAGATCTTCTTGAAGGCGAACTTATTATCCTTATCAATAGGCAGAAGCGCACAGTAGACGTGCGGATTTTTCTCATCGCAGTGGACGATGAAGGAGACGATGTTTTCCTCTCCATATTTATCTGCCACAAAGCGGTAGATGTCCTGTGCCCACTTTTCTATTTCTGGCATTCTACGGATATGCTCGTTACCATCCTTGCTTTCAAAATCTACCTTCTGATTGCCAAAGGCAAGCTCTCGCATACGTTCCGTTGAACCGCCGAAGATGAAATTCACCACGGTTCGGAAACGTGGCTCTGCCAGTCCTTCGTTGGGGTCTTTAATGCCACGTGAGGCGAGATTTTCTGCCATGCGTCTGGTAAGCGGACGGCTCCTGTCTATCGGGGCGACAATGCCACCTGGACGGATCTCGAAGTTGAGATGCTCACGGCTACGGTCGTAGTTGCCTTCACGCATGGCCTGGTTCCATCCCTTCTCCGTCCAGTCTCTCAACTCTTCGTTACCTACCGAAGCAAGACCTTTGGTGACCTTGATGTCCATGACCTGTTTTGATGATGTTCCCATATCGTTTTTCTTTGCTATTGCCCTTACTCCAGGAGCCTTTTTCAGTCTTGGCAACACCAGGAAATCTGACCCAGCTTGCTGTTTATCTGGTCAGCCCTCCCGACTACTTCAGTAGGTCGGGGTATTAGGCTTCCCAAGACTGAAAAAAAGTGGCAGGTGCAAGCACGCTGCCTCACGTTGCTTGAAATCATTCAGCGATGTGCTAACGGGCGTCCTGATCGCCATCAGCGTGCTTCGCATGGAATAAGGGGAATATGACTGTTGTTTTTAATCGTCGGAAGATTCCGCAGGTGCTACCTTTCCGGATGTCTCCCTGGTCTCAGTAAGAGGACGAGGGGGATTCACATAGTAGTTGGATGCGGAGCCGGAGATGTAGTGCTCGAAGATGCAATCCAGGAGTACTATCTCCGCTTTCGAGTATCGGGTTGCCACTTCGTCCATATAACTCGGCTTGGTGTTGCCACTGATGGCTTTAGCCAGAATGCCAAGAGAATCTATCACTTTGTGCCAGTCCCAGACATGGTCTTTTCCGAAGAGCAGGCTCACGGAATCTGAAAGTTCCTCAGGCAGTTCTTTCTCCTGATTGAGATAACGGAGGATGGAAACTGCCAGTGAATCGAATACCTGGGCCTGCTGGTTGAGTACACGCCTGGCAGGAATGCCTCCATATCCTTCCTGCTTGGCCATATTCATCTTCAAGTCGTAATAACGGCTGTAGGAATCGGCCACTTCCCTGGCGGTGGCTCTGCCTTTGATGAAGCGGATGAACTGCATGGCGCAGAAATCGAGGATGTCGTCCGGACTCTCGATAAGAAGAGAGAGACGTTGCTCCAGGTTGACAGAGAAGATAAAGCTCTTGGAGTATGGCTCTACGGAAAGCTGACCAAGTTTGGTGAGTCCGGAGATAAACTGGCGAACCGTGGCACGCTGCCATTGCCACTGACGGGCAAGTTCGGAAATGGTGGCAACAAACTGGCCGGGCAACAGCTGTAGGGCTCCATCGGTTCCCGGAGACTGATAGGCTCCTGAGGATGCTTTCGAAAGCAAGTCGCAGTAGGCTTCCAGCTTGCTGTAACGTTCCTCTGCTTTCGGCTTCAGAAACTCCAGCAACGAACGGTCAACACCTCGGCATCTGTATGCTTCGGGTGTCTGTTGATTGGGATGATGAGTCATTTGAGTCATTTTTGATTTTGGAATGTTGAGCAAGTGGATATGATTCTGTGCCAGTTGCAGGTGGCACCTAATAGTAATTTCTGATAATCAGCGCAAGCAGATCCTTCGGGTTGTTGATGGCCTCAGGATGGTTCTTCAGCTGAAGAACTCTTTCAGATGGATAGAAGACTGCTGCCACACTGACGGTAAAGAGGAACAGAGACATGCTGTTCATATAAGGTAAGGCGTAGCAAACCAACGAGAGCAGCAAGGTGGCGAACCACAGTCTTTTCCTCTCATGCAAAAGATGAAAGGTGCTTTCTGCGATTTTCCTGTTAAGAAACACCAGAGTCAGGAGTGTTGACACTACGACTGAGAGATTGGGGGTCGTGATTTGCCATGAGGCTTTATCGGGAGCATCGTATCAGGGTCGATATCATCAGGCAGTTGGTAAGCCGTCTGTATGCTTCGCATTACGAAGATGCAGAAGACTATCATCAGTCCGACAATCGCCTTGGCCATGATGTTTAAATCAAAGAGCATCAGAACAAGCACCATTACCAGGATGGCTATTATATAGAATGTATATACTTTTCGTTTAGTACTCATAATCGCTTAATTCAAGTTTGATGATTCCGAAGGATGCTTTCTCTATAATGTATTCGACATCACGCCGGGTGAGAGTGCCCTTCTCTACTCTACCCTTGGCGCTCGGATCTTTTCTACAAAGAGCTGCCAGACCCTGGTTCAAGTCGTATTCATTGATTTTCCAGGTTCGCTTCTTTCTGAAAGAGTAATGATCTCTGTAACTCTGGAGCGAAAGTCCCTTGTAAAACAGGGGCTTCAACACCCCATCCTGCAGGATTCTCATCTCTACCAGCAGTTCCGTATCTTTAACTATTATCCATGTTCTGTATCTTTGTATGATGTCTGCAATCAGGTAATACGTCTGTTTGTTCATCTATAGACCGCAGTTGAAATCATTCATGATCTGTACGTGTTCTCGCTTAGCCCGGAACGTGCCGCGACGCTCGTGCAGCCGGAGGTCTTCAAAAAGATCTGCCGACATGAGTTCGATGGAGTTGTAAATCGTCACATTCAACTCGTGGATGAGTCCATCGGCGGAAGTCTTGCAGTTGATCTTGAACATCCTTTCGGTGACCGGATAGCAGTAGGCGCAGCATTCATGTCCGAACACCGTATGGACTGATGGCTCCAGATGGTAGAGAATGGCAAGGTCGGCATTCATTTCGAACATATCAATCACCTTGTCTATAGGTTGTGGAATATGCACTTCGTAGGGAAGAATGGCATAATCTTCGTATGCCTTTATCTCGCCAATCCAATAATTGTCAATCAGCTCTGGCAACAGCATGGGGCCGGATGCCTTGAATTTGTAGATAGCTTCCTGTAACATGATAATGAAAGATTAGAGGGTTGATATGTAAAGACGCATCAGCTGGGCTGGAATTTTGTTGGACACGTCCTTGTTGACAAGGTGCTTGCCTTCAAGTCTCGTGATGATGGCAGGATAATCCTTGGCGATGTCCGTCATCAGCTGAACCTGCACCGGGGTGAGCATGGCAATGGCCAACGCATCCATCGAGAGATAGGGCTGCAATATCATCCAGAGATAGGCATTGGCTTGAATGGCATCTCTGATTTTTCCTCGCTTCAAAGCGTCACGGCAAACCTGAGCGTTGAGAATCAGACGGCGGTCTGTTCGCATGGACATGAGAACGAGGGTCTCAGAAGCAGGCAGCTTATTCCTGGAAGCGGATTTGTAGATGGCAGAACAGATGTCTGCCGTATGGTTGGTGATTTCCGTCATTCCGATGGATGAGCATTCGTCAATATGAGCGAGGAACGTGCGGAAATGGCGGTCTTCTTCATGCAGGAACGCCACGAGTTCCTTTCTTGACTTGATGCCATGCGACTTAGTGCTCAACAGGAACTTGGAGTAGTTTGCCAAGGCTCTGTGAACTTCCAGATCATAGGCAGGCGATTGATCTAAGGTGGCGAAGAACTTGATGGCATTTTCCTTCAAAGAGCCGAGTTCCTTGTTATCCTTATATAAAGAGGTGTGGAGCTTTACATAAGCCACATCGCTCAAAGTACAGTTGCCAGTCATCCCCAGCAGTTCTGTGCGGATGGAGTCTGAAATCAGATCATACTTCATGGAAAGCCCACTGTGCGCATTGAACGAAGGATCCTTCCTGATGTAGTTCAAGACGGTGTCTCCATACTCGTGCCACTGGTTGATGAAGTCTGCAAGATGCTCTGCATCAGAGTCTGAATGCCCTTTCATTGTCTGAAAGAAAGCCTGGTATTGTTTCAACGCATCTTCAGAAGACTTGAAATCATATTGACGACTTCCACTGCATGAGGTGATCATGAGTAAGGCACATAAAAAAAGCAAGTGAAAGAATAAACTCTGCTGAGTTGTTTTTCTTTCACTTGCTTTACTTTCTTTCATTTGGTTTTTGAGACCTGTTGCTGAAGAGTTACCGAGGCAACCGACAAAACTGTTCAACTGTACTGTATTCCTATTATCCATTGGCATGTAATTGAAAATTTTGCGTGCAAAGATACAGATAAAATTCCACATTAACGACACTACAATCAGACTTTATGTTATTTTATGTTTCATACTCTTTGCAGTATGATTATTGAAGATGCGCTCCTAATTTATAAATTAGGTTAAATCAAGTCTGCTGACCCAACAAAACCAAATAGTATGAATCCATTTCTGAATATAATTTGTATCTTTGCAGAAGAATCGTGCCTGAGCAGGTGTTATCCTGCCATAAAAAGGTGCATAACTATCAAGTTATCAGTCAATAAAACATTTTGATATGGCAAAAGTAGGCTACATCATGGCTACATCCCAGTATGACAAACTGGAAGAAGACCGCAAATGGATGAACGAGTTCGGTTGTGTAAGAATCATCGAGGAAAGTGATGATAACGAACGCCACAGACCGCTGTGGAAACAGCTGATGGCAGCATTGCAAAGAGGCGATGAACTGGTGATTCCGAAATTTTCCAACGCCTTGCGTGGCAGTCGTGAACTGGCAATATTC
>OIXX01001114.1_pt1 | contig 10361 bp, 9 predicted proteins | sample 1588161 | NCBI WGS metagenome assembly OIXX01 (sample SAMN03283274) | human gut metagenome | biome: human-associated habitat; material: feces | host: Homo sapiens | place: Peru | collected 2012
GAAGAGTACCTGTCAAAACTTTTGGAGGGCAGCGCAATTTAATGCGTCTGCCCTGTTGTTTCTTATGGATTGAGACTAAACAAGGTAGAACTGAATGCTGGCCTCAGATACGAACATGTTTCTTCCAATTACTATAATACCGGTGGTGATTATTGGAGCGAGGAGAATAAGGATTATTTCGTACCCGACCAGAGTCGTAAGTACGACCATTTCTTTCCGAATGTGTCCTTGACTTTTCCTGTCGGGAATGTGAAAATGAATATGGTTTATAAGGTGACGGTGAGTCGTCCTTCCTATAGTCAGTTAAGTAGTAACGTGCAATATAATAGTCGCTATTATTATCAGGGTGGAAATCCATTGCTCAAGTCAACCTTCGAACATGGCATAGGGATTAATCTGGGATATAAATGGTTCCAGTTTTTTGCCAACTGGCGTTATCTTGTAGATCCTTGCTATCAGGTGATAGAACCGTATCATGACAAAGAGTTAATCAGTATGTACACCTTTCGTAATTTGAATCATACTCAGGTTTGTTACGTGGGACTGACGGCATCGCCGACGATAGGATGGTGGCATCCTACGTTAGACGCTGGTATGAGAAAGCAGTTCCTGACCATTGGTGGTAAGGCATACAGCAAGCCGATATTCATCGGCTCTTTCAATAATGCGTTTTCGTTACCATGCGGTTGGACGCTTAATCTTGATATGAGTTGGAACACGCAGGGCCATTCTTCGCTTCCGCTTTATATGGCACAAGGAGGAGTGGACGTCTCTTTGCGTAGAAGTTTTCTTCACGACCGCCTGACTGTCATTTTGGCTGGCAATGACCTCTTTGCGACGATGCGCAATTCCACAAGATTGGTATATGGTACCAGCGATATCTATACCAGAAAATATACGGATACCCGAATGTTCATGTGCTCATTCAGCTATAAGTTTAATGTTAGTAGAAGCAAGTATAAGGGTACGGGTGCCGGTAATACAGAAAAGAACAGATTGTAAAATAAAAAAACAGAAAGTATATGAAGCGTTGTTTATGGATGATATTCATGGTGGTTGGCATCTGGATGCTAACTGGCTGTAGTAGTGATGATGATAAGTTGGACAGCCTTCCTTGGAATGACAAGGAACTGTTCAACCAGTCATTTGTTTTAAATCAGGACGGGTATTGCATCTTAGATGGAAAGGCTCCTGTCTGTGATATAGACAGGAATGTTCTGAATTCTTGGCTTGTAAGTTATGGCTGGCAACCTGTCGGCATCTATCAGGTGAAGGAAAATGGTAAACTTGCAACAACTGATTATCGTGAAGGCATCAAGGATTATAGTCCGAAGGTCTATGAATTCTTATCTGAGAATCAGTTGATGACTTATTATCGTGATCAAGATACACGTACATTCTGTTTCAAGAAGCAGGATTGGTCGTATGATGATGCGACGGGCATTGTCATCAAAACAAATAAGGCAGGTAAGGTAGATGGTTATATGCAAATCCTGGATGTGAAGTTTCATGAAGATGAAGCTTACTTGTATGTGATGGAGAAGATTGGTTCGGTGACAGTAGCTGACAATCAGGAAAAAACTGTTTATGGCTTGGTGGTATATCAGCGTTTATCTTCATTAGAACTGATTGATGTGCAGAATACTTATACTATTGATAAGAGTGATGAAGAAGACAAGCCAAATGAAACTGAAAAAGTACCGGATGATTGCCGTTATTATATTCGGTGTGTATATGCCAATTCTAAGGATGCCCATGGAATGGGTGATGGACATAGTAAATTTCAGTCATTCAGACTATTGAGTTTTGATTTGACCGATTATCAGAACAATAACTCATCAGCTAACCCTTATTATCATTATTATGATTCCATTGTATGGTCTTGTAAGGGAATGCCAGATAGGGAAGTGAGTCTCAGAAATGATTACAATTGGAGTGTTGTGTCAATTAACCTTACCACTTATCTTTTTCAGATCAACCGTAATACTTCTATGACGGAGGAAGATAGAACATTGATTGTTGCTGATGGCTATAAGGGTGGACGTGTAGTTTATTCTTCCGGCATCTATCTCAATATCTATAATACTGGTTTCATGGGTTACGATTTCGGCTCTTCTGATTTGCTGAATCCATCTAATGAAGACTATGATTTGTATTGCATCTTCGACCGGAGCAAGCGGTTCCGGATAGTCTCTCCTCGTTATTCTCCTGATTTTCCAGAAAAGCCATATTCTGAGTTGAAATACATTGTATCAGGGGTGCTGTTGGATTCTGAGGATCCGGAAAGCATGAAGAAGCATGAGGCTGTGTTGTCTGAGCAAAAGAGGATGTTGGTTGAGCTGATGGATATGTATTATGGTCAGTATGGCAAGGGTGTTGTGGTAGATGATTCGAACAGAGAGAAGTACCGCAATCGTTTCAAGGCTTTGCCATCCGATGCAGACCTTGTGATGTATTGGAAGGGCTATACGCCTGTGCAATGGAACTCTGATTATGAGGGATGTTTAGTTGCTTTAATCTTGAAAAAGAATAAGGAAAATCCCTTAAAGAGTTACTATTGTATCCATGCAGAGCCGATTAAATAAATTTCTCTCTCAATACAACAATGAATATATGACAATCGGTCAAGCGAAGGCAAAACCATGTTAGTTTGCTCTTTGCTTGACCGATGTTTCTTATAATTCTTCTATCATCTTATTAATTGTTTCTAACATTCCAGGGAGTTTGTTCTTGATACATCAAAGACAATAGATTCATCTATGTCAAAATAGTGATGATTAGTTCTTCGTCATGCATAGATTCCATCTCTTTTAATTTGCTTCAAAAGCATCGGATTCATGTTATTGCGAAGTCGGACAATATCTACAGGCTTACCAAAGAGCTCTTGCAGTTCTTCCTTGATGTGTACCATTGTAAATAAGTCGGGCTTTTTCATTTCCACACAAACATCAACATCGCTGTCTTCGGTCTGTTCGTTTCTAGCCACAGATCCAAAGATTCCAATCTTTGTAATACCATAAGCATCAGCTTTGGTGCTCAGGTATTTGCGAAGTATGGTAATATAATCGTTTGTCGTTTTCATTATCTTTCCATTTTTGCCACAAATATACGATTTTATTTTTTATGTTCCAAGTTTTTGCAGGGTTTTCTTGCAATAATAGTTCAAATAACTCGGTTTTAGGGTGTTTTTTATTACCTTTGCATCGGTTTTTCTAAAAAAAGTAGAAGATTTCTTCATTTTAGGGGTAATTGATTTCAGGAAAGCTTGTATATAAGAGTAGAAACAAGAAGAAAATGACGTGATGACAGAAGAAAATGAACAGCGGATGGAACGGCTGTTCCACGACCATTACGAGCAGATGTATCGCTTCGCCTTTGCCTTGCTCCATGATAATGAGGAGGCGAGGGATGTGGTGAGCGACGTGTTCTCCAGATTGTGGGATAAACAGCTGCTTCCAGACCGGGCTTACCTGATGCGGAGCGTGAAGAATGCCTGCATCAATCTTATAGCCAGAAAGAAGAGAGATGAAAGACTGAAACGGCTTCTCCCTCTCTCGGAAGAGAAATTGACGGAGGAAGAACCTTCTCGTCTGGAAGAGCGATGGCAGGCTGCTGTAGATTGTATCGACCATGACCTGACCGACCAGACAGCTTCCGTCATCCGATTGTGCTATCGGGAAGGAATGTCGTATAAGGATACGGCAGAGGAGCTGGGCATCAGTATCTCGGCAGTTAACAAGCATATCGTAAAAGGTTTGCGAACGCTCAGAGAAAAGTTGAAAGGAAAACAATCCGCCAGGTGTTCCGACGGATTTGCAATCCGTCGTTAAAAAAGGTTCGACCTCTTTATTTTGCGGATTTGCAATCCGCTTATATAATAACCCTAAAATGAAGAAAGGAAAAGAAAATGAAACATGAATTATCTGACATAGATCCTCAGAAAATGGATTCTCAGAAATGGGATATGCTTCTCGATCTCCTGGAGCATCCCGAAAAGTATTCCGAAACCCAGAAGGATGAACTCCTGGGCGATGAGGAAGTGAACGAACTCTATCAGCAGTTGGTAGAGACCCGACAGTCTCTGGATTTCGCCAAGTCGAAGGAAGGGATGAAGATGCCTTCGATTGATGCAGAATGGGAGAAGCTGAAAGACGAGATGAAACTGAAAGAAAAGCAGCAGAAAGAAGAGATGAGTCAGAATGCAGAAACCCAGCAAACCGCCAAGCAGCTTCCTCTCTGGAGCCCGATGAGAAAGGTGGCTGCCGTTGCAGCCGTCCTTGTCGTCTCCGGCATCACCTTTGCTGCCATTCATCTGGTAACCCGTTCTCATCAGCCATCTGATAAGAACAATACCGAACTTGTGTCATCCCGAAAGGATTCTATCCAGCAGGTTTCTGCTCCTCAGAAATCCAACATAGAAGAAAAGATAGATTCTGCAAGTCTTGCCCAGCTCCCATTGGTTTACGAAAACGCTGAGCTTCAGAATATCCTGACTCCTATTGCCGGGCATTTCCATCTCCAGGTAACTTATCAGAACGAGTCGGCTCGCCACATCCGTCTCTTCCTGCAACTGGAGAAGAACATGAGTCTGGATGATATCATCGAACTGATGAATCATTTTGAGAAAGTGAATATTCGTCATGAAGGTCAAACTTTAATCGTGGAATAAGATGAAAAGATTAAGATATATCATGCTGCTGGCAGGTTTGATGAGCCTTTCTCTTCAGACCATCTATGCCCAACGCATCACCCGCAGCTTCCGCAACACTTCTATGTCAGAAGCGCTCACCATCCTTGCCAAGAGCACCAAGGATTATCGTATCAACTTTATGTATGATGAACTGGAGGATTTCACGGTTACTACGAGTATCGTGAAGCGAACCGCTCCGGATGCCATCCGTCAGATTATGGGCTTCTATCCGATGAAGATGACGATAGATGGCGAAAACATCTTTGTAGAGTGTACGCAGAAGACTCCCACCAAGATGATAGGTCGCATTGTAGATGCGCATCATCGCCCTGTAGATTTCGCCAATGTAGCCTTGCTGAATGTTCGTGATTCTTCATTGATAAATGGCGGTGTGACGAATGAAAACGGCCAGTTCGTGATTCCCTGCGGAGCCAGAAAGGCGATAGTAAGAGTAAGTTGCGTGGGCTATCATACCGCTGTTGATACTTATAATACAGGTAAGATAGGTTCAATTACTCTGAAGGAGGCAACGATGAACCTGCAGAAGGTGATAGTAAAGGCGGTTCGCCCAAAGACAAAACTGACTCGCGAGGGATTTCAGACCCAGGTGCAGGGTACGATACTGAGTGATGCGGGTATGGTTGCCGACTTGTTGAAGCAGGTTCCAAGAGTGCGTGTGGATAAGGATGGAAACTGTTCGGTGTTTGGAAAAGGCACACCGGAGATTTATGTCAATGGCAGAAAGCTGACCGACAAAAATGAATTGCAAACCATATCTTCCAAGGATGTGAAGAACGTGACGGTTATCACGACTCCTGGTGCGCAGTATGATGCCCAGGTTAATTCGGTGATTCGTATTACTACGGTCAAGAAGCAAGGTTATGGATGGAGTGGTAATTTCCAGGCAAAATATGGTTTTGCCATGAAGAATGCCTGGCAAGAGCAGGCTAATCTCAATTACCGTGTGGGTGGACTGGATGTATTCGGTGGATTGATGTGGTCAGATTACTATTCTTATGATAAGTTGGGATTGGATGAATATATCAATGGAAATCAGCATCAGATATATCAAAAATCTGCAGGGCGCATAGATGCTAGAAATTATGGACCTGATGCCAATCTGGGTTTCAATTATGAATTCAACGAAAATCATACCATCGGTCTGAAATATAAGTTTGGTTCTGGCTATACCAAGTATTTTACTGTTAGGCAGAACTATTCCATCTTTCAGGATGGAGTTCACCAGGGAGATGTAAATTATCTCAACGATGAGTCAGATTCCAAGCAGACTCCTTTTCATCAGGCTGACTTTTATTATGATGGTAAGATAGGCAAGTGGAGTATAGACCTGAATGCATCTGCTATGTGGCGGACGAAAGACCAGATACAGAAAGCCACCGAAACCAGTTCTGAGTTGGGCGACCAGATTGTATGTTCAGATAGCCATACCAAAGGAAAGTTGCTTGCCGGTAAAATGGTTGTTTCTTATCCTTTGACCGACCAGTTGAACATAGACTTTGGTTCGGAATACACAAATTCTGATAGTCATACCAACAACCAGAACGAGGGTGGTGTGGCTGCATCCAATGATTCCAGAATCAAGGAACAGAACATAGCCGCTTTTGCTGAGGCTGCATGGTCGTTGGGAGATTATTCCCTGAATGCCGGTGTGAGATATGAGCATGTAAAATCAGACTATTATGCCGAGGGAGTGCTCAACCCGGATATGAGCAGAAAGTATGATAATGTATTTCCTAATGTATCCTTGGGATATGACAAGGGCAAGTGGCATTCTTCGTTGAGTTTCACGGCGAAGACCTATCGACCAAGTTACTTCCGTCTTTCCGGTTATACCCGATATACGAGTCGTCATTCCTATGAAAGCGGTAATCCTAGCTTGCGACCAAAGGATGCCTATCATCTGGAATGGGATGCGCAATATTCCTGGTTGAGTTTCTCTGCTGAATATATCTACAACAAGAATGCTTCGGTATATATGATGAAGCCATTCCAGGGCAATAAGGATATAGCCCTGTCATATTACGAGAATGTAGATAAAATTCAGAACCTGAAGTTCTATCTTGAGGCTACTCCGGTGATAGGCTTATGGCATCTTGACTATACGGTAGGTCTGGTCAATCAGTTCTTTGATGCCAGCAAATACGTCAGCGACTATAATGCCAACCGTCCTTCTCTCTATCTGGATTTGGAGAATACCTGGGTATTGCCACATCATTGGAAGGCTAGATTGGAATACGCTTACCAGTCGCGTAATTATCGCGAATTGGGTGTCAACTATGTATGGAATTCCCTGGATGCGTCTATTTCCAAGTCGTTCCTGAACAATCGACTGGTTGTGAGACTGGAAGCAGAGGATTTGCTTCATGGACAGAACGAGAGTTGGCAATATCATAATTCGTATGCGCACTTCACCAGAACTGGTATAGATAATACCCGCATGTTCTTGGTTAATGTAACTTATAACTTCAATGCCACCAAGAGCAAGTATAAGGGTACGGGTGCTGGTAATGCAGAAAAGAGCAGATTATAACTATTTTTTTAAACACGGACAAATTGAATTTGTCCGGACAAATTGTCCGGTTAGTTCTAAGTGGTTGATATTTAGGACATTATAAGCCGTTGGACAAAAGAGCCGGACAAATTCAATTTGTCCGTGTTATTTTTTTCTGTGGTTTTGGAGTCAAAATCAGGCTTTTTCAGCTTTGTTCCCTATAGCTTTTCTCCCCGTAACTCTATGACTTTTGGATGTTAACTCTATGAGTTAGGATTCTTAACATAAAGCTCTAAAGCAGCCAAAGGAGAACAAGAGAGGTTGGAACGTAAACAGTTGGGAATGAGTAGATTTGCACAAAGTTGCCAAATCGGCATAAAGCAAGCGAGTGAGGAATATTGAAGTAGTTCAGTTACTAAATCGTGAGCCACAGTTACCTATGCAAAGCAGGTAACAATGCGGAAAGGCAACTTTGTGCATCAACGGATTTTATTGCGCTGATTCTCAATGTTTTGCGTATCAAGGAACGCTTACAAAATGATTATATTTGCACACTCAAAATGTAAGCGTTATGAAAATCGAAAAATTCAAGGTGTTGCTCTACCTCAAAAAGAGCGGAATGGACAAGAATGGAAAAGCTCCCATCATGGGACGCATCACGGTGAACAGGACTATGGCGCAGTTCTCCTGCAAGTTGTCTTGCACTCCATCGCTTTGGAATCCTCGTGCCAGCCGATTGGAGGGCAAGAGCAAGGAAGCCGTGGAGACCAACAAGGACATCGAGCAGTTGTTGCTTTCCATCCAAAAGGCTTTCGATGTGCTTGTGGAAAAGAGAACGGACTTCGAGGCTAAGGATGTCAAGGAGGCTTTGCAGGGCAGCGTCAAGACACAGACCACCCTTCTCTCCTTCGTGGACGAGCATATCAGTGAACTCAGCACCCATGAGGGCATCGATATGTCGAAGAGCAGTGTCTGGACTTACAGAAAGATTCGCAAGAATCTCGCTGAGTTCATCGGGGAGAAGTATAGGTTGACTGATTTGGCTTTCGGACAGCTGACCGAGCCTTTCATCAGTGACTTTCACCATTACTTGCTTGACGAGAAAGGCTTTTCATCAGGAACCATCACCATCTATGTGTCGCTCTTCAAGAAGATGTGCCGCATCGCCTTTGAGCGAGGCTTGTGCAAGAACCTGCTGTTCGCCCATTATCGGGTTGGCACTCCAAGGGTTACGACACCCAAGGCTCTCAGCATGTCTGATTTCATAAAAATCCGTGATGTGGAACTGCCCGAAGACAAGCCGAGACTATCCGTTAGCCGTGACCTGTTTCTTTTCGCCTGCTATGCAGGAACAGCCTTCATAGACACCGTTTCCATCACGAAAGCCAATGTCAAGGTGTTGGAGGATGGCGACAAATGGCTCATCTATAACCGCAAGAAGACCGGAACACTTGCCAGGGTGAAACTCCTGCCCGAGGCGTTGGAGCTGATGGCGAAATACGAGGACGGGGCAAGAGATACCCTTTTCCCATTGCTGAGCACGAATCGTGTTCGTATCGATCTCATCACCATCTGCAAGTTGGCGGAAACGAGCAAGACCTATTCCTACCATTCGGGACGACACTCGTTCGCCAGCCTCATTACGCTGGAGGCAGGTGTGCCGATGGAGACCATCTGCAAGATGCTCGGTCACAAGGATGTGAAGATGACGCAGCGGTATGCGAGAGTAACCCAAAAGAAGCTGTTTGAGGACATGGACAAGTTCATCGCTGCAACCGAGAAGGACTTTATTCTCGCATTATGAACAAGGCTTTCAACTTTTCTTTTTACAGTTTCAACTACATTATTATATTATAAGGACAACAACTATGAGCAGAAGTACATTTTCAATTTTGCCTTACATCAACAGACAGAAGGTGAAGGCAGACGGAACAGCCAACATACTTTGCCGCATCACCGTTGACGGCAAAAGTGCAGCCATTTCCACAGGCATATCCTGTACCCCACAGGAGTGGAACGCCAAGAAGGGAGAGGTACGGAACGCAAGGGACAACGGACGATTGGCAAGTTTCCTTGCTGAGGTCAAGGATAAATACAACTCACTTCTTACCACCAATGGCATCATCACCGTGGAAATGCTGAAGGCTGTGTTGAAGGACAAGGACACGACAGGAAGGTTCTTGCTGAACTTTGGTGATACCATCGTGGAATGGTATCGAACCTCAAAAGCCAGACAAACCTTTCTGCACAAGCGAACATGGCAGAAGAACCTGAGAGCCTTTGTCCATTCGTTGGATAAGGACGACATCGCCTTTGAGGACATAGACGAGAATTTCGGGGAGGAATACAAGCTATTCCTGAAACGAGACCAGGGACGTATCGACAGCTACGTGAACCATTGCCTTCTCTGGCTGAACATGTTGATGTACAAGGCAGTGGACAGGAGCATTATCCGCTTCAATCCCATAGCCAAGATAGGGTATGAGAAGAAGGCAGCCCCGAAGATGACCCATATCAGCAAGGCAGACTTCATCAAGATGCTCTCTACCCCGATGGCTGACGAGCGAACGGAGCTTGCACGCAGATGTTTCATTTTTGCCTCGCTCACCTCCTTATCCTATATAGATGTAAAGAAACTGTACCCTCACCATATCAGTGAGAACTCCGAGGGTAGGAAGTTCATCCGCAAGGAAAGAGAGAAGACAGGCGTGGAGTTCTTCGTGCCACTCCATCCGATAGCCGAGAAGATTCTTTCGCTCTACAATACCACGGACGACAGCAAGCCTGTTTTTCCACTGGGTGAGAAGAAAGACATCTATCTTGATGTGCATACCCTTGGAATGGTGCTTGGCATAAGTAATAAGTTGGGATTCCACGCCAGCCGCCATACATTCGGAGTCTTGATGCTCAACGAGGACATTCCCATCGGCAGCATAGCCAAGATGATGGGACACGCAGACATTACAAGCACACAGGTCTATGCGCAGGTGACGGAGCAGAAGATTTCAAATGACATGGATAAGCTTATTGCCAAGCGAGAAAGGAACAGATTGTCGAACGAAAAAACTATGGGAAAATGAACAGAGGAGTTATAACTATCAGTGAGAGCGGAACGGTAACCATGCCGACCGATACTGTATGGATGACCATGCAGGAGAT
>OIXX01001116.1_pt1 | contig 10345 bp, 6 predicted proteins | sample 1588161 | NCBI WGS metagenome assembly OIXX01 (sample SAMN03283274) | human gut metagenome | biome: human-associated habitat; material: feces | host: Homo sapiens | place: Peru | collected 2012
CGGAACACGCGGGCGATGGAGGGCCAGCCCAGGATGCCGATGGCGATGAACACGTTCTGGATGCCGTTGCCGAGCACCGCGATCATGGCGATCACGAAGAGCGTGTACGGGAACGCCATGAAGATGTCGGCGCAGCGCATGATGATGGTGTCCCAGATACCGCCGTAGAATGCGGCGAGGGCGCCGAGCACGAGGCCGATGGCCGTGGAGATGGCCGTGGCGAGCACGCCGACGGCCAACGACACGCGCGCGCCGTAGATCACGCGGGAGAGCACGTCGCGACCGAGGGTATCGGTGCCGAACGGGTGCTCGAGCGAGGGCGCCAGGCGCGAGTTGGCGAGCATGGTCGAGGAGTCCGCCTGCGTGGGGTTACCGAGCACCTGCGGGACCCACAGGTCAGCGGAGAGCGCGATCACGACCATGATGATGATCCAGATCAGACCGATCATGGCGAGCTTGTTGCGGCGCAGGCGCCTCCACGCGTCGCCCCACAGGGTGCGGGACCTCTGGGGCACGGCGCCTGCCTTGGCGTCGGCGGACGCATCCACCAAAGCGGCCTCGTTGCTCTGAAGAGGGCTCTTCTGTTCAGTCATCTGCAGCCTCCCTTCTTACGCCTCGTCCTTGGGCGCGCCGTAGCGAATGCGCGGATCAAGGAAGGCGTAGCTGATATCGACGAGCAGGTTGATGACCATCACCAGGATGACGATCACCGTCACGGAGCCAAGTACGATAGGCCAGTCGCGCTGGTTGATGGCACGGTAGGTCTCGAAGCCCACGCCCGGCCAGTTGAACACCGTCTCGGTGAGGATGGCACCGGCCATCATGCCACCGAAGTCGTTGCCGATGTAGGTGACGACGGGGATCATGGCGTTCTTCAACGCATGGCGCCAGATCACTTGGCGACCGGAGAGGCCCTTGGCGCGCGCGGTGCGGATGTAGTCCTGGTTCATGACCTCGAGCAGCTGGCTGCGCATGATGCGCGCGGCGTAGGCGGTGGAGACGGAGGCCAGGGTGATGGCGGGCAGGATGTAGTACATGCCCTCATCGAAGACCGCGCTCGGGCTGAAGTCAGCGGAGATGGGCAGGTAGAAGGCACCTCCCGTCCAGTCCTTCAAATACACGCCGAAGAAAAGCTGGAGCAACATGCCCAACCAGAACGCGGGCATGGCCACCAGGATGGACGTGGTCAGCGTGACGAACACGTCCCAGAAGCTGTAGCGCTTGATGGCGGAGACCAGGCCGGCACCGATGCCCACCACGGCCTCGATCACGATGGCCACCACGGCGAGCTTTATGGTGTAGGGGTACTTGGCGCCCAGGATGTCGGCCACCGCCTGACCCTTGCGCTGGTACGAGATGCCCAGGTCGCCGTGGAGCAGACCGTTCACGTAGAGCGCGTAGCGCTCCCACATGGGCGTCTCGATGGTGTCGCCGTTCTCGTCGTAGATCGGGTTGCCGTCCGCATCCGTCTGAATGAGGTGGAAGGAGGCACGGAGGTTGATCTCGGTCTGGGGGTCGAGTTTCTTCTCGCCCGCCATGAGCTTGATCGGATCGCCCGGGACGATGTTCTCCATGGCGAAGAGGATGAGCGTCACACCGAGGAATACCGGTATGAACTGGAGAACTCGTTTGAGGATGTACTTGAGCATCTGCACCCCTCTGTCGTGTCCAATAGGTCCGCACGCTACGTCATCGTCGCATCTCCTCGGACCAGGTGGACCTCAGGGGAGAGGCGATGATGACGCAGCCGGCGTGAGAAACCGCTAAGCGGGACGTCGGTTGTTCAGGCCGACGTCCCGCGAAAAAGTGCCTCGCGGCTTCTCAACAGCGGAGAAATATTAGGCGTTCAGCTCGGCCTTGTCGAGGTCGGCCTTGCCCTGCGGATCGTAGAACAGGGTCTTGACGCGCTCGGAGCCGATGTGCACGTGCGAGTACCACATGATGGGGATGATCGGCAGGTCCTCGCCGGCCATCTGGTTGATCTCGCGGTACTTGGCCTTGCGCTCGGTCTCGTCCTGGATCTGACGGGCGTCCTTGATGGCAGCGTCGAGGGCGGGGTTATTGTACTTGGAGTAGTTGTTGTCAGCCGTGGAGAAGAAGTTGGGGTAGATGAAGTTATCCATGGTGGGATAGTCGGCGATCCAGCCCAGACGACCCAGCTGGAAGTTGCCGTTGGTCAGGCCGTCCAGGTAGGCGGCCCACTCCTGCGCGGACTGGGTGACTTTCAGGCCCACGGCCTCCAGGTCGGACTGCACGATGGACATGATGTCCTCGTGGCCGCCGCCGGAGTTGTAGTTGAGGGTGACCTCGGTGCCCTCGAGGCCGGCGTCGGCGATGATCTTCTTGGCCTGCTCGACATCGGGCTTAGCGGGGCAGTACTTCCAGTCGTTGGAGGGATCGGAGTCGATCAGCGGCGGGAAGATGCAGGTGGCCGGGGTGCGCTTGCCCTCGAAGAGGGTGTCCACGATGTTCTGGCGGTTGATGGCCAGGGAGATGGCGTGACGCAGGTCCTTGTTGGCGATCGTCTCGTCCTCAAGGTTGCAGGCCAGGTAGTAGGTGGACATCTCAGAGCCGAAGAGCGCCTGGTGCTTCGGGGTGACGGTGTAGCCGTCCTCGGACTCGCCGTACTTCTTGGCATTCTCCTTCAGGCGGCCGGTCGGGATCTGGCAGAAGTCGATGTTGCCAGCCTCGAACTCACGGAACGCGGTGTCCGGGTCCTTCTGGATGGAGAAGTGCACGCCGTCGATCTTGGGCGCATCGCCGTAGTAGCCGTCGAACTTCACGACGTCGATGTACTGGCCGGACTCCCACTTGCCGTCCATCTTGAAGGGGCCGTTGCCGATCGGGGCGAGCAGGAAGCTGTCGGGGTCGTCCACGGCCGCCTTGGGCACCGGGGCCAGACCCGGGTGGCAGAGCACAGCCATGAAGTCGGCCATCGGGGCGGAGAGGGTGACCTCGAGGGTCTTCTCGTCCACAGCCTTCACGCCGGAGAGCTCCGTGGCCTTGCCGTCGACCATGTCCTGGTAGCCGGCGATGGGGGACAGATGATAGCCGATCTCGCCCGGGGTCTTCATCTTGGAATCGAGCAGGCGCTCCCAGCCGCGCTTGAAGGAGGCGGCGTCGACCTTGTCACCGTTGTGGAACTTGGCGTCCTTCAGCTTGAAGGTGTAGGTCAGGCCGTCCTCGGAGACCGTGTGGCTCTCGGCCGCGGCGTAGGCCCACTCGTTCTTATCGAAGTCCCAGTCGACCAGGGAGTCGAAGAGAATCTGGCCGACCTGGGTGCCCTCGGACTCCTGCAGGTTGTAGGGGTCGATGGCAACAGGGTCGTTGATGTAGAACACCAGGGTGTTGCCGGTGGCGGTGGGGTTGTCGGCAGCGGCGCTACCGGAACCGGTGGTAGCGGCCTTCTTCTGGCCGCACGCGGCAAGCGCGGCCAGCGCGCTCGCGGCGAGGGAGCCGCCCACGAACGCACGACGGGTGATCTTGGTTTCAGCCATGCCATCCTCCTTAAGATGAATGCCTTCCCGGCGCGCCTGACGGTTGCGTGGACCCTTCCCCGCCACCGCCTGCACTATGCGTGGCACGTCGATGCGCATCGCCGTGGACCCTCTGGCTGTTCTGGGAGCTTACACGGCGTATACGTTTGTCATACTTTAGCGTAAAAAAGAAATACGTCAGCTTTATTTCGGCAAGTCTTCCTTTGGCACTTTATCTAGCTGCAGTATTTGCTGGGTATTATGCACCACTACCGCGATCTCATGCGTATTCGTTACAGATTCATTTCCCCGTGGCCTTGGTTCCGCATACCAGAGAGTCCGCGGGACCGGTGCCCGGAGGTCGTTGCGCCGCGCAGGCTTATGGTTTTTACGTTCGATCTAACGGTTTTGTCATCTGTCGAAAGACAGAGGCCGCCGCCCCCCTCAATACGGTAGCATCGAGGCGATACGCGTTCATCGCGACCGATCGCGGTCCGCGCCCGCCCGGACCCGATCCATCTTCCCGCCACCCCCCCTAACCTGAGGAGTAGCCCATGACGGACCAGACCAACGGGAACAGCGAGATCGAATCCAACGCGGACAAGCAGCTTGGGGCGTCGAGCACGGACGCGCTCGACGTCATCGGGGCCGCGAGCGCCGCCGGCGCCGACCCCACGGCCGACGAGGCCTACGCCAAGCTGAAGGAGCGTCGCGCCGAGCGCCGCCGGAAGAAGATCCGCCGGCGCGTGATCGCCGGCGTCGTCGTCCTCGCCGGGGTGCTCCTGGCGGTGGGTGCCACCATGCTCCTCTCCCACCAGCCCGAGCAGAACATGGAGCCGGTGACCGATGCGGTCACGCGCGGCACCTTCACCACCGAGGTGGACGCCAAGGGCTCCCTCCAGCCGCTCTCCTCCACCGTGGCGACCTCCGAGGTGGACGGGACCATCGCCGAGGTGCGCGTGGCCGAGGGCCAGGCGGTCAAGAAGGGCGACGTGCTCTTCACCGTGAAGAGCGATGCCGTTGACCAGTCGGTGGACGCGGCGGCGAAGGCGCTGAACAGCGCCAAGGCGAGCCAGAAGGATGCCTATAACGCCTACAACCAGCAGGTCGACGCCTACAACGCGGACGATTCCGGCATGGCGCCCCTCCCCGACAAGTCCACGCTCTCCGCCGCGGACAGCGCCCAGGCCCAGGCCCAGGAGGACTACAACCAGGTGGTGGCCGACGCCGACGCCAAGCGCCAGGTGCGCGCGCAGTCCGACGGCACCGTCATCACCATGAACGCCAAGGTGGGCGCCATGGTGGGTCCGCGCGCCCAGACGGGCACCGACCCGCTCGTGCAGGTGGCCGACCTCTCGCAGATGAAGGTCCGTATCCAGGTAGACGAGAAGAGCATCGAGAAGGTGGCGCGCGACCAGGCGGCCACGATCACCTTCCCCGCACTCGAGGGGGTCTCGCTCGCGGGCACGGTGACGAACATCGCCTCCATCTCGTCCACGGCCACGGACGCCGGCTCCTACGACGGCGGCGGCTCCGGCGTCACCTACGCCGTGGACGTGCTGATCCCCCAGCCCGACCCGCGCCTGAAGTCCGGCATGACGGCGCAGGTCTCGCTCACCATCGAGAAGATCGACGACGCCCTGATGGTGCCCGTGATGGCGCTCCAGAGCGATGACGGCGAGCACTACTACGTGAACGTCGAGACCGACGCGTCCACGCATGCCTACGAGCAGCGCGACGTGACGGTGAAGACCAAGAACGACGACCTCGCCGTGGTGGAGCCCGGCTCCGTGGATGAGGGCGACGTGCTCGTCATCTCGGGCGGCATGAGCGCGAACGACGGCTCCGGTTCCGCGGGCGCCGCCGCGGCGGGCGGCGAGATCGAGGCGAGCACCGACCGCTACGCCAGCGCGAGCGCGGAGTAGCGCCGTGGCAGCCCCCATCATCGACATCCGACACGTGCACCGCATCTTCGAGACGGAAGCCGGTCTCGCGCACGTGCTGCACGATATCTCGCTCGCCGTGGCCGCCGGCGAGTTCCTGGCCATCACCGGCCCCTCCGGCTCGGGCAAGTCCACCCTCATGAACATCCTCGGGTGCCTGGACACACCGACCTCGGGAACCTACCTACTCGAGGGCCTGAACGTGGCCGAGCTCGACGACGGCGAGCTCGCCGAGGTCCGCGCCGAGCGCATCGGCTTCGTGTTCCAGAGCTTCAACCTGCTCCCGCGCATGAGCGTGCTCGACAACGTGGAGCTCCCGCTCGTCTACACCGACTGCCCGCGTCGCGAGCGCGAGCAGCGGGCCGTAGCGGCCCTCGCGGCGGCGGGCCTGCCCGTTGACCACTACGACCACCGCACCAACGAGCTCTCCGGCGGCCAGATGCAGCGCGTGGCCATCGCCCGCGCGCTCGTGAACGACCCGGCGATCATCCTCGCCGACGAGCCCACGGGCAACCTGGACACCGCCACCGGCCGCATGGTGCTCGAGACCTTCCATCGGCTGAACGCCGCGGGCAAGACCATCGTGCTCATCACCCACGACCCGAGCGTGGCCGCCGCGGCCGACCGCGTGGTCGAGATCCGGGACGGGCGGCTGCACCACCCGGCAGAGGCGGCGACGTCGGCCCCAGCACGTCGGCCCCGGCCGTCGCGCCCGTCTCTACGCCCGCCCCCGCCCCCGCGAAGGGAGTCTCCGCATGAGCATCCGCGACCTGATCCGCGAGGCGGCGCGCGCCCTCGAGGCCAACCGCGGCCGCTCCACGCTCACCATCCTGGGCATCGTGATCGGCATCTCCGCCGTAATCGCCATGACCTCGCTTATCGGCGGCGTGCAGCAAAGCCTGGTGGGCAGTCTCGGCCTGAACGCCGCCCGGCTCGTGAACATCGGCTACGGCGGAGGCGAGCTCAGGCAGAAGGACCTGGACAAGCTCGCCTCCATGGTGCCCGGGCTCGAGGCGATCGAGGGCAGCACCTCCGCCGGCACGCAGATGAAAGTCGACGGCAAGAACGTCTACGTGGGCCTCACGGGCGGCTCCAAGCGGTATTTTGAGATGACGGGCGCCATCGACCTCATCCAAGGCCGCCTGTTCACGCCCGCGGAGGAGGACGCCGACGCCCGCGTGGCCGTGCTCTCGCGCTCCGGGCTGAAGGTGCTCTACGGCAGCCCCGACGTGGAAGCCGTGGGCAAGTCCCTCGAGCTGAACGGCAAGAGCTACCAGATCATCGGTGTGACCGAGGACGGCATGTACGGCGGTGGCTCGGATGACTACGTCAACGTCTTCATGCCCGCGCAGACGGTGACGGACGACTTCAACGGCGGACACGAGCACCTGGGCCCGGTCTTCGGCCTGGTCCGCGAGGGCGTGGACGTGGACGAGGCCGCCGGCACCATCAGGAATGCGCTCGCGAGCATCAAGGGCGTGCCCGAGGACCAGATGGACGACACGATCTGGACCTACACCATGAAGTCACAGATCGACAACCTCAACCAGTACATGGGCTCGTTCCAGCTCATCGCCGGCTCGGTGGCGGGCATCTCGCTGCTAGTGGGCGGCATCGGCATCATGAACATGATGCTCACCAACGTGACGGAGCGCATCCGCGAGATCGGCGTGCGCCGGGCGCTCGGCGCCACGCGCGGCGACATCACCCGGCAGTTCCTGGCGGAGTCCGCAGCGCTCACCGTTGCCGGCGGCGTCATCGGCATCGTGCTCGGCTACCTGGCGAGCTGGGGCCTCTGCGTCGCCGCGGGCCAGCTGGGGCTCATCGGCTCGCTCACCGGCGGCACCGAGACGAGCCTGGCACCGAGTATCTCGCTCGTCACCGTGGTCGTGGCAGTGGGCATCTCCGTGGGCATCGGCCTTGTCTTCGGTTACTACCCCGCCCGGCGCGCGTCGCGGCTCGACCCGGTGGAGTGCCTGCGGTACCAGTAGGCACGCGACCGCGAAGGAATCGAAACAACGGACGGCCCGCTGGCTGCGATGCCAGCGGGCCGTCTTCGTGTACGGGCCTGTTTTGGGAGCGGGCCATGCGGGCCGCAAGCCACGGGAGCGGGCCGTGCGGGCGTGCCGGCTACTTCCGTCGTAGCGCCTTGGGCGACACGGTGATGCCGCCCGCGGTCTGGCGCACGAGCGGGCGGGCCTTCGGCTTTGCCTCGCGTGCGGGTTTGGGTTCCACCACCACATCGCCATGGTGAACGGGCGTGGAATGATGGTGGTGCTGCCCGTGGGGACGGGGCGCTTGAACCGTTGACGCGGGACGGGAGGGCTCACGACCCAGGCGAACCATCAGGCGGTCCCAGCGCTGGTGGATACTCTCGTTGTGCGCGCTTCGCAGACCCAGGAGCGGAGCCGCCAGGATGGTGGGAGCGATGAAGCTGATGAGGCGCCAGAGCAGATAGCCCGCCGTGGCAGCGCTGCCGTAGAAGTGCCCCAGGAACAGCGCGAAACCGCCCTCGGCACCGCCCGTGCCGCCCGGCAGCGGCACGGCCGAGGAGAGCAGCTGAACGAACGCGCTCGCCGCCATGACGGATAGGAAGTCGACGTCGTGGTGGCCGAACGCGAGCATGAGGAAGTACGGCACCAGGTAGAAGAACGCGAGCTGCATCATGGTGATCACCACGGTGAGCGCCATGGAGGAGGTGTGCCCCGCCGAGAGGCGGAACTTCTCGGAGAAGGAGTGCACCTCGCCGTCCACGAACTCATGCCAAGCCTCCACCTTGTCGCGCGCGAAGCCCAGGCGGCCCAGCAGCGAGATGATCCAGTGGGCGAGCTTGGAGACGGGACCCGGCAGCAGCGCCACGGCGAAGATGCCGAGCAGAATGCACACGTGCCCGCCAAAGCTGAACACGCAGAGGATGGTGAGCGCCTGCACATCCGGATAGCGGTCAACGAAGAAGGGCAGACGCGCGGCGAGCAGGATGGCACCCCATGCCACCAGACCGAACTGGTACACGATGAAGCGCGTGAACTGCGTGGCGCCGGCCTCGCCCACGTCCTGCCCGGCCTTGGTGAGCCGGTAGATCTGGGCGGGTGTGGACCCCATCATCATGGGTGTCAGGTTGCCGAAGAAGATGCCGCTCGCCTCAACGGAGACGAGGTCGCGGATGCCCACCGGCGACACCGGGTCCAGCCACACAGCGATGGCGTAGGCGATGATACCGAACACCAGGTAGAGGAGCATGCACAGGCACGCTACGAGGAGCCAGGGCACCTGCACGGTGGCGAGCGCGGCCATGAACTGGGCCACCTGGCCCGTCACCACCAGGTAGACGCAGAACGCGGCGAGCGCCAGCACGATGAAGATGGCGCCGCGGCGGGCGCCCTTGCGGTCGTCGCCCGCGGGCTGGGCGTCCACCTGGGGCTTGGGCGCAGATTTGGAATGAGAATAGGCCATGGGGCTTCCCTTACGGTCACTCGTTGCCTCAACCTGTCTATTGTAGCCGCGGCGGCAAGGTCGCGCGGGCGTCGAACGCAAAGCCACAGGCGATGCCCAGAAGGCACAGGCGCGGCCGCATGAGCTCGCCCGGGCGGGGTATGATGCAGCGGAACGCATATCCATCCGCAAGGAGGTCCCATGCCCGCGTCAACGCGCAGCGATCAGACCCGTATCCCCACCTTTACCGGGGCGTTCCGCCAGAACCTAGACGCCATGGTCGGCATCCTCGCCCGCGGCGAGAAAGACCCGGCGGGCAAGCGCATCGGCTTCGAGCTCGAGCGCATCCTGCTCACCGCCGAGGGCGAGCCCGTTCCCTTCGCCGGGAAGCATGGCGTCTCCGCGCTGCTCGAGAAGCTCGCCGAGGACCGTGCGGAAGACGAGCTCGTCTACATCGACGGCCACCTGCTCGGCATGACCTTCGACGTGCCGACCGACGGCGAGGATGTGACGGTGGCCATCTCGCTCGAACCGGCCGCGCAGCTCGAGGTTTCCGCTGGTCCCGCACATACCGTGAAGGCACTCTACGACGCCGTCCACGCAGTAGACGAGTGGATCGAGGCGGCACTCCCCGCCGCGGGGCTCGCGGGCGCGCACCTGGTCGCTATCGGCTACGACCCGGCCGTGAGCGCGCCGGAGGAGCTGACGCTCATCCCCAAGGAGCGCTACGCGGACATGGACGCCTACCTCAGCCGCCGCGGCCGCTACGCGCGCGACATGATGCGCTGCACGTCGTCCACGCAGGTCTCGCTCGACTACGAGAGCGAGGAGGACTGCCAGCGCATCTATCGCATGGCGACCTACCTGGGCCCGCTCTTCGCCTTCCTGTTCGACAACTCGCCGGTGTTTCGCGGCGAGCAGGGCCGGGGCATGGCGCGCTCGCGCATCTGGCGCCACGTGGACGTTGACCGCTGCGGCATCGTGCCGGGTTCGCTCGAGGGTCTCTCGTTCGAGGACTATGTGCTCTGGGTGTCAAGCGTAAAGCCCATCCTCTTCACCGATGCCGCGCACACGACCACCTCGACCGGCAACCTCTACACGCGCGACATCATGTCCGAGCGGCCGCTTGAGAAGTCGGAGCTGCAGCACCTACTCTCGATGGTGTTCCCCAACGTGCGCCTGAAGGGTTTCGTGGAGCTGCGCGAGATGGACTCGCTCTCCCCGCGCCTTGCTGCCGCGTGCACGAGCTTTACCGGCGCGCTGCTCTACGACCGGTGCCTCGAGGCCAAGCTGGCGGACCGGCTTTCCGCCTGGATGCCCCAGGGCTTTGCGGGCATGGACGAGAACGATTGCGTGGCCGCGCGCCTGGCGCTGCAGGAGCGCGGCTGGTCGGCCCGCGTGTACGGCGTGCTCGCCACGGATTTCGTGGACGCGCTGGCAGACATCGCGCTCGAGAACGTCTTCGGCGGCCATGGCTGCACGGGCGTGGGCTCG
>OIXX01001117.1_pt1 | contig 10341 bp, 12 predicted proteins | sample 1588161 | NCBI WGS metagenome assembly OIXX01 (sample SAMN03283274) | human gut metagenome | biome: human-associated habitat; material: feces | host: Homo sapiens | place: Peru | collected 2012
ACCTCATGGTGGTGCTCTGCGGCGAGTCCGAGGCGCAGCCCGTGGTCAACACCGGCTCGCTGTACTAGGCAGGGTGAATCGACCGGCACCGACCCCGTCATGCGACGCAGGCCGGTGCCGCCACATTTAAGATCGGCGGCGTCATGGCACGCAAGCAATACCCCCTTCGCATAGATCCCGAAATCTGGGCCGCCATCCAGCGGTGGGCCGATGACGAGATGCGCAGCGCCAACGGCCAAATCGAGTGGATGCTACGCGAGTCGCTCAAGCGCGCGGGAAGGCTGCCGGAGAAGGACGCGCGAAATAGCCCCGCTAAGAATGAGTAGAAACAAAGCGGCCCGGTTACCCCTTCCTGAACAGGGCACCGGACTGCTTTTTGGGATGTAACTAACTGTTCCCCGTGGCCAAAAAGTAAAAGTTCATTGACACTCCCCGACGTGCCCCATTTTTGAGTCTCAGTTTCGGCTCAACCTCGGGCGCAAGGACCGGACCATCTGCGGATGCGGCCGTAGCGTTGACTTTCTAACAATGGCATTCGCCCGACAGCGGCGTCCCCCTACCCCGCCTGCCGAATAGCCTGCTCGAGCGCCGTCGCGTCCCCAGTGAAGTGAAACGCCTCCATGCCCGCCACGCGGGCACCTTCGCAGTTGTCGGCGTTGTCGTCAACGAACAGGCACTCCGAAGGCGCGAGCCCGTAGCGCTCGCACAGCAGCTCGTAGATGGCGGGGTCGGGCTTCATGAGACGCTCGTCGGAGGACACGACGACCCCTTCGAGAACGGGCCGCACCGGTGCGTTGCCCAGCTGCTCCTCGATGCGCTTCGAGGCGTTCGAGAGCACGAACAGATGATATCCCTCCTCGTGGAGCCTGAGCGCGAGCTCGTTCACGGATTCGATGGGCTGCGAGAACCTAATCCACCCCTCCATGCACGCGTACAGGTTGGCATGGAGCCGCTCCGGCAGCTTGGCGCGGGCGACACGCAGCATCGTCTCCTCACTGATGGTTCCCGAGTCGAGCAGGGCCCACTCGATACGACCAAACAGCGCATAGAAGAGCAGATCCGCATCCTCCGGAGTGTCCGTGAACGCCTTCGAGAATGCACGGCCGTCGAAGGTCATGAGCACGTTTCCCATGTCGAGAACGATGTTCTTTATCTTTCCCACACGCACCTCCGACCTGTCGCCCCATTACGCACGCACAAGCTTACGCTATGAACCATGGCTGGTCTGCGAGCCGCCCGGCGCGGAAGACGTCCTCCGCCGCCAAACGGTATTCGTCCGCACGGCGAGCCTTCCGCACGGCCCGGCGAACCGCCTGCGGCTCCTCGAAGACGCAACTGGCGTACGTCCACCACTCCTTCATGCGCCACACCGCGTTACCGCCGATCTCCGCCTCGTAGGCGAAGAACAGCTCGTCGTGGAAACGATGCAGCTCGTCTTGGGTAAGCGGCGCCCCTCCCGACAGCACGCGACCGAGTGCCGGGTTGGCCACGATACCGCGCCCGAGCATCACGTGGCGCGTCTCCGGATAGGACGCAACCAGAGCCTCGAAGTCGCCCGGCGAGAAGACGTCGCCGTTATACGCCACGGGAAACGACGCCCGCGCGAGCGTCTCCCCGTACGGCTCCCAGCGCGGGCGGCCCTTGTAGAAGTCCGCACGCACGCGCGGGTGCACGACGATCTCGGCCAGCGGGTACGTGCAGTACACCTCGAGAACCTTCTCGTACTCGGCATCATCCTCAACGCCAAGCCTCGTCTTGGCCGAGACGGGCAGCGGCGAGCGCGCGCAGACCTCGCCGAGAAACGCGTCGAGCGCCTCCGGGGCGCGCAGGAACCCCGAGCCCTTGCCCTTGTTGAAAACCGTCCCCGATGGGCACCCCAGGTTGAGGTTGACCTCCTTGTAGCCCATCTCGGCAAGCAGGCCCGCCGCCCACACGAACTCGTCAGCATCCTTCGTGAGCAGCTGCGGAATGACGTTGAGTCCGCGGTTTCGCTCCGGATCGAGCTCCTTCATGGGCTTGGGGCCAAACGCCGAACCCACGCGCGGCGGCGCCACGAACGGCGTGTAATAGCGGTCAAGCGCGCCAAAGCACGCCGCATGGACGCGCCGGAACGTGCTGCCGGTAATCCCCTCCATGGGGGCAAGCGAGAAGATCATCCGAAGCCTTACTAGATACCCTCAGCTCGAACCAAAAGGCCCAAACCATCGTTTGGGGGCACGGCCGTTTTCCGTTATGAGCTTAACAATAGAAGTGGATGTCTGACGTATGGACGTGGACGTGTACCGGCTCTCCCAGCTCGTTTGACCAGAAGTAAACACGATAGGATCCTATGGTGAACAGGCTAGGCAACCTTCAGCCCACCTGTCGCAGCGAACCTATAGATGAGATGTGCATTATCCCTGAGAAAACGCTCGAAACGCTTCTTTTCCGCCTCCGAGAAATGCCCCTCCCAATCGATCCAGATGTATGAGGGAAGCTCGCAGCGGGCCGAGTCGAACCCATCTTCGGTAGGGCGCTCGAAATGCACGAGCACCTTCTTAACCCCGTCCTCATTGAAGAGCTCGGAATGCACGACTTCCGTCCCGTCACCAAACGTAAGGTAGGGGTACAGCATGCTTTTCCTCCCTCAACCCGAGCCTATTATTATCGCTTTGCAACAGTGTAGACCAGACCATCCCTCAGTCGAAGCGAACGCTGCAAGGTTCGATATGACTCGCTAAGCCCTCAGAACTACGATTCCGTAGTCCAGATCGCCTCCCAAACGTATGATTACCAGTCAGGATGTCACTGCGCCAAAACGGCGGTAAAAGAGCTATGGCGCCCCGTGTACCACCCCTAGGTGGTATGCGAGGCACTTTTTCGTGCGAGAACGGGCCGCCCGCCATGGGTTGGCGCGTAGACGCCGCCGCGTCGTCTCAGAAGGGGGCCACAAAGAGCGTCGTTCAAGATTCCCCTGGGCCCATAAGGCGGGAGCATCCACCCCTACCGGCAGCTGCGCAAATGCTCCTTCAGCTCCGCCGGGACGCGACGGCTCTCGACAGCCTTCTGGATGGCCTTGCGGCGTGTCCATTCGTCGAGAAGCGCATCCGCCCCACGCCGTTCTAGGTATGGGAGCGCAGCTCCTGGCTGGCGCACCACCGCTTCGGCAAAGTACCAAGCGCGCATTATGTTGAGGTAGTAGGCGTCGCTCTGCGCTGGGGGCACCTCGCCACGCACCGACGAGCCGCCCCCAGTGCCCACCAGCAGCCGCGCTCCCGCCACGTCATCGAGAAAGCACGAGTCGAACCGCTCTGCCAAAAACTGCGCCATCAGCACCCGAATGGCGAGGCGCATAATGTAGCAATGCCCCGATTCAAGCCAGTGCTCAACGTGCACGAGCGTTTCGTCCGGACGCTTCTCGAGCACATGCACGGGCAGCTGGTCACACGTAGCCCAGTTGTCGACGTGCGGCAGGAACGCCTCAATGCGAGCAAGCGCCGCATCGTAGTCTCGTATGAGCCCGATGGCGAAGGCGTGCACCTGCATCTCCTCGAAGAGCTGGTGCGGAAGCCCCTCCAGAAACCCCGACGCATCACCCCGCCGCATAAGCTCGCGAGCAATACGCCGCAGCTCAGGCGTACGGACGCCCACAATACGACAAGGGTCGACGCCCGGAATCAGCGAGGCAATAAACGCCCGGTATCCAGCATCGACACACCCGGCAAGCGACCTGCACACAAACTCGCTCGCCGTGTCATCGCCAAACCCCGGCAGCTCACGGCGCAGCACATCCTCGAAGGGCTCATGCTCCGCGAGCGCCAGCAACCGGCCCTTCTCGGTGCGAGCAAGCCGCTTAAAGTATGCCTCCGCGCTCATCGCGCGCCGCTTGGAGTAGAACCGCGCCTGTGCCAACAGCCGCACGGGCTCGTGCGCCCTGGTGTAGCGCGCACCCCTCCCCGCCCGATGCGCCGCCAGCCGCGCCTCGACGTCCGTCGCATAGCCCGTATACAGACTTCCGTCCCCGCACTCGAGCACATACACATACTGTTTGAGCGGATCGTGTAATCCAGTCCCGTTCATCGCATCCTCGTCGAACGAAAGAAAATCGAGCGCCGCCTATGCAAAGTAGAACAGGTCTTCGAACTTCATGTCGAGCGCAACGCACAACACGAGCGCAAGCTTTGCCGTAGGGCAGAACTGACCCGTCTCGATGGAGCTGATCGTGTTGCGCGACACGCCTACCATCTCGGCGAGCTGTGCCTGCGAGAGCCCGTGAGCCCGGCGGACCTCGGGGAGATGGTTGTGGAGCACAAGCTTCTCGTCCACGGGCTACGCCCTCGGGAAATAGAGGGCCAGGTTCATCACAACGAGCATCCAAGAGAGAACCGCCGACACAACGAGCGCGCGGCCCCTCAGCTTGAGCGCCATGTACGTCTGTCGTCCGGCAATCGAGGCAAACGTAAGGGCGAACAGGTCATGGCACTCCCAGCCCAAGGTGAGCGCGCGATACCCCACAAGCAGGGTAAGCACGGCGGCCATTGCAAAGCCGCCCCAGCGCTCTCCCCTGCGCAGGACGTCGCGCTCGTATTCTCCCTGCCCCCCGTTGTCAAGCCTGTTCCTGAAGAGGATCTCCTTCTTGTCCATGATGCCTCACATGCCCTGACGAGATGACAAGTACACTTGGCGCCATTATGCTATGGGTGCCAAGTGTACTTGTCAATGCTAGGGACACGACCGACAGCCATACGAGAGGGACGAACTCATGAAGATCACCGTCATAGCCGTGGGCAAGCTCAAGGAACGGTTCTGGAAGGATGCTTGCGAGGAGTACCTCAAGCGCCTGCAGCCGTACGCAAAGACGGCCGTGCGCGAGATCGCTGACATCGACCCGGCCAAGGCCGGAGGCGTGGAGACAGCGCGCAACAAGGAGGGTGCGGCTATCTGCGGCGCGCTCGACGCCCTTGCCAGCTCCACGCACGTGGTGCTGCTCGACATCGGCGGGCGCGAGCGCTCGAGCGAGGAGCTGTCACGGCGGCTCGACGCGCTCGCACTCGGCGGCACGAGCAACTTCGCCTTCGTGATCGGCGGGTCGGACGGCGTGAGCGAGGCGGTGCGCACCCGCGCAAACGAGACGCTCTCGTTTGGCCCCATCACCCTGCCTCACAACCTCGCGCGCGTCGTGCTCCTTGAGCAGCTCTATCGCGCGCAGAAGATCTCGCGCGGCGAGCCGTACCACAAGTGAGGAGACGGGGCCCGGTACTGGTACGGGGCCCCGTCACACAAGAAAACGCATGCCCATGCCACTCGCCCGCGGGCATGCCCCCGTTCACACGAGAGAAGGCCGGACGCCTCGCAGAAGAGACGTCCGGCCAACGGCGGGCATATGTCCTGAAGGGCAACTCGTCTTGCGGGGGGCGACCCTACTTGCCCCAGACCTCCTCGGCAATCTCCTTGACGAGGGCGAGCTTGGCCCACTGCTGCTCCTCGGTGAGCTTGTTGCCGATCTCGCAGCTGGCGAATCCGCACTGCGGGGAGAGGTAGAGGTTCTCCAGCGGCACGTACTTTGCCGCCTCGTGGATACGGGCGATGACGACGTCCTTGTCCTCAAGCTCGGGGAACTTGCTCGTGATGAGACCCAGGACGACCTTCTTGCCCGGGGCAACCTCGGCAAGCGGGGCAAAGCCGCCGGAGCGCTCGTCATCGAACTCGAGGTAGAAGGCGCTGGCGTTCTCCTTGGCGAACAGGAACGGAGCCACCTTGTCGTAGGGGCCGCTTCCGGCGTAGGCAGAGTGGTAGTTGCCACGGCACACGTGCGTGGTGACCGTCAGATCATCGGGAAGGTCCTGCAGCGCGAGGTTGTTGACCTTGAGGTACTTGGCCGCCTCGTCCTCGATGCTCACGTCGCCCACGGATCGAGACTTCCAGTAGCCCTCGTCCACGATCATGCCCCACGTGCAGTCGTCGAGCTGGATGTTGCGGCAGCCCGCGTCGTAGAGGTCGCGAATGACGGTGCGATAGGCGGCGCCCAGGTCCTCCAGCAGGTCATCGAGGTTGGGATAGACAGCCTGAGTCTTACGCTCGTGATCCTCGTCGCGGAAGAGCTCGCAGAGCGTCTGCGCCGGGGCGGGAATGGTCTGCTTGGCGACCACGCCGTCCTCCTCGAGGGCGTGCACGAACTTGTAGTCCTCAACAAAGGGGTGGTTCTCGCCGGAAATCTCGCCCGTGACCCGTGCCGAACCGTGCGTGGTCTCCTCGCCGTGGAAGAAGTAGCCATGGTCGAGCTCGACGTGCTCGATGCCCTGGAGCCCCCACATGAAGTCGAGGTGCCAGTAGGCGCGGCGGAACTCACCGTCGGTGATGACGTGGTAGCCAGCGGCCTTCTGCTTGGCAACAAGGTCGCGGATGGCCTCGTTCTCGACCGTACGGAGCTGCTCGGCACTAATGACGCCGGCCTCGTGGTCGGCGCGGGCCTGCTTGAGGACGTCCGGGCGCAGGAAGCTGCCGACGTAGTCGTAGCGGAAGGGTGCGTGAAGGGTTCCCATGAGTGTCTCCTGTCTGGTTGGGCCTCGGGAGTCCGAGTCGCCAGGACGGACGAGGCCGTTGCCGTCGTTGCTGACGCACCCAAGGCTACCGTGCCTTTTGGCTAACGAGAAATACTCGTTAGGGATACGAATCCATAGCCTGTATCTATGGTTACAGCCAAGGCAACCTTCCGTCGCCAATCACTCAAACGTTTGCACGTCGGATGTTTGGGATTATCTCAGCTGCGGACTAGAATGAATGGTTACGACCAGGGGGAACTGTCCCAAGACAGGAGGGCTTCACCATGACCACCAGCAAGAACTTCACCCGCGCGGGCCTCACCCGCCGCAGCTTCCTTTCGCTCATGGGCGTCGGCGCCATAGCCGCGCCGCTCGCGCTTGCCGGGTGCGGCGCCTCCCAGGGAGCCACCGCCGCCACGACGGCCGCCGCATCCGCCGACGCCGCGTCGACCACCGACCTCGGCGGCGCCGCGCTCACTTTCGTCGGCGACGACGCCTTTGCCCCGTTCCGCTCCATGCAGCCGCAGTCCGACGGCTCGCAGAAGCTCGTGGGGCTCGACATCGACGTCATGGACGAGATGGCCAAGCGCCTCAACTTCACCTACACCTTCGAGGCCCAGGACTTCGCTGCCACGCTCGCGTCGGTCCAGAACAGCAACACCTCGTTCACCATGCCCATGAGCTCCAACGACGAGCGCAAGCAGACCTTCGACTTCACCCGTGGCTACTACCAGCCGCTCGTTGGCGCGCTCTCCAAGGGTGGCGAGCCGCTCCAGACCCTCGACGCGCTCAAGGGCAAGAAGCTCACCTGCACCTCGGGCACCGTCCAGAACAAGTTCATCACCGCCGCCCTGCCCGACAACGAGCTGACCACCTTCGACGGCGGCGACCAGTGCCTCCAGGAAGTGCTCGCCGGCCGCGTCGACGTCTACATCTGCGACGGCGCCGAGGGCCTCGCCATGCAGCAGGCAAACCCCGAGACCGTGCTCGGCCTGCTCCCGGCCAATGACACCGACCAGTACGTGAGTGTCTACCGCATCATGGCCAAGAAGGGCGCCACGTTCATCCCCGCCTTCAACGCCTGCGTGGGCGAGATGATCTCCGACGGCACCATGGACGAGCTCATCGCCAAGTGGACGAACGAGAGCTTCACCTGGGGCGATAAGGCCGCCGAGGCCGCCACGGCGGAGTAGTGACCGCAGGTCGGCCGGGCAGACCATGAGCCTCAACTTCGAGATAATCGCGCCCTATCTCAGCATGTTCTGGGGCGGGCTGGCCGTCACGGTTGAAGTGACGGTCGGCTCGCTTCTGCTCGCCTTTGTCCTCGGCTTCGTTCTGGCCGTCCTCAAGGTGCTGCCGTGTCGGCCTCTGCGTCTGCTGCTTGCCTTCTACACCTCGATTTTCCGCGGCGTTCCCCTCATCGTGCTGCTCTTCATGGCCTACTTCGGCACGCCGCAGCTCACGGGCTACAAGATCACGATGTTTGCCGCCGGCGTGCTCACGCTGGGCCTCAACGGTTCGGCCACGGTGTCGGAGACGCTACGCGGCGGCATCGAGGGCGTCGACCGGGGTCAGTACGATGCCGCCCGCTCCCTCGGGATGCGCTATCCGTCCATGATGGCCCGCGTCATCATCCCCCAGGCCCTCCGCTCGGTGGTGCCCGCCCTGGTGAACGAGGTGATCACCGTCCTCAAGAGCTCGGCGCTCGTCTCGGTCATTGGGCTCATGGACCTCATGCGCACGGCGCAGAGCATCCAGGCGTTCACCTATCGTGCGTTCGAGCCGTTCTTCGTGGTGGCCATCATCTACTACGTCATCGTCATGGGTCTCACCTGGCTCGGCGGGGTCTGGGAACGTCGAGCGCGGGGCTAGGCGGGTACCCGGCTAACGTATAGAAAGTAATCGTCTCTGCTATGGCCGAACCCTTGCGCATCGCACGCGACGGGTCCATGCTCATCCCCCGTGAATCAACGGAAGGATGAGCCCGTGGCATCTGCCAGTCTCTCACGCTCGAACGAAACTACCGCCAGCTCCCAGCGACGCAGCGCCGTCCCCGGAGCCCTCGCTTCGGCGGCCATGTTCATCGCCTGCATGGACACCTTCATCACCAACGTTGCCCTGCCCACAATCGAAGCCGAACTTGGCGGCGGCATGGCGGCGCAGCAGTGGGTGGTCGACGGCTACACCCTGCCGTTTGCGGTCCTGCTGCTGCTCGCGGGCAACCTCGCCGACCGCCACGGGTCAAAGCGCGTCTTCGCCCTGGGCATCGGTCTGTTCTGCGCGGCGTCGCTTGTCTGCGGGCTGGCCACCAACATCGGGATCCTCATCTTCGGCAGGGCGCTCCTCGGCATAGGCGCGGCCCTCATCCTGCCCACGAGCATGACGCTCATCAAAGAGGGCTACCCAGACGGCCCCAGTCGCTCCAAGGCGCTGGCCTTCTGGGGCATCGGCGGCTCGGCAGCCTCGGCCGTGGGGCCCATTCTTGGCGGCATCCTCGTCCCGATTCACTGGAGCCTGACCTTCCTCATCAACGTGCCGCTCTGCCTCGCGATACTCGTGTTCGTCCCCAAGCTCGCGCCCTCCCCGTGCACGAAGGCACCATTCGACTTCCGGGGCCAGGCGCTCGCGCTTGTGGCGCTTTCCTGCCTGGTCGGCGGCATCATCGAGGGCGGCTCCATTGGGTTTGTTGGGTTTCCACTCGCCCTGCTGGCAGTAGGCGTCGCGGGCGGGGCCGCGTTTCTGTGGTCACAGGCACACACGGATCACCCCATGATGCCGCTCGATCTGTTTAGCTCGGCAAACATGAGAATGGCCATGCTTGGCGGCTTCTCCATGATTCTCAACTGGAACGGCCTCGTGTTTATCTCCACGCTCGCCCTGCAGCAGCACCTGGGCCTGCCGCCCTTCGTAAGCGGCATGGCCTTCGTGCCGTCGGCCGTGACGGGCATCGCCGGCAACCTGCTCAGCGACCGCCTCATCGGCAACAGGGGCTTCCGAACCTCGTTGCTCTTTGGCTTCTCGTGCATGCTCGTCGGATTTGGGCTGCTCGCCCTCGGCTCACAGCAGCTCGCCCTCTGGCACGTGGCGGCAGGCACCATCATGGTGGGCTTCGGCGGGGCAATTGGCACGCCCGCGCTCACGGCGCTCGTGCTCAAGAGCGTGCGCTCCGAGCAGGCGGGTATCGCAAGCGCGGTCTTCAACACGATGCGCCAGGTGGGAGGGGCCGTGGGCGTGGCGGTCTTCGGCGTCTATGCCACGGCCCTGCCCACCTTCGCCGACGGCCTCACGGCAGCGTTCTGCACGTCGCTCGTACTGGTATGCATCATGCTCGGCTACGCGCTGCACAGCCGCGATCTCGGAGCTTCGCGCGCATAACGGGTGGGGCTGCGCGACGACGAGCTGCCCCTCGTCGCCCTTCCCCAGCTTGCCGTGCTGCTCGCGCCCTTCTTCCTCGCCGGGGCCATCCTCCCGCTCACCGACGCCACCTTCTTCTCCTGGTTGGGGTCGTTAGTCGGCCTGTAGCGGCGAGCATCACTCGACGACGGGTCTTGGCTGCTGAGACGCGACGAGAAGGCGGCTTGGGCATCATCTTGGCCCCTGGAATGAAAACGGGCAAACGTCCGAATTCCTCAACGAGACAGTGCGCTTGGGCCAACTGAGTGATCTAACAACGCAGCGCGAGTCAGGTTACACGAAACGCAGGAGCTCGTGTAAGGGCGGACACAAAGGCCGCGCGATGGCACGCTACGCGACTCGCTGGGCCTGCTCCTGGAACTCCTCGCCCCAGGACCAGAGGGCGTCGACGACCGACTTGAGGCTG
>OIXX01001118.1_pt1 | contig 10340 bp, 7 predicted proteins | sample 1588161 | NCBI WGS metagenome assembly OIXX01 (sample SAMN03283274) | human gut metagenome | biome: human-associated habitat; material: feces | host: Homo sapiens | place: Peru | collected 2012
CTTTGCTGTCTTTTGGCACATAATCATCGAAAGAGTTAGGAAAAAAGCTCAATTCGTGCCGAGTTTCAGATTTTATTTGTATCTTTGCCATACTTAAAGAAGTTTTCTGCAAAGATACAAATCTTTTGCGGAAAGGCAAAGCCCGAGCTTGTGAAAGTTTGGGCTTTGTTGTAAATAAAAATGTTTTTTAAAGATTTCGTATCTGTGAAAAGGCAAAAAATAAAAAGGGGTGCGTCACAGACTTATGACACACCCTCTTTGGGTTTCTTCTCATTCAGAAACGATTTTTGTTGTACGCTACACTCATCTGTGGTATCAGCAAAACCGAGCTTACCACTGTAATGGAGCCGGAAGTTGAGGCTCTGGGTAAGGCGTTAGGGGTATCTTACGAGGAGTGTCTGGAGGAATTGCGCCAATATTATGACGGTTACCACTTCAGTGAGCATTCTGAGGATGTGTTTTATGATAGCACCCAGCGTACTATTAGCGACAGGATTATTAAGGAAGGGTGATAAACTTATCTGTATCCATGCTTTGTTTCATTTTTTTCTCAACTTTTTTGAGAAAACTCTTGTTGGTTTCAAAAGAAAATCGTAACTTTGCTGCTACAATAGAAACATTAATAACATTGGGATTATGAAGCAGGTAGAAGAAAGATATATCAGTTTGCTGACCGATTTCGGTTTTAAGCGAATTTTCGGATCAGCTCCTAACAAGGATTTGCTGATCTGTTTCCTCAACAGCTTGTTCAATGGGAGACAAGTTGTTAAGGACGTGAAGTATCTGAATCCAGAGAATGTGGGCGACATCTACACCGACAGAAAAGCTATTTTCGATGTATATTGCGAAGGAGAAAACGGCGAGAAGTTTATCGTGGAAATGCAGAATGCATACCAGACCTACTTCAAAGACCGTGCCCTGTTCTATTCCACCTTCCCGATTCGTGAGCAGGCTCCTAAAGGTAGTGACTGGGACTTCAAGCTCAACCATGTTTACACAATTGCTCTGCTAAACTTCAACATGAACGAGGATGCCTTCAATAAGGAAGAAATCCGCCATCATGTACAGCTATGCGATACTGCCACGCACAAGGTTTTCTACGATAAGCTGGAGTTTATCTACGTGGAAATCGCTAAGTTCAACAAAACGTTGGACGAGCTGGAAACGCTCTACGACAAGTGGCTCTATGCACTAAAGAACCTCTATAAGCTTACCCAGCGTCCTAAAGCCTTGTGCGACAAGGTCTTCGACCGTCTTTTTGAAGAAGCCGAGATTGCAAAATTCACTCCGCAGGAACAGCGGGAGTACGAAGCCAGCAAAATGGCATATCGCGACATCAAGAATTCGATTGATACTGCCAAGAGAGAAGGAAAAGAAGAAGGACTGGCTGAAGGAATGGAAAAGGGTATAGAGAAAGGAATGAACCAGCGAAGCCTCGAGATTGCTAGGAAGATGCTGGCAAAAGGTATGGATGTTGCGACGGTGATGGAAATTACGGGATTGTCGGAGAGACTGTTGCAGCAACTGAAAGGATAAGTGTTATAAACCTGAAACCAATTCATGGCTTTCAATTTTTGAAAAGCCACGGATTGTTTTTTTTTGTGTTATCAAATTCCATTTGCTATTAAGCGGTATTTATATTAATGCGCTATTTTAAAAAAAATACAACCAATTTTAGTTAAAATGTTCTAAAATGCTGTTGGTAGTAGGTTTTCTTTATAATAGTTTTGGGATTTTTTTTATAACTTTGCAACCGGATTGTTTAAGCCAGACCATAATTGTCTTTGTTAGACGAGTTCTTTCATGACAAAAGTGTCGGCAGCCTACGCCGTGCTGAGTGTAGTGAAGTCAATTATGACATATCTATACGAAAGCGGGCATTGGGTGGGAAGACAATCCAGACATAATGGAAGGCGTTTATCGACGCTGTGTTTAAGACAGTCTGTAATCTAGCAAATTCACAGTTAATTGTTGTCTTGGACGTAGCCAACGGTAGATGTCCCGGGTGTGATTATTTCAATCCGTAGAGATTTTGTAGGGGTGGATTGTATCCTGTTGGGTGCAACGTCCACGTTTTTATAAGGTTTCTTTATGGATATGATTTTCATATCGGCGTGGGCTCTGACGTTGTCTGTTCAACAACAATAGGCAATTGCTAGAGCCTCAGACTGTGGAATGGGCAACAGGACGATTCCACGCTTTTTTTCTGTCGCAATTTAACGGATTTCTGTCTAGAAAAAAGTTTGCACCGATATGAAAGTCGATGTATGGTCATCTGAAGATGGTCACCCTGTAAGAGATGGTGATTTTTCTTATTGCGCTGGACTTACCTCCAACGCCCTCCCCGAGTCTCAAAGCTCTGTTCCAGCAGAGGTTTCACGGAAAGGGGTGTCCACCAAATGCACCCTTTTGGCAACAAGGTTAAAAGCACAAAAGGAAAAAAATATTCCTCATTGGTATGCCTTGCGTACCACTTATGGAAGAGAGAAAAAAGCATACGACTTTTTAACTGCCAATGGCATCACGGCTTTCTATCCAACCATTAATGTAGTAAAAATTGTAAATGGTAAGCGCAAAAATGTTACCGAATCACGTTTGCCTAACATTTTCTTCGCCTATGGTACCGAAGAGCAAATTAAATCTTTTGTTTACGACAACGTAAATCTCCCATTCCTCCGTTTTTATTATCGTCATACTTATGTTGGACTCAGTGTTTCCAGAACTCCATTGATCGTTCCCGACAATCAGATGAATAGTCTGAAAATCATTTGTGAAGCCGAGGCTGATGATACCATTGTGTCTTTAGAGGAAGTTCCTAAGTTTGAGAAAGGACAATTGGTGAAAATTATTGATGGTGCATTTAAGGGTGTGATTGGAAGAGTTGCTAGGTGGAAGGGGCAACAGAGAGTTGGAGTTGTTGTTGATAAATTGATGACGGTAATGACGGCTTATGTGCCAAGTGCATTTCTAAAGCCTGTTTAATGATTACTGATACTAATATCTATATAAAAACAATATAAAAAAAGCTTATGAAAGATCGTCTGACACTATTATTGGTTTCCGTACTCTGCTCCGGTGTATCTTATGCACAGGCACCAGAACAGAAGGACTCCATCGACGTTCGGATATATTTCAAGCAAGGCAGCTCTGTTATCGACCTGAAATTCAAAGACAATCAAAATCGTCTTGGAACATTTGTCGATAGAATTGCTGAATTGAAAAGGGATTCTCTGTCCCGAATTTTATCCATATACGTCTCGGGAACCGCATCGCCAGAAGGAAACTCTCGGCAAAACAAGTTGTTATCCCGTAAAAGAGCTGCTTCAGCCGCAGGCTATGTTCACAAATTCCTGCCAGATCATATAGAAATAGATGGCAAGGGAATTGACTGGGTAGGACTCGCCAAGGTTGTGGAAGAAACGGATTATCAGTACAAGAAAGAAGTGCTGGATATATTGCGAAACGTTCCAGAATGGATTGTCAGAAAGGGTGTCGTTGTTGATGGAAGAAGAAAAGATTGGCTGACCTGAAGGGAGGCAAGGTGTGGAAATATCTGCTCCAGAATCATTTTCCGGAGGTGAGAAACGCTTCTGTCAAGGTTGTCTTCAGCGTCAAGCCGAATACCATTCCTGCACTCCCACCATCTGATATCATAGATTCTGTAAAGGTTGAGGAAATTTTGCCAGACAGTGCTACAGACTTGACCAGAAAGGATAGTGGCAGCATAACCACTACTGCTACTGGCGACCAGGTGGGCGGATTACGCTTCGCTATCAGAACCAATGCCCTCTATGATCTGGCTCTCATACCAAATATTGGAGCCGAGTTTTATCTCAATAATGGATGGACTATCGGTGGTAACTGGATGTACGCATGGTGGAAGACCGACCGTCGTCACCGCTACTGGAGAACATACGGCGGCGATATTGAGGTGCGCAAGTATCTGAAGTGCACTACAAGCGATATTCCATATAGCCGACATTATGTAGGCTTCTACGCTCAGATACTAACCTACGACTTCGAGCTGGGTGGCAAGGGTTATATGGGCGGTAAGCCAGGCGGAACACTGTGGGATTGTATGAATTATGTTGTGGCTGCCGAGTATGGCTATTCGCTGCCTGTGGCTCGCCGACTGAACATCGACTTCGGTATCGGAGTAGGATATATGGGCGGCAAATACTACGAGTACGAGCCTATCGACGCTCACTATGTATGGCAGGCTACAAAGCAGCGCAAATGGTTCGGTCCAACGAAAGCCGAAATTTCACTGAAATGGTTAATTGGCCGAGGTAATACCAACGGTCATAAAAAATAAAAAAAGATGAAAGCGAAAGTCTATACTATTTTCACAATGCTGTTGCTGTTCGCAATGACATCGTGCGAACATAAGGATTTGTGCTTTGACCATGCACATACTGTAGATGTGAAGGTTGTCTTTGATTGGCGCAATGCACCCGGGGCTTCGCCAGCATCGATGGCTGTGTATCTGTATCCTACCGACGGATCGGAACCTATACGCTACGATTTCACCAACCATGAGGGTGGCGTGGTGAGAGTGCCGATTGGTGAATACGATGCTCTGTGTTTTAAAAGCGATACCAAGGATATATTCACACGTAATACGACTACACCACAAACCTTCGAGTTGTTCTCCCGACCAACAACGCTTATGTCTGGATTGTCTTCGCTGGGAGTGAGAGCGGCTGACGTTCCAAGAGCCAATGGTACTGAGAAAGAGGATGTTGCTTCGGCTCCTGATATGATGTGGACAGATCATTCGAAAGAGAAAATCGTGCTCAAGCTTGCAGATGTGTCGCAGACCATCACCTTCTATCCTGGACAGGTGGTATGCAACTACGATGTGGAGATACGCAATGTAAAGAACCTGAAGTACACCTCGGGCGTCAGCTTCTCCATATCAACTCTGGCGGGCGGTTTCCTGCCATATATTAATAAGGTGACCGATGAAGTTGTGACTATACCTTTCGATGGATCGATGCATCAGGAGGCATCCACTGTCACTGGGACTACACGTACCTTCGGCTACAGTCCGACTGCCAATCGAACGCATAAACTGACGGTGTATGCGGTACTTGCCGACGATAGTAAATGGTATTATACCTACGACGTGACCGACCAGATACACAATGCTCCTGATCCACGCAATGTTCACATCGTGCTCGATGGACTTCCATTGCCTAAGCCTATTGTAAACGGCGTTGGTTTTAAGCCTACGGTAAAGGAATGGCAGACGGTAGATGTTGATATTAAAATGTAATCATCAAATAGAAAAGCTACCGTTTAATACTCATATTTAATTTTTTTATTTTTAAATCAATTAATTTATTTACATTTACATTATGAAAAAACAATTTATGTTTATGGCAATGACTGCTATGCTCATTGCTTCATGTTCAAGTGACGATGTTGTTTCTACCAACACCGGTAGAGCAATAGACTTCCGTACCTCGGTAGGTACACGTGGTACTGAGACTACAACAGACAACATCAAAAAGTTCTGGGTGACTGCGATTGACGAAGCTGGTGCCAACTACTTCTCAAAGCAGGAGTTCACAAAAGATGGCGGGTTTTTCACATCTTCACCACTTTATTACTGGCCAGCAGGTACTTTGAACTTCTTCGCTTACTCTCCATCTGAAACAGATTTGGGTGGCACTCTGACAATCGGTAATACAACAAAGAAGTTGAAAGATTTCTCGCCTGCTACTGAAATCGCAAATCAGAAGGACTTCGTAACCGCTACTGCTTCTGGTACAAGAGCTGCCAACGAGACAAATGGCGTTGAGTTGACATTCGCTCACCAGCTCTCTCAGATTGAGATCAAGGCTAAGAACACCAACACTGGCTATATTTACAAGGTGGTAGGTGTACGTATCGGTAAGCCTGTTTCAAAGGGTACATTCACATTTGATACTAACAAATGGACTTTGACTACTACAGAAAAGACTAACTATGCAGTAGAATACGCCACAACTCCAAGAACACTTACTGCAGATGCTGCAACAATGATGGGTACAGCTAACGACAACGCTATGCTTCTTCCGCAGCAGCTCGTAGCATGGACACCTGAAACAGACAAGGCTAACACCAATAACGGTGCTTACATCGCTCTGAAGATTCAGATTACAACAAAGGCTGGTGCACGTGTATATCCTGCTAAGGGCGATTACGATTGGGCAGCTGTAGCTATCAACACAAACTGGGAAGCTGGCAAGAAGTATGTTTATACACTTGACTTCTCTAACGGTGCTGGTAAGGTAGATCCTGAGAAACCGAAGCCGGTTGATCCTACAGATCCATTCAACCCAGGTGAGGACATCCTTGGCAAGCCTATCAAGTTCACAGTTACTGTAACTCCTTGGGCTCCTGCAGATCAGCCTGTTAAAATGTAATAGATTCCTATTCATTCTTAATAAAGAATGATTAGGTTGTAATTTGCAACATTTAAAACGAGGAGAGTGTGCTAAACTACTCAAGCAGCACGCTCTCCTCCTATACATCCTCTTCTCTTTCCGTTAGACTATAATTTAAATACTATTATGAAGAAATCTCCTTTATCGTTTACGGCATGGATGTCAATAGCAGCAAGCTTTCTGACAGCATTTGCGTTTGTTTCTTGCTCAGACGATTTTGCTGGATATTTTCATAGCGGCAACAATATGCGCTTTGCCCTGTCTGAATCTAATTGGAGCAACGCAGGCAAGACTCGCTCGGCAGATGTCTCGGGCGGCCAGGAATATAATACTGCCGTTCTGGCGTTATGCGACAAAAGCAGCAAAGATTCGCTCTATCTGCACGTATATTGCTCTGACGAAATAGACGAAAAGCATTTTGCGTCTGACGGGAACACTACCAGAGGTGCGCAGGTAGGAACTGACACTTTCTATGATTCTTTCGGAGTAATGACGTCGGTATATACAGGCGAATGGAAAGAAGATGCCTGCTATCCCGACTATATGTATAATGAGGAAGTAACCAAGGAGTCAAATTGGACTACCAACTACTTCTGGCCAGGAGCTAAGCAAAACGTACGTTTCTTCGCTTATGCTCCATACAATACCGATGGGCTGACCTTGACAGACAAGAGCAAGGCTGGCACACCATCCTTCACATACACTGTACCGACTAAGGTAGAAGAGCAAAAAGACTTGCTCGCCACTGCCACTGAGGCAATGACTGGTGAGACAAGAGACGCTGCGCCTTTAAATTTCTACCATCCGCTCACTGCCGTACGTTTTGCTGCTGGCGACAAGATGTTGCCCGGTAAGGTAACTGCTATCAGAATTAAAAATGTTTATGGCAAAGCAACACATACATTTGGCGCAGACAAATGGACAGGCTACGAAGGCAAGACTGACTACACTCTGGAGCTGGATGCTGACATTAGCGGCACAGCCGAACAACTCATCACCCAGGGCAATCAGACCTTTATGATGATTCCGCAGCTGCTGCCGGAAGGAGCTACTATAGAAGTGGACTTTACCGATGCTCTGACTAATACCCCGAGAAAACTCACGTCGTCCATTGCAGGTAGCACCTGGCCGATGGGCAAGACCATTACATATAAGATTTCCACAACGAGCATCGTGGTGGAACCAGTATTTGATGTCAATATCAAAGACTTTACATACAAGGGCGGCTCTATGGACAATACCGTGAGCAGCTATGTCAAGGTGACTCGCGTTGGCGACCCTACCAAGATTGTAAACCGCAAGTGGACTGTCGAGTTCGTTAAAGAAAACGGTACGGGCGGTTACGATGTTATCACACGTCCGTCGTGGATTACATCATTCAACACCAGTGGCAATGGCGGAGAAAACGAAACATTCAATGCAACTGCCGAGCCTCAGCAATACCGCGTAATTGATCCGCACAACGATGCTCTGAAGAAGGTTGCACCGATTAGCGGGGTGTACGACCTGTCTACCAAAGGTGGCAAGACAAAGATGAATACCGCCAACTGCTACGTCATCAACGCACCTGGCACATATAAGCTGCCGTGTGTGTACGGCAATGCCATAAAGAACGGAGCGACAAACAAGAGCGCATTTACATCAACAAAATCAGGAAGTCGTTGGTTAAGCCAATTTGTTAAGTATGACGACACCGCCATAACCGACCCATGGATTGACCGTGCCAACGCTTACGGCAACGAACAGAAATGCGAGATTGTATGGCAGGACGTAGAGGGATTGCTTAGCAACCTGCAACTGACGGGTAGCAAGCAAAACGGTTTCTATCTGCAGTTCAAAATCAATCAGAACAAGATGCACCAAGGCAATGCACTTATAGCCATCACCGACAATCATAAGAATAGGCCTACCATATTGTGGAGCTGGCACATCTGGGTTACTGACTATAAGTTGGGCGAGGACGACAAGGTGATTACCAACAACAATAATGTGAAGTACACCGTTATGCCCGTGAACATTGGATGGTGCGACGGCGTAACATGGCAATACGGCCAGCGCGACGTAAAGGTAAGATTCACGCAGGAAGGAACCGGCACGACAAAGGTGGTAGATCTGAAGCAGCTGGCTCATACCTATGTAATTCCAGGCAACTGTACTTACTATCAGTGGGGACGCAAAGACCCGATACTTCCAGTAGACTATACAACTGGTAAGCCCATGAACAAGAAGTACTATTCGGACAAGTATCAAGGCGAACTGGAAAAGAAGACTTGGACATCACCGATTTCTATCGGCGAATCCATTCAGGAGCCTTACCATTACTACTATGGAGGAACTTCAGACTGGTGTAACAAGACTTATTACAATCTCTGGAGTGCCAATATAGGAGACATCTTTGAGAGTGACGGAAATGTGGTAAAGACCGTTTACGACCCGTCGCCCGTAGGCTATTGCATGCCGGCTAACAGTGCGTTCACCGGATTTAAATTTGGCAACACTTATAACGAAAGAGATTTCAGCAAGTATAACACGTCATATAAGTCGAGAGACATATATGATGAAAAGCATGGCTGGGAGTTCTATTGCAATAGGATGCCTGCTGTCGGCAAACATGATACGTCGGGAGGAACCGTCTTCTTCCCTGCTTGCGGATACCGTTGGTGGAGTATTTTTGAAGTACAGGAGGGGCTAGCTAATTATGGAGGATATTGGTTAGCAGGTTTGGGCAAGAATCCATATATTACTGCGCCCGAAATAAATGCGGGAGGTTTTGTTTTCCATAAAGATATTATAGCTACATACGATATAGGAACCCGCAGCTGCGGTATGGCTGTTAGACCAGTCAGAGAGAAATAACGATATGAAAAGACAATATCATATACTACATTCAAGAAGGGGCGCAATGATGCGCTCCCTGCTTTTTGCGCTTCTATCGGGCAGCATATTGTTGTGCTCGTGCGCAGACGACCTGGCATCATCAGCATCTTCAAGACAGATGACATTCACGCCAACTGTCAGTTCATCATGGAATCAGGGTACTCGTTCTGTATCTGGACCAGATGTTCCGCCAAGTACGGTGACAGCTTTGGAGGGATATTCGCGCCCCCTTTATCTGCACACGTATTATACAGACAGCATCGCATCACCTGGCTCTGGCAGCAAGACCATTACTCGCGCAGCTCCAATAACTGCCAATGCAATGTTTGACAAGTTCGGCGTGTCGGCATACTTATACAACGATACGTGGAGCGAGACTGAGAGTATGCCTCTCTACTTCTACGACCTTGCCGCAACAAAGGCTGGTGAAACATACAATCTTGACTATCCATATTACTGGCCAGGGGGAAAAGCAAAATGAAGTTCTTTGCCTATGCGCCGAAGGGCGATGCCAACTATAAGTTTTCGGAAAAGAACAAGGTAGGCTCGCCCCTTATCGACATCACCATTCCGGAAAACGTAGCACAACAGAAAGACCTGCTCGTAGCTCAAAGTGGCGAAGTCAAGAGCAATGCTTACAGCAGTTTGCCCCTAACCTTCAACCACGCCCTTACCGCTGTGCGCTTTATATGTGGTGACGACATGGTTAAAGGTGAAGTAACTAACATCCAAATAACTAACGCATATTCTAAGGGAACATATAACTTAGGTACGCAACTATGGAGCAACCAATCTGCCCCAATCATGTATGAACAAGCTCTGCACAAGGAAACAACAGGGACACCAGGTGAAGCTATCACTACCGATGAGCAGACCTTTATGATGGTTCCGCAGACGCTGCCGAAAGATGCAGAACTTGTAGTGACTTTTAGAAATGAACCTGATTTCTATTATCAATAGTTCGTTAATAATTCAATAATGTGCTAAGCAGCTATACGCTGTAAGCACGAGAGATCTTTGAAAATCTTG
>OIXX01001123.1_pt1 | contig 10311 bp, 21 predicted proteins | sample 1588161 | NCBI WGS metagenome assembly OIXX01 (sample SAMN03283274) | human gut metagenome | biome: human-associated habitat; material: feces | host: Homo sapiens | place: Peru | collected 2012
CCGCAGGGCGTGCCCTTGAACATGTCTCCCATGCTCATCCTTCCGTCTCCGCCGGCCGGTCGTAGACCGTCGGCACCTCGCGGGCGGGCCTCACGAGCCTGCCCTCCTCCGCCTGCTGCCAGAGCACCAGCCCAGCGAACGTCGCGCCCACGAGCGCGACGAGCGCCATGAGCCACCACACGTCAGACCTGCTCACTTCTCCTCCTCGTTGTCCCGTCCCAGCCGCACGACCACGCGCCCGCCGCGCGAGCCGCGCCTGTCCCCGTACCTGCGCGAGACGCTCGGCGTCGCCAGTCGGTAGACTTCCTCGACGCCGATGCTCTCGTGCTCGGCGACATCGCGGGCGCTGCCGGACATGACGAACTCCTCGCCCCGGTAGAGGGCGTACTGCACGTAGTCAGTCACTCGACCTCCTCCCATCCGACGCACGCCGGGTCTCCCCCGCCGTGCCAGTGGTCGTGCGCCCACTCGAGCGCCTCGTCCGGCGCGCACTCCACGCCCGTCTCGCGCTCCATGCCGCGCGTGCAGCACCCGCCCCATCGGCGCGAGCCGTCGTCGAGCACGAACCACCACGCGCACGAGCCGCAGCACTCGTCGTGCCCTTCCTTATCGCATTCCATGCGCGTACCTCCATCTCTCGACCCACTTGATGGCCGTGACCGGCTCGACGCCGAGCGCCTCTCCTATGGAGGCCCAAGAGGCCCCGCGCCTGCGGAGCAGGTACGCGAGCCGCATCCGCGCCCGTCTTTCGGCGACCTCCCACGGGGACTCGAGCCTATGCCCCATAAGCCGCCTCCGGCACGTAGGTCGCGGGCGTCACGTCGCAGGGCACGCGCCACCCGCTGGCCGAGATCCGCGCGATCATGCGCCGCGCGGCGTCGAATTCCCACGTCCCCACGTGCAGGAACCCACGACCCTCGAGGAACCGAATCTGCTTCGGAGTGGCAAGGCCTCGCTCGCGCCGCTTGGCGATGCGGTCGAGCAGCAGGGACGCCTTGCCGGCACACCCGGCGGCGCTGCCGTCAATTCCGTCCCGCTCGAGCGCCGCCACCTGCTTCTCGGTGGCCGGGGCCATCTCCCACGCGAAGGTGGGGACGTAGCCGCTCAGGTCCTCCGCCGCGATGCTCATCTCGAACTGCAACGGGTCGACGAGCCGCGCCCGCTTCCTGCGCTGCGCCGCCAGCTCATCGGCCAGCGCCCGCTCACGCTGCTCGACCACGTCCTCGGACGCCTCGCGCTCCAGCTCCTCGAGGTCTTTGGCGTCGCCGCCCTCTTCGGAGAGCTCTGTCATGCGCTTGGCCACCTCGGGGCTTCCTGCCACGAGGTATGCCGGTCTCACGAGGTCGAGCCGGTCGGTCATCCACAGGAAGTCGAGCAGCAGCAGGTGGGCTTTGCCCGTCTCGGGGCTGAGCCGTGTCCCACGCCCCACCATCTGGGCGTAGAGGCTGCGGCTCTTTGTCGCCCGGAGGTTGACCACGCAGTCGACCGCCGGGCAGTCCCACCCCTCGGTGAGGAGCATGGAGTTGCAGAGCACGTCGTACTCGCCCGCCGCGAAGTCGGCGAGGACCTCGGCCCTGTCCTCGCTCTCGCCGTTGACCTCCGCCGCCCTGAACCCGTGCTCGTTGAGCACGTCGCGGAACTTCTGCGAGGTCGCCACGAGCGGCAGGAACGCCACCGTGTGACGCCCGCGAAGGCCCGCCTTGGCCATCTCCTCGGCGATGGCCGGGAGATACGGGTCGAGGGCGGTGCCGAGCTCACCCGCCGCGAAGTCGCCGTTCGAGACGCCGACGCCCGAGATGTCGAGCCGGAGCGGCACGGTCTGCGCCTCGATGGGGCACAGCCAGCCGTCGCGGATGGCGGCGGGCATGTCGTACTGGAAGGCCAGCGAGTCGAAGACCTGTCCGAGGTTCTTCCTGTCGGCCCTGTCTGCCGTGGCGGTCACACCCAGCACCTTCGCGCCGCCGAACCAGTCAAGCACGGTGCCGTAGGTGTCGCTCACGGCGTGGTGCGCCTCGTCGATGAGGATGTGGGTGAACCGGTCGCGGCCTAGCGCCCGCAGCCTCTTCTCGCGGCACAGCGTCTGGACGCTGCCGACGGTCACGCGCTCGAAGGTGCCCACGCTCGTGTCCTCGGCCTTTTCGACGGAGCAGCGAAGCCCGGTGGACTTGAGAATCTTGTCCGCCGCCTGCTCCAGTAGCTCTCCGCGATGGGCGAGCAAGAGCACGCGGCCGCCCATCCTCACGGCGTCGGCGGCGACCATGGCCATCACGATCGTCTTGCCGGTGCCCGTGGCCTGCACGAGGAGGGTGGCACGGTCTCCCGCGTCCCACCTCTCCTCGATGCGGCGCACGGCCTCGGCCTGGTACGGCCTCAGCTCCATGGCCTAGAACTCCCCGGCCTTGGGGACGCTCGTGACCTTGGTACCGGGGAAGACCGCCTGCACCTTGGCGGCGGCCACCTGCATGTCATAGGAGGGCGCGGGGCCGACGAACGGGGCGTCGTCGACGGGCGGCTTGAGCCAGCGCTCGACCTCGTTATAGATCTTGCCGTTGTAGGTTCGCGTGGTCACCTTGCACCGGCCGTGGCGCCCGATGGTGCCGGGCCAGTCGCACTTCAGCGGCACGTGACTGTCGGCGTCGCGCTCTCGCATTCCAACGCTTTTGAAGAAATCGGAGATGCGCCACGCGACCTTCGAGTTCATGTAGAAGTTGGTGAAGACGACCGCCTTGCGCTCGGCGTCAAGGAGCCGGACGCGCACCTTGGCCATGGGGCAAGGCCCCATCTTCGGGCCGCCGTTGTACTGCCCGCGTTCCACGCCCTCCACCTCGAATTCGTACTCGCCCGGCTTCACCGGGTCGAAGTCGCCGCCGCCGTCCTCAAAGTCGACGATGGTCGCATCCCAGTCGAGCGTCTGCCCGAGATTGTCTTCCGCCATTTAGTCCTCCGTCTTATCGTCGCTTGCGTCCTCGAAGCTCCATGCGCCCGCCTTGGAACGCACGTAGTCGCGTATCTGGGGCCAGACGCTCTCTATCCAGCCCACGAGGTCGGCCCCGTAGTTCTCGAGCGGGGTGTCGGCCGTCACGTAGCCCTTCTCGGCCATGGCCTCCCGCAGCTGCGCCTCGCTCACGAGGTCGGCCGTCATGAGGTCGCGCAGCCCAGTGAGGTCCGCCTTGGCGGGCGTAGGCTCGTCCCTCGGCATGTCGGTCGGGGGCTCCGCGCCGATGGGCGTCGGCTCGCCCAGCTCCGGTACCGGTATGTGCGGCGCGAGCTGCGCCCACTCCATCGGCACCTCGTCAGGCAGGCCCCATCGGTTCTTGGCGTCCCAGGCGGCTGCGTGGGCGGTGTGGAGCACCCGGTTCCTGCCGCCCTGAGCCTTGGCCTTCGTGACGTTGCCGCTGCGGTCGCTCTTGGTGATGACAACGGTCTTGTAGTCGGCGAAGAGGACGGCGTCCGCCCACTCCTTGACGAGCGGGGCCACCTGCTTGCGCGATAGCTTCATCTCCCAGCGGTCGTAGGCCCCGGTCTCGTCGGGCTGCTCGAATTTCACAATCTGAGCGTGAGCCGTGACGAGGACGTTCAGCCCCGCCGCCACGCACTGGTCAAGGAGCGCCAGCAGCCTGCCGAACTCCTCCTTGACGTACGTGTAGCCCTTGCCGTAGCCGGGCGTCTCGATGGAGCCCCAGTCGTTTGCCTTGCAGACGTGCGCCGTGCAAAGCCGCTCTGCCCAGTCGGCCGTGTCGATGACGAGCGTCCCGCCGCACTTGGCCGGGAAGTCGCGCACCCACGTGACCTCGTCCACGAGCATCTGCCACGTGGTCGGTCGCGGCAGTCGCGCAACGTCGAGCGCCCCGGAGCCGTCTTCGGTGTCGACGAACAGCGGCTTGGGGAAGTGCGCGGCGAGCGTGGTCTTGCCGACGCCCTCCGGGCCGTATATGACGACCTTCTGTGGCTTGGGCACGACGCCGCGCGAGATCTGGAACGCCATCACTCCTCGCCCCCCTCTCCGAGGAGCGCTATGACGGTCTCGGGCAACGCTCCCCCGAGCGCCGCCGCCACCTTCCCCGGCTCGCAGCCCCGGATGGTAGTGCCCACGGCGTGCTTCGGGACGTCGAACCACGACATGCCGGGAACGACCTCCCCGTCGGCGGTCACGACCTCGCCGTTCGGCCCCTCGGCCAGCCCCTCGCGCACCTCGGGCCGGATGACCCGCCGAATCACGACGGACGCGGGGTTCACGTCGCGCATGACCCTCGCCACGCGCTCGAGCTGGTTCTTCGTCAGCCACTCCGGGTGCAGCTCGTAGGTGTCCTCGCCGTTCTCGGCGAGCCACGCCGCGTTTGCCTCCGGGTCATCCACCTGCGGCTCGTGATTGGCCTTGGCGTAGCGCACGCTGAGCGTGCCAACGTCGTGGCCCCGCACGCGCAGCTTCACGCGGTCGGTGCCGGTCGTGGTGAGCAGGTCGGCCAGCGCGTCGTCAGCCTCGGCCCTCACGTTGTGGTCGGACTTGGTGGAGACGGCCTGCGCCACGGCCTTGTAGACGCCCTGCGCGACGGCCAGACGCTCGAAGGCGTCGGCGACGCTAGTACTTGCGGCCATCGCCGTCCACCTCCCCCGGGCGGCACACGTCGGCGTTCCTCGTCTCATGCAGACGCTTTGCGTACCAGTCGGTAAGGCCCCTCTCGTGGGCCAACTGCACCTGCGTCTCTCGCAGGGCTGTGATGACCGCGTCGAAATGCTCGCGCGGAACGCAGTCGTTCGTGAGGTCGTTCATCGGCCTCGTCTCCTCTCTCTGAGAATTGCGTGCTTAGTGCTGTCGTACTCGAGGTTCGCGGCCCTCTCGGCCCTGCCCTCTCGCAAGGCCTCCGTCTGCCGCCGCTTCCAGCAGGTCGGGCAGTAGCCCTCGCGGCCCGCCGTCGTGTTCGGGCGCGCGTACCAGTTACCGCACTGGACGCACTTGCGCATGCCGTCCTCCGGCCACTTGGCGAGGGTCAGGCCCATGCGCCGGAGCGCGTACATCCGGACGGCGTCCGGCGTTCGATCTCGCCCGAAGCCCCTCAGCCCCTCCGAGATCAGGACGTAGCCGTCCTTGCGGTGCGTCGAGATGAAGCGGCGCTCCGTGTCCGACCAGCGTTTGTTCTGATTCGGCTGAACATTTTGGGTAGAAACCACGAAACCTCCATAGTCGGGAACTAACGGGAGTTCTCCTCCATCCAGCGATCGACCTCCCGCGCCTTGACGCGGAATCCGCGCTCCCGCGTCTTCGGGGTCACGAAGGCAATACGCCCGGCCTCGTGCTCCTCGTAGAGCGTCTGCACGGGCACCCCCGTGATGCGGGCGACCTCCGAGACCGAGTAGGCCATCCGGGCCGGGAGTCCCGCCGCGAGGGCGAACGCGACCGTCTGCGAGCCAGCTGGCGGCGCTTGCTCCGCAAGCTTGCGGCGGTACTCTCCAGCAAGCTCCGTGACCTTCGCCGCGAACTCGTCCAGTAGGTCTTGGCGCACGTCCCGCGCCATCGTCATCGCCCCCTCGTCTGCTCGCCTATCGCCGCGAGCGCCCGGTTGGCCCGCGCCAGCTCGTCCTTGTGCCTCGCGAGCGCCCGGTTGACCCGCGCCAGCTCGTCATCGCGCCTCGCGAGCGTCCGGTTGACCCGCGCCAGCTCGTCCTCGCGCCTCGCGAGCACCGCCGAGAGCGCGTCCTCTACCCGCGCCCGCACGACGCGGGCTATGGCCTCCGCAACGAGCGTGCGGCGAACGCGCTCGTAGAGCTGGTCGCGCTGCTGCTCGGTGAGCATGAGCGCCGCCTCGCCGAGGGCCACCGTCGTGATGCCGTCCTCCCCGTCTCGCTCAATGCCCGTGCCGAAGAACGCGGCCGCTGCCATGTCGGCCACCTCGTCGGGCACGTCCGCCTGGCCGCGCTCGTAGCGCTGGAGCGTGCCGAGCGGTACCCCGAGCGCCGCCGCACCGTCCGGCTGGTTCAGGCCCGCGCCCACGCGCATGCTGCGCAGCTGTTCGCCGGTCATGCCTGCCACCTCCAGGGCCACGTCACGAGCCACGCGAGCAGCGCGATGCCCGGTGCGGCGAGCGACCACCCGAGCCAGCCGCCGTCGCCACCGAATCCCGCGAGCAGCAGCACTAGCATCCACGCGCCGCCTCCCGCTAGCGCAACCGGCCAGTCACTCCGTCGTTCCTGTCGTTCTGTTACACTCATGTGCAGTCCTTTCTCTGGACTAAAGCCCCTGAGCAGCCAAGCTTTTGAGGGGCTTTTTCCTTACCGTTCGGGGCAGCTCGCCCCGCCGCGCCGTCATGGCGGGCAGGAGTCAGGCCCGCCGCCCCGTTTTGGTCGTGCCAAGGGGAAGGGGCGACACGCTCCCTGATGCGTGCCTGACGGCGGGGCGGGACGAGCGACTGAGGAACAACGTCGATGGACGGATAATGCTTAACAGGGAGCAGGAAAAGGCCCTCAAGGTCATCCGCAAGCTCGAAAGGCGGGCGATCAACTCGAGCCAGGTGCAGCAACTGGTCGCCTGGGACTGCCTTGCCTCGCTTGTCGACGATGGCTATGCACGCTGGACGTTTTCCGACCCTGACCTCCTCTCAAGCGGCCTGGACGAGGACCGAATCGAGCTGACGCTTAAAGGCCGTAACTACCGAAGCGACAGGCGAAGGGAGTGGCTGGATAAGAACTGGCCGTCCCTCCTTGGCATGGCCGGTACCTTGCTCGGCATCGTGCTCGGGTTCTTCCTCGGGAAACTCGCCTAGAAGAACAGACGGTCTATGACCAAGACGAGCGCGGTCCCAAGAAGGAGTCCGATTCCGATTCCCGCCGCCTCACGAATGACCATCTCTTTCACGTCTCGTCTCTCCCCCACCTACCTCGCCTCCTTCTTGAACCCCATCAGCTCCGTCGGGTTCGTCCCGAGCGCCTCGCACAGTGCGCACAGCTTGTCCGCGCCCGGCATGAAGCCGTCCTTGTCCTCGTAGCTCACGATCGTCGTGATGTTCACGCCCACGCGGTCTGCGAGCTGCTGCTGCGTGATGTCGAGCGCAGCGCGCCGAGCGCGGATGTTCGCCGCGAGCCTTGCCTTGTCGAATTGCACCGAATCACCCCCTCACTGCCAGACGGAACCCAACCCCGAACGAGAGCACCGAGAGCCCCGCGAGGAACGTGCCGGGCGACCTGAGATGAAGCGCCCCCGCCATGAGGAGCAGCCCCGTCCAGACGCATACAGCCATGTCGGCCTCCTTCCATCGATTAGTTAAACCCAGTTTTCTGTGCTTCGAGCTTCATGATACCTAGTTTTCTAGGTTCTTCAATCTAAAACTCAATATTTTTTTGTGTCTGCGCAATTTTCTAGGTACAATCCAGTAAGGCGAAGACAAGGAGACGCGATGAACCTCAAGCTCAGGAAGTGCCGCGAGGAAATGGGTCTCACCCAAAGGCAGTTCGCCAAAAAAATCGGAAAATCCGTGGGAACCATTCAGGCGTGGGAAGGCGGTCTTTCCTACCCCAACGCCGAGGCCATATGGGACATGTGCGTGCTGTTCGGCACCGACCCGAGCGAGTTCGTCGGCTGGTGGGACGAGCACCCGCGCACCACAGAGCAGACATCAGGCCTCACGCGCGAGGAGTCGCTGCTCGTGGGCAAGTACCGCACGCTCGACCGAAGGCGGCGAGACTCCGTATACGACACCGTGGACGCCTTGGCCGACAAGGCTCAGGCGCAAGAGGTAGGCTCACCCTCGTCTAGCGAGGGGGCGGCGTAGGTGATTGGCAGGCCAAGCAGGGTCAAGTCAGCCATAACGGGGCTCTCGTCGCTCTTCGCGCTCGCCGCGAACGTGGCGACGCTCGCGCAGTGGGCAGGAGTCGGGCCGGCGTGGCTCGTCTCCATCGTCCAGTCCTCGCCGATTCTCTGGATAGCAGCCGTGGCGTCGTTCCTCGCGTTCGTCTCCGGAGCACTTGCGGGCGTCTGCTGGTCGGAGACGGTGCGGCTTGGGCAAAGAAAGAGCCTCAGGGCCATGGTGTCGACGATGCCGGTCGAGATGAGGGCGATTCTGCTCGTGGCAAGCGAGCACGACCACGTGACCGAGCGCCCGCTGTACGCCGGGGCGCTCAAGGCGCTGGAGCGCGACGGGTTCGTCGCTTTCGACGGCTACTCCCCCGCAGGCTCCGCCACCTACGCGATGGATGGGGTCGTGAGGGTGGACGTGCGCATGGACGGTCGCGTGATGGAGGCGCTGGAGACGGCCCGCCCGAAGGCTGACGAGTGGGCGAGACGGATAAGGGAAGGAGACAGGTAGCATGGAAGAGGCGCTTGCGACGTACGAGAAGGCGCGCTGGAACAACAGGGTCGGCACCGTACGCGTCTATGACAACCGCGTCGAGGAGACGTGGCGGGGCGTGTTCCGCATGAAGTCGAAGGTGTGGCCGCTGTCCGGCGTGGCCGCGCTGAGGATGTCCGGCTCGAAGACCGTGTCGGCTGCGGGGCCGGTCGGGACGGGCTGTTTCTGGTACCGGTTCAGGAGGAAGGAGGAGGCGCGGGAGTTCTACGAACTCGTGTCCTCGCTTTTGTAAAAAGCAAAAGACCCTCGGGGCAACTTGGCGGGAGGCCCGAGGGTCAGCATGCCCACCCACAAAGGGAGGCGGTCTCATTATGCCACGGCTACAGGCCGGGTATCGCGGCCTTGGTGTCCTGCAGGAACCTCAAGGCCTTGCGCATCATGCCGTTCTCCTCCATGAACTCCACGCCCTCCATGGTCATGATCGGGTTAATCGGCGTGACGAGAAGCCTGCCGCCCATGAACTCGCTGACCGTCACGCCCTCGACGAATCCGTGCCCCACGAGCTGGGTCACGATCGCCGTCCAGTAGCTCTCGGGGATGCCGAGCGCAGACGCGCCCCACCGGGCGTCTTCGGGTTCGGCTCCCTTCTTCATACAGTCGTACAGGTAGGCCAAGACCTTGTACATGACCACGTACATGTCGTTCTGGGCCATAGGAGAACCCTTCTCTAGGAGGTGGCACCATCATGCCACGGAAGCAGCGCCGCGACTTCGGCTCCAACGAACCAGCGGGGCCGGGAAAGCGCCGTCTCAGGTGGCGGGCCGACATGCACGACGGGCGCGGCTACACCCGCCATAGCAAGACCATACGTGGCACGCGGGCCGACGGGAGCCGCTTTCTCGCTCAGATGGAGCTGAAGTACGGCGACGACCACCCGTGCCCCACCATTGGGCAGGCGTGGGAGGTGTGGGTGCTCCCGGACATGCTCGAGATGAACAAGGCCTACCTAGCCGACCCGAAACCGGCGGAGCGCGGACAGCGCAACAAGATGAAGTCATCAACGCTCAAGCAGCACCTCTCGACGTGGCGTGTCCACGTGGGGCCGAGATGGGAGAACGTCACAGCCACGGGAGTTCGCTACAGCGACGTGCAGCAGTGGCTCGACACCAAGACGCAGAAGGTGGCGGGCCGGTGTCTCGTGATGCTGCGGCTCATCCTGCGCTACTGCGTGCGCAACGGCGAGCTGACACACAACGTGGCGGAGGACGACTACCGCATGCCGCTCGCTGGCAAGACCTACGACCACGGCATCTGGTCGCTCGACGAGCTGTGCGATGGTGTGTGGCGAGCCGTCTACGGGCACCCGTGCGAGGCTGCGGTGCTTCTCGCGGCCTTCGACGGCGCGAGGACGGGCGAGTGTCTTGCCCCACGGCTTGACGAGGTGGAGGCCATCGAGCGCGACGGCGTGACCTACTGCTCCGTTCCCTTCCTGCGGCAGGTGGGGAACGAGGGCGACGTGTCGGCCGACGAAGACCTCAAGAACAAGTGGGGGCCGCGTCCGACGGTCGTGCCGCCGCCTTGGGGGCTGCGACTTCTCGAGCTGAGGGACGAGGCGCTTGCCAGAGACGAGGTCTGGCTGTCCGATGACGGATGCGGCGAACCGCTGAGCCAGAGGGCGGTGCGTCGTGACTTCCAGAAGGCACTTGCGACGGCGGACGTCCGGCCGCTCCAGTACCGTGCGCTCAGAAGGTCGTGGCGCTCGTGGATCGCGACGGTTGGGATCTCGCCGGAGATTCTCGAGAAGATGATGGGCCACTCGGACGGCTCGACCACGTCGAGATACTACCTACAAACAAGCGCCCAGTCGCTCGCCGACGAACTTTCGAGGGCGAACGACTGGGGAAAGATGCCCGGTTGGGACATTTTGGGACGTAAATGAAATAATCAGGCCATCTACCTGCGATTATGCAGAAGTGCCTAGATCTCCATGACCTCGGCTTCCTTGGCCTTGGTCACCTCGTCGATCTTCTTG
>OIXX01001127.1_pt1 | contig 10278 bp, 10 predicted proteins | sample 1588161 | NCBI WGS metagenome assembly OIXX01 (sample SAMN03283274) | human gut metagenome | biome: human-associated habitat; material: feces | host: Homo sapiens | place: Peru | collected 2012
TGAGAATGACCCTCAGGCGGAAGTCTTTTTACTTTCTGAAAAAACAAAAGAAAAAGCACCAGGCATTTCTGCCTCGTGCTCTTTGTGGTGCATCTCCAGGGACTCGAACCCTGGGCCCACTGATCAAGAGAGCAAGCCGCCGGTTCGTCTCAATTTATGGAAGTTTCGAGTCACCGCAATTTTTAATCAAAACAACGTGATTTTTCACCTAGTAATTTCTGCATCCTTTGTCGGATTTTGCACCGAGAAGTACCCTCTGCACGGTTTGAAACCGTGCAAAATCCGTGCAGAAACCGTGCATTTACTCTCCGACAAATAAAATCACCCTCTTCCACACCGGCTTGACGGCACTGGTTTGAGTGGCCGCACCCCGCTTTGTACCCGAACAAACAAAAAAAACAGAAGCCGCACGTCCTGTCAACGCGCGGCTTCTGTGTTAAAAAAGGGGGATTGATATGGTTCTAGCGGTGGTTCTCAAGCCTCCGGCATCTGATACTCGTGGGTCTGCATATACTCTTCTACCTGATCCAAGGTGGGCATGGCATCGGAGCAACTATGGCCGGTAATGGTGATTGAAGCAGCTGCTGCAGCATACTTCAGTGCTTCTTCCAGACTCTTCCCACGTATCAACGCATTGTTGAAAGAGCCGGAGTAGGAGTCTCCCGCACCAAAACTCTTGAGCACCTTTGTTGGATAGATACCGCCCATGGTGCGACCCTCGGCGGTATAGAGATGAGAGCCTTTTTTGCCCTGCTTGATGGAGACAAGGCTTACGCCCTTCTCCAGCAGCCAGTGAGCACTCCGGTCGTCATCATGGTTGCCCGGGTGGAAAAGTTCTTCCATCTTATCAAACTCTTCCCGGGTTCCCAGCACCATATCAGCCTGCTGGGCGGCAAGGGTAAAATAGATACTGGTCTCGTCGTCATTGTCCCAGGTTCCGTCACGGTAGTCGAGGTCAAAGGCAACAACCACACCGTTCCGCTTTGCCATGGCGATGGCGAGGAACACAGCCTCCCGCGCCGGAGAATGGGAGAGAGATGTACCCGAGATGAGCAGCAGCTTGTGACTGGCGATATAGCTCTCGTCCAGCTGAGCACAGTCGATGTGAAGGTCGGCGCAGTCGGTGCGATACATGAAACAGTTGCACGAACCCTCTTTGATCTCACCCATGGTCACACCGGAACGGATGCCAGAGGCGGCTGTCTCGATGTGGGAGGTATCCACCCCCTGGTCATCCAGATATCTGACGATGAAGCGTCCGAACTGGTCATCGGACACCTTGCCAATGTAGCCAACTTTCAGACCCAGACGTGCCATGGCGACAGCGGTGTTGGCGGGAGAGCCGCCCACATATTTGGAGAAGGTCCTTGCTGCCTCCATGGGGCCGATCTCATTGGCATAGAGATCGATGGTGGCGCGGCCAAAGGCTGCCACATCATTGGGCTTCTGAAGATCAAATTTCAGCATAGCGGCCCTCCCTTATGCATCCTCATGCTCCAGCGTGTCCAGCAGCTCCATGGCTTCCTTCACGGACAGACCATTGTGTACCACCTGTCCCAGAGTCTTGACCAGCGGGGTCACATGAGGGTATTGGAACACGAAGCGTCCGTAAGTCACGCCTGCAGCACCGGCATCCATGACATCACGGGTCATCTGAATGAAATCCTGTGCGGTCTTGCAGCCGTTGCCTCCGGCAATGGCCACCCGGGTGGGGGCAGCCTGCACCACCCGGGCAAAGCTCTCGGAGTCGCCGGTGTAGGTTGTCTTTACCAGATCCACCCCCAGCTCTGCAGCAGTGCGGGCAGCGTACATCACGTTCTCCACGCTGCGCTGGTCGTCCCCGGTGATATGGTTGCCGCGGGGATAGATATGGCTGATGAGGGGCATCCCGTTGCGGTGAGCTTCCTCGCTGATGCGGCCCAGCATGGCGATCTGCTGCTCCTGATTGTCACCGCCCAGGATGCAGCCCACCGACACGGCATCGGCACCCATGGCAATGGCTTCTTCCACACTGGCCACCTGCACATCGCTCTCGTAATGGTAGACGCCAAAGGTGGTCAACTTAAGCACAAGACAGGTCTTGCCTGCGTAGGGAGCAAAGCAGTGTTCTGCAATGCCCTTATGCATGGTGATGGCATTCGGACCGCCGGCCACCATCTTAGCAATGGTATCATCGATGGTATCCAGACCTTTCATCACACCACGGCCCATGGCATGGTCTACAGTCAGGCCGAAGTACTTACCGTCCTCGGTGGGCATCAGGCGCTTGAGACGAATTTCTTTTCCGATCATAATGCTGTTACCTCGTTGCTGCTGTTTACGCAAGCAGGTTCACAAAGAAGTTGATGTACTGCGGGCAGAGGGTGGTGACCAGGATGGCGATCAGTCCCACGCCCATAAAGGGGATGGCTTCCTTGACTGTTTCTCCAAATGTGGAGTGGGCGATCTTGGTGGAAACGAAGATACCGACAGCAAAGGGAGGAGTCAGGAAGCCAACGCACATATTGACCAGCATGATGGCACCGAAGTGGACGGTGCTGATGCCGTAAGTCTGCGCCACGGGCAGCAACAGCGGGGTCATGATGAGGATGGTGGCGTTAATGTCCATGAATGTGCCCATGAAGAGGAACAGGATGTTGATCATCAGCAGGAAGCCCCCGCGGCTGGAGATGTTGGCCGTGATCAGGTTGGACAGGAAGGAGGAGATACCGGCCAGTGTCATGACCTTGCCGGCCACAGCGGAGAAGGCGTTCAGCAGGCCGATGACGGCAGTGGACGCACCGGCGATGGCACAGCAGCGCCAGAAGGTGATCTGGATCTTCTTTTTATTGATGATTTTCAGAACGGCGAAATAGAGGATACCGTAGACGCAGCTCACTGCGCCTGCCTCCGTAACGGTGCAGAAGCCGCCGTAGATGGAGCCGTAGATGATGATGGGCATCAGCAGGGCCGGGATAGCGTAGAATGTGGATTTGCCGATCTGACGGGCCTTTTCACTGAACGCCACATTGACCTTTTCCGGCTTGACCTGATGACGGCCGATGCGGAAGTAGTTAATGACGAAGTAGCCCACTGCAAAAATGAAGGCAGGGCCGATGGTAGACATCCAGATTTCAGAGATCTTGCCGCCGGAGGCCAGAGCGTACATGATGCCGGGGACACTCGGGGGAATGAGAATGCCCAGAAAGCAGGTAGCCGCCAGCAAAGCGGAGTTATAAGCCTTGGGGTAGCCCTCTTTTTCCAGCTCGGGCACCATCATCTTGCCGATGGCGGAGATGGTAGCCATGGCCGAGCCAGTCAGAACGCCGAAGGCCATGCAGGCGCAGATGGTGATGACGCCGGTGGCGCCGCGGATACGACCCACAAAAGATTTGATCCAGTCGATCAGCATCTTGGAGATGCCGCTGTATTCCATGATGACACCGGCGAAGATGTAGAACGGGATGGCCAGCAGAGCAAAGCTGTCCAGACCGGAGAACGCGAACTGGGGCACAGTGACCAGATTATAGCCGCCAAAAGCCAGCACCAGTAGAGAGGATGCGCCCAGTGCAAAGGAGACCGGCATCTTGAACAGGACGGCCACCACCATGAAGGAGATCAGGAAGATAAGCAAAGCTTGAAGCGCTGTCATAATTTCACCCTCTTTCTCAGTTGTCCGCCTCGGCGGCAGACTTTTTATCGCCGCCCAGCAGGCAGGCTGCAAGCATGTACACCTCGTGCAGGGCTGCCAGCACGATGCCTACAAATACCGGCAGGTAGACCCAGCCCATGGGGATGCGCATGGTGGGCGAAGTCTGGGTGGTACCGAAAATCTTCATCATATAGTCGAAGAAGAGCTTGGCAAAGACGACCAGGAATGCAAAAGTGGAAACGATGGCTGCGACTTCCAGCGCCTTGAGCCACTTTTCGCGGGCTGGGCCCTTGATCTTCATAAGCACCTGCTTGAGCACATCGATCTCGGTGTGGCTGTTGTCGCAGATGGCGTAGGCTGAGCCGATGTAGGTCAGCCAGATGAAGAGATAGCGGGTGAACTCTTCCGCCCACGCGGCAGAGATAAACAAGAAATACCGGCAAACCACCTCGATGAAGATGGCCGCGACCAGCAGAATTGTGATAAGAGCCAGCAGGAAGGTCTCGATGCCCAACAGTCTGTCGTTGACCTTCTTCAAGCCCTGCAGCGTTTTGTTATTGCTGTTCACAGCATTTGCCTCCTTTCATAAACTGCCGCCCTCGGGCACTCCCCGCAAGGCGGCAGGATCACTTTACATCAAAGTATGGAGCGCCACACAGCCTTACTTGTTCTTGTAATCACCGCTGGTGATGGCGTCCATGATCTCGTCGCTGTAGGTGCCGCGACTCTCTTCCCAGATCTGCCGGTAGATTTCCTGCAGCTTTGCCTTCATATCATCGGAGGGCTGATCCACGGTCCACTGGCCGCTGGCCACGCCGTCGTTGGTGATCTTCTCGGTCTTCTCACGGAAGAACTCGGTGAACTCGTCAGAAGCCTCCTGTGCAGCCTCCTTGAAGGCGGTCTTGTCCTCGTCGCTCAGCTTTTCCCAGAAGGGAGAGCCTGCGATGAAGCAGCCGCCGGAGTAGCAGTAGTTGAGTTCGGTGATGTGGGTGATGACATCCAGAACGCCCTGGTTGGTATAATTGAAGACCGCGTTGTCCAGACCATCGACGGTACCGGTCTGCAGGGCATTCAGCACCTCAGAACCGGCGATCATGACGGGCAGTGCGCCGCACTTCTCATAGAAAGAGACAACAGAGGCGACGGACGGGGTGCGGATCTTCAGGCCGGCCAGGTCGGACATCTCGGTGACGGGGCGGACGATATTGCCCACCTGACGGAAGCCGTTGCAGTAAGAAGAGATGCGGATGAGGCTGTTCTGCTCCATGATCTTGGCCACTTCGTCGGCGATCCAGCCCTTGAGGTAGTATTTATCCGCCTCGTCGTAGTCAGCCACCAGACCGGGCAGCCATGCGAAGCCCAGTGCGCCGTCCAGCACGCCGTCCATGGTCATATCGTCGCTCATCAGCACATCCAGCGTACCCATCTGCAGCATCTGTGCCATGTCGGAGCCGTTGCCCAGAGAGCCTGCGGCAATGACGTTGGCCTGATAGCGGCCGCCGGTCTTGTCGGAGATGAGCTCAGCAAAGCGTTCCACATAGGGGGCGCGGTCACCGGTGACGTCTGCAGTGACCGAGAAAGCAGCACTCTCAGCCGATACAGCAGCAGAGCCTGCGGTGCTGGAAGAGCCGCCGCAGGCGGTCAGACCAATGGCAGCAGCGGAGATCCCGGCGGCCTTCAGGAAATCACGGCGGGAAATTTTCTTGGTGCTCATAAGATTATTCTCCTTTTTCTTTTTGTTTTTATATCCTGTGTTTACAGTTCGTAATTACCAAAGCTTCAGCGGAGGCAGGCCAGCTGCTGCAGGAACGCGATCTTGGCCGTATCTTCCAACAGCTCTGCCTGGTCGAAGCACTCTTCCATGGTCTTGCCCATAACGAGGATGCCGTGGCCTTCCATCAGGAAAGCCCTTGTGTCTGCCGATGCGTTGGCCACCGTTTCTGCCACGACATCGGCCAGCTCTGTGGAACCGGGTGCCCGGTCGGGCACGATGGGCACCTCGCCGAGCTTGAGCTTTGCCGACTCGGTGTAGAGGGGCAATGGCTTTTTCTGCAGCGTCCAGAGCACCGAATAGGTGGGGTGGGCGTGGATGATATAGTTGATCTCGGGGCGGAGACGGTAGACATCCAGATGGAACCGCGTCTCCTTAGAGGGCTTCAGCCCCTGCGCTGCTCGCTTGACATGACCCTCAGCGTCGCAGAGCACAAGACCTTCGTAGGTGACTGCCCGCAGCGGCACGTTGCTGCCGGTGATAAGCATATCGCCTCCCAGCCGGGCACTGACATTTCCACCCGCCGCACTTACCAAACCCTTCTGGTAGACCAGCGCCGAGTAGCGGATGATGTCATCGGCCGATTTCGGCCAGACGATCGATTCATGTTCCATCAGTAAACGACCTCCTTCCGGCAGAGCATCTTTTCCAGCGTATCCTCACGGCCCATGCTGCCGCCCTCGAGGGCGAACTCCCGACCTGCGAAGCAGCCGTCCAGCATCAGGCCCTGTGCCACGCCGGGTTCCAGTGCGCAGCCGAGCTGCAGATGCTCAACGCCGAACTGCCGGAGCACGCCCTGCGAAGTCTCGCCGCCGATGATGACCAGCCGGTCGAATGCGGCATCGTGGTCAAACGCTGCCGCAGCCTGTGCAAAGCACTCCATGATAGCTTTGCTGGTGCCGGGCTTGTAGGAATATTTTTCCACTCGCGGAAAGAGGATGACGCTCCCCTGCCCAAGCAGCTGCTCTGCTTGCTTTGCGGCCCGCTGCGGCACCTCTTTGCCGCCCTCGATGTAGGCGTCGATGTCCAGCGGCACGGTCTGCAGCCCACGCTCCGCAGAATAAGTGATCTGCTTATGAGCGATGTCGTAGGCCGAAGCACAGAAGCAAAGGCTCCGGATGTCCCGCACAGGGAAGGTGTGGGGCTGCGCCGGGCCGTAGAGATATTCGGCCAGACCGTCTGCGATGCCCAGAGAGCCGGTCCAGAACACCTTGGGGTATCGGGGCGCCAGCGTCTTGAGCAGATGAAGGACATCTGCCCGGGTGATGGCGTCGAACACCAGAATGCGTGTTTCCTCGGCCAGCTGATGTTCCACAGCGGCCAGTAGCGTTTCCTCGCCGCCCTTTACTGCGTCGATGTCCACCAGACCGATCCTTCTTGCGGTGTCCTTTCCAAGAATTTTGGGGATGTAGGATTCCGTCGGTGGGAAGATGGGGTCGTTGGCATAAACCGACTTGGGGAGGATCTCGCCCTCACAGTACTGGTTGCCATAAAGGGTAAAGGTACCGAGGTCGGGAGCGTTGTCCACAATGAACACATTGTAGTCCGGCCAGCCGTCCAGCAGACCATCCAGCTCGTAGGAGTCATTGCCCCGGAAGCCGGTGCCAATCTTCTTCATATAGAAGCCGCCCGGCTCGAGCCGTCTCAGAAGGTCTGCGTGGAGCTGCCGTGCCTTGTCCTGCGCGGTGTTGCGGGAGGAGAGGTTCACGGTCAGGATCTCGTCGGTCTCATGTTCCAGACTGCACCGTCCATTCGTACAGATACGCACCTTCCGGCCTCGTGCGGTGAAGTAGCTGCCGGAATCAGCAGCGCCCGTCAGGTCGTCTGTTATCTCTGTCAGTCTCACAGCTCTGCTCCTCTCTGTTTATTCAAACATACTGTTTGTTCGTTCTCTGAGCAGAGAATAACATTCTCCCCCGGATTCGTCAATAGTTTTTGTTTCATTTCATGACATTGCACACATTTTCGGGCGAGTTTTGTTCACTTGCGCCATTAAAATCACGCTATTTTTGTTCTTTTGAACATTTGTTGCATTGTATTCTTTTCTCCTTGGCTCAAGTATCCAGTATCGTTGCAAAGAATCTTTTCTACGTCATATTTTGTTTATTCAAACAAGGTTCTTCTGAATTTTCCGGTTCGTTCAGACGGCTTTCACCTGCCTATCAAGCACAAAAATTTATATCTCGCTCACTCAAATCGTGTTCAAACGAACACAAAAAGGGGCTGTTGCAAAATAGCGCAACACAAACAGCTATAACAATTTCAAAAAATAAGCGAAAAAACAAACAATGCAAAAAGCAAGTGTATCACATCTCCATCAAAAATTCTGGTTTTCGAGAAAAAGTGTTGCACTTGCTTTTCTTTATGTGAGATTTCATTTTAAATTATCGCGTATTATCGTAAAAATTGAGGGCGCTGCATTTTACAACAGCCCCCTCATCTTCATTTTATCAGACCATTTTGAGCTGAGTCTGTGCACTTGCCAGGATCTTTTTCCACCCGGCAGGAAGGTTGGTATCGGTGATGACCAGATCCATATCCGGGATGTCCGCAAAGTGGTTGGCCTTTACCAGCCCGAACTTGCTGGAATCCGCCAGAATGATATTCTGGGCCGAGGATTCAATCATAGCCTTTTTGTTCTCCACGATGTTGGCGTTGATGCAGGTGATGCCCAAACTCTGGTGGACCCCCGACACCGAGAGAAAGGCCTTGTTGGCCCGGTGGCGGCGGATGAACTCCACCGCCTCCGGGGAAGTAAAGTTGTAATCCTCCGGGTGGTAGTACCCCCCGGGGAAAATCACACGGACATTGGCGTGCTTCAGCAGCTCGGCCAGAATGATGAAATTATAACAGAGCACCGTAAACTCAAACTCGGTGGGCAGATAAAAGGTCATGCGGGAGACCGTGGTGCCGTTATCCAGAAACACCCAGTCCCCGGGGCGGATCAGGGAGGCCGCATACTTGGCAATGCGATCCTTCTCGCTGAAATTTTCCAGCCTTGCCCGGCGTAGGTCGTAGGTCTCCCCCTCGTAGGAGTAGCCGTTGCCGCCCTCCACCAGAGTGGCGTAGCCGTAGCTGCGCTCCAGCACATGGTTTTTGCGCAGCAGTTCCAGATCCCGCCGCACTGTCATCTCCGAGACCCTCAGCGTCTCAGCCAGCTCTTTTACCGAGATCTTCTGGTATTTTTTCAAAAGATCCAGCTCCTGAACCATCCGCTTTTCCTTGCCGCTTTCTGTTTTCAACGCCAAAACCTCCTCATAGGTCGTTGTCTGCCTTTATTATGCACTTTTTGACTGTTCAATGCAACAATAAGCTGTTCGTTTTCCTTCAATTCAACCTTTTCCACAAGTTTTTCCTGTGTTTTCTATCAAAAACATCCAGTTTTCGGGGCTTTGGAATCAAAAGTATCATGAACTCTGGTATGAAGTGAAGCCCTATCTGGACGCGCTCCACCGTGCACCTGAACTGGTGCGCGACTTTCTGGAAAAGATTCTTGCCCCCAAGCAGGAGCGCACCAGGAATGTGCCGCAGAAAAACCGCAAGCGTGAGCAAGATGTAGAACTTTAAGCTGAATTTTTAGATGATATGACAATATAAGGAGAAATGCTTATGGATTTTGACCGTAATTCTATGACTGTCCCTATGCATTCTTCCGATTATACGAATAACTTCTTGCAAAAGGACTCGAACCCCACCACAATGGAGGTGGTCACTCAAACCAATTCCGTCAAGTCTCCGACTGACAGCCCGGAAACCATGAAGCTGGTGTACACGGTGGAAGAGATCGCACGAATGCTGGCCATCAGCCTGCGCTCTGCTTACAACCTGTGCAACCACACCACCGAATTCCGTATGGATTGGCTGCCCAAGCAGTGCAGCAAGCACAAGTGGGCACTCAAAACCTACGAATCCAACCTCTCCACCATCCAGAACCTTATCATTCCCTATATCGGCAGCATGGAGATGCAGAAACTCAAGCCCTACCACATGGAAAACCTCTACACGATCCTGAGCAAAACACCCTGCGGTTCGTATATTGAGGGCAGGAAGCAGGAACTGACCGAAAAGCAGAAGCAGCGGTTCCTTTCCGGCACCACTTCCCTCATCCTGAAAAGTACCAAAACGGCGTCCTCCTGCCGCACCATCTTCATGACCTCTGCTCTAAAAGAAGAACTAAAGAACTGGCTGAATCAGTTAGCAGCAGACGAAAGGAAAGACCCGACACGCTACCATGACAGCGGAATGCTGTTTCGTCTGCCCAACGGTCTGGCGGTGGAGCCGGTGCTCATCCGCAAGAAATTCCTGAAATGGCAGGACGCACACCCGGAGTTCCCACGTATCGTATTCCACGGTCTGCGGCATTCCAGTGCCACCTACCAGTTGATGATCTCCGGCGGCGATGTGAAGGCTGTGCAGGGCACCACAGGACACGCTACGGCAGATATGCTGGTAAACACCTATGCGCACATCCAGCAGTCCTCCCGTGTGGAGCTGGGTAGGAAGTTCGAGGAAGGTTTCTATGCCAAGTCCGAAAGCCCCAACCCGCAGGCTGTACCCGCCGAAGGCGAACCGACCATCTCTATGACTGCTCTGCTGGAACTTCTGAAGAATGCAGACCCCGAAGTAAAGGCGCAGCTCCGTCTGGCTCTGCTGACCTGATGCAAAATTTACCACGCATTTCAAAGCAATTCCCGCCCATGCAAAGGATTCCCACGAAAACACCAACCGTGCAAAAACCGTGCATCGATCGTGCAGACTCCGATTTTTCGGGGTTACATAACAAAAAAGAACGTCAAATCTTACGATTTGACGTTCAATATCTGGTGCACCTCCAGGGACTCGAACCCTGGGCCCACTGATTAAGAGAGCAAGCCGC
>OIXX01001132.1_pt1 | contig 10248 bp, 9 predicted proteins | sample 1588161 | NCBI WGS metagenome assembly OIXX01 (sample SAMN03283274) | human gut metagenome | biome: human-associated habitat; material: feces | host: Homo sapiens | place: Peru | collected 2012
TCCGATGGTATTTGATAGCTGCCTGGAGTACGCCGTGTCGTTGTGCATAGTGTAAAAGAGATAGACGATACCGACCTTCTTGTGTTATGCTAAGCATGAGAGAAAACCTCTTTTCGTGTGGATTTGGTGTGGTAACTTAATCATAACACAAAGAGGCTTTCTCTTTTTGCATTTTGTAACATATGTATTTTAACCCTACAAATTGCAGGATTGATACCTTCTTTCCATGCCAGATAATCAAGCGTTTCGTACATAATGTACAAATGTGAATGCATAGGGATTTTGTTCACTAGACGCGTGATGTTCTTCTTCTATAACGTGCCATTTCGTTTTATCAAATGCTGGGAAAAACGTATCTGCCGGGAAGGTTGCATCGATTTCCGTCAAGTATAAGGTCGCTGCGTTGTCGATGCATTCCGTATATAAAGACGCACCGCCAATGATGAAATAGTCTTCGTCTTCATGCAATAACGCGTATAATTCTGCCAGCGAGTGGACGATAGTGACATTCGGTGAGTCGACCGTATAGTCCTCTTGGCTCGTCAAGACAATGTGAGGCCGACCGGGCAAAATACCTGGCAAGCTTTCAAAGGTCTTGCGTCCCATGACGATAGTATGTCCCATAGTCAGTTGTTTAAACCGTTTCAAGTCCGCCGAAATATGGCATAATAATTGATTATCCTTGCCAATTCCGCCGTCCTTTGCTACAGCTGCAATGAGATGCAACATTATACAGCCACCTCCATCGGTAATTTTCCTAAATGCTGATACTTGTCAAGCACAATATCATCGATTGTAAATTGATAAAAATCATGAATATCTGGAGTTAAGATGAGTTTCGGTGCTGCAAAAGCTTGATCCTGACGAGCAAGCTGCGTCTTTAACGCGTCCACGTGATTTTCGTAAATATGGGCGTTATTGATGACGTGTGTAAATAAGCCCGGCTGCAAGCCCACGGACTGAGCAATGAGATGAACCAAGACGGCATACTGGGTCATGTTAAAGGGTACGCCTAAGCCCATGTCGCCACTGCGCTGAATGAGCATGCAGTTCAGACGGCCATTGGTCACATCCCACAAGGTCTGATACGCACAAGGCTGGAGGGCCATGTCCGGCAAATCTTCAATATTCCAGAGAGAGACGATCATACGGCGGTTTTGTGGGTCTTCTTTCAGCTCTTTGAGGAGCGTATCGACTTGATGATACTTTTTGATTTGATACCCATAAGCTTTACCAATCGTGCCATCAGGCCGCATCCATTCATCCCAGACGTGGCAATTCATTTTCTGTAATTCTCGTACGTCATTACTTTGAAGTTGCCAAATCCAGAGAATTTCTTTGACAGCCGTCTTGAAAGCGACGAATTTCGTCGTCAAAATGGGAAATTCTTTAGCTAAATCGAACTGCATGATTTGGTGGGGCAACTTATACGTTGGCACACCTGTACGGTTGTTGGCATAGTAGCCATGATTTAAAATATTCTGAACAATCTGTAAATACTGTACATCTGCTTGACTCATGTGTGTCACCTCGTATGTCTATTCATGTCGTAAGACTCGCAAGAAAAGAGTCCCGTATTTCTGTAATTTAAAGGTCCCAACGCCGCGAATAGAAGCTAAGGATTCTAGGGATTGGGGCTGTTTGTCCGCGATTTCCCAGAGCGTTGCATCCGAGAAAATGACGAACGGCGGAATATGTTCTTTCTGGGCCAACATATAGCGCAAGGCTCGCAGTTTTTCAAAGAGCCCTTGTGCGGCATCGTCAGCTCTTGTCGGTGATGACGGTGCCGCTGTGATGACCGCAGCTTTGGGCTTGACAGCGCGCGTCTGCATGACCCGCAAGACACCGCCGAGGACTTGCCGCCCTTTAGCCGTCAAAGAAATAACCGGGTATTTCCCATCAGATTGGGACAAGTAGCCGTCTTCAATGGCACTGCGAATGACATCGCGGATTTCGTCCTGACTAAACTGCTGTAATAAGCCAAAAGTTGATTTCTGGTCAAAGCCATAACGGCGCACTTTGACATTGTTTTTGCCGCCCACTACGTCGGCAACCATAGTCAGGCCAAAACGGCCTTTCAATTCATCGACGCAAAGGCAGACGTTGCGCACTTCTTCGGTCTTATCTTCTTCCACTAGTTCTTGGTCGCAGTTGCCGCAGTGGTCGCAGCGCACCCATGACGGCTGTTCACCAAAGTAAGACAAAATATAATGGCGCAAACACCGCTTTGTTTCGCAGTAGCCGACCATAGCCTGCAGCATTTGCAGCTCTTTCGCCTTTTGCTGTGGGTTGTGGACAGCATGTTCAATCAAAAAATGTTGAATCATAATGTCTTGACGGCTAAAGAGGAGAATACATTCACCAGGGCCGCCGTCGCGCCCAGCCCGCCCTGCTTCTTGGTAGTACCCTTCCATATTCTTCGGCATTTGGTAATGGAGAATAAAGCGGACATTGCTCTTGTCAATGCCCATGCCAAAGGCATTGGTGGCGACAATAATATCCAGTCTGTCGTATGTAAAATCTTCTTGTGCCCGTTGGCGTTCGTCGTCAGCAAGACCTGCATGGTAGCGGCCTATGCGATAGCGATGACGGCGCAGTTCCAAATAGAGCCGGTCTACTTCTTTGCGAGTGGCGCAATAGATGATGCCGCTTTGCCCTTGGTGGCGCATGACGTAAGCCAGGACAAACTTCATCTTATCCACACCAGAGACGACGCGAAAATAGAGATTGGGCCGGTCAAAGCCGCCGATGAAAATCCGTTCTTTCGACAGCCCTAAGAGGGCACGCATATCGTGCTTGACCTTTTCCGTCGCTGTCGCTGTAAAAGCACTGACCACAGGCCGCCGCGGCAAGTCTGCGACCCAGTCTTTGATGGCACAATAACTGGGCCGGAAATCATGGCCCCACTGGGAGACGCAATGCGCTTCGTCGATAACGACCATGACGATGGGCACAGTCTGCATAAAAGACGTAAAGAACTCATTTTGCAATCGTTCTGGCGACACGTAGACGAGGCGAATCCGCCCGGCCCGAATAGCCGCAAACCGCTCCTTCACTTCTTCAAACGTACACTGGCTATTGATGTACGTCGCCGGAATCTGCTGATTCACTAAGGCATCGACTTGGTCTTTCATAAGCGAAATAAGAGGCGAAATGACGATGGTTACACCAGGCAATAGCAACGCCGGAATTTGAAAACACAAGGACTTCCCGGCACCAGTCGGCATAATAGCCAGACAATCACGGCCAGAAAGCAAAGTCTGAATAACCCCTTCCTGTCCCGGCCGAAAGGCACTATAGCCAAAATAGTGTTGTAAAACCTCTTGCGGTGTCATGGTCTGCCTCCTTTCTATGCCGTAAAAAAAGACATGCTTTGCAGCATGTCTTTTCATGCGGACCACGTTCTTCGTATGGCTATTATACCATGAGCCATACGTTCTGACAACGACAGTCCCTATTTTTCTAATTCTACTTTGAGTACCTTCGCCAAGCGTTTAACCCCTTCAATAATGCGCTCTTCGGGCATATTCGAGTAGTTCAGACGGAAATGATTATCCTGTCCGCCATTGGGGTAAAATGCACCACCCGGTACGTATGCTACTTTTTCGGCAATGACTTTTGGCATCAATTCTTTTGCATCATAGCCTTTAGGCAAGGTGACCCACGTGAATAAGCCCCCTTCTGGGTACGTAAAAGTCAATCCTTCTGGGAAATACTCTTTCATCGTATTGTACATGAGGTCGCGCCGTTTGCCGTACAATTCCTTAATCATCTGGACATGGGCATCTAAATCATACATATCGATGTAGTACGAAGCCTGCCGCTGCGCATATGTAGACGACTGTAAATCGACGCACTGTTTAAGCATAACAGCCTTTTCTAAAATCTCTTTCGATGCGAGCATCCAGCCCAGACGAAGGCCCGGCATGAGAATCTTCGAGAAAGAGCCAAGGAAAATGACGTTCCCTTGCGTATCCATGGATTTCAAAGTCGGTAAATACTCGCCGTCATAGCGTAATTCGCCGTACGGGTCGTCTTCGATGACGGGAATATTATGTTTATTAATAACTTCCATAAAGGCTTTGCGCCGTTCGAGAGGCCACGTAATGCCTGTCGGGTTCTGAAAATCAGGAATGACGTAAATGAGTCGTACTTTATCATTCGTGTCGAGGATTTTTTCTAACTCTTCAGGAATCATGCCCTTGTCATCTGTAGGTACTTCAATAAATTCCGGGAAGTTGACATTAAATGCTGTAATAGCCCCTAAATATGTCGGGCTTTCGACGAGAACTACGTCCCCTTCATTGAGGAATAATTGACCGCATAAGGATAAGCCTTGCTGCGACCCAGCCGTAACGAGCAAGTTTTCATAAGAACAGTCCGTCTGGAACGCTGATTTCATGCGCGCAGCAATCTGTTTCCGCAAAGGCACATAGCCTTCAGTCGTGCTATACTGCAAGGCTTGTTTCCCTTCTTTTTCTAAGATTGCCAAGTCTACAGCTTTCATCTGCTCTACTGGGAATAACTCTGGTGCAGGCAGGCCGCCAGCAAAGGAAATAATTTCCGGATTTTCTGTGACCTTTAAGATTTCCCGAATTTCTGACGCATGTAAAATCGTTGAAACTTTTGAAAATTGTACCATACATACCACTCCTTCACGTTCACAATTGATATATTTTCATTATAGCATAGGCATTTTAAAAAAGATAGATGAATAAATTTTATAATTTCTATGCTTATGAGTTATAAATATAGCTGTATGGTCTTGACTTTTAGCGTTTCTCATATTTCCTTTTTTCTCTCTAAAGGAAGCATAATTTTGCAAGTATTATTATATCTATTCCTTGTATTTCCTCGATGCATATGCTGTAGAAATAGTTCGTTTTACGTTATACTTTACAAATCGCTATACCAATTGTACAGAATACAGAAAATATTAAAAACAAGTAACACCGTATCTATAAAAACGCATACCGCTAGGTCTTAAGTGTTATAGATACGGTGTTACTTGTTGCACCAAGGCTATACAAGTCGCCCATTTTGATTGTCTTCAGGAAGAGTCAAATACTTGATATCGCCGATTTTCCGTCCATCAGCGTAAATAATCGTGTCCGGCTCCCAATCGATTTTCAGCTGCGACAAGGGCGTATTATACACGAGCGTATCCGTTTCATCAGACGGATTGGCCGACATAGAAATATCATGCTGCCGTACTTCGCCAGCAGCGATAGGGTCTGTATCGCAACACTCGGCACTAATAAGCTCTCTCCCTTTCTTGTCCTTAATATGGAGAATCCCCTTAAAAGCTCGAATATCTTTGCCACTCGAATTAGAAACAGTCACGCTAAAGACGGTCTCCGGAATAGAACGCCACTCGTCTTCATTCGCTTCGAGCTGCTCTTTTTTATTGACGACCATACCAATCGCTGTGGCAATCTCTTGCTGTACAGCATCCTTCTTCGGTTCCGTCTGCTGTGTTTGTTTCGTACTACTCTCTTGAGACTTCTCTGTCGGCGCCGTCTCACTTCCGCCGCATCCAGAGCGCAAAACCATCATTGTCAATAGTACCTAGCAAGAATTATCACTGTCTATATAAACGCATACCGTAGGTCTTAAGTGTTATAGACAGTGGTATTTCTTACACCCTAATCAATTACAAATGGGCACTCACGAAATCAATGAACTGTGTAGGATGCTTCTTTAACACCAAAAACAAATCGATGACCATTACATCAGTCATATATGACAAGATACTAAGCATAAGAAACCCTACGCCAAAGACAAAATAAATCACGCGCGTCCCACCACGGCCCACGAGTTGATTAAACCTCCGTGCCGAAGTGCCTGCATTAAACCAATCAAAATTCCGCAAAGAGCCCCAAATTAAATATAGTCCGCAAAAAATAAAGATGCCCTTTTGGTACTCTACAATAAAATTAGTAATAACCTCTCCCATGTGTGTATACCTCCTTTCTTTTATTATGTTTTTTTATAATTTTTATTATTCTATATATGAAATCATATCATGTATATTTACTATCAAACAGAGTAAAAAAAAGTAACTAATCGTATGATTTTACATAGAAATGAAAGTATCTATCTCTTTTACTCAAAAATCCGCATGACTACTACAGCATGCGGATTTTCGCTATCTATATGTATATATGTAAAAAGGGGAGGCAATAGTTAGAAGGCGAAAACGAGCTGTGCCCGTGTCTGTTCTTTCGGGTCTAAGCTGCCTTCTTTCGTTTGGGAGCCAAAGGATGTCATGGCACTAAACATGGCACTGGGCGCAAAGGTATAATCTACACCGACACCCCAGCACATTGTCGCGGTTGGCAAAACGCCAGCTGTTCGTATCACCAAAGGAGGCATACGGGTCGGCATCGAAATATTCGACCCACGCATCCCATGATTTGGGTTGTTTCATGTTAGCTTTGCCGTACGTCAATTTTCCGACCCAAACGTCAGAATCTTTGACGCTGCTATCGACGTGGCTCACTTGTTTATAGTTGCCTAAGAGGTTGACTTACGTTTTGTTCATTGGAATTACCTCATTTCTATCATAATAAAAGTATCTTGCTGCGTATAAGTTTCCCATCACTTCCTTGTCTTAGTAATCTAACGAGCTCTTCGGGCTTATGGTGCAGCTACATAGTCACCGTTTTCACTAAAAGCGACTGGTGCGGCGAAAAAAATGTATCGGCCCAATGTTTTAATTCCTTGCCATTAGCGTGCGCACTAAACCGTTTGCCTTTACAAAGGACAGCACCACTGCACGAAGGCTGTAAATAGCGATTCGTTTCGCCCATGCCACTGCCGCCAGACGTAGCAAAGGGAATGACTTTCTTCCCAGTCAAATCATATTGTTCGAGGAAGGTATTGATAATCGTCGGCGCAACGTACCACCAAATAGGAAAGCCCACAAAGATGCGGTCGTACTGGGCCATATGCAGTGCCGTATTCGCAATAGCCGGACGGGAGCTATGGTCTTTCATTTCCACACTGCTCCGGCTCTGGCTGTTATTCCAATTTAAATCAGCCGATGTATAGGGTTGCGCTGGCTGGATTTCATGTACATCTGCACCAATGGCTTCAGCTAAGGTTTTGGCTAACCGAGCCGTTGTACCACTAGCAGAAAAATAAGCGACTAAGGTTTTACTCATATAGTATCACTCCTTTAGATTTCATGTCTGTATCATACTACTGAAAGTCAGCTCCAAGTCAAGTCATTTGTTCCCACCATTTTGTAAAGGATTGGTTGATACTTCCTATATAGACTGCTTCGCCGATTTTAGGCGTAAGCAACCGATAGGGCTTGCCGACACTTTCAGCAGTGAGGCGAATATAAGGCTCATCCCAGGGATGATTGCTCAAGGCAAATTTGCCATTATGCATGGGAATGACCGTCTTGGCCTGAACATCGACACTAGCCTGCGCTGTCTCCGGTAGTAGCATGTGATGGCGATGCCACTGGACGTTATACTGGCCGTTTTCCATTAAGGCCAAGTCAAAGGGGCCAAAGGACGCACCAATATCGGCAAAATGCTTGCCATAGCCGCTATCGCCACTGAAAAAGCCGCGCCGTGTTGGCGTAATGAAGGCGAAGGACGCCCATTCTGTTTGATTGCGCTTTAAAAGATGGCCTGAAAAATGCTGTCTCGGCAAGATGTGAATGGCCAAATCGGCAGCAATAGGAATGGTCGTACCCCAATCTTCTTCGATGAGTTTGTCTGTAGGCAAGCCCCAATGTTCTACATAACCGCCGACACCTAAGGGACAGACTACATGCTTGACCTTCGGCAAAAGGGCTTTAACGGACGGATAGTCGAGATGACCCCAGTGGTCGTGGGACAAGATGAGCACATCAATAGCGTCAAAATCACGAGCACTGTAGACATTGCTCCCAGGAAAGGCTTTATTTACAAAAAAGACAGGCGACGCAAAAGAGCTAAAGACGGGATCAATCAAGATACGATAGCCTTGGAGCTGCAAATAAAAGGACGAGTGCCCCATCCAGATAGTCATATCATCAGTACGGCGTAACGACGCTATGTCTGTCTTTTGCGAAACCATCGGCCCTGTTGGATGCAGGCGCAGCGGACTGTCGAAGAAGAACGAAGCCCATGCGCCCAGACTGCCGCCAGCTGCGGCAGTTTCTGGTTTGGGGCATTGAAATTACCCATCGTAATAATGGGGCGATGTTTGGATGCGCGCTAATCTATTGCCAGATGGCAAATCGCCAAACTCTGGACGATGAACATAATAGGTCGAGCCAATGGACAGACTCGCTACGGTTAATACTGATAGTTTTAAAAAGTCTCTCCGTGTCATAAAAATCCCCCTTTTATACGTACTATATCACATGGAGTTGACCCTAAGTCAAGGATAAAAAAATCCGGAAGACCTTTGTCTCCCGGATTTGCAATATTACAGACTTGCTGTTAAAATAGCAGCAATTTCATCTGGTGTTAAGACCTTATAGCCTCCTGTAAGAATGAATGTATCTTTGACGACAGCCGGAATCATATCCTTCGTCAACCCTAATTCAGCACTGTGACGAACGAGACCTAATTCATCCATCCATGCTTCCATAGCATCGAGGCCCGCACTGGCAATTTCTTCGTCGCTCTTGCCTTCACCGTGAATCCCCCAAACGACTTCGGCAAAGCGTTTAAATTTCGGTAACCCATCTTTCATGATGTAACGGTAATAGGGCACAGACACAGCAGCCAAGGTCATGCCGTGAGTCGCATTCGTATGGCCCCCTAAGGACTGGCCAATCATATGGACCATCCAGTCTTGCCGTTTCCCTTTGCCAATGAGCGTATTCAGTGCCCACGTAGCAGTCCACATGATGTTGCTCCGCGCTTCGTAGTCTTGTGGATTTTTAATGGCTATGCGGCTTGCATGGATGACAGAACGCATGAGGCCTTCGCTAATGTAGTCGCTCGTATTATCGTCTGTCCCAGAAAAATACTGTTCGCAAATGTGGTTGAAAATATCATATATACCGGCAACCATTTGGTATTTCGGTACAGACATGGTAAATACAGGATTTAAGACGGAGAATTTAGGCATTACATTGTCATCAAAAACGTGACCGATTTTTTGGTGTGTCTTGTCGTTCGTAATGACGGCACCGCCATTCATTTCCGAGCCCGTCCCGGCCATGGTCAAAATGCAGCCAACCGGTACGACTGGGCACGTCGGATTTTTCCCGTCTAAGTAATATTTCTGCCATGGGTCTTCTTCGCAGTGTACCGATACAGATACAGCTTTAGCATAATCGCAGACCGAACCGCCACCAACAGCTAAGAGTAAATCAGCTTGATGTGCCCGGACAATGTCGCGGCCTTCGTACAATTTCGAAAGAGTCGGGTTCGGCATAACTCCCGAAATTTCTGTGACGTGTTTCTTCGCTCTGTCTAAGAGTTTCATGACCGCATCATAAATGCCATTGCGTTTAATGGAGCCGCCACCGTAAATAACGACGACGTTGTCACCGTATTTAGCCAGTTCTCTGTCTAACTTATCTAAGGCACCTTTGCCAAAATACAATTTCGTGGGATTTGCATACGTAAAGTTTCCTAACATACTCTCGTCTCCTTCTATAGTTATAATGTATCATTTCTGTAATTTCCTAACTTCTTAGGATACCCTTAGTATACAGTCCAAGGTCTTCTATGTCTAATGCTTAGTATTTCTATCTTGATATACGCCGTTTCTATATCTAAAAAACGCCTTGCCTGCAAATGCAAGCAAGACATTTCTATCGTATAGTTACTTATCTAACCACATGGAACGACGTGTCCACAGTGGTGTAATTGGGAATAAATACTTTGGCAAATGCCGTAAGATTAACCGCACTCCAAGTATGGTTATACTATAGGTTTTTCCCAAGAGCTGCGCGTATCCACACCGATGAGGACAAATAACCGATACTATTTCACTAGTCTTTCTCTCCTATGATGACCGTATTTTCACTATATAAACAAGCATACCCTGATAAGATAACCGTATTTCCTTGCGGCATACCCAGAGCTTCCGTCATATCCGGCGTGACCTCGACAGAACGACAAAGGCCGTTTCTGACAAATTTCATAAAAAAAGGGGCTGTCGCACGTAATTTGTGCGGCAGCCTTTTTGTGTATACATAAAAATAACTCCCGGTCTATGCAAAACCGGGAGTTGGTGTAGAATAAAGATATGACCAAATACCTATCTACACCTTCAGATTATACAAGA
>OIXX01001133.1_pt1 | contig 10241 bp, 7 predicted proteins | sample 1588161 | NCBI WGS metagenome assembly OIXX01 (sample SAMN03283274) | human gut metagenome | biome: human-associated habitat; material: feces | host: Homo sapiens | place: Peru | collected 2012
ATGGCAAGGTCATAACGGTCCGCAAAGGCATAACCATTTTGGATGACTGAGTCAAGGAAGGTACGGTCATCGGCAGACACGTACTGAGGCGCCATTTCAAATGATGTGATTCCCCATGACTTGAAGAGTTCAGCATTTTCAGTAATCAACTTATTAGTGTATTGGCTATCATTTTCAACAAAGGCTTGGAAGTTAGAGAACCCTTCGTACATGACTTGTGAATCAAGGGCTTCTGTTGCAGAGTAAGTCTTAGCTTGTTTTTCATTAGAAGCTTTAACACGGAGGTCTTGGTTGTCAGGTGCTCCTACTGGTACCCAAACACCCAAGTAACCATCCATATCTACAGTCTTGTAACCTTTGATTTCGTCACCTGAGAAGGTCAAATTCCCTTCAGCATCTGTATACTTGACCTTACCTGCTGCTGCCGCATCACTTTGGTAGGAAACAATTCCCTTGTCAGTACCAAGGAGCAATGGTCGGTAAGCTTGATTAGCATGAAGTTTACCCATGTTAACTGTCAGAGTACCGTTACCCAATGAGAAGTTTGAATCATTGGCAATAAGGGTCAACATACCTGAATGTTTGCTGGTTTCAACACCTGTAGTCTGATCAGCAGACATGATGTCCTTACCATAACGAACAGAAGACAAGATTTCCTTGCCGCCAAATGAATTAACCTTCATTGATTGACCCCCTGAAACATATTTCATACGGTTGGTCAAAAGGGTCGTGATAGCATCGTAGTATGGTGATTTCTTAGTCATGTACTGACCGTCATCTGAATAAAGATCACCATAGTAAACACGAGTTACCAATTCCATATTTTGAAGCATAAGGGCGTAAGCAGCTGGAATATTGCTCAATGTGTAGCGCTTATCAGCCTTCACCATATCTTCGTTATAGATTTCAAAGGCACGTTTCAATTCAGCATCCGTCATTGTGAAACCATCTGATTTAGGATTGATTTCTGACTGAATGATGGTCTTGATGATGTCTTGGACTTGGTTATCGTGGGCACGTGGGAAGATGTATGAAGCTTGTGTATCGCCATATTTAGTATCATTTGTACGGTCTGTGAGACTGTCAGTAATGAGGTTATTCAAGCTTCCACGATTACCACGGGTAGTCAAGTGTGTCAAGACAGCTGTACGGAGTTTATTGTCCATTGCGAGGGCAGCTCCGTCTGTTCTTTGGTTGTAATCGTTGTCGTTAAAGTTCCATGCTTCAAGGATAGAGATGTGAGCCAGAGCATTGGCTTCAGATTTATCCACACCAAAGGCTGCTCGGAAGTAGTTAGTATACACTTGAAGAAGGTCGGCATTGACATTATCAACAGCGTCTACACGGATACCGTCAAAGTTAGCATCCTTGTCGCCTAAAACGATTGACCCCCAGTTCATGAGGTAGTGAATTTGGTTAACTTGCTCTGCTTGAACAACTGGATTTGAGTTATCGACGTCGTTAGCTAGCAAGAACTCATAACCACCCAGGTCTTTACCTGTACCATTAAGAGAACCATCTTGGTTACTTGGTGTGCGGTTAAGGATACGGTAGTTTGAGTTAGCCCAAGGTGTCACGTTACTATTAACAAAGAGAAGGGCTCCACCTTGAAGGTGGTCGGCAAGTGTATAGTTCTCAGTCGCAACACTCCATTGTTCTTGTTCTTTAACAAATGCAGAGATTGCTTGACGAAGCCACTCTGTTGATTGTTTAGCAGAAATCTCTTGCTCAATCTTAATTTGGATGGCTTTGGCTGCTTCGTTCAATACTGCTTGACTTTGGTTCGTTGAGTAAGTCGTATTAAGGTTGAAGTGTTTAGAGAAGGTATTGAGGTAGGCGACTTGTGTGTCTACATCTGGCCACCATGCCATCAAAAGTGGACGGAGGTCTTTCTCAGTTGATACACGCCATTTTTCACCATTTTCCAAAATAGTGACTGGACGGTACCAGCTATTCGGTGTCAAATAACCATCTACCAACTCAAAGCTTTCCTTCTTCGAATCATAAGCACGGTTATGTGAAGAGAAGCCATCAACTAGGTTCGTTGTTCCTGGCGTGAATGAGTGCGTTAAAGTACTTGTCAAAGCACCGTCTTTACCAAAGTAAAGCAACTGGCCATTTACTGAAACAGCAAAGTTTGTTTTGTATGAACCATCTTCTTTGACATAATAGTATTTGCCATCAACTTGTTTGATGTTGTCCAAAGAGAGTGCTGCTGTTTCTTCTTTTTCAGTAACACCAGATTTTGGTTTTTCTGCAACTGTAAGCGTTGTATCTGTCGCTGTTGCAGCTGGTGTTTCTGTAGCACCATTAGCTACTGCTGCACGATCAGTCGCTGCTGGTGCTGCCGTATTAGCAGTTGTGTCAGTTGTAGCCGTTGCTGGTGCTGGAGTTGCTACAGTATCTGTAGTTGCTGCCTTGTCATTTGTTGCTGCTGTGACATCTGTAGGAGCTGCGCTTGTAGCACCAACTTCATGCGTTTCAACTACGACATCGCTTTCAGCTGTTGTCGAAGGAACTGGTTTTGTGGTTTCATCTGCTGAAACCTTTTGATTGGTTACGGCTGCACCACCTACAATTGAGGCAAGTGCTGCTGAGGTGACGGCAATCGTCACCCATTGCTTCTTAACCTTGTGAAGCTTATAATGTACCTTTTTTCCCATAATAGGTCCTCATTTCTTTTTCCTAGTTTGAATGAAATCCACACCATTCAAACAGTCTCATTATATCATAATTTTTTTACCCATTTCTTTACTTTATCATTCCAGTTTCGTTTTTTAACCATAACTTAAATTGATTAGCACTATTTCTAATCTAAAAAACTACCGAAATCACGTAACGGTAGTCTATGGTTTATAAGTTGTATTTAAAGCCTTCAAGGGCTGCCCCAAGCTTAAGAGATGACATATTTCTATTATGGTTTGGAATGTTGAAACCGTTTATTAAGCAAATACAAGAGTATGTTGGACCCTATAGCTGACTAAAAAGAGTAAGGTTTCTGTAAGTAATTTAGCTAGTACCAGGCCAAGACCAATGGCTACCAGGCTACTCAACAAGAAATAGTTACAAGCCAAGAGAACCAATACCAACATAAAATAGCGAACACTTGATCTAAAGAGTGAACTGGTCGGATTGAAGACCACATTCGCATTCAGTAGACATTGGCTGGAAGCCGAAATCACACGGGCTAGCACGACCGAAAGCAGGAGATTTTTCGTCAAGGCAAAGAGCACAAATAAGGCTGTTGCATCAATGAGTGAGGCCAAGACGGCCGTGCCAGAGAACTTTAAAAACGGGCTATAAATACGGATGGAATCACGAATGGGCCGAAAGTGCGAACTTTTATTTTCCTCCAGATAGACCGTCTCAATAGGAACTTCAGAAATATGATAACCTGACTTTTTAGCTTCGAGGAGCATATTAAATTCGTATTCGAAGCGGTTCCCATCCAAACTAAGCAACCATGGAATGAGGTCTGTCGACATGCCACGAAGTCCTGTCTGAGTATCCGTTACCTTTTGACCAGTCACGATACGAAAAAGGCTGGCAGTCACTTTGTTTCCGAAGCGGCTACGTGCTGGTACCTTACCAACAAAGGCACGCGCACCTAAGATAAGATGGCTTGGATTTTCCTCAGTCGCCTTGGCTACACGGACAATATCCTGAATCAGATGTTGACCGTCACTATCAACTGTCACGATAGGCTGGGCTGGGAGATGTTGACTCACTACCTCCTCTTGAATATGCGCAAAGGCAGTCTTGAGGGCAGCTCCCTTTCCCTTATTAATCGGGTGTTTAAGGACGGTTGCTCCAAAAAGAGCCGTTTCGTCGTAAAAGTCGTCATAGCGTGGACCGCTCCCATCATTGACAACAATAATCCGTGCTTTAGGGAGTTTTAAAGTAATATCTTGAACCACCTGAATCAGGCGAATGTCTGGTTCATAAGCTGGAATAACAATATACATAGGCACTTCCTTTCTGTTTCATCCTATGATGCTTTATTGGCCTCCGCCAAAGCCACCTGCAGGGCCACCGCCTTGGAGACCACCGCCGCCTTGAGGGCCACCACCGCCACCAGGCATAGAGTTTTCAATCTTGGTTTGTTTTTCACCATTAATAGTAATGTCACCACCGGTATAGATCGCTGTACCATCAAAGTCAAAGCCAGATTGACCGGTCAAATTGATCGTTCCACCCGTTACGGTAATATCACCATTTGAATCAATAGGGTCTGTGTCACCTTGACCAACCTCGACATTAAGGGTTCCACCTGTCATCTTGAAGAAAATCTCACTTTGACTGGCATTGGCATTAGCCGCATTTACCCCATCATCTGTCGCATAAACATCGATCTTGCCACCGTTAATGGTTACAGATTTTCCTTCGATACCTTCGGTTGATTTTTCAACTTTGTAAGTACCATTATCAATAATCAGGTCACCAGAGGCATGAATACCATCGTCACCAGCCTTGATAGTCATGGTATTGTCAGACAGATACATGGTACCTACTGAGGTGTCGTTATCGTTGTCGACCTTAACGGCATCTTCTTCGGCCTCAATAGTCATGGTTGTTCCTGTGATATTAAGTTCATCATTAACATTGAAGGCATCACCGACTGAGGTAATCTTATAGGTACCACCAGTTATATGAAGACTGTCGTTTGCCTTAATACCGTTGTTTTTCTCGGCATCAATGTTGAGAGTACCTAAGCCGTTAATAGTCAAATCTCCCTTAGAGAAAATCACAGCATCCGCATCTTCGTCACTATTTGAACTTGAATCAGAAAGGGTGCTAGTGGTTCCATCTTTAAGCGTTAGGTAGACATGCCCGGCTTTTGTAGCGTTGATTGGTGCATTTGTATTTGTCATGGTAGCACCATCTAGAACAATATGGACATCGTCTGAATCACCAGCGTCCACCTTGATTTGCACACCATCGGATTTTCCAGAAATCACGTAGGTTCCAGCTTTAGAGATGGTTACCGTTGACCCTGATACCTCTACGCCATCTCCTGAAACATCCGCAGATGAGCCTGATAACTTAATCTTAGAAGCTGAACTTTCATCATAAGATGTCTCTGAGTCTTTTGACGTGAAATAGTTGCTGTTCTTTTTATTAGTAGTCTTATTAGTCGTTGCGGTTACAGCACTTGTTTTTGATGTCGTGCTTGACGTCGTCCCCGTTGCTTGACTGTTTGATTGGCTACAAGCTGTCATGACTGTTAGAGCAGTCGCACAGGTTACTAAAGTCGCACATTTTTTTAGTTTTTTTGATTTCATATTTTTTCCTCTCGGGTTCGTTTTGATGATTACAGTTTACGGAACTTCCCTAAAACATTTCTGAAGGTTAACTAAAACTTTTCTTAAGTTAAGTTTGGTGAAAGTTTGACTTAGGACTTCTTTCAGAAAAGTCCCATAGACTAATAGGCGAGCAAGTAAGAGCTATATAAAATAGTACATTTGCCCTCAACTTAATTTTCTACTATAAAAATAAAAGCCAAATCTTAAAGTGAAGGCTTTGTATCTTATCTAATTGAACACGCCTACAACTCGGGGGAAAAAGATGGTCCTTGCTTGGAGATAAACTCCTGCGGCTGGTCCCCCTATTTTCCTGAGAGTTGCTTTACGGCTTTGTATCTCATCTATAAAAGGAGTTTTTTCATGGTTAAACAATTGGAAACACGTTTTAAACGTATTGAAACAAAATATGTGGTCTCAAAGGAAAATCTTGAAGACCTACTTACTGATTTGAAGGAGTATTTGGTCGAGGATGATTATCCGACATCTACCATTTCAAATATTTACTTTGATACGGATAATTTTGACGTCATCCAAGATGCCCTAGATGGTAATCACCGTCAAGAGAAAATCCGCATGCGTACCTACCTAGCCAATCCCAAAAGTGATAGCAAGGTCTTTCTAGAGGTCAAAGCTAAAGATGAGGAGGGAATCGGCCATAAGTTTCGTCTCGTTTCAACACCCCATGCCATCACTAACTTGATGACAGACGGTAAGAATCATAGCCAAATCACCGATCGTCAGCTCTTGCAAGATATTCACCACTTACGTCAGAGTTATGATGAAGGTCTCAAACCTCGTATGTATATCTACTACGATCGCTTCTCTATGAAAGAAAAAGAGACTATCCAAGGCTATGCCTACAATAAAGTTCGTGTGACCCTAGACCAAAATCTGACTTACCGTGATGAAGACGTCAGTCTCTTCAAGGGAAATCATGGTTTTCCCCTTCTTGATGAAGATACGATTATCATGGAAATCAAGGCACCTGGTCAAAAGCCAGACTGGCTTCAAGCTATCTTAGACAAACATGGTTTGGAAGAGCAGAAATTCTCAAAATACAGCTGTGCCTATCATAAGTCTCAAGGTCTAGATTACGGGCCACATCCAGTTCAAGAAAAAGGAGCTGCTGCCTATGTCTAATCTCTTCAATTCTATCTTTAATGATGCAACCGCAACTGCAAGTCCCCTTCAACTCATGCTGGCCTTACTGGTCAGCCTTGTTTTAGGCTTGGCCCTAACCTGGACTTATAAATACCGAACCCTCTACACCCGAGAATTTGCCATCAGTTTGACCTTGCTGCCATGCTTGATGACCCTAGTAATCTTCCTTGTTAACGGTAGTTTGGGGACCTCTATTGCCGTTGCAGGGACCTTTAGTCTCATTCGTTTTCGTTCGGCTACCAGTGGTTCCAGAGAACTAATCGCCGTCTTTATGGCCATGATTATTGGTCTGGCATCTGGGACAGGCTATCTCTTACTAGCCGTCCTCTTCACCGCCTTTCTTTTGGCTGTCTGGCTCCTTTTGGAAAATCGTCAAAGTCGTACCGACAACCAACGTCGTAGACTCCTGACCATTAACGTCTCACATCAGGACATGATTGATCAAAAAATCACTAAAACCTTGCTCAATTTCACCAGTGAATGCGACCTGATTTCCCTTAACACAACAGGTGGGGGCGAAAGCATGCAACTGGTCTACGAAGTGGATTTGAATCCCAAAGTGGATGACTTCCAATTGACTAACCACCTTATCTCAAGTATTGAAAATTGTGACCTTGCCATAACCAAAAAAGCTAAAAAGAAAAAGAATCTGTAAAACACAAAAACATCTCCGACTGATTTTCGGAGATGTTTTTGTGTTTTACAAATGATTTCTCAAAGAGAAATTAATTACTTAAACTTTTTTTGAATCTTTTATAATTTGAAGAGCCGTTTTTTACAAAATAATGTGTAGAATTTTTATAGTTAATCACAATTATATCTGAAGTATTAAATGTCCCAACCTTTTTTCCATTATCTAAAATTACCATCCTATAATTGTCAACATTATATGACTTTTTCTCATATAAAATTTTCTCTTTTTCAAACTTTAATGTTTCATCCTTGAATTTATCAAATTTATGGGTTTGTTCATTTACTAAAAATTCAACATATGTTCCCCGATGAGATCTTGGAGCAAAAGAAATAGAAGTAATAAAGAGAACAGCAATCAGCAATAACACCATAATTGGCAATACTAAAATACTATGATCTAGCTTTTGTAATAATTTGTATCCAGTAAATTGTTCATTCCCTATAACTTCCTTTGATATTTTAGAATCATCCTTAACATAATAGCATCCATTTATTAATAATAAATCCTCATCAAAAATTTTAATTTTTTTTATTGTTTCATCTAAAGTTGATTTTAGATAATTATTCTTTAACTCAAACTGATTATGCTTACAGTTTCCATAGTGATAAAAAATATTATTATGAGTACCATAATAATCAGTTCTATCTAATCTCCAGACCTTTTTTTTATCTTCTTTTTGTAAAGATAATTTAAAAAATCTACCAGAAATATTATAAACGTTTTCAAGTTTATATTTTTTACGATATAGTATATTAGCAATACATTCTAAAAGATAATCCTTGTATACAAGAAAGTAAGGAATCAATAAAAATGACACAATAAATATTCTTGTAATAGATCCCCAAAAATTATATGTCGAGAAAAAACCTACATTTCGAAAATCAACATGACCAACTGCAAATATATTAAAAAAATAATTATATTGATCTGAATAAACTACCAATTCTGAAATAAGCAAAGCCAAATAAAACAATGGAATACTCATCAAAATACCGTACTTAGTTTTTAAGTTTTCTTCCTGTATGCTATCCTTATTCTTTTCTAGGTAATTCTTCAATTTCTTTGGCAGTAATATTAATGAATCTACACTAAAAAACTGAGGTAATATTGTAGCAAAAATTAAGGCTAGAAATGTCCATCCTAATAATCCCTTATTTATTCCAATATTATAAAAGACAATAATTGGAATTGCTACAAAAACAAGCATTAAAATTGGAGGCAACTCTATTACGAAAAAAATGATTTGAGTTGCTCCAACATAAATAATATAAAATAAGAAAGCAATATTAATTGACTGCATTAATAATTCGTTATCATATCCTAAATAATTCAGAAGAATTTCACAGCAACTCTTTAATACACCTCCCATTATTACAAGTTTGAAAATAATAATCAAAGAATTTTTTAGATATCTCCCAAAAGTTATCTGTTCAGAACTTTTAAGCGAATTAATAATTGGCAAGACTCTCTTCTGAGAAGCTTTTTTTAGAAAAGAATAATACTTCCAAGATAATAAAGGGTAGAGTATCCATAATATAATCAAAATTACAGTAAAAAATGCATTATTCTGAATCTCTATGTACCATTTTTGTTTAAAACTACTAACAAAATCACAAGTAAAATATAAAACACAAAACCCAAAAATAATATCCAAAAAAATAGATAAATACAATCTAAATCTCATCTGATTAGACAAAAAATTATTAAGCATAACCTTTTTCCTTTCTTTGAAAATCCCCCCAAAAACTTTATGAGTTATTCATATAATCAATAATCCATTAATGTGTACTAATAATACAAACTATTGCTTGTATAATAAATATTTCAATACAATCACTTCAGGTCTTTTTTTAGTCTCAATCAGTTGAGATAATCCTTAATAATCTGTTACTTCTTTTCGGTCATGGACATTGCTTTGTTTGCCCTGACGTGCTTTAAGTACGGCTTCAACGTCTTCAGGGCTGACCCCTGTTTCAACGAGCATGACTGCTAGGTGATAGAGGACATCTGCAGTCTCATTGGCAATTTCTTCTTTATCAGCATTTTTGGCCCCAATCACAACTTCTGTCGCTTCTTCGCCAACCTTTTTAAGAATCTTGTCTAGTCCCTTGTCAAAAAGGTAATTGGTATAAGACCCTTCTTTGGGATTCTTTTTACGATCTAAAGCTTCCTTATAAAGTGTTTCTAACATAGCTACTCCTATCTATCTTGATTGTCATCATATATATCCGTAAAGAAACAGCTGTAGGCTCCTGTATGACAGGCTGCTCCTTCTTGTTCAACGGCGATAAGTAGGGTGTCCTGATCACAGTCAGTCTTGATGCTTTTGATATGTTGGAAATGACCAGATGTGGCGCCCTTATGCCAAAGCTCATTTCTGGAACGGCTCCAGTAATGCATTTGTTTGGTCTCAAGTGTCAACTGATAGCCCACCCTTTTTCTTTGTGGCTTGTTTTAATGAACTGATATAACTTCAGTTTTAGAGCACGATTTTGAGCGATTAGTCTTTGCTTAGGTTCTCCTGTAACCAACTCCTTTCTAATTCTCTCAGTTTTTTTAAGAATTCACTTTCATTCTGACTAATCTCAAGCCTTCTTTCAAGTTCTTTGATCTTACGATTCGCCTTTTCTAACTCGGTTAAGCTATCTTCACTAGGCTTTCGACCGCGATTGTCGTTTAGCCCTTCTAGCCCCTTAAGTTTGTACTTTCTACACCAGTTGTAAACCTGAGCATAACTACAGCCAAATTTTTGAGCGGTCTCCTTATAATTAGAGTCATGATTTAAACAATAGTTAACGATTTCTAAACGTTCTTCTTTCGTTGTTTTTCTGCTAGTCATATGATAAACCTCCGGAATAGGATTGTAATCCTTTAGTTCTTTATGACTATTATACCTGAAAACCCATTGTCTGATTTGTTCATGACTTCTTAGCCCAAATTTTCTAGCTAATTCTTGAAGGGAACCTTCTCCAGTTAAATAGGCTTCAATGCATTTTAGCTTAAACTCTGTAGAATAATTTTGGTTATGCTTTAGAGACTTTAGCCCCTCGTGCCCTTGATATTGATAGGCTGTAGCCCAGTCT
>OIXX01001135.1_pt1 | contig 10233 bp, 8 predicted proteins | sample 1588161 | NCBI WGS metagenome assembly OIXX01 (sample SAMN03283274) | human gut metagenome | biome: human-associated habitat; material: feces | host: Homo sapiens | place: Peru | collected 2012
AGGTGGTCTTGCCCGAGCCCGACGGGCCCAGCACCGCCACGAACTCGCTCTCGCGGAAGGTGACGGACACGCCGTCGAGCGCCTTCTGCACGAAGTCACCGGTCCTGTATGACTTGCGGATGTCCTTGATTTCGATCATGCGAGTCCCAACGGTTGTGAAACGAACGCGACAGCGAGTGCGCTAGTGATAGAGCGGCAGCTGGCCGGTGACGGGCGAAATCATGTCCGCGTCCATGGGGGCAAAGCCCACGCACGTCCAGCGGCTGCCCGAGGCGTCGGGCGTGAGCTCGGTGCGACAGGCGTCGCGGATGCAGAAGAAGTCGAGCCCCTCCATGAGCCCGCGGCTCTCCGCCCGGCTCACGAGTGCCGCCAGCGCCCGCTCGCCGTCAACCGCGAGCACGATCTTGGGCTCGCCCTGGCGCACCCACGCCGCGAGCACGTCGGCGTCCACCGCCGTACGCGCGAGGCTGCCGCCAAACTCGAGCCCGATGGGCCCGCACGACCGGTCGCCCTCCACGTAGCGCTGCGTGCCCGCGAGCAGGGCCGCCGCGCTCGCGTGCGCCACCTGCGCGGCAAGCTTGCCGGCGCTCATGCCCAGCGACCGGTCGACCACCACGTACTGACGCACGATCGGCCCCGTCACCTCGGGCGCCTCCGAAAGGTCGTTCATCTCGAGCTGCCCCGTCTCAAGCGTAAGGTCCATCCCTAGCACTCCTCCTCAAGCACGCGACGCATCTCCGCCTGCACGGCATGGTCGACGTTGGTGCCAATCACGCGCTTCGCCACCTGCTTCACGGCGTAGCGCCCGTTGCCCATGGCGCACGAGTGCCCCACGAAGCGAAGAATCTCGTAGTCGTTCATGGCGTCACCGAAGGCCATGACCTCCGATGGGCCCACGCCGTAGTGCTCCATCACCTGCCGAATGCCGCTCGCCTTGGAGACGCCGATCTGCATGGCGTCGATCCACTTCTTGCCCGACGGGGCGAAGACGAACTTGTCGCCCAGCTCGCGCTCGAGCACGTAGGCCATGTCCATCACGTAGTCGACGTTGTCGCAGAAATACGACGCCTTGATGATGTTGACCTCGGGGCCGGGGGCGTGATGCAGACGCTCGGCGTTGGGCAGGTCCTTGTCCATCTCACGCTCGTAGACGGCCTCGTCGTCCATGAGGAAGGTGCGCGTGCGGTCAAAGAGCGCCAGGTGGAGGCAGTCGAACATGTTGCCCACCTGCTCGAGGCGCTTCACCGCCGCGTGACTGTATACCTCGCGGTCGACGAGCACGCCCTCGCAGTAGACCTGGCTTCCGTTGGACGCCACGAAGTCCATCTGGTCGACGACCGGCTCGAAGAACTCGCAGAGCGTGTCGTAGCGACGCCCCGAGCTCGCCGCAAAGTGAACCCCCCGGTCGCGAAGCTTGCGGATGAGGTCGTAGGTCTCCGGCGGAACATGGGAGTTCTCGTCGAGCAGCGTGCCGTCCATGTCTGACGCGATGAGCTTGATCATGCGGCTCCTCCGTAGGTTGACGCGGTTGGCGCCCGGTCGGCACGGCGCCGACCGGGCGCCTCGGGCCCGAGGCCCGCCCTTCTCGCTAGCCTACCCCTCCTGCGGCACCGCGAAGCGCGCCACGAGATCCTCGAGCACGTCGACCATCGCCTCAAGTGAGCGCACGGGGATGAACTCGTGCACGCCGTGGAAGTTGTAGCCGCCCGTGGGCAGGTTGGGGCACGGAAGCCCGCGAAACGTGAGCTGGGCGCCGTCGGTGCCGCCGCGAACGGGAACGGCACGGGCGTCCATGCCGCAGGCGCGCATGGCGGCGAAGGCGTTGTCGCGCAGGAAGTCCAGCCCCCGCAGGTGCTCGGCCATGTTGCGGTACTGCTCGCGGATCTCCACGGCAACGGTGCCCGCCCCGTAGCGGCGGTTGAGGAACTCCGCCGCGTCGCGCAGCCGCCGCTCGCGACGGGCGAACTTCTCGGCGTCGAAGTCACGCACGATGTAGGTGAGCGTGGCGTGGCCCGCGGTGCCCTCCACCCCGAGCGCATGGAAGAAGCCGTCGTAGCCCTCGGTGTGCTCGGGGCGCTCGGCCGCTGGCAGCAGCTCGTCAAACTGACGCAGCACCGTGATGGCATTCACCATGATGTCCTTGGCGCTGCCCGGATGCACCATGACGCCCGTCGCGGTGACCGTGGCCTGGCTTGCCGAGAAGCACTCGTAGTTGAACTCGCCCAGGGCCTCCCCATCCACCGTGTAGGCCCAGGCGGCGCCAAAGGCGTCGAGGTCGAGCAGGGCCGCGCCGTGGCCAATCTCCTCGTCGGGCACGAAGGCGACCTTGAGCGCGGGGTGCGGCAGCTCGGGATTGGCGACGAGTCGCGCGAGCAGGGCCATGATCTCGGCCACGCCGGCCTTGTCGTCGGCGCCGAGCAGCGTGGTGCCGTCGGTCACGACGATGTCCTGGCCGACGAAGCACGCAAGGTCGGGCACCTGCTCGGGCGTGGTCTGGACAGGTTCGCCGTCCACCACGCCCGCCAGGAGCGCGCCGCCCTCGTAGCGCACCACGTGCGGACGCACGTTGGAGCCGGGCGCGTCGGGCGCGGTATCCATGTGGGCGATAAGGCCAAGGGCAGGCAGGCCCTCGGCCCCTGCGCTCGCCGACAGCGAAGCCGTGACGTAGGCGTGCTCGCTCACGACAGCCTCGTCGAGCCCGAGGCCGCGCAGCTCGTCGGCGAGGAGGTTCGCGAGGTCGAACTGCTTGGCCGTCGAAGGGGTCACGGCCTCGTTGGCCGGGTCGGACTGGGTGTCGACGCGCGCGTAGCGCAGCAGCCGCTCAAGCGCGTCGCTGGGCTTGGGGGCGTAGGCCGCGTCGCCCGGAGCTGCAGGCGCGGGGGCAAACTCGGTGGCGCTGGCGGGCACGGGGCCTGCGGTCTTCTCGGTCATGGGAGCTCCAATCGTCGCATGTTCCTCGCGACTATAGCAAGACGGGCGGCGGCGTGGCCGCAGGCGGAACCACACTCCAGCCGCTCCCCGGCCCCACCCGGCACGCCCGTGCGCCAGCCGACCGTTCCCAGAGCGAGTACCATAGAATGCTGTCAAGAAACGGACGCGGGTGCTCCGCGCGCGAAGGGAACCAGATGCCCGACAAGCTCACGGGGCCGGCAAACAAACTGCTCAAGTACACGAGCGTCCTGCTCGTCATCCTCGGCGCCGCCGCGTTCGTGCTCGAGGGCACCATCCTCGTCGCGCTGCTCACGGAGGGGTCGGCCGCCTTCGTCGACGACCTTCGCGGCTCGGGCCTGCCCACCGACGCCATGACGACCACGGTCGCCGTCACCGCGAGCGCCGCCGTCGGCCTCCTCACGGCGCTGCTCGAGATCTGGGCCGGTCGCTGCGGCCTGCTGCTTCGCCAGGGCAGCGGCACCTCCGACCGCTGCCAGACGCTCGGCATCGTGCTCGCCGGTCTCTCGGCCATCACCTGGCTCACCGACCGCATCACCACCGGCACGCTCGGCCCCGCCGACTTCGCGGGCCTCGTGCTGCACATCGCCGTCCCCGTCGCGTTCTACGCGGCCGCCCGCCGCGAGGAGCGCGACGACTTCTGGGAGGGCATCAAGGAGCAGGCGGTCATGCGGCCCGCCGGCGCGCGCACGGCCGCACGCATCAACGACCGCTTCGTGCTTGATGCCGTCTCCGGGATGATGCGTCCCGCACGCGAGGGCGAGGGCCCGCAGGTCGAGCTCCTCTCCCTCGACGAGTACGAGCGCCGCGAGAACGATTCCGCCGTGGCGCGCCACCTCGCCCACAGCGCCCGCTCCATCCACCACTGCACCGCGAGCACCTTCGAGGACTCGGTCTACGGGTCGCTGCTCATCCCGCGCGAGGACCTCCTGGCGTCCAAGATGCCCTTCGACTCCGACGTGGCGCTGGGCTTCAACCTCGAGAAGGGCCACCTCGAGCTCGTGAGCGACGACGCGGACGCGGCGAGCTTCGTGGCCTTCTACCTCGAGAACCAGACCCTCGTGAAGCACTCCCCGGCAACGGTGCTCTTCGAGCTCTGCGACCTCGTGGTCCACGACGACATGACCTACCTCATCGACGTGGAGGACAAGCTCGACCACCTCGAGGACAACATGAGCGAGGACGTCAACGAGATTCCGCAGGACTTCACCGACTTCGTGATGCGCACGAGAAGCGACCTGCGCGTGCTCGAGAGCTTCTACCGCCAGCTCTCCGACGTCGCCGACTCGGTGGCCACAAGCCCGGCCCGCGTCACGAGCGAGCAGACGACCGAGCTCTTCCGCGTGCTCTCGAGCCGCACCGAGCGCCTCGCCGCCGACGCGCGCAACCTGCGTGACTACGCCCTGCAGATTCGCAGCATGTACCAGGGCAAGATCGACGTGCGCCAGAACAAGCTCATGAGCGTCCTCACCATCGTGTCCACGATCTTCATGCCGCTGACGCTGCTCACGAGCTGGTACGGCATGAACTTCGAGTACATGCCCGAGCTGCACAACTCCTACGCCTACTACGCGATCATTGCCGTGGCCGTGGGCATCGCCACCGGCGAGGTTCTCTGGTTCAAGCGCAAGCGCTGGTTCTAGGGCGGCGTGGGCGGAGCAACGCGGGCGGAGCAACGGGCGAGACGGCATGGGCAGCGGCGCGCGGCACTCGGCACGCCCCGGTGGCACAACGCAGCGCCATCCGCCCCGCTTACCGAACAACCCCACCGGCTAGCAGCGATTACCTACCGCCCGGCAACCTTCGCAAGAGTCCCCATATTTATCGGCCCCTCCCGTGTCATGCTCGCATGAGCGACGTCGCCCCCTGCGACGCCCACAACAGGAGGAGGCCTCATGGCCCACAGAAACGGCCTCGCGCCCGTCGACTTTTCGCGCGTGTACGCCATGTACGCCGGTGACCGGAAGTTCCTGGAGGACGCATGGGATGAGTTCTGTGCCCTCACCGACCTCGACGAGTCATCCATGGAGACCGAGGACGACCGGCTCTTCATCCACTCCGTCTTCAGCGAGTGGGTGCTCTTCGACTACGACATCCACCGCGGCAAGACCCCGCTCGAGAAGTTCGTCACGTGGCCGCCCAGGGGCTGCGGCTCCAACGTGATCTCCACCTACACGCAGGCGGCAGCGACCAACTTTGCCTCGACCTTCCACATCCTGGGCTACGACGAGGCCACCCACAAGGCGACGCTCGAGAACGTGGCGGACGGGCTCGTCTACCGCGTGCTTGACCCCAGCTTCATGCAGGACCTCGCACCCGAGGCAAGCGACGGCTCCCCCGCAGGCCCCCTACGCGGCCTGCTCTGCGCGCGCATCATGCGCATTCGCGGCACGTGGATGTTCGCCGGCAACCTCATCAGCTACACCGACGACGAACCCACACCCGAGGAGCTCGCCGCCATGCGCGACCAGGAGGGCGAGCACGGCGACGAGTTCGTTGAACTCATGCGGGCCGTCTATGGCCGTGCCCCGCTCACGGCGGCCGACAGCATGGCCTCGGGCTTCTCGGCACTCACCGCGTCCGAGCGCGACGAGCGGCTTGCCGCGGCGCAGCAGGAGTATGCCGAGCTACAACGTGGCCTCGAGCTCGAGGCCGACTGGGACGCCCTGCGCCAGATGATTCGCGAGGAGGACGGCGAGGGCTCTCCCGTAACGCTCATGGACTCGATCGTGGGGCAGGAGCGCGTCGACGCCATGGGCGAGGACGAGCTCCTGCACGCGCTCCGGCCCATCATGGCCGCGTGGAACCTCCTGCCGCACGACATCCTGAACGGTCTCTCCCCCGTCGAGGACTACGAGGCCCGCTACCCGATCGAGGACTGGGACGAGACAGACGAGGAGGGCGACGACGCCTCATAAAGCCGGCGGCCGTCTCACGCAGCTTGCACACACAGGAGCATATGCGAGCAATTCGCGCGACAAACGCTCCGTGACGTGCAAGCTATCACACGCCCCCACACAGCTTGCACCCCCACGCACATTTGCGAGCGATAAACGCGACAAACGCTCCGTGGCGTGCAAGCTACCAGACGGCACCCGGCAGCTTGCACGCATGTGCACATTCGCTACTTCGCGACAGTGACGACGCGCTCCTTCGCGCGCTTCTCGGCGGCGGCGATCTTGTCGAGCTGCGCGCGCGAAAGCGGCCGCACGCTCGGCTCGACCATCGTGTTGCAGAGGGAGAGCACCCGCTCGGCCTTGTGGGCCAGCTCGTCGATCTCGGGGTACGGCTCGAAGCGCGTCGACGCCTCCAGCATGGGGTCGATCTCGCCTCAACTCGGCGGGCATCAACCCGCCACTCCGACAGGCATTAACCCGCCATCGCAAAGATCGCCGCAACGAAAGCCACCGTGAGCACAGTGATTCCCAGGATAAACGCCCGGCCAGACCAGGAGCCGAGGTTGACGGTCCAGCCAACGCCAAAGCGCTTGGGCACGAAGCAGCTTGGATCGTCGCGGTTCACATAGAACACGCCCGCCTTCCAGCGCTCGTCCTCGTCGACCGTGGGATCTCCGGTGCCAGCAGGCGAATCCAGCAGGCGCGAGCCGCTCTGTCCACACCACAGCCCCACGCCCGCGCTTGCCACCACCGCCACCAGCGTAACTATCAGGACGAGTATGCCCGCAAGGCTAAGGCCCATAAGTCCGGCGTCGGACAGGACAAAAAAGACCATCGACGCCGAAAGCGCGAGCCCCTCGCCGAGCAGCACGATGCTTTGAAGCTGCGCGAACCTTCCATAGGCAAGCGCGGTGGCCACAGGCTTCGTACCGCCCGAAGGCTTGCGGCTCATGAGGATGCCCGCGTGGCACACGATCATGGTCACAGCCAGAAACAGCTGGATACCCAGAGGAAGCGCCACAGACAGCGGGCTCTTGTCGGCCCAGCTGTTCACCTGGCCGTCAAAACCGGCTTGCATGGGGATTTGCCCGGGCATTGTTGGATAGAGCGCCACAATCAGCGCGGCGGTTGCCAGGATGATGGGCACGTAAAGCAGGTTCCACCGCAGCGGCAACGGGGCCGGGGCCGAGCCGGGCAGCAGCGCCGTGGCGCTATGCGCTTCCTCAACCTGCCAGCCTTCGCTTTTCTTGAGCGCGAGCACGCGCTGGCGGCACACGAGCATGCCGAGGAAGCCAACGGCTGGCAGGACAAGCGACGCCCCCACGAACGCCGCGATGTTGGCCCCGGCCCACAGGCCCATTGCGAGGCACAGGAACGTAAGCGCAAGCACCGCCGTTGCATAGCCCACGCGCAGTCGCCGGACCCGCGGGTCTTTGCTAACCAGCGCCGGCACCGTAACCGCAAAGGCCTCGCCACGCGGCGTCAGCCAGGGCATGGCCGCCGTAAACAAGCCCGGCAACAGCAGGCATGTGGCAAGCGTTATGTTGAGGGCGACGCTGACGGTCGTAGATGAATCGGTCATGATAAGGCCCCTTTCGAGCCGGGCGTACAGGTATGGAGCGTATGAGAGTCAGAGGCTAGGCGCGTTCCGCCGTCCTTTGTGCCGCGCGTACGAAATCTTCCGCCGTGCCCCCGCTCGCGACAAACTCCGTGAGCAGGCGCTTGAGGTGGCCTTCGAGCTCATGCTCGTCCATGCCGGCCGTGGGCTCGGCAGCCGCATCGGCCACAAAGGCGCCCTTGCGGCCCAGCATGAGCACGTAGCCCTCGTCGCGCAGCGTGGCATAGGCCTTGTTGACCGTGTGCAGGTTGATACCGAGGTCTTGTGCGAGCGCGCGCACGCTGGGCAGCGCGTCGCCCGGCCGCAGGTCCCGCACGGCGATACCCTTCACGATTTGGTCACGAATCTGCTGGTAGATGGGCGTTTGTGACATCTGATCTATCACGATGACCACAGGACAGGACTCCTCTCTGCGTGGCATGAGCGTAGGGATTGCGGCACGCTGCCGGGGCTTGGCCGGTTGCGGCACGTCGCCAGGACATGATCGGCTGCGCCGCGCCGCTGGGACACGATCGGCTGCGCCCCTCACCCGCAAACCCCTCCAGCTAGTCCCATCATAGCCACTTCTGTTCTATTTGCAATAGAGCAGATATATCAATATCATCCGATTGGGGACGGGGTCAAACGGACTCATTCGGAGGCAAACAGGGGCACGCCCAGGGCACCTCCCAAGAATGGGGACAGGGTCAGAGAAGCCGCATAGTAAAAAGGACAGGCCCGGCAGCGTCCATTGATTGGACACTGCCGGGCCTGTCCCTCTCGGGATCATGTGACCCCGCCTGACCCCTTCCCCACCAGGGCCACTTTGACCACGCTCCCAGCAGGACCGCCGGGCCCAACGAGCCTACTTGGCTACGGGCTCGTAGTCGTTGGCCGCAGCCGTAGCGGCCGCGGCTGCGGCGGCGCGCTTGGCGGCCGCACGCTCGGCGTCGGCGATCTTGTCGAGCTGCGCGCGCGAAAGCGGCAGCGCGCTCGGCTCGCCAGTGGCGCCCAGGCCGGATCCGAACTCCCCGGCGCCTGCCGTGCCCACCGAGCACGAGCCCTCGGGGTCGCCGTGCACCTCCTGGTCGGACAGCCACGGCTCCTCGGTGTAGGGGGCCACGATCTTCGTCGTCGGGTCGTTGGGGTTCTCGAGGCGGAAGCCCTCGGCAAGCGCCGCGCCCGTCTCCCCGCGCTCCGCCGCCTTGGCGCGCGCCTCCTTGAAGTTCTCCTTCGCCACCGAGATCATGAGCTTGATGCGGTTGAGCTGGTTCACCTCGGAGGCACCCGGGTCGTAGTCCACGGCCACGATGTTGCTCTCGGGGTGCATCTCGCGCAGGCGCTTGATCACGCTCTTGCCCACCACGTGGTTGGGCAGGCACGCGAACGGCGAGCAGCACACGATGTTGGGCGTGCCGGTCTCGATGAGGTCGACCATCTCGGCCGTGAGCAGCCAGCCCTCGCCCATCGTGTTGCAGAGGGAGAGCACCTGCTCGGCCTTGTGGGCCAGCTCGTCGATCTCGGGGTACGGCTCGAAGCGCGTCGAGGCCTCCAGCATGCGGTCGATGGGCTCGCGCATGGCCTGGACGAGCTTGATGCCCGCCTGGTGCGTGAGGCGCTTGGAGAGCCTGGTGCCCAGCTCGTGCCGCATGTTCTTGGGGCTCGACATGCCAAAGAGGAAGAAGTCCACCAGGCCCGGCACCACGGCCTCGCAGCCCTCGGCCTCGATCTCGCGCACCACCTGGTTGTTGGCCGTGGGGTGGAACTTCACGAGGATCTCGCCCACCACGCCCACGCGCGGCTTGGAGCGGTCGGCCACCACGGGCAGCGTCTCGAACGCGTCGACCGTGTCCTGGCAGAGCTTCAGGAACTCGTGCCTCTTGATGCCCACGATCTCGTTCTTGCAGCGCTCCATCATGCGCTCGTAGAGGGCGTCGGTCGAGCCCTTCTCGGCCTCATAGGGACGCACGCGATGCAGCAGCTGCATGATGAGGTCGCCGTAGAGCAGGGCGTAGACCGCACCCACCACCACCTCGGGCTTGAAGATGTTGAAGCCCGGGTTGTCCTCGTCGAGGCCGCTTGCCGCCGTGAGCGAGATGACCGGCACCTTGGGATGCCCGCTGTCCTTGAGCGCCTTGCGAATGAGCGCGATGTAGTTGGTGGCACGGCAGCCGCCGCCGGTCTGCGAGATGAGGACGGCCGTCTTGGAGAGGTCGTACTTGCCGCTCTCGATAGCCTCCATGATCTGACCGGTCACGAGGATGGACGGGTAGCAGATGTCGTTGTTGACGTACTTGAGGCCCGCGTCCACCGCGCCGTGGTCGACGGAGGGCAGCAGCACGCAGTTGTAGCCGGCACCCTTGAGCAGCTGCTCCACGAGCTCAAAGTGGATGGGCGCCATCTGCGGGGCAAGGATAGTGTAGCCCTCGAGCTGCATCTCCTTGGTGTAGCGCACCTTCTTGAACGCCGCGCTCTTGGCCTCGCGCCACACCGGCACGCTCGTGCGGCCGGCGGCGTCGCGCCTCGACTCGTCGGAGCGACGGGCGTGCTCGAGCGAGCCGTCGGCCCTGTGCACGTCCACGGGGCCCACGGCCTTGAGCTCGCCGACCGCGGCCTCTCGCTCCAGTTCCTCGCGCTGCTCCTTGAGGGCGGCCATGAGCGAGCGGATGCGGATGCGCGCCGCACCCAGGTTGGACACCTCGTCGATCTTGAGGACGGTGTAGATCTTGCCCGACGCCTCGAGGATCTCCTGCACCTGGTCGGTGGTGAGGGCGTCCAGGCCGCAGCCAA
>OIXX01001136.1_pt1 | contig 10231 bp, 6 predicted proteins | sample 1588161 | NCBI WGS metagenome assembly OIXX01 (sample SAMN03283274) | human gut metagenome | biome: human-associated habitat; material: feces | host: Homo sapiens | place: Peru | collected 2012
CTCAGCAGGTAGCGCAGGAACTTGCGGATGTTGTCGAAGATCACGCGGCCCTCGCGTACGGCGGCCACAATGGTGGAGAAGTTGTCGTCCGCCAGAATCATCTTGGCGCTCTGCTTGGTCACTTCGGTGCCGGTGATGCCCATGGCCACGCCGATGTCCGCGGACTTGACTGCCGGAGCGTCGTTCACGCCGTCACCGGTCATGGCCACGATATTGCCTTGCCGCTGCAAGGATTCGACGATCCTGAGCTTATGCTCGGGGGCCACGCGCGCGTACACGGACACTTCGGACGTGGCCTTGTCGAGTGCGGCCTCATCGGGCAGCTGGTCGAGCTGGTCGCCGGTCAGGGCCTTGCCGTCCTTGGCGATGATGCCAAGGTCGGAGGCGATGCGGGCGGCGGTCAGCGGGTGGTCGCCGGTGATCATCACCGTGCGGATGCCGGCACGATGGGCCTCGGTCACGGAGTCGCGCACCTCAGTACGCGGCGGATCGATAATGCCGACCATGCCATTCCAGATGAGATCGGTTTCGATGGCTTCGGCCTGATCGGCGATGTCGGACACCTGGCCTGCGGCGTTGACGCTTACACCGGGCACATCAGCCAAAGAACTGGTTTCCAGCGGACGGCAGGCCTCGCCAAGCGTACGGTAGGCCTCGGAGGAGAGACGTTCGACGGTGGCGAGAATCGACTGGCGATCGCCTTCGGTGAGCTTACGGACCTGACCACCCACGCGGATGCGCGTGCAGTAGCTCAACAGCACGTCGGGCGCGCCCTTGGCGAACACGGTGAGCTTGTCTGAATCGGTGCTGTCCTTGGCGATGATGGACATGCGCTTGCGTTCGGAGGTGAACGGAATCTCGCCAACGCGCGTGTAGCGCTTGATCTTGCGATCGGCCTTGACCTTGCGTGCGGCCACGATCAGCGAGACTTCGGTGGGGTCGCCCACAATCTCCCAACGGCCGTTCTCCTCGCGTAGTTCGCCGTCGTTCGCGAGCGTGCCGGCCACAAGCGTGGCGACGACTTCATCGGCCACAATCTGGGCCTGCTCGGATTCAGGACTGACGCCACCGGTCATAACCATGCGGCCTTCCGGCGCGTAACCGGTGCCGGTGATCTGCACTGCGCCGGACGGGGTGACCACGCGCTCCACGGTCATCTCGTTGCGGGTCAGCGTACCGGTCTTATCCGAGCAGATCACGGAAGCGGAGCCCAAGGTCTCCACCGAATGCAGTTTCTTGACGATGGCGTTGTGCGCGGCCATACGCTGCACACCAAGCGCCAGCACCACGGTCAGGATGGCGGCCAAGCCTTCCGGCACGGCGGCCACAGCCAGCGAGACGGCCAACAGCAAGGAATCAATCACGTCATGGACGTCGTCGAAGCCTTCCAGCACGGCGAGCGCCACCAGCACCACGACAGCGATGACGCACACCGCAATGCCGAGGATCTTGGAGACGTAATCCATCTCCTTTTGCAGCGGGGTTTTCTCATCTTCGGTGGCGGAGAGCATGTCGGCGATCTTGCCGACCTGCGTGTTCATACCGGTGCCGGTCACGATTGCGCGGCCGGTGCCTTGCGTCACGGAAGTGCCGTTGAAGATCATGTTGGCACGGTCGCCCAGCGCCTTGGCTTCGGTGAGTGTGTCCGGCTTCTTACCGACCGGCACGGATTCGCCGGTCAGGGAGGCCTCGGCGATGCGCAGGCTGGCCGCGTTGACCAGTCGGCCATCGGCGGAGACTGAGTCGCCTTCCGCAAGGACGATGATGTCGCCGGGGACCACGTCGGCGGTGTTGATGCGCATGACTTTGCCGCCGCGCAGCACCGAGGTCTGCGGGGCCGTCATTTGGGCGAGCGCCTCGACCGCGGCCTCCGCCTTGGCCTCCTGCATGTAGCCGAGCACGGCATTGACGATCAGAATCAAAATGATCACGATGGCGTCGAACGGCAGCACTTCACCGCCTTCCGCGCCGGGCTGCGCATTGGCCTTTTCGATGAACCATGCGATCACCGAGATGATGGTGGCCGCGATCAGCAGGTAGACCAGCGGGTCCTGGAACTGGGCCAGGAATTTCTTCCATTTCGGTACGGGCGGGGCGGTGGCGAGCTCATTCGGGCCGAATTTGGCCAGTCGACGCTTGGCTTCTTCCTCGCTCAGGCCCTGGGATGGGTCGACATTCAGGGCTTTGGCCACGTCGTCGGCACTGGTCAGACTTGGATCAGCTTCCCCCAATAGCGCTTCCTGCGCGCGCACTTCTTCCGATTCCACGACCTCGTTCGTTGCGGTCGCGGACACTGCGGATTGATCTTTGAGATCATCCATAATGTTCTCCTTGGTATTGCCGCGGAGTAGTCAGCCTTGCGGCCGCTGCCGGGTTTTCTTTCCCGGCTGGACGCACAGGACTGCGCGGTTATGGACACCGGCGCAACTGCTGCCGATGCATACGATTGCTATTATTCCATAACTGCGTGGCGCACTTGGCGCACAGCGTAATAGCGTTTTGCCTAGAACAGGCGACGCAACCAGGCTTCAGCCAAATCAGGCCAACACTGCACGCATTCGACGATGTGCGCATAGAAGCCGTTGCCAGCGGTTTCCGCATTGGCCAGGGACAGGCCGTGGCTGCCTTCGGGGAACAGGTGTGCTTCGATGCTCACGCCGGCGGCCCGGCAGGCCTGGATGAGCATTAGCGTATTCTCCACGGGCTCGGCTTCGCGGTCGGAGGTCATGGCGTAGCCGCCACCAGGCAAAATCAGGATGGCCGGGCGTATGCGGTCCGGTTCCATCTCCTCGCTGTTGTCGGCCACATAGCCAAAGAATCGCGCCTCGTTGCCGTCAATGCCAGCGATGGTTTGTTGGATTATTGCATGCCATACATCATACGCGCAGAGAATAGTTTTCGATAAGAACCACTCACCATATGCGGTCTTGCCCGTATCTCCAAACCGAATAACGCTTACAGCGAATCGTGAAGAACGTATGCCGCACTACCGTTACAGAGCATTCGACAGCTCGACATATAACTTAAGAATCGTGAGAATCAAAGCAATTCATAACCTAGGAATAGTGAGTTTTACGGCATTATATAACTTAGGAATCGTGATATAATAGCTCATAAATCCTTGAAAATACTAGGAATATGAGCTTAACATGTATAAGAGAAAAGTATACGACCATCTACGGCGATGGAAAGCAGCGAGCAAGGGTACTACTGCGTTAATGATTGAAGGAGCCCGCCGCGTCGGCAAAAGCACCGTCGCCGAGGAATTCGCGAAGAACGAATACCGCTCATACATCCTTATCGACTGGCAGAAGGCTCCGCAGGCGGTACGAGACTCGTTCCGCAACAATCTGGATCATTTGGACACGCTGTTCATGGACCTTTCCGTCTATTACGGCGTACGCCTGCATGAGCGTGACACCCTCTTTATTTTCGACGAAGTACAGCTCTTCCCCTTTGCCCGCAGCGCGGTTAAACAACTCGTTGCGGATGGTCGATATGACTTCATGGAGACTGGCTCCCTGATCTCCATTAAGAAGAATGTCGAAAACATCTTGATTCCCTCCGAGGAAGAATCGGTGAGCATGTTTCCCATGGATTTTGAGGAATTTCTATGGGCCAGAGGAGAAGAACTACTCGCCGATGCGATACGGCAAGCTTTTGCGGACAGGCGAGCGATGTCTCCGCTGCTGGACAACAAGGCGGAACGCCTGTTCCGTGAATACATGCTGGTGGGAGGCATGCCGCAGGCCGTAGAGCGTTATCTGGGAACATCCGATATGGGCAATGTCGATCGAGTGAAACGCCAAATTTTGCGCCTGTACGCTCAGGACATCGAGAAATACGGCGGAGATTCGAAAGAACGAGTCAAACGTATCTTCGATGAAATTCCAGGGCAACTTTCCAAGCATGAAAAGAAGTTCACGCTTTCGTCTTTAGGCGAAAACGCACGCGAACGTGAATATGGCGATGCTTTCTTCTGGCTGGATGAATCGTTCCTGATCAACCGCTGCATGAATGCCACGGATCCGCATGTGGGCCTGCGCCTACACCAAGAGGACTCCACGATGAAATGCTATATGGGAGACACCGGCTTGTTAGTAACGCAAGTGTTTGCCGACCGCGCATACACGTCGAATGAGTTGTACCGCGATATCCTGTTCGGCAAGCTGGAAGTGAATGAAGGCATGCTGGTGGAGAATGTCGTTGCGCAGCAGCTCCGGGCCTCAGGCCATCGCCTGTTCTTCTATTCCCGATATTCCCGTCAGGCGAAGGACCGCATGGAAATTGATTTTCTCCTTATCGGGGAGTATTCAAATGCTGCCATGAAGGCCAGGGTCTGCCCCGTGGAGGTCAAATCGACAAAGAGATACAAAACCTCATCGCTCGATAAGTTCAAGAATAAATTCGACAGCCGGGTCGGCATGCAATATGTGCTGCATCCTAGACCAATGCGCGTTGAAGGAGACCGCCTATATCTGCCGTTGTATATGGCGCATTGCTTGTGATGATTCTAGAACGTATCGCAGAGAATGATTCTCAATAAGAAAAGTGTGAGGATTACGGTGCCTCAATCGCACATGCAGAGCGTCATATCAGTGAGATCCCGCCGTTGCGGACCATGTTTGATTGTGCGGAAAAGTTCGGATGCCTCACACTTTTCTTGACGGGAATTATTTACTGTGAGGCATTGCGCAGGTTGGCGGCCATGGCGCGGTCGCGCGAGCCTTTGGTGAGCTTGAGACCGAGGGTTACGGCGATCAGGACTATCGTGCAGGCGATCCACAGCGTTCGACCGCCGAAGTTGCTGATGGTCCAGCCACCAATCAGCGGCGCCAGCGCAATCGATACCGACCACACTACGTTGTAGACGCCCTGGTACGTGCCGCGTGCCGACGCGGGTGCCATGGCGGCAACCGTAGTGGTGGCGATAGGGAATGTGCCCAGCTCACCCAGCGTCCACAGCACTACGGCAAGCGCGAATCCGCCCCAGGAATGGGCCGCGGCCTGCACCGCATAGCCGATGACGGTTACGGCGAGGCCCATCACCAGCACGCGTGAATTGCCCATGCGCGAGAACAGTTTCATCGCGGGAATCTGCAGCAGGCACAACATACCGCCATTGATGGTGAGCAGCACCGAATACTCGCCCAGCCCTAGACCAAGGTCCGTCATGGCAATGGGCAGGCCGGAGGTGCTTTGGAAGTACACAAGGAAGTAGCCGAACATCAGCAGGGAGAAGCCGAGGAATGGCGTATCAGTGAGCACGCGCCGCCAATTGCGAGACATGGAGCCCTTGGCACTGGCAGCCGGTGCGGCATCCGAGTGATTCGGCCCCTCGACGCCGGCGAATTCCGCATGCGTAACACTGCGTTCGTCTTCATGGCGCACCGCACTTGGCACCGATACAGTAATCCCCAAATGCCGCACCTCGCGGAAGAACGCAATCAGCAATATCGTGACGGCTATCATCACCGCCGCTTCAACGTAGAACATCAGCGAATACGAGATCTTGATCAGCTGATTGGCCACAATCGGCCCAATCGCGTACCCGAAATTGATGGCCCATGATTGCAGCACATAGGCGCGCTGTTGACGCTCAGGAGGCACCACATCCGCGATATACGCGGCGATGGCCGGGCTGGGCAGTGAGGCGAACGCACCATAGACAAACAGGGCCGCGCCTAAAGCCACGGGGTCAGTGAGCACGGAAACGACCAGCAGGGCAGCCGCTGCGCCGATTTCGCCGATGATAATCATGGATTGGCGGCCGAATCTGTCGGACAAGGTACCGCCGAACAGGCAGCCGATGATTGCGCCGAAGCCGTACATGGCCACGACTGTGCCCACCACACCCTCATCGAGGCGCAGCGCGGAAACCAAATATATCGACAAGAATGAGGTCACGAAGCGACCCATCCACAGAATCAGAATCGCCAACCATAATCCCCAATACAGCAGGGACAGTCCGAATATCATGCGCTGCTTCTTCACTCTCAATACCTTACCGGCTACCGACGGCGGAATAGCCGCGTTTTGGCGCGGGGTGCTGGGACAATAGCACCTATGGCTATCAAAAAAGGACCGACCAAGGGGTCGGGTGGCAAGCATCGCAACAAACTGAAGGGTTACGGCCCCACTCCCAAAGCCGAGGACCGCGTCTATCACAAGGCGTATAAGGCCAAGAAAGCGGCCGAACGTCGGCAGATGGCCGACCCGCGTCTGGCAGCCCGCCGTCGAGTGGACAAGTTCGCTTCGGCGGATACTTCGGATCTGGTGTACGGCCGTAATTCCGTGCTGGAAGCACTGCGTGTGGGCGTACCATCCTCCACGCTGTACATCATGTCGCGCATCGAGCATGACGACCGCACCCGCGAAATCGTGAAGATCGCCGGCATGAACGGCCTGCACATGCTGGAGGCCGATCGTCTGGAGATGGATCGTATCGCCCGCTCCGGCAACCATCAGGGCGTGATTCTGAAGGTCGATCCGTTCCAGTACTCCTCGCTGAACGAGCTGGCCGATCGTGCTGAGAAGAAGGCCAAGGCAATGGAGGCCGCGAATTCGGCGGCCGCCCGTATTGCTGCGCGACCGCTGTTCATTGCATTGGACGGCGTGACCGATCCGCAGAACCTGGGTGCCGTGATTCGTTCGGCGGCCGCATTCGGTGCCAATGGTGTGATTCTGCCGGAACGCCGTTCCGCTTCAGTGAACGCCGCCGCTTGGAAGGTGTCTGCCGGTGCGGCCGCGCATATGCCGGTGGCGCGCGTGGTGAACCTGACTAAGGCACTTGAGGGCTTGAAGGAGCGTGGATACTACGTTGTCGGCCTTGACGGTGGCGGCGATAAGCTTGTCGGCGAGACTGGCTTTGAATCCGATCCGCTCGTTGTAGTGCTCGGTTCGGAAGGCAGCGGTTTGGGCCGACTGGTGCGCGAAACCTGCGACGCGATTGCCGGCATCCCGATCAGCTCGTCTGTTGAGTCGCTGAACGCTTCAGTGGCGGCGGGTATCAGCCTGTACGCGGTGTCCAACGCACGGCGCAAGGCTGCGGCGGAGTGATTGTCGCTTGAGGCCGTAATAGGTTGTACACACAAAGAAGCCCCTCTATTTGAGGGGCTTCTTTGTGTGATGGGCTCACCTACAGACAGTCCACCGGATTGTCCGCTTAATGACTCCACACTGCCGCATCCGGATCGTCATCGGGGTTGTAGCCGTCGTCGTCCGGGTCGCTGTAGGTGGATTCGTCGTCAATGACGCCGGAATCGGCCTCTTCGTTAAGTTCGGCGAGTGCCTTGGAATCAAGGTTGTAGCTCGGCAGAACGTTGTCGATGTAGCTGGTCACGGCCTCGCCCATCGGCACGTCGTGGCCGGCCTTCTCCGCCAGGAACCAGCGATGGTCAAGCACCTCATGGAAGAACTGAGCAGGCTCGATCTGGGAGCGATATTCGCGCGGAATCATACGCACGGTCGGCTCGAACACCTCGCGCATCCAATCGGTGGCCACGATTTCCAGATCCTCGCCCTCACGCCACGTGGAGGCACGGTAGGCGTCAAGGTCGTTGAGCAGACGACGGGCCTGGTTCTCCTGCACGTCAAGGCCGGTGAGGCGCAGCAGCTTGCGGTTGGCGTAGCCGGCGTCCACCACGCGCGGGCGGACCAGCACACGCTTGCCGTCCTCGGCGGTCTTCATTTCCAGCTCGTCCACGTCGAAGCCCAGCTCGTTGAGCTTGTTGACGCGCTGCTCAATCTTCCACATTTCGTCCGGGTTAAACTTGTCGGTGTCGGTCAGAGCGCTCCACAGCGAGTGGTAGCGGTCGACTAGGCGGTTGCCCACCTCGATCTCATCCACGTCGCCGGGCAGTAGCTTGCCGGACGCCAAATCCATAAGTTCGCCGATGATGTTGGTGCGGGCCAAGTCGATATCGTATTCGCGCTGGCCGTCGGTGAGCTGGACTTGCAGGTCACCGGTCTCGGCGTCCACCAGGAAGGCGGAGAAAGCGTCGGCGTCGCGCAGGAACAGGACGTTCGACAGGGACACATCGCCCCAGTAGAAGCCGGCCAGGTGCAGGCGCACCAGCAGCACGGCGAGGGCGTCGATCAGTCGTTCGGCGGTGTCCGGGCGCAGGTTGCGGGCGAACAGCGCACGGTACGGCAGTGAGAACTTCAAGTGCCGGGTGACCAGAATCGCCTCCAGCGGCTCCCCTTCACGGGTGTGACGGCCGGTGACCACGGCGATCGGGGTCACAGTTGGCAGTTCGAGCTTCTGCAGTCGACGCAGGATCTCGTACTCTCGCTCGGCCACCTGGCGCGTGATCTCCTTCATGGCGTACACCTCGTCGCCCACGTGCACGAATCGCACGACGTGGCGGGAGATGCCTCGCGGCAGGTTGGCCAGCAGGTCCTCAGGCCAGGTGGCCAAGGGCTTGTGCCAGGGCAGCGTGAACATCTTTGGGTTCGAGCTGGCGGCGGTGATTTTCAGTGCTTGCGGTTCCGCTGAATCGGCGTGTTCGTCTTCGGCTTTGACAGACGTGGCCTTCAGCGCACGCGGATCCATCTGGGGCAATTCGTTCAACTCCATGTGTTCGATTTTACGTGGTGCTTGGGAAGTGCGCTTCCCAGCCACATATTCGGCGCGTTATTCTCGCATACGAATAAACAAAAAGTCGGGTAATCCCCCACATGAATGAGATCAGAAGAAATCAAGCCATCTTTAATTTTGTATCGCAAGCACCAGCAAAAAGCATCAAACAAAATAGGATACCGAACAACACAAAATCGATAGCCCAGAGACAATCCTGTTTGCTCGTTTTGCCCCCGTCATCCGCAGTAAAGAGCCACCCAACTATGAGGACAACGATTGAATAAACAAACCAACCTGTTGCGCAAATTATTGCGATTAAATCAAAAGCAGTCATGGTCAGAGGAGCTCCCAGGCTCATTTCATAACGCTTTCGTCATCCGTATGGGATTTGTCGCTCAAATTGACGTCACTCATGCGGCGCCTCATGCGCAGCCTGAATAAAACGAACGCAACGAGTAGCATGAGCCCCGCTGCCGCAGCAATGCTTCCTACGGCGGCACCGGTACGGCCGATAACGCCAGGCTTTACCGGCTCCTTGTTTGGATTATTTTCGGGCGGAGTGACGAGAGTTCCGGCGCTAAATTTCGGCTCTACTGTGATGTTGAGATCAGCGGATGTGCCTCCGCTGCCGGGAATCGAGATGAGGAACGGATCGCAGTCGTATGCTTTGTTGGCTTTCGCCGAGTTCGTGCGGGAGACCAGATATAGGCCGAGCGGCAGATTCTGGAAAGTGAGCTGGCCAGCTACGTTAGTGGTGCCGGAATGCTGGTATAGCTTGTTTTTCGCCGCATATGCAGCCAGCTTCTTGGCGGCATCGTGATATTCGCTCGATGTCAGGCGTTCCCAATCGGCAGTGAGACTGGAAAAATCGCCGACGGTTTTATATGAGGAAACGCTACCATCATTGTTCGTTGTGACAGTGGCGACGCGCACGATGGCATAAGTATCGCCGGCAAGTGATTTGGGCGCGGCTGTATCTCGGCCCCATACGGCATTGATGGTGAGAGTGCCGAAGGAATCAGCTTGCGCGTATGGCACCATGAAGCCGAAAGACACAAGACCAGTGAGGATGATAGTAATGGTGGCGGCAATCATGGCAGCAACGCGCGCCGCACCATACTCGCTTCCGCTATGCGGGTCTAACATGTCTGCCCGGTCCTTTCCGCCGTGATGAATGTGATTGGTTATTTGTACTGTCTGGCTGAGGAGGCAAGTCACCGTCCGGCTCGATGGCTGCGGAGCTAGAATCACCAGATGCGACCTTGGCGCTCCCACTCTGCCGGCGTCGCCGCTCATGGCGCTGCCACAAATGCCATGTGATGAGCAAGGCAATCAATGCGAGAGACGGCAACAAGTACTGCAGCGGAATGTCCACGTGGAATGTGGATTTGGCGTCATTCTGCTGCTGTGGTGTGTACGGGATGCGATGACCGCGCACCAGCAGCCGGTGCGTGTTGACCGCATACGGTGTGCAGGTGATGAGCGTGACCAAATCCTTGCCGGGCTCAATTGCCAGTTGTTTGGTATCGGTCGGCAGAACGGTAGTGATCTTATCGACCTGATACGCATACGTGTCTTTAAGTATTGTGATGTAGAACTTGTCGCCTTTTTTCATAAGGTTCAAGTCCGTGAACAGTTTTGCCGTGGGCA
>OIXX01001137.1_pt1 | contig 10216 bp, 10 predicted proteins | sample 1588161 | NCBI WGS metagenome assembly OIXX01 (sample SAMN03283274) | human gut metagenome | biome: human-associated habitat; material: feces | host: Homo sapiens | place: Peru | collected 2012
TCCGCAGCGAACTGTGAAAACGGCGAAGCCGTTTTCCAGTCTCGCGAGGACTGAGCGAAGGGCATCCCCTCGCGGGTCCGACAGGTAGCCGAGCTACAGCTCGATCTCCAACGTGACGGGGCAGTGGTCGCTGCCGAAGATGTCGCTCCGAATGCCCGCGCTCTTCACGGCGCTCGCAACCGAATCGCTCACCAAAAAGTAGTCGATACGCCAGCCCGCGTTGTTCTTCCGCGCGTTGAAGCGGTAGCTCCACCAGCTGTAGGCGCCCGTCTCGTCCGGGTGCAGCGAGCGGAACGTGTCCGTGTAGCCAGCATCGAGCAGCTCGCCGAACTTGCCGCGCTCCTCGTCCGAGAACCCGGCGTTGCCGGCGTTGCTCTTGGGATTCTTGAGGTCGATCTCGTTGTGCGCCACGTTGAAGTCGCCGCAGGTGACGATAGGCTTGCCCGTCTCCTCCTCCAAACCGCGCAAAAAGCCGCGATAGGCGTCGTCCCAGGCCATGCGCACGTCGATGCGGGCGAGCTCGTTTTGCGCGTTGGGCGTGTAGACGTCTACGAACCAGAAGCGGTCGAACTCCAGGGCGCAGACGCGGCCCTCGGTAGCCGCCGCGGCCACCAGGTCGCGCGTGTCATCGCTTGTATATTCCAGCACGCTATCGGCATGGCGCACCGAGAGCGGAGCCTCGCGGCTGAACACCGCCGTGCCCGAGTATCCCTTGCGCTCGGCGTAGCTCCAGGTCTGCGTGTAGCCGGGAAGATCGACCTCCACCTGGCCCTCTTGCAGCTTGGTCTCCTGCAGGGCGAGGATGTCGGCGTCAAGCTCCGCGGCCACCTCGGCAAAGCTTGGCTCCTTCTTCATGACGGCGCGCAGCCCGTTGACGTTCCACGAAGCGAACGTATAGGTATTCGACATGCTTCTCCTTTAGATACGGTGCGTAGCGCCCTCGGGGGCGACGAATCGCAGCCTATGGTAGCCCATGGCACCCGTCTGCGGCTTCAGTTTGGGCTTCGGCCTTCCGCTCTCTTTGTGCCCGCCGTGTTGCGCGCTCGTCCTGCGGCTACAATGAGTAAGATTGCACAAATGCGAAAGGACCTCCATGGCGAACGACACCAAAACCTGGCGCTGCGGTAAGTTCGAGCTCAAGTTCGACCGTCCGCGCATCATGGGAGTGCTGAACGTCACACCCGACTCCTTTTCCGATGGCGGCGAGCACCTGGACAAGGATGTCGCTATTGCCCATGGACTGAAGATGCTGGACGAGGGCGCGGATATCATCGACGTGGGCGGCGAGTCCACGCGGCCTGGCTTCACGCCCGTTTCGGCCGATGTCGAGGCCAAGCGCGTGCTGCCCGTGGTGCGAGCGCTCGCGCAGAAGGGTGCCATCGTCTCCATCGACACGCGTCACGTGGACGTGGCCAAGGCCGCGGTGCGCGTGGGCGCGAGCATCGTGAACGACGTGACGGGCTTCACCGACCCCAAGATGGTCGAGTTCGTGAAGAACAGCACCTGCGGCCTCATCGTCATGCACGCGGGCGACCCGCTCGAGGGCGAGGCGCCGCGTCGGCACACCGCCGTGCAGCTCGACACCTCGGCCGCGGCCTTTGCGGCCGAGCGCGCCCGCGAGGTGGAGGAGGGCACGGCTCCCAAGGGTCGCTTGGGCAAGAGCCGTATCGCCCCGGCGGGTGAGCGCAAGCTTGCGGGCGGGGCAGTGCAGCCGCCGCTGCCGTTTGTCGACATGCCGGCGCCCAATGGGTCAGAGGCCGCTGAGGCTGTCGACGACGCAATCGCCGCAACCGCGGAGGCTGGCTCCTTCAGCAAGACCCCCGATCAGGTTTCCGCCGAGATCGAGCTCACCGCCGACGCTCTGGTTGCCCAGGACGAGCGCGCCATGCCGAAGGACGAGCTGGCAAGCATCATGGCCCGTTCCGCGCGTCGCGATGCCGCGACCGTGCCGACCTCGCAGCTCCGGCGCTTCACGCTGCCGGATTCCGCTCCCATCATGCGTCGCGTGATGGGCTTCCTCTCCGACCAGGCGCGCTCGCTCGTGCATGCCGGGGTGGATCGCAGCCGCATCTGCATCGATCCGGGCCCTGGTTTTGGCAAGGACGCCAACGAGGATATCGTCATTCAGCGCGAGACCGCCAAGCTGGCCTCGCTCGGCTACCCGCTCATGTGCGCCGTTTCGCGCAAGCGTTTCGTGGGCGCCATCTCCGGCGTGGAGCAGGCTGCCAAGCGCGACGCGGCCACCTTCGGCGTGTGTCTGGGGGCCATCCAGCTGGGTGCCAACGTGGTGCGCGTGCACAACGTGTCGGGGTTCGCGCAGTTCCTGAACGGGTATTGGGCCATCGCCCGCCCGCAGCCGCGTCGCGCGTTCGTGGCGCTCGGTTCCAACATGGGCCAGCGGGTGGATAACATCCGCGCCGCCAAGCAGCTCATCGCCGAGATCCCCATGACCTGCGTTTCAAGCTGCTCGCGCATCTACGAGAGCGAGCCCGCCTACGAGCAGCGTCAGGAGCCATTCGCCAACGCGGTGATCGAAATCAAGACGGAGCTGGCCCCGCTGATCCTTTTGGACGAGCTGCTGAACGTTGAGAAGCGCCTGGGCCGCAAGCGCGGCCGGGGGACGCGTCCCAACGGGCCGCGCGTGATCGACTGCGACCTCATCTGGATGGACGGCGAGGTTCACGGCGGTGACAAGCTGCAGCTCCCGCATCCCGGCTTGGGTGAGCGCGACTTCGTGCTCGTGCCGCTCGAGGACCTCATGCACAACCCGGCGCGGTTCTTCCGCTTTGAGGGTGTGGACGTGAAGGAGCCGGAGGAGCGCTACGGCCACGTGATCGGCGAGCTCGGTACGCTCTAGACCGGCCGGCTAGCCTGGAGGGGCAGCGCGGGGGAAGCCTCGCGGCGCCCCTCGTCAACGGATCTGCCGTACCTATTCCTGCATCCGTTCCCAGATGAGGCGAATGCCCTGGAGCGTGAGCTGCTGGTCCACGTGGTCGAAGACCTCGGTGCAGTTTGCTACCACGCCGGCAAGGCCGCCCGTGGCGATGACCTGCGCGTTGCGCCCGGTCTCACCCAGCTCGCGCCGAATGCGCCCGACCAGGCCCTCGGCCATGGCGGCGGTTCCCATGACGATGCCAACCTGCACGGCTTCGACCGTGTTCCGCCCGATGGCGTGCGCGGGCACCTCCATTGGCACGCTCGCAAGCTTTGCCGCGCGCGAGGAGAGGGCGTCCATGGAGATTCCGATGCCGGGGGCGATGGCGCCGCCGATGTAGTAGCCGCGCGCATCTACCACGTCGAGGTTGGTGGCGGTGCCGAAATCGACCACGATGCTCGGCGCCCCGTAGAACTCCGCGGCGGCCACCGCGTTGGCGATGCGGTCCGCGCCCACCTCGGCGGGATGGGGCGCATCCACCTTCGTGACCGCGGCCGTATCGGACCCAACCTGCACGAAGGGGACGCCCAGCTGTACCGCCACCCCGCGCCACTCGCGCAGGAGCTGCGGCACCACGCCCGCAAACGCCAGGGCGCTCACCTGCGCGAGCGAGATCCCATACATCTGGAAGTAACCGAGAAGCCGCACGTGCAGCTCGTCCTTGGTGAAGGTGTGGTCGGTGGGCATCCGCCACGACTGCACGAGCTCGCTGCCGTTAAAGAGGCCGATTGCGGTCTGGGTGTTTCCCAGGTCTATGGCAAGCAGCATGACGATTTCTCCAGAATGGTTCTCAATTACTTACATTTCACGGCATCTGCCTGCGGCCATTGTATACTGTCACCTATCTGTGACGCGCGGATTTCCCGCCTCGTCCAGAGAAGGAGGAGCTCGTACTCATGAACAAGAAAGCCAAGCGTCGCCTGATCGTTGTGGGCGGCATCATCGTTATCGCCATGCTTGTGATCGTTGCGGTTGCCGGCTCCGGCGGTGCCGCATCGTCCCTTTCCATCTCCGACGTTTTGAGCGGTGACTACGAGGGCAAGAAGGTTCAGGTGACGGGCTCCGTGGTGGCCGATTCGGTGAGCGCCAAGGGTTCGACGGCCGAGTTCAAGATCCAGCCCGAAAACGGTGACGCCTCGCAGCAGCTCGCGGTGAGCTACTCGGGTGCGCTGCCGGCAACGTTCGGCGCCGGCGTGGTGGCCATCTGCACCGGCACGGTAACCAACGGCACGCTCGATGCCTCCGAGATGGTGACCAAGTGTCCCTCCAAGTACGAGAGCGCCGAGGGTTCGCTCACGGTGAAGGGCCTGAAGGACCAGGCGAGCACGCTCACCGGGGCCGACGTGAAGGTCTGCGGCTACGTGCGCGGCCAGATCAACGGCGCCGATGCGGATTACCGCTTCACCATCGAAAGCCAGGGCGAGAAGATGAACGTCGTCTACGACGGCGGCTTGGACGACAACATCAAGGATGGCACCGCGCTCGTCATCGCCGGACAGCTCGACTCGGACGGCAACTTCCATGCCAGCGAGCAGCCGAGCATCGACTCATCTGTGAAGGAATAACCCGTCAGGTCCGTTTGCCCGCGCGTCGCAGCGCATGCCCGAAGCGACACTCCACAGCGAACTGAGCGAGCGACGAAGTCGTTTGCCGGTCTCGCGAGGACTGAACGTAGGGCATCCGCTGCGATGCGCGGGCAAACGGACCGGCGACTTTGGTGCGGCACGCGATAGGGAAAGGAAATCAACCTGATGATCTCTACCATAGGTAATGTTTTGCAGGTCGTGGCGCTGATCGTGTCGGCGATCGCGGCCATCTCGCTCGTTGCGGGCGCGCGCGGCCACCATGAGGGGCTGGTCAACGCCGGCTACTTGATGGTGTTCGGCAACGCCATCGCGCTGACGGCGTGCCTGGGGCTCATCCTCGTCTGCTTCCTTACGGAGAACTACAGCATCGCGTACGTGGTCTCCAATTATCCGAGCACCACGAGTGCGCTCAAGCCGCTCTACCTGGTCTCCGCCGTGTGGGCCGGGCGCCAGGGATCGCTGCTGCTGTGGACGTGGCTCATCTCGCTCTATGCCGCCGTGGTCGCGTGGAAGCGCATGCACGTGACGGACGACCTCTCTTCCGTGGCCCTCGGCGTGACCGAGGTCATCGTCGCGCTCTTCCTCTGCACGCTCGTCTTCTCGGATTCCAATAACCCCTTCATGCCCACGGCCTCGGAGTACCTGAACGCCGATGGCACGCTGGCGCAGCGGGTGGGCGGCATGAACCCGCTGCTCATGCACTGGGCGATGATCCTGCATCCGCCTGCAACGTTCATCGGCTATGCCGGATGCGCCCTGCCCTTTGCCTACGCCATGGCGGCGATCATCACGGGCGACCTTTCCGCTCGTTGGGTTGAGCTCGCCGACCGCCTGGCTATTTTCAGCTTCATCTTCCTGACCATCGGCATGTCGCTCGGCGCCGTGTGGGCCTACGTGGTGCTCGGCTGGGGCGGCTTCTGGGGCTGGGACGCCGTGGAGAACGCGAGTCTCTTCAGCTGGCTCACCGCGGTGGCGATGATCCACAGCTTCACGATGTACCGCAAGCACGGCATCTTCCGCCGGTGGAGCATGTTCGCCGCGACCATCACCTTCATCTTCGTGGTGCTCGGCACGTTCATCACCCGTTCCGGTCTGGTGCAGTCCGTGCACGCCTTTGCCCAGGACCAGGTCTCCACCTACCTCTTCCTGGCGATCATGGTGGTCGCGGCGCTCGCGTTCCTCATCGGCCTGCTTTACCGCAACGCCGAGTTCGGCGAGGACGACGACCAGATCGAGTCGCTCTTCTCCAAGAACGGCTCTTACTTCATCACCAACCTGGTGATGATCGTGGCTGCGGTGCTCTGCGCCTACCTGACCGTCTCGAGCGCGCTGCCCAGCTGGATGCCGCTTGGCGGGTCCGTGGTGGCTGCGGGTGCCTTCAACGCGGTGGCGCGTCCCGTTGGCACGCTGTTCTGCCTGCTCATGGCCGTGTGCCCCATGCTTGGTTGGCGCAAGACCGACGGTGCCAAGTTCGCCCGCAACATGCGCGTGCCGGCGATTCTGGGCGCGGTGCTGTTCGTTGCGCTCATGGTGCTCTTTGTGACGAAGCTCGCACCCGAGTACGACGCCATCGTGGCGGCCGGCGGAGACGCGGCGACCACGCTCACCGAGCAGGGCCCGCGCATCTACTACTTCGCGCTCACCGTGGTGGCCTTTGCCGCCGCGTCGCTGCTCTTTGCCAGCTCGGCGTACCTGCTTGCGCGCGGCGTGGGCGCGCGTCGTCGCAACAAGGGCGAGAACGCGCTTGCTGCCCTGGTCAACCTGTTCCGTCGGTCCCCCGCGCAGGCCGGTGGCTATCTTACGCACCTGAGTGTGGCGATCGTGCTGGTGGGCCTGGTGGGCTCGAGCATGTACGTGCGCGAGCAGACGCTCAACCTCACCGCCACGGCTGGGGAGAGCGGCCAGGTGGGTGCCTACACCCTGACGTACGAGGACGGGCGCGAGTACTCCACCACCGGCAACAACAAGCTCAAGGAGATCACGCTCAAGGTGACGGATGCCTCGGGCAAGGAACTCGGCACGCTCAAGCCCTCGCTTGAGGTGAGCGCCACCAACACCGGTCAGCAGACCCTGCACGCCGGCGTGCTCACGTTCCCGGGCGAGGACCTGTTCGTGGCCTTCCAGGGTCTGAACGCCGACGGCTCGCTTTCCGTTCACGTGAAGGTGAACCCGCTCATCCTACTCAACTGGATCGGCGGCGGCGTCGCCGTGCTGGGTATCGTGCTGGCGTTTGCGCCGCGTCGTGCCACGCCGCTGCTGGCGGCCGATGAGCGCGTTCGCGTTGAGGCGGCTGAGGAAGAGGCCGTTCGGGCCGAGCGTGCGCAGGTGCGCACCAAGCGCCGGGCGCGTCCGAGGAAGAAGTCCTAGGCATATGAGATTGCGGGGCCGACCGACCCGGCTTGCTGGCCGGGTTCGATTGGCCCCGTTTGACTTGAGGAAAGGGAGCTCGAGATGCTCGATCCGTTTGGTGGTGTGGTCCACGCGCCCGAGGAACTCGATGCCATGATGGCCGAGGAGGCGTCGCTGGCCGAGGCCGCGCTGCGTGCTGCGGATGCCGCGCGCGCGGCGCACGCCGCGGCGGAGGGCGCCGCGGCAGCTGCCGGCGCTGGAGTTGCCGATGCTCGTGCGTGACGCCGTCGGTCCCGCGGTTGAGGCGCACGGGCTCGTCAAGCAGTTCGGCGACCGCCGCGCCCTAGACGGCGTGGACCTTGCGCTTCCCCGTGGGTCCTTCCTCTCCATCTTTGGCCCCAACGGCGCCGGCAAGACGACGCTCCTTCGCCAGCTCGCCCTGCTCGCCCGTCCCACCCGCGGCGAGCTGCATATCCTCGGCGTGGACGCGCTCGAGGAGCCGGATGTCCTGCGCTCGCGCATCGGGCTCATCTCGCACAAGTCCATGCTCTACGGCGATCTGACCGCCCACGAGAACCTGGAGTTCTTCGCCTCGCTCTATGGCGAGCCGGATCAGGCCCGCATCGACGAGCTGCTGCGGTTGGTGGAACTCGATCACCGTCGCAACGACCCTGTGCGAACCTACTCGCGCGGCATGCAGCAGCGCCTCTCCATCGCCCGCGCGCTGGTGAACGATCCCGACCTGGTGCTGCTCGACGAGCCGTACTCCGGCCTTGACCCGCACGCCGCCGAGCTCTTCGACCGGCTCATCGGCCGCGTGCGCGAAGACGGCCGCAACCGCACGTTCATCATGGTGAGCCACGACCTCGCTAAGGGCTACGCGCTGTGCAGCCACGCGCTCATCCTTGCGCGCGGCCAGGTGGTGGTCTGCGCGGAGAAGCAGGGCATCGATGCCGCTGCGTTCAAGGACCTGTACCTGGCAACCGTCGGCATGGGGGTGGCGTAGATGAGAATCGTTGACTCCGCGCGGCCGAAGGGGCTGTCTTCGCTCGCCCAGTACCGCGCCCTGCTGTTGAAGGATCTGCGGCAGGAGATTCGCACGCGCGAGATGCTCACCTCCATGGCGGTGTACGCGCTGCTGGTGCTCACCATTTACGGCGCCGCGCTTTCGCAGGTGGGCGATAAGATCCAGGTGGTCTCGTTTGCGGGCGGGCTGCTGTGGGCGCTCATCATCTTCACGAGCCTGCTGGGACTCAACCGAAGCTTCAGCCACGAGACGGAGTCCGGCTGCCTAGAGGGCATTCTGCTCGCACCGGTGGACCGCGCGATCATCTTCCTGGCCAAGGCGACCTCGAACCTCATCTTCCTGGTTGCCGTCGAGGTGCTCGTGCTTCCGCTCTTCTTTCTGTTTTTCCTTTCCGGCGCGGATCTGGCGGGAACGACGTTCTACATCGCTTTGCCGCTGCTCATCGGCACGGCGGGCGTTGCCGGTGTGGGCACGCTGCTCTCGACCATGACCATCGACACACGCGGCCGCGACGTGCTCTTGGCCATTCTCTTCATTCCCGTGGCATTCCCGCTGGTCTACGCCTGCGTTTCCGCGACGACGGTTGCGTTTATGGGTGTGGAGGGAACGTTTGGCACGTTTTGGACCTCGTGCGCGGTGGCCGCGGCGTACGACGTGATCATGATCGCAGCCGCCTGGGGGCTCTACGAGTTTGCCGTTGATTCGTAGGCTCCGCGCTACAATGGCTACTACCTTCCCGTCTTGAAGAACGAAAGGATAATCGTGCGTTCCAAAGCCGATAAGCTCGTGCCCGTGCTGCTTGTGCTGGGCGGACTGCTCACGCTCGCAGACATCGTGTGGGCATTCACGCTCTCGCCGCTCGTGCAGGGAGCCGTGCTCGATGAGCCCGTGGTGATCGCCGGACATATGGTGACCACCAAGTTGCTGTTCAGCCAGAAGATCTTCTACCTGCATGTGCCGGTCGCCGTGGCGTCGTTCGTCGCCATGGCCGTCTCGTGTTTCCATGCCGTGCGGTTCCTGATGACCAAGGACCGCGCTCACGACCTCAAGTCGCACACCGCCATGCAGGTGACGTTCGTGTTCGTGCTGGCAACCATGGTTTCCGGCGTGATCTGGACACGTCTTGACTGGAACGTGTGGTGGACGTGGGAGCCGCGCCTGACCACGTACTTCATCCTGATGCTGCTCGTGATGGCCTACTTCATCCTGCGAAACGCCATCGACGACCCGGAGCGTCGCGCGCGCTTCTGCGCGGTGTTCGGCATCGTGGCATTTGTGGACGCGCCCATCTCGTTCATGGTGACCCGCGTAATTCCTTCGTCCATTCATCCTGTGGTGTTCCGCACCGACAGCGGTTTGCCGCCGATGATGCTCGTTCCGTTCCTGCTGGGCATGTTCGGCATGCTGATGGTGTGCATCGCCATCTACGTGCTTGCGGTTCGCGTGAACGAGCAGGCTGTGGTGGTGGAAGAGCTAAAGGAGCGGCTCGAGGAGCGCGACGCTTCGCGTCAGGTTGCCGTGGCCGATGAGGCGCTGGCCCGCCTGCGCGCCCAGGGCGAGAAGCTTTCCGCGGCTGAGGCTGATGACGATTCCAAGAAGGAGAACTAACGCATGGATGCCATTCTTTCCGAGGTCTACTCGACCGTCCTTCCGGTTGCTCCGTACGTGCTCGTGGCTTATGTGGGCATATGGCTCGTGCTGTTTGCGTTCATCGCTATGCTGTGGGGCAAGCAGACGCGCACCGCTGCGGACATCAACGCGTTGAAGAAGGCGCTCGAAAGCCGCGAGGAGCGGTAGGGGCGTCGTTCGGAGCCTGCCGGTGTGCTGTCGGCGGTGCCGGGGGGGCGAACCATCGCGTTACTTTATCGGTTTTGCCAGCCAATGCAAAAAGGGGAGCGATACTTTATCGCTTTTCAGGCGAGCTGCGAGTAGCCCGCTGGTCTTTGATCTAGAAACTGCAGGTAAAGCAACTGCGATATTCGCCTCTACTCAGGAAGCGCTTGGATAATCGATAAAGTATCGTTGACTTTTTCAAGCTGGGACCCTGAACCGATAAACTATCGTGCAGCTTTGTTCGCGCGGGCGAGCCTAAGTGCGCTCGCAGGCCCCCAGTGGAGCGGTGAAGCGGATGCAGTGAACCGTAATGCGTTGAATTGTGGAGATGCTGCGATTCGGTTGCGCTCTGCGCGCGTCCAACGTAATATATTATCTCGCGCATGAGATGCGCCCAGACATTGCGGGGTGGAGCAGTCTGGTAGCTCGCCGGGCTCATAACCCGGAGGTCGTAGGTTCAAATCCTGCCCCCGCGACCAAGAACTT
>OIXX01001139.1_pt1 | contig 10203 bp, 10 predicted proteins | sample 1588161 | NCBI WGS metagenome assembly OIXX01 (sample SAMN03283274) | human gut metagenome | biome: human-associated habitat; material: feces | host: Homo sapiens | place: Peru | collected 2012
AGCTTCCCGGTTTTTGCATATCCGGAATTACTTCAAATCAAACCGCACGACCACCAGCCGATACCAGAGATACGGCACCATGTTCCATATCATCCACAATTCCATCAGAACATAATTCGGCAGATCGCGGAGACGGAAGGGGCGCTTGCCCAGCTGGCCGTTTTTGAGCAGGGCGAAGGCTTCGTGCATTCCCTTGTCCCACGCCTCGCCGAAGCCCTGTTTGTGGAACTTGCAGCGTTTGAGCAGATAGCCCAGCGCCAGCGGAAGGATGTTGAGGATGAGCATCAGCAGAGGCTCGTTCTTGAGGGGGAGAAGGATGCTGTTGCGGCCGCTCTGCTGGCTCTTGAAGGCGTTGTACCGCACCGCGCCGGTGCTGGCGCCGCAGATGTGGTAGCACTTTGCCGTGGGGCAGAGGACGTTTTTGTAGCCCGCGTTGTTGGCGCGCCAGCTGAGGTCCACGTCCTCAAAGTAGGCAAAAAAGTTTTCATCGAAGACGCCGATCTCGTCGAGGATGCTTTTGCGGTAGAGGGCCGCGCCGCCGCAGGCCGAGAAGATGCGCTTCTGCTTGGTGTAGCGGCTGGCCCGGCGGCCGTCGCCGGTCTTGCAGGCAAAGCCCATCCATGTGACGTAATCGCCGGCGTCGTCGGCAAGCTCCCGGTCGAAGTGGCGAATCATAAGGCTCTGGACGGCAAAAATTTTCTCGTCGCTCTCGGCCACGCGGATGAGCTCGGCCAGCCACTGGGGCTCTGCAAAGGCGTCGTTGTTGAACAGCACCACGAACTCGCTTTTCGCCCGGGCGATGCCCTGATTGACGGCGTGGGAAAAGCCGGTGTTGGAGCCGTTCTCGATGAGCTGGAAGTTCGGGCGGCTGCAATAGCTGCGGGCCTGCTCAAGGCTCTCGTCGGTGGAGCCGTTGTCCACCACGATAAGCTCGAAGTCCTGCTCCGTCTGGGCGTAGACCGATTCGATGGAGTCCTTGAGCCAGCCTTTGCCGTTGATGTTGGGGATGATGATGGTCGCTTTCATAGATTCTGTGCTCCTGCGCATTTTCTTCTGGCATACAAAAGACAGTATAGCATATTTTGAAGAAATTGAAAATTCCCTCTTGACAAAAAAGATGATTTGAGTATTATTGTATTAAGCACTTAGCACAGCAACACAAGGAGATGAGACGATGGGCGAACGATTCGATATGAGCCGCCCCATCTACGCACAGATCGTGGAACGGCTCAAGGCAAAAATATTAGCGGGCGTCTACCCGCCCGGCGGACATCTGGACTCGGTGCGCGACATGGCCGCGGCGGCAGGCGTCAACCCCAACACCATGCAGCGGGCGCTGGCCCAGCTGGAAGCGGAAGGGCTCGTCTACACCGAGCGGACCACGGGCCGCTTCGTCACCGAAGATACAGCCCTTTTGGAACAGCTGCGGGACGAGACAGCCCGCGCTATGACCGCCGAATATCTCGAGAAAATGCGCGGCATCGGCTACGGCCCGGCAGAGGCCGCAAAGCTTATGACGGGCTGGGAAACAAAGGAGAGTGATTCAAATGAATGAGCTTTTAACTTGTGAGGGCCTGACGAAATCCTACCAGAAGGGGACAAACGCCCTCGATGACATCGAGCTGCACATCGGCTTTGGCCGCATCGTGGGCCTGCTTGGCCCCAACGGCAGCGGCAAGACCACCCTTATCAAGCTGGCGAACGGCCTCTTGCAGCCCACGGCGGGCAGTATAAAAATCGCGGGCATGGACCCCGGCCCGGACACGAAGGCCATCGTCTCCTACCTGCCGGATGCCGCATGGCTGCCCGACTGGATGCGGGTGGAGCAGCTGGTGGAGATGTTCCGGGATTTCTACGCCGACTTCGACCCCGCCAAGGCGAATGAGATGCTGGAAAAGCTGGAGCTTTCGCCCAAAGCACCCCTCAAGAGCCTTTCCAAGGGCAACAAGGAGAAAGTCCAGCTCATCCTTGCCATGAGCCGGAACGCCCGGCTCTACCTGCTGGATGAACCCATCGGCGGCGTGGACCCGGCGGCGCGGGACTACATCCTGAACACCATCCTCACCAACTACAGCCGGGACGCCTCGGTCATCATCTCCACCCACCTCATCGAGGACGTGGAGCCGGTGCTGGATGAGGCTGTGTTCCTGAAGAACGGCAGGATTTTTGCCCACCGCTCGGTGGATGAGCTCCGCGAGACCGAGGGCATGAGTGTGGATGCATATTTCCGGGAGGTATTCAAATGCTGAAAAAGTTACTGAAATATGAGTTCAAGGCCACCGCCCGCACCTACGGCGGAATGTATCTGGCCCTGCTGGCGGCGTCGGTGCTCTTTGGCGGGTCCGTCTGGAGATGGAACGGCACCAATAGTGACGCCTATTCGACTCTCGTGGGCCTGATGAGCCTTGTCTACACCGCCGTCATCATCGGCACCGTGGTCGTCACCATCATGACCATCGTGCAGCGGTTCTACCGCAACCTGCTGGGCCGGGAGGGCTATCTGATGCACACCCTGCCGGTGACGGAAACACAGCTTGTGACCTCGAAGCTCATCTCCAGCACCGTGTGGAGCCTGTGCAGCATCCTCGCAGCCTGCCTTTCCTTCGGCATTCTGGCTGTCCTGATGATGGCGGATATGGACCTGCTTGAGCAGCTGCCGCTGATGTGGTCGAGCATCCGGGAGATATTCGCCCGCTATAACATGGAGTTCTGGGGGGCGCTGGCTTTCAGCGGCGTCGTCAGCTTCGTGCGGATGGTCAGCGCCATCGCCTGCATCTATGCTGCCTGCATGGTGGGACATCAGTTCAAGAACCACCCCGCGCTGGCGGGCATCCTGAGCTTCTTTGTCATGCAGTATCTGCAGGGCTGGCTCGAAAAGCTGCTCCAGATCGGCACCGGCGTCTACGAGACGACCATCTATAGCGCCGTAGGCGATATGGGCAGCATCGAGGCTGCCGTATCGGCTCTGGGCTACATGGAGAGCGCGATGGTCACGCTGGGCGTCGCGGCGGCATTCGGCGTCTTCTGGTTCGGGCTGACGGTCTGGCTGATGCGAAACAAACTCAACCTCGAGTGATGAAACGTGAAAAAATCTGACGGAAAATTTTGAAATTCCCTCTTGACTTTACACGGATAAAGTGTATAATGCAATCAAACCGATGAGGCGGAAGAGAACCTGCAAAGCGCATCTTCAGTGAGCCCGGACAGTGAAAACGGGCGAGAGCGGGGCAGAGATTCGTGGGCCGCCGAGGGCCGGGCAAACGAGGCAGAGCCTTTAGTAGCTTGGGACGGAAGCCTCCGTTACAGGGCAGGGGAGTGTTGGCTCTCCGTGAGGGGCTTTGCGGCTTTCAAGAGGAAAGCGGGCAAGGCAAGCAAGGTGGCACCGCAGATTCGAATTTCTCGACTCTGTCCTTGTGGATGAACACACAGGGACAGGGTCGTTTTGTTATAGGAGAACAAAAGCCCGTCCCGCAAGTGGAGCGGGTTTTTATTTTACATGCCGCCCGCTCCAGGGAAGGAGCAACCGCTATGAAAACCATGAAGATGATCTCCCGCCGCAGCTTTCTGAAAGCCGCTATGGCCGCTGCTGCCGTTTCCGCTCTGGGTCTGACCGGCTGCGGTTCGTCCGCTTCGAGCACTGCATCCGGCACCGCTTCCGGTGCGGCAGCATCTTCTGCCGCCGCCAGCGAGGCAGGCCAGACCTTCAAGGTGGGCATTGTCAACTATGTTGACCACGCTTCTCTGAACCAGATCGTTGCGTCGGTGGAAGAGCGTCTGGACGAGGTGGGCAGGGAGAAGGACGTCACCTTCGACTACGCCGACTACTACGCCAACGCGCAGGCCGACCAGACCAACCTGAACCAGATCGGCGCCGACCTCGTGGCCGACGGCGTGGACGTCATCGTGGCTGTGGCTACCCCCACCGCCGCTACCATGCTGGCCGCTGTGGAGGACACCGACATCCCCGTCGTCTACTCCGCCGTCACCGACCCCGCCGCCGCAGGCTTTGACACCGAGCCGAACATCACCGGCACTTCCGACGCCCTGAACACCGACGCCATCATGAACCTCATCCTGGCCGTCAACCCTGACATCGACACCATCGGCCTGCTGTATGATCTGAGCCAGGATGCTTCTACACAGGCCATTGCGGACGCCAAGGCTTTCTGCGACAGCAAGGGCATCAAGTACATCGAGAAGAACGGCACCACCACCGCCGAAGTCCAGATGGCCGCTGAGGCCCTCATCGCCGCCGGTGTCAAGGCCGTCTTCACCCCCACCGATAACACCGTCATGACCGCCGAGCTTTCCATCTACGAGACCTTCACCGAGGCAGGCGTCCAGCACTACACCGGCGCTGACAGCTTCGCCCTGAACGGTGCCTTCGTGGGCTACGGCGTCGATTACGTCCAGCTGGGCGAGGCTACCGCCGATATGGTGGTGGAACTGCTCTGCGACGGCAAGACCCCTGCAGACCTGCCGTTCCAGACCTTCGACAACGGCATTGCCACCATCAACACCGAGACCTGCGAGGCTCTGGGCCTCGACCTCGACACCGTGAAGAAGGCCTTTGCACCCTACTGCACCGAGGTCGTGGAAGTGACCACGGCGGAGAACTTCTCTTAACCGCTGAAAGCCTCTCCCTTTGGGAGAGGTGTCACCGAAGGTGACGGAGAGGGCAAGGACGCTGTGAAAAAAGCAAAAACGCTGCGATAAGTTGACTCGAACAAAAGGTTATCGCAAGGCGAATAGCTTTTGGTCAGGCGGCTTGCCCTCTCAGGCGCTTGCGCGCCAGCTCTCCCAAAGGGAGAGCCTTAAAAAGGAAAATATTATTTATTAAGGAGCACACCATGCTGGCGAGTATCTTTTCGCTCAACGTCATCCAGACCGCGCTCGAGCTGGGCTGCATCTACGCCCTCGTTGCGCTGGCTCTGTTTCTGAGCTATTCCATCCTGAATATCGCGGACCTGTCCACCGACGGCTGCTTCACCCTTGGCTGCGCTGTCGCCTGTCAGGTGGCGCTGACCGGCCACCCCTTCCTCGCCCTGCTGGCGGCGATGGCGGCCGGTGTCTGCTCCGGTTTCATCACAGCCTTTTTGCAGACCCGCCTCGGCGTCGAGAGTATCATGGCCGGCATCATCGTCAACACCGGCCTCTACACCATCAACCTGGCCGTGATGGGCTTCTCGTCCACCATGTCGCTGGTCAAGACCGATACCGTCTTCTCCATCGCCAAGAGCGCCCTGAGCTTCACGGGCGGCGGGTATAAGCTGGTGCTGGCGGCGGCAGTCATCGCGCTGGCCGGTGCCGCCATGGTGGGCTTCCTCGGCACCCGCCTCGGCCTTTCGATCCGTGCCACCGGCGATAACGCTGCCATGGTGCGTGCTTCCAGCATCAACCCCGCCTTCACCATCACGGTGGGCCTCTGCATCTCGGGCGCATTGACCGCCCTTTCCGGCGGCCTGCTGGCTCAGTACCAGAAGAGCTGCGACATCAACGTAGGCACCGGCATGGTGACCATCGCGCTGGCTTCCCTCATCATCGGCGAAACGCTGGTGGGCAAGCGGACGATGGTGCGCCGTGTGCTGGGCGTCGTGTTCGGCAGCTGCCTCTACCGTTTTATCGTGGCGGTGGCCCTCCGCTTCAACGTCCCGGCTGCTGCCATGAAGCTGGTCAGCGCCATCATCGTGGCGGTGGCCATCTCGATGCCCGCCATCCGGGAGAAGATCGCCTTTGAGAAGCGCCGCAATGCGGCCCGTCAGGCACGGAAGGAGCGTGTGTAAAATGGAAATGCTCGAACTTCGTGACCTGCACAAGACCTTCAACCCCGGCACCGTCAACGAGAAAGTGGCCCTGAACGGCGTCAGCCTGACCATGGAAGCGGGAGACTTCGCCACCATCGTCGGCTCCAACGGCGCGGGCAAATCCACCCTCTTCAACGCCATCACCGGCGGCTTCATCGCCGACGAGGGCAGCATCACGCTGGGCGGCGAGGACATCACCTTCGCGCCGGAATATCAGCGCAGCCGGGTCATCGGCCACCTGTTCCAGGACCCGCTCAAGGGTACGGCCCCCAACATGACCATCGAGGAGAATCTGGCGCTGGCCTACCTTCGCGCCGGGACCGCCCCCAACGCCATCTTCTCCCGCATCTCCCGCAAGGATAAGGAGATCTTCCGTGAGAAGCTGGCCCTGCTGGATATGGGCCTCGAAGACCGGATGAAGCAGCCGGTGGGCCTGCTGTCGGGCGGTCAGCGTCAGGCGCTGACCCTGCTGATGGCCACCCTCGTCACCCCGAAGCTCCTGCTTCTGGACGAGCACACCGCCGCTCTCGACCCCGCCACCGCCGAAAAGGTGCTGGACCTCACCAAGAGCATCGTGGCCGAAAAGAAGATCACCTGCCTGATGGTCACCCACAATATGCATCAGGCATTGGAGCTGGGCAACCGCACCCTCATGATGGACGCGGGCCGCATCGTCTTCGACGTCAAGGGCGAGGCCCGCAGCAAGATGACCGTGGACGACCTGCTCGAGAAGTTCCGGGAGAACGCCGGCAAGGTCCTCGACAATGACCGCATCCTCCTGAGCAAGGTGGAAGCTGGCAACGGAGCATAAGCAGAAAGACTGCCGCAAAACAGCTCTCTGAAAAAACAATGAACAAAACCCGGAACTCCTTCAGAGCCAGGACGGCTTGAAAAGAGTTCCGGGTTTTGTGTTGTTTCTTTCTATCTTACAGCATCTTGGAGAGGAATGCCTTCAGGCGCGGGTGCTTGGGGTTGGTGAACAGCTCCTGCGGCGGCTCATCCTCCTGAATGCGGCCCTCGTCGATGAAGATGACGCGGTTGGAGACTTCGCGGGCAAAGCCCATCTCATGGGTGACCACCAGCATGGTGATGCCGGTGTGAGCCAGCTCCTTCATCAGCTCAAGCACTTCGCCGACCATCTCGGGGTCGAGGGCGCTGGTAGGCTCATCGAAGAGGATGACGTCCGGGTCCATTGCCAGCGCCCGGGCGATGGCGATGCGCTGCTGCTGGCCGCCCGAAAGGCTCTTGGGGTAGACGTTGGCCTTGTCGGCCAGACCTACGCGGGCCAGAAGCTCGTCGGCGCGCTTGGAGATGGCCTCTTTGTCCTTGAGCTTGAGCAGGCTGGGGGCCAGCTCAAGGTTTTTCTTGACGGTCAGGTGGGGGAAGAGGTTGAAGTGCTGGAACACCATGCCCATCTTCTGGCGGACAGAGTCGATGTGGTCGTCGTCCACCTCCACGCCCTCAAATTTGATGCTGCCGCCGGTGGGGATCTCCAGCCGGTTCAGGCAGCGCAGGAAGGTGGATTTGCCGCAGCCCGAGGGGCCGATGAGGCAGACCACGTCGCCGCGGTAGATGTCGATGTCGATGCCCCGCAGCACGTCCAGAGTGGGGGCAGCCTGCTTTGCGCCCTTCCGCTTTTCGCCGCCGTAGGTCTTGGTCAGGCCCCGGACTTCCAGGATCTTATCGGTCACTTTGTGCCAGCCTCCTCTCAAATTTTGCAAGCAGCCAGGTAAAGATCATCACCAGCACCAGATAGATCAGTGCCACGCCAAACAGGGGGAACATGGCCTCGTAGGTGCGGTTCATGATGCCCTGGGCCGCATACAGCAGCTCCTTGCCGCCGATGACGGTGATAAGGGAGGTATCCTTCAGCAGCATGATGAACTCGTTGCCCAGGGCAGGCAGCACCGCCCGGATGGCCTGGGGGATGATGATGACCACCATGGTGGTGATGTAGTTGAGGCCGAGGCTGCGGCCGGCCTCCATCTGGCCCGGGTCCACAGCCATCAGGCCGCCGCGGATGATCTCGGAGACGTAAGCGCCGGAGTTGATGCCCAGCGCCAGAGCGCCTACCATGGTAAAGTTGCGGCTGTTGTTGAAGATGACCATGCTCATGATGAACAGCTGCACCATCATGGGGGTGCCCCGGATCACGGTGGTGTACACCTGGCACACGGCGTTAAAGACCCCCAGCACGGGGTTCGAGCGGCCGGGGCGCTGCTGGTCGTGGGCCACACGCACCAGCGCCACCACGCTGCCCAGCAGGACGCCCATGGCCAGAGCAATGGCAGTGACCAGCAGGGTGGTGCCTACGCCCCCGATGTACTGGAGCCAGCGGTCCTTCAGGACAAAGGCCTGATAAAATTTGTAGAACAGCTCCTGCCCCATGTCCAGCCGGCCGCCGCTTTTCAGCAGCTGGCTCAACAGTTCGTATTGTGCGGCCATTCGCATCCTCACTTTCTTTTCGTCTGTTGTGATCTTGTCAGAATTTTGTAACCTATATCCCTTAAAAAAGGGGAGGTGCCCGGTGGGCCGCCTCCCCTTGAGGGGTCTGTTTACTCAGCCTTGATGTACTTGTCCACGATGGCCTGCAGGGTGCCGTCGGCCTTCAGCTCCTCCAGAGCGGCGTTCACAGCCTCCAGCAGAGCGGTGTTGCCCTTTGCCATGCCGATGGCGTAGTCCTCCTCGGCGTAGCTGGTGTCCAGGATCTTCAGGCCGGGGTTGGACTCCACATAGGCCTTGGCGGGCTCGTTGTCGATGACCACAGCGTCCACCTGGCCGTTGTTCAGGGCCTGTACAGCGGTCAGGCCGTTGTCGTAGGCCACCACGGCGTCCTCGCCAAAGTCGTCGGAGCAGTACAGGTAGCCGGTGGTGCCGCGCTGGGTGCCGATCTTCTTGCCGGCCAGATCGTCCACAGAGGCAATGTCGGAGCCCTCGGGCACGATGACGGACTGGATGCCGGTGGCGTAGCTGTCGGAGAAGGACATCACAGCCATCCGCTCGTCGGTGACGGTGATGCCTGCCATGGCGATGTCGGCCTTGCCCTGCTGCACGCTGAGCAGAGCGGCGTCAAAATCCATGTCGTCGATCTGCAGCTCCAGGCCCAGCTTGTCAGCGATGGCCTGTGCGGTGTCCACATCGATGCCCTCAATGGTGCCGGCGTCGGTGGTCATCTCGTAGGGAGGGAAGGTGGCGTTGGTGGCCATGGTCAGCTTGCCGGCCTCCACGGTGGTCAGCTCAGCAGCGGCAGCGCTGGTGGAAGCAGCCTCAGAAGAAGCAGCAACAGAGCTTGCAGCAGCGGAAGAAGCGGTGGAGGCAGAGCCGCCGCAGGCGGTCAGAGCCAGAGCAGCAGCGGAAACAGCGGCGGCAGCCAGGAAGCTGCGGCGAGAGATCTTTTTCATATTCAAACACTCCTCTTTATGTGCATATCGTTTGCATCTCTCTGCTGCGATGCGATTCATCGAAAAATCAGAGAGCGTGTTTAGTATAGGTTGTACAATTTGAAAAGTCAAGTGTTGTGCAAAAATTCCATCAAATTGAAACCGAATTGCAAACAATTATGCAGAATAAAGCTGGAGAACGATGTATATATGCAGAACCTCTCAGTCTGCCCGGATGCTGAAGCCTCTCCCTTTGGGAGAGGTGTCACCGCAGGTGACGGAGAGGGCAAGCTCAGTGCGACAGAGCCGCCGCACGGCGATAGGCAGCCCCTTTGTCAGAGCGAAACTATCGCGACGTCTGCAATTCTTTGGCAGCGTCCTTGCCCTCTCAGGCGCTTCGCGCCAGCTCTCCCAAAGGGAGAGCCATTATACGCTTCTTGCCAGCTCTTCCACGCTCCGCTTCGGCACGCAGTAGTCACCGTTCTCATCGAGATAATACTTGATGCCGGTCTTCTCCGTCATCGGTACGACCCTGGCGGCGTGAGTGGGGCAGCCAAGCGCGACCATGAACGCCAGCTTGTCCGGCGCGGCGATGCCCAGCAGCTCGCTCAGGGCGGGCTTGTTGATGGCGCCCATGATGCAGCTGCCCACGCCCTTGGCCCATGCGGCGAGGGTGATGTTCGCCAGCGCGATGCCGGTGTCGGTGTTCAGGTCGCCGGGGATGGAGCTGTCCTGCACGACGGCCAGATACATCACAGGCTGCTCGTCGGCTTTGGGAGCACCCTGCTCCGGCGGCAGATAGGCGGCCCACTTGACCAGCGGATGGACCTTTTTCACCATCTCGGGGCTCTGCACCACCACCAGCTTCACGGCCTGACGGTTCGCGCCGCAGGACGACAGGCGCAGGGCCTCCACCATATCGTCCACCACATCCTGCGGCACCGGCTTCTGGGCGAAGCGGCGGTAGGTGCGGCGGGTATTGAGCGTTTCCATAACAGACATCGGCAGACACTCCTTTA
>OIXX01001142.1_pt1 | contig 10175 bp, 8 predicted proteins | sample 1588161 | NCBI WGS metagenome assembly OIXX01 (sample SAMN03283274) | human gut metagenome | biome: human-associated habitat; material: feces | host: Homo sapiens | place: Peru | collected 2012
GTGAAAGGCTCCTCTTATTTGTATGCAGATATGAAATCTGCACACAAATAAGAGGCAAAGAATAAAAAACAGAGCCGTGACACAGTTCTGTTTACACTACCTTATTTAAGGGATGCTACTAATCAGAGCATCCCTTAAACTCAATTTATTTAATGGTGAAGTCAAAGACTTTCTTGCTGCCAGAGTTCTTCATCCCATTGCTGGTATTGCCTTGCTTATTGTTGTAAGTAAGACAGTATTCTCCAGGCTGTCCTTCTACTGTCAAGTCATAAACGTTATCAGAAACTTTTTTCACTTCTAATTTTACAGATTTATCTTCTTTGGCACCTTCAATCCTGTTGGAATGAACAACAGCACTGGTCATTTGTCTGCCTTTTCCTACAGACTTAAATTTTACCACAAAGAAATCGTCTATGCTATAGTCACTGGAGAACATATCATAATACTCAGAGATACTATTTCTATCATGCGTGAAATAAATGCGAAAAGTAGCCTTGCCACCAACAAAAGCATAAGGCGAAGTCTTACCTTCGAACGTGATAAGTTCCTTGTCTTTAAACGGATTGATATATCCAGTTCTTTCTATTTCTTTGAAGTCTATATGCTTCATAGCAACAAGACTGTTATCTATGTTAGCATAGATACCAACAGAATCCATTCTGAGCTTACTAAGAGCTGTTTGATTGAAGTCTACACCAGCTTTCGTAAATGAAGCTTTCTGCTCTTCATAAGTCTTTCGTCTGGCATCATTAAAGCCTCGGATGTATTCTTCCGATTTTCCTTCTAATGGGTCTATTGTAGAATCGTCATCATCATCAATATCCTCGTCATCATCTGATTCGTGTTTAGGGAGAATCTTGCTGATGTCTGTTACACCGCCCTTAATCAAAGCCTTGGCTTTTTCTCTTGCTTGCTCAATAGGAGTCTGAGCCATCATGAATGTGCTTGCAGATACAAGCAACATTGTTAACATAACTATTTTTTTCATATATATAACTTTTTAGAATAGAGTGCAAAGTTAATGCTTTTATTAAGAAAATAAGCAATATCTGCATTTTTTTATATATAATTAAACGAAGAGAGGAAACACTTCCAAGAAATGCTTCCTCTCTTTTTCTTATAGTTATGATGCTTTTTGTTGTTGGGTTTTCTCTGTTTGATGAAATTCCCTTTGAATAACTTTTATCATATTCTTCACTTCCTGGTCTATCTTATTGAAATTGTTATATAAGATACGTTCCTTTGCATCTACAGAACCAAAATCATAGAATTTAGGTAAAGGAAAATTCTTATAATCCTCTTCCTCTGCCTTTATTTCATCCATATTAAAGTTGGTTTTGCAGAAGAACTTGGAAGTTTTGAACTCTTCCGCCTTTTGAATGTCCATAGCACCTTTGCGACCAGTCTTTGTAACAGTAAAATCTCTTGCTGTCTGACCACATATCCAACCAGATGCCATGTCGGAAATCTTAGAAGCTGGAACAAGACTATCCAAGTTTTCATTAAGATTGATGGAAGTCCTGTCACGGTCAATGGTGATACCTTTCTTTAATTGAACCACTTTACCAAATATATCTCCAGATAGCCAATCGAGAGTGTCCTTGCTACGAGCAGAACCGCTGATTACATTGCCAACAGTAGTGATAATTTTGTCTTTACCAACCTTACCATAGTCAGCCTCCAACTGAGGCAATTCCTGAAAGCCTAATGTTACTGCAACCTTGTTGCTTCGAGCAGTACCAATCAATCTATCTATTTTATGAAAATACAAAGTTGGTAACTCGTCAACTATAATACTTACAGGTACATTTTTACCCTGACCGCTGTTCACACGTGTCACAAGGCGGTTCAATATAAGGGCATTCAATGCACCGATGATACTCTCCATTTCCGGGTCATTAGCAATAAGAAGATAACTTGGATTCTTAGGATCACTGACTTTTAAATCAAAGTCATCGCCTGAGAATACCCAATATGCCTCTTTCGTTGCAAGACGTGATGTTTGAACACGAAGTGTACCAATCATACCTTCCAACTGTTCCATAGCGTTATTCTTCTTCGCTGTCATGAATGGAGCCATCAGAGGATAAACCTCAGGGTCTGTTTCCAAAACTTCAAATATCTCGGAATAATCTCTATTCAAGAACGACAGTACATGAGGCATATCCGAATATTTGCCTTTCCAATAAGCAGGTTCAACAATGTGTTCCTTCTCACCAAGATGACCTTTTGCAAATACACGTCCAGTGAGTCGCTTATGATGCGTGTCTGGGTCTTCTTCATATTGTGCTTCAAGCTCATTACCATGCTCGTCGTATGGTTTCTTTCCATAGTTTACAAAGAAATAAATGCAAGCGGCAAGGAAGTTTGTAGCAGATGTTTGGAAGAACTGGTCACTGCCACCGCCACTTCCTTTCTGTCCTTTCTGCAAAGATTCAATCAGTGTCTCAGCAGTTTCCTGGGCTGCCGCCAAATTACTGATGTATTTCTGCTGAATAGGGTTGACACGTCTTGAATATTCAACATTCACGAAGTTGATGATATTAAACCTGCATCCTTTGGGCGTTTTACCTTGCTGTTGGTTCTTCTTGTAATGATAGTAAAGCTTAGTAGCCAAAGTTGGAAATTTATAGTCGTACACAACCATGGCAAAGCCTTTGGCACTATGCTGTCTGATGTATGGTTCTATGACAGAGAATGTCTTACCACTACCAGGAGTACCCACAACCCAAGTTCCACGGAAAGGGTTAATGATATTAATCCATCCCTTACGGAATCTTCCTTTATAATAGTAACGCATCGGTATATTAACAGAATACTTGTTGTCAACGTATTCTTCTGTCTGCTCAAAACTCTCATTCTCGAAGTTGAATCTATCTTTAAGCATTCCATCCTTGAAATATTTTGAAACATTATCAAGAGCGATATGAATCAATATGGTTCCTATCAAAGATGCTACCATATAAAGCCAAATGTTGGTTCTCAGCAACCAAACTCTGGTTTTCCAATCACAGCTATAAAGAAAAACAGAAACTGTTACCAAAACGAGTCCGATGGAGATAGGCCAGAAAACCATCTTTCTCGCATCGAACTCTATCTGTTTCTTGTTTTTAGTACCTATACAGGTGATGATTACCAACATTACTGTAACAATCTTGCTATATGGCAGAAACTGATACATGGATAGCCTCCCAAGTCGGCTATGTACGTTGGTGATAACGCCGCCCAAGAAATCCAAAGCTGTTGGGTCAAGCGCATACATAAAAAATTCGAGCAACAAAGAAACATAGATTGTCGCTCGGAAAAGGGTGTAAGTTCCCTGTAGTTCTTTTGACTCTTCCATTATTTTGTATTCATTTTATTCGCTGTTCTTGCTTTATTTATCCATCCTCTTTTACAGTCAGCAACAATAGCTTTCATAGACCGTGTTCCTCTTGGTGTTCCACGAAGCTCGTACCAAGAATCCAGCAAAGATGTATAGCGGATTAATCTGTTCATCCTTCTTAGCTTAAAGTTCAACTTTACCAATGTATTGTTGATATTGGCTATGACTTGAATCCTTTGATGTTCCGTAAGTTTATGGTTCTTTCCCTTTGATGATCCAAGCGGTAGAATCTGCTTTACATCGGCAGCTATCTGAATGCCGTCATCAATGACATCTTTGTAGATATTATTCTTCTTCTGTGACAAAGCTACAGCCAGTACATTAGCTGGACATGAAACACCGACAGATTTTAACTCTTTAAGATTTTTAAGAGTTTGGTCAACCTGGTAATATATTCCGTAAATGCTTGCAGCTAAAGTAAGCATATCACCAAAACTTGATAGATAGTTATCAAACTCTCTTTGAAAGTTTGTTACTTTTTCTGTCTGATCTGAGATATACATGTGCCCAGTTAGATTAAGTGACATTACTTCATCTTGTGATTTCAAAGCTTTTTTTGCCTTCTTAGCGTAATCAAGGAACAATCCTGCACGCACTACGTCTTCTCCGGCATAAGTCTTTAATGGAAGGAAAGACATCAGTCCTGCCAATACTATCGTATAAAAGAATTTATTTACCATCCCCATGATTTACTGTTCTGTTTAAGTTTATAATATCTTGCGACAGAAGTTGCAGCTCGGCGCATTCTGTTTCTTGCTTCAAGGGCAAGCATACCATTTGACTTGTCTATTTTGCCTGCAATGGCACGATTCCAAACATCCTCAAAGCTGAACACAGATATAGATACAGCCAATCTTCTTAACTTGGAATTGAGTTGTTCAAGCTCACGCTCCAAATTCCATATTAATTGTGTTCTTTCTGCACCGTTCAGCATATTTTTATCTGTACCTTTAGCACATACTTTTTTTAAAGAACGAAATGTCTTTATAAATTGGATTGCTGTCTCCATATACAGATTATTCATAGACATTGTGGCAAAGACACCTTGTGGATTAATTTTCTTTGCAGCAGAAACTTCCCATAAGGCATTTAGGGTCTGAACACCTTCTAAGTAAAGTTGACAGCAAGCTACTGTTCTTTTGGCGTAACCAGATGCTTCTTTGAGATAAGCATTATACTGTTGCTCCCAATTTCTTATCTTTGCAGTGGTTCCAGATAGCTCTGCTTGAATACCAGCTTCCTTCTTTCGATAATTTGTTTGAGCTGTAATCTTGCTAAGAATATTGTCCTCACCTTTCTTTATAGCAAGATATTGACCAGGATTAGAGGTAGTTCCACTTATTTGAGCACGGCATACAGCCGTGGACAACACTATAGCTAAACAGAGCATTACAGCTCTAAACTCGATTAGTAATCTCATATATCCCCTTTCTTCTTTTATTAAATTCAACTCTCATCCTTATTTCAGACACTACATCGTCAGCTTCTTTAATACCTATCATGTTGACCACTGAATTGTTTCTATCACCAGAATAAATGGTGACGGTTTTCAATCCAAATATCTGTTGTGGCAACGAACGATGTTGCTTGTAGTCCACAACACGATACAACTCAACATAATCTGTTGAGTGTGATAATACTCCATGAAGTATTATTATTTGTTCCGATGTTATAACGTATTCTGTACGCAACAATGATAGCAACTTACAGAACAGATATATAACCAAAAACAATGCGGCATAGATAAAATATTCGTGCCACATAAACTTGCCAAATACATATATCCAAAAAGCGGCAATGCTTAGGCAGATGGCAGGAAACTCATTAATGACGTATTGTAATACATGGGGTCTCAATGCCACCGTCTGAAATATTTGAATAGAGTTATTATTCATACCTTATTATATTAAATATAAAGAGAAAAGAAGTATGGGTTAAACGCCCATACCTCTACCTTCTCCATGTCCACGGTCTTCGCCTATCTCAGCTGCATAACTTGCAGCTGCAACTGCTTCTGGCGATACAACACCTGGTTTAGAAAATACAGCCCTTGACTCATAGAAGTCTGGTTTAGGTCTTGGTGGGGCTGCAATCGAAAGACCCGCAGCAACATCCAATCCGGTAGTAACGGCAGCAAGAATAGCCGCACCTAAGTTGAAGCCATGTCCTGGCTTAGTCTTCATTTCCACCTCAGGGAATATTTTATCAAAGAGTTTCATTCTCTGATAGTCATTCACAGCAAGGAATTTATTGAAGTCTTTCTGATTAATCTCGTGTGAAATTACGTTTCCGTCAATGACTGCGGACATCTTATATTTACCCTCGATAACCTTACCTTGCTCATCCTTCAATCTTTCCACAGAAATATCACCAATAGTTGTAGCACGACCATGTTCGCCACTACGTTTCCATTCCTTGCTTTCTTTGAGATTATTCAAAGACTCTCCGTTTACCCCAGCATCACCCATAAGGTTAATCTTTGCTGCATTACGTAAGTCATTGAGATTAATGGCTTCGTTACCATAATGAACAACCCTGCCTTCTGTTACAGAAGGCTTCTCTCTATGAGCAGATACTAAGTCCTCAGACAATACTTTTTCTTTTCCAACCGTCTTAACGACTTCGGTGCCAAATCCGGCTTTATGCAATTTATCTATAATGTTGCTGATAGTGGAATTATTGTTGAATGACTGCTGACGCATATCTTGATGAAGGCTGCTTGTTGGAACAATCTGCATCTTCTGCTTGTTCTCATCAGTAAAAGGGATAAGAACGGTCAACATCTTGGCTCTGTCCTCATTTGTTCCATTTTTGAAAGCATTGTATTGTGCCTCTGTTATCTTAAATGACCACATTCCGGCATCCTTATCGGTACGGACATTTATCTGATAATTGCCAGAGATTTGGTCTTTCCATGCCATCGCTCCAGTAATGGCAGCGGAAGTATTTGCATTTACAAGACTATAATCTCCTTTCATTGTAACAACGCCCTCTGCTTGGTCAATTCCTTTTGACCTAACAGCATCTTGCATCTGTCCATTTGATGCACTCTTTATCTTCACTTCATCAAAGACTTTATCAAACAGCTTCAAGCGATACTCGTCATCATAGTTGATAAACTTCAGATAGTCATCTTTACTAATCTCGTGACTCATCAACTGATTGTTTATTACCGCTGTCATACGGAATGTTGTCTTCTGACCGTCATTCGTAGGGTAGGCTTGTATCTCTCCCACAGAAACGGCACGACCATCTTTGACTGGTAGATAGAACCCTTGGCTTGCATCCAAACTTCTACCATCTACAACACCAATACTATTCCATTTGTCTATATAGCCAGTATTGTAATCTTGACGCATGTTCTTCATGTCAATATCAATGACATCGATGTTCTTGGCATAGGATGCTGCTTGTTGCTGCCCTAAGTTCAACTCCTGTTCAATCTCTGGTTTCAACTTAATATTGATGTAGTCCTTGCTTTGAAGATGCTCTTTGGTTATCTTCTCAGAAAAGTCTTTGGAAATGACTTTGTTGATAATATCAAGTCGCTCACTAATATTAGGAGCTGTCTTGTTGTGAACCATCTTGTGCTTACCCTCGCCAGAAGTGAATCTCAGCTTGTCATTGAGGATCTTTTTCAATTGTTCGTCAGTCAACGCATATTGTAAATCCTTGTTGATACCGTCACACTTGATTGTAAGAGTTTTCTTCTCTTTATCGATAACGATGCCATGAGAAGAGAGAACCTTGTTGAATCCTTCACCACTAAAGGTTAGTTCTGCACTGTAGCTATTAAGGTATTCTCCCAAGGTCAACGCCTGTCCTTTTGGGCGAACCAACTGTTTTGGTTTAGCATCAATCTTCATGTTAGCCAAAGAATCCTGCTGCTGGTTTCCTTTGTCATAAAAGCCGTAATCGCCAGTCTTCAATTCTCCAGGCTTTAGTCTTCCATCAGGTCTATCCATCACAACAGGTGCACTACTTGCGAAGAAAGGACGGTCATCTATTCTTCTTGCATGATAACCATGTCTTCCAAACGCTCTGAATCCATCCAAGAAACTGTCAAAACGTCCGTATCTTGCACCTTCAAAAGGGTGGAATGGGCGTTCTCCTCTATATCCATATTCTCCAGGATTAAGTCGATGTCCATTTAAACCCATATTTACAGGGCTATTAGCATTACGTGCAGCAACCCAAGAACCAGGAATATAATAGTCATTTTTCACAATTGATACAAAAGTTTCGTAAGCCTTTTTATCCCATACGTTATTTCCGCCATTCCTTAATGCCTCCAATTGAGCATCATTGAGTGTATAACGTCGAGGTGTTGATGTGTTGTGAGACATTGTTACCAACTGATATTCACCTGTTGGGGTCATTGCAATCCGTGCTTGCATACCATTGGCATTAAGCGTATTTTGGAGCTGAGGAGCTATGTCCAAAGCTCTTGGATTTGTATTTTTTCTTACTGACATATTCGTTATTGTTTATTAGATATTATTTCTTGCTACCCATAATTCTGAGTATATAAATAAAGAGGTTGACGAAATCAAGATACAATTCTAAAGCTCCTAATAGTGCTATCTTTTGACTATGTTCGTCAACTCCATATTGGGATTCTTCTATAAGAATCTTTTTTATTTTCTGAGAATCCCATGCTGTCAGTCCAATAAAAATTATTACTGCCGCATAACTTATCATTAAGTCAAATCCACTGCTTTTGCAGAAAAGATTGACTATTGTAGCTATAACTAAGCCGATTAATGCGAAAAACAGTAATTTTCCAATTGAAGACAAGTCCTTCTTGGTAGTATAGCCATATAAGGACATTATTCCGAAGGTTCCTGCTGTTATAAAGAAAGCCTTTGCAATGCTTGCCTCTTGATATACCAGCAGCGTAAATGACAGGGTCACGCCATTAAGCAAAGAGTATAGAATGAATAGGATAGTGGCTTGTGTCAAGCCAAGTTTTCTAATTCTACTACTGATGATAAATACCAATGCTATTTCTGTACCACATATTCCAAATACCATCAATGGATGTTCAAACATTGCAGACATCAATGATACTGATTGAGCTACAGAATAAGCTGTAAATCCTGTTATTAAAAGGGCAAGTGTCATCCAAAGATAAACCTTACCCATAAGAATAGAGAAAGACTTTTGCAAGTCCTTCTCATATATAATTCCAGAGCTTTCCTGTTTTGGATAGATGCTATTAAACAATTCTTTTTCAGTCATAACTTTACATATTATAATTAGTCTTTCTTATACACGATAACACAAGTGTGTCGATTAGCAGTGTAAGGCTTGTAGAGATTGATACCGCCTTGGCTTACACCAATCATTTTTTCCTTTGGCACACCTGCTTTGGCAAGGAGTTTAGCTATATATTTTGCTCTTTTGATACTCAACTTGCGGTTTATTTTTGGTGTTCCTGTTTTACTATCAGCGGCTCCCACAATTCTTAGATTGAGATCGAACTCATTTACTGCTCCTGCAATCTCTTTGATATTTACCAACTGCTGCTTGTCAATAAGTTCAGTTGAGTTAATCTTGAAGAAGAACAATATTGGTGCGTCAAACTTGGCAAGTCGCTCGTCAACTGTTGTTTCACCGTTGTTCATTCGCTCTCTAAGTCTTCGCAAGCCTTCATAATCATTGCGAGGAAATGGTGTGAGGTCTGTAACATCTTGTACTGGTAACATACCAACACACTTTGATGACTTCTTTTCCCATCCGAGTTTGCCAATGCCTACAGTCAAGCCGATGCTTGCTTGAAACAAATTGTCACCAAAATGCTTGTCCTTGCCAGCTCCATCAAAGGTTTGGAATGTGCTCGTTCCTCCAAGTTCAGCAGACAAACTGACTCTATTTGACATTCTATAGCTTCCAATCACACCATAGCTAATGGCAAATGGCTTGTTGTGTAAATCGCTGTTTCTTATGATACCTGCACCAACATAGGGAATGACGTTCCACTTTGGAAGAGGGGTATAGGTGGTTCTGTAGAACGAAGAAATATTCAACATCAAATCACCATGATAATTCTGATAACTTACAGATTCCTTGTCAAAATTGGCAAACTGAAATCCCTGGTACACAACACGTGTTCCGAAGAAACGAGAGTGCCATTTACCAAGACTAAACACCATAGTGTATTTTGTCTTGTCATAGAAGTCTCCGCATCCTTTTGGCGCACCAAGAAAAGTGGATGTACCAGCCTGCACAGAGGCAAACCAGTTGTCTCCGATACCTGATAGATGGAAACGTGTGTTTCCATCTGAAATAGATGGCTGCTGTTGAAGATTGTGGTTGGTTGCTGACATAGGCATTGAAGAACCTGTAGTTCTTGCATAGTTCTTTTCGTCATCACCATAAACCACCTGTGCCTTAGCTGCCGTTGTTGTAAGGCATAAAGCCAGCATCATTAAAGTTTTTGCTTTCATTATTTTCTTTTTATTATTTATAAATACTACATTTTTTCAGCTAAATCGTCATACAGATATAGCTTATGTTTCATTATTATACGCTCACATTTTTCAACATAATCGCTTCTGGTTGCATAACCCGAAGCTTTTATAGCCAAAAGCCAATGATGAAAGTCTTTGCTGCCATATCTCCAACATCGTGCGTAACGGTCACTCATAAGAAGGCGTGAATGGTATTCAACGCTTTCCTCTGGCGAGTTGAAATTGCAAAACTTTTCGTTCGGACGATCATCATTATGTACACCCTCAAATCCGCAACTAAGCCCTTCAATGTCCTTCTTGCGTGTACACGTCCTCTC
>OIXX01001143.1_pt1 | contig 10167 bp, 10 predicted proteins | sample 1588161 | NCBI WGS metagenome assembly OIXX01 (sample SAMN03283274) | human gut metagenome | biome: human-associated habitat; material: feces | host: Homo sapiens | place: Peru | collected 2012
GCCGTGCCTGACCTGTGGTGGGCGACGAGGGATGTCCGTTCGCGGCTCGCGCCGCGAACGCCCGCTTCGGGGCCTCCGGCCCCTCGCGAGCTCCGCTGGGAAACGGCTCCGCCGTTTCCTCAGCTGCGCGCCCCAAGGGGTTCGAATCCCCTGCAGGGGGCCGCGGCATGGAAACGGCCCCTCGCGAGGAGCCGTGCCTGACCTGTGGTGGGCGACGAGGGATGTCCGTTCGCGGCTCGCGCCGCGAACGCCCGCTTCGGGGCCTCCGGCCCCTCGCGAGCTCCGCTGGGAAACGGCTCCGCCGTTTCCTCAGCTGCGCGCCCCAAGGGGTTCGAATCCCCTGCAGGGGGCCGCGGCATGGAAACGGCCCCTCGCGAGGAGCCGTGCCTGACCTGTGGTGGGCGACGAGGGATTCGAACCCCCAGCCTTGTGCGTGTAAAGCACCTGCGCTAACCGTTGCGCCAGTCGCCCGTAAGAAATCAGTATAGCGGAACAGTAGCCAGATGTTGGAATCCAGGCGCCCTTTACGCCTCTCCTTCAGCCTCATCCAGGTTTTCGGACAGGCGCGAGGCAAACGCGCCCAGCGGATGGGGCTGCGTATCATGCTCGTACGCTACCTGCGTGGAGTGGATCACCGTACCCACGCCCGTGTCCGTCAGCAGCTCCAGCAGCAGCGAGTGCGGCGTGGTGCCGTTGATGATGTGCGCCCGGAAGACGCCGCCCTCAAGCGCCGCCACGCAGCTCTCCAGCTTGGGAATCATGCCGCGCGCAATCTCGCCGTCCTCGATCATCTTTACCGCCTCCTCCAGCGTGATATTGGAGATAAGCGAGTTCTTGTCGGAGAAGTCCTGGTACAGGCCGTCCACGTCCGTCAAGAAGATGACCTTGTGCGCGTGCACGGCGGCGGCGATGCGACCCGCGGCAACGTCTGCGTTGATGTTGTAGAACCCGCCATCCTCTCCCTGCGCCACCGTCGCCACCACGGGTATGTAGTCGGCTGCCATCAGGCTCTCCAGGTAGTCCGCGTTGACGCGGGTGATCTTGCCCACGCGCCCCAGCCCCGGGTCGAGCTCGGTGGCCACGATGGTGCCCGCGTCCGATCCGGACACCCCCACGGCCAGGTTGCCATGGGCGTTTACCGCGGCGACCAGTTCCTGGTTGACCTTTCCCACCAGCACCTCGCGCACGATCTCCATCGTCTCCGTCGTGGTGACGCGCTGACCGTCCTTGAACTCCACGGGCAGGTCGTAGTGCGCAAGTGCCTCGTTGATGGCCTTGCCGCCTCCGTGCACGATCACCGGGTTCATGCCGATGATCTTGAGCAGCACGATATCGCTCATAACGTCAGCGCGGAGTCGTACATCCACCATCGCCGCGCCGCCGTACTTGATAACGACCGTCTTACCGGTCAGGTTCTTGATCCACGGCAGGGCCTCGAACAGGAGCTGCGCCGTTTCCTCGGCGGGCGCGACCGGGCGCGATTCATACGCGAATTTCATGGGAGCCTCATTTTCTGAAATGGGAGGAGCAGGCGTTTCTTAGACGGGCAGGGCGGTCAGGGGCAAACCTCGTCGCTCGTCGAGCCCGAACACGATGTTCGCGCACTGCACCGCTTGCCCCGCCGCACCCTTGCAGAGGTTATCAATCGCACCCGTGGCAACGAGCACGCCGGCGCGGGCGTTCATGGAAAGTCCCACCTGGCAGACGTTCGTCCCCACCACAGAGACCGTCTGCGGCTGCCTGCCCGCGTCGAGCACGCGCACAAAGGAGCGTTCCTGGTAGAAGGTGCGATACGCGGTCACGGCCTCATCGGTTGAAACCGCGCCCGCGGCTTCCGCGGTCAGCGGCAGCGTAACGGTGGACAGCAAACCGCGCTTGAGCGGCGCCAGGTGCGGCGTGAAGACCACGCGACCGGGCGCACCGAGAATCTGCTCGATCTCGGGCGTATGACGATGGCTCCCCACGCCGTAGGCCTCGAGGTTCTCGTCTGCCGAGCAGAAATGCGTGCGCGCGTTGCAACCCTTGCCGGCACCCGTGACGCCCGAGATGGCATCCACCACGATCGGCGCGTCCTCGCGAACCCAACCCGCTCGAATCGCGGGGGCAGCGGCAAGGGAGGTCGCCGTGGGATAGCAGCCCGCGCAGGCCACAAGCACGGCATCTCCCGTCGCATGGCGCTCGGCTGCGGCGGCGAGCCCATCGGCGAAGAGCTCCGGCAACCCGAATGCGCGCTCCGCCAGCAGCTCGGGCGACGTATGCGGCGTCCGGTACCACGCCTCGTATATGGCAGGATCGCTCAGGCGGTAATCCGCGGAAAGGTCGATCACGGTAACGCCGGCAGCATGCAGCTGCGGCGCCATCGCCAGCGCTGCGGTGTGCGGCACGGCGAGGAACACGGCATCGCAGGTTGCGAGCGCCGGATCGTCGTGCGTGGTGAACACCAGGTCCGAGACACCGGTAAACGACGGATAGACGCTTGAGAGCGCCTGACCGGCGTCGGCGTTCGACGTGATGGCCACCAGCTCGAAATCCGGATGCTGTAAGAGCAAGCGAACCAGCTCGGCCCCCGCATAGCCTGCGGCACCGACCACAGCAACTTTGTATGCCATAGGGTCTCCCCTCAACGCAGCCGCATATTGCAGCCTTTGTTATGCATTGAGTCGAAAGGATAGCACCTCGTCATACGGATTCGTGCAAAAAGAAAAAGTGGCACATGGAGACGATCCCCATGTGCCACGTGCAGTCAGAAATAACCCGACAGGAGCTTAGAAGTTGACGGGCTCGTCCTTGTAGACGCACTCGAGCAGCTGCTCCATCTCCTCCTGCGTGGGCTTACGCGGGTTGGAGAGCGTGCAGGCGTCCAGCAGCGCGTTGGCGGCCACCTCGGACTTCTTGGCCTCGAACTCGGCGTAGTCGATGATGGACTCGTCGGCCTTCACGCCGTACTGGCCGTAGTTCTTGATGCCCTGCGGAATATCCAGCTTGTCGTTGAGGTCGCGAATCTCCTGGACCAGGGCCTCCACGAGCTCGTCCTCGGTCTCGCCGGCCAGGTGCAGGATCTCCTTGGCGATGTAGGCGTAGCGCGTCTTGGCCGCGGGCACCTTGGCGTTGAACTGAATGACCTTGCCGAGGTACATGGCGTTCGCGCAGCCGTGGATGATGTGGTCACCGGAGTAGGCGGCACCGGTCTTGTGCGCCATGGAGTGCACGATGCCGAGCAGGCCCGAGGAGAAGGCGATACCGGCGATGCACTGGGCCTCGTGCATGTGGGCACGAGCCTCGTGATCGCCCTTGTAGCTCTTGGGCAGCCACTCGACGATCTCGCGGATGGCGTGCAGGGCGTTGGCGTCGGTGAACATGGAGCTCGCGGTGGAGACGTAGGCCTCGATGGCGTGCGTCAGCGCGTCCATGCCGGTGTGGGCGCAGAGCTTCTGCGGCATGGTATAGGTGAGCTCGGGGTCCACGATGGCCACATCGGGCGTGATGTTGAAGTCGGCCAGCGGGTACTTGATGCCCTTCTCGTAGTCCGTGATGACGGAGAACGCGGTGACCTCGGTCGCGGTGCCGGACGTCGAGGAGATGGCGCAGAACTTGGCCTTCTGGCGCAGCTCGGGGAAGCTGAACGGGACCACGGCCTCCTCGAAGGTCTCCTCCGGGTACTCGTAGAACAGCCACATGGCCTTGGCGGCGTCGATGGGCGAACCGCCGCCGATGCCGATGATCCAGTCGGGCTGGAACTCGGTCATGGCCTTGGCGCCGCGCATGACGGTCTCAACGGACGGGTCGGACTCGACGCCCTCGAACAGCTGGACCTCGAAACCGGCCTCCTTGAGGTCGGCCTCCACGTCCTGCAGGAAGCCGCCGCGACGCATGGAGCCGCCACCGGTGACGACGATGGCGCGCTTGCCCTTGAGCTTCTTCACCTCATGACGAGCACCCTCACCAAAGTACAGGTCGCGCGGATTGGTGAACTGTCCCATATCTTGCCTCCACTTCACAAGCCCCTCTTGGCTTGATATTGGACGGGGCCCCTTTGGCCCCGTATTGACCGGGGATTGGGAACAACGCGCCAGACGATTGCGCGCGACGTTCTCAAGCTCTTTGCAAGGTTCATCGCCAACCATTTTACTCCTCCGTCCGTGCGCCGAATTCGTGATTCCCCGCGCACTCGGACCTCTTTCTATAGACTGGACTCCGCGTTAAACAACGACCGAGATTCTTGCCTCCCGGGAGGTGACAGCCATGAAGAAAGGCGATCGACTGCTTGTCGCCGCTCTGGCCGTGGCGCTCGTTGCCTTTGGAGGCTGGTGGCTGCTCTCCCGCGTCACCGCCGCCGGTAGCAGCGCGGAGGGTGGTCCGGTGGTGGTCTGCCAGACCAAGGACGGCTTCTATCGTGCGGATCCGCTGAGCTCTGACGCTACGTACACCGTAAAGGCCAAGGCCGGCGACTGGAACGTCGTGCAGATTAAAGACGGCGAGGTTGATGTAACCAAGGCGAACTGCGCCAACCAGGTCTGCGTCGACCACGACCCCATCCGCCAAGAGGGCGAGCAGATCGTTTGCCTGCCGCACGGCATGGTGGTCGAGATTGTCGCGAACGAGGCCGACGCCACATCGCTCTCGTAGCACCCGCCGCCCCGCGCGGTCCGGCCCGCCCGCGCAGCCTTCGCCCGCTCCGCCTACCTTGGTGCGCCAAAGGGGTATATAGTGTTCCAATTACCAAAGCTCGAAGGGAGGCGCCATGGCCTTTGACCCTTTGCAGGAGGACTGCCAGCGCCTCATTCTGCAGAACATGCGCCGCGAGAACATCTCCATCACCGATGAGGCCTACGTGGAGCGCTGCCTTGCAACGTACGAGGGCGATCCCGCGCCGCTGATCAAAACGGATCGTGACCGCTCGTTCCACCTCACCGCCAGGGCCGCCGTGCTCGCAGACTACCGGGTGCCGTTCCTCACGGACGAGACCGAGGCGGATCGCCAGGAGGACCTGGCTGTCGGCTACCTCGAAGAGGCCGTCGAGCTGGACGATCGCAACTGGGACGCCCGGCGTATGCTTGCCGAGATCGACGCCGAGTCCACCACGGGGTTCGTCTCCTATCTCTCCGAGCACCGCGACCAGGTGCTTGAAGATGCCCACGCCGCCGCCGACGAGGCCCGCAGCCCCTTCGAGCGCGAACTTGCAGTCGAGCTGGAGACTCGCCCGTACCTGCGCTGGCTTGCGACCCTCTCATCGCGCCTGCTCATTGCCGGGCGATACCGGGCCTCACTCGAAGTGGCCGAGCAGAGCCTTGCGCTCGCACCAACCGATCCCGCCGGCGTTCGACACACCGGCATGCTCTCCCTGGCCAAGCTCGAAGCCGATCAAGACGAGCTCCGGCGCTTCCGTCGCCGGCACGCCGTGGCCTATCAGGCGGGCAGTCCGTTGCAGCGCCGCCATCACCTTTCCGAGAAGCGGCCCGACCCCTGGACGCTCTTGGCCCAGCTGAGCGCCGCGTGGCGCGCATTCGACGACGCAGGCGCACGCAAGCTGCTGGGTAACCTGGTGCGTTCCTGCCCCAATGCGGCCCAGGCGCTCTCCCAGCAGATGGAATTTCCCGAGGGCCTGTATTCTCGCGTGGCGGTGACACCCGGCAGCGACGACGAGCTTATCCTCGCCATCAGCGAAGCGACCCCGCTGCTCCAAGAGGGCCTAGGGGCTCCCGACAACGCGAGCTTTGCCGTGTGGATCGCCGAGCACGAGGTCGTTACCGACGCGCTGGACGAGAAGGACCGCGCGAACGCACGGAATTTCCGAGCGCCTCGCCCGAGCAGCGAGAATTGATTCGCCATGGAACCTGCCGCCTACCTCCCCGCCTACCTTGAGCGCCAATACCTGGCCTCGCATCCGGACCTCACCTCTGCCGCCCGGGAACTGCTCCACGCGGAAGTGACAAAGCATCCTGAGCGCTATGCCACGAGCGAGCACGCCCGCGTGCTGCTCGCCTATGCCGACGTTCACAACCGCATGATGCGCGACCTGGCCGGGCTCGACGACCTCTCCGACGAGGAGTTCGAACGACGCCAGGCCAAGATCTTCGGCGAAGCGCAGACCACGCTCGCAAAGCTCTGCGAGGTCGACCGTCTCTGCGTCGATGCGCAGTGCTCGAAGATCATGCTCGCCGACGTCCCCCTCGACTCCTGTCTGCGCGACCTGCTCGCACTCGAGGAGCGGGTGCGCTCCTACCTCTGTGGCGCCGTTGAGGGGTTCGATCCGGACGCGCCGCATTATTGGAACGAGCGCTCGCTTGCCGAAGCCGGCGAAACCGCAGCGGAACGCACCGTTGCGGAACCCGAAGTCATCGGGTGGCTACATACGCTCGAGGCCATTTCCCAGCTCTGTCTGGCGAGCGCACGGTATCGTGCCGCCGCGCGCTATGCACGGCAGGTCGTTCGCGCAGAGGGCTACCTCACCCACGCGGGCGGCGTGCTGCTCCTCGCCTGCGCCCGCCTGGAAGACGAAGAGGGCTTTTTCGCCGCCGCGCATGACCTGGATGGCAGACTTCCGAGCACGGAGGGCGCAAGCGCCGTCGGGACGATCGAGAATTCCCCGTGGTACCTTCTCGGCCGCGCGGTTCTGCTCTACAAACTCGGCCGCGAGAAAAGCGCCCAGCGCGCGCTTCGCGACTTCTCAAAGCGCTGCGAGGGCGGCGCCTTCTTCCTGTTAAATCCCATCTACCTGAGTCCCTACCTGCCCGTTCGTCCACCCGTGCGCCATGCATGGGAGCTGAGCCACCAGGCCACCTGGGAGGCGGACGGCATCATCTCGGACACGCCCGACTTCGCCACCTGGGCGGCAGACGTGCCGGGCATCAGCGACGCTTCCGAGGAATTCGCGCGCGCCAACGGGTTCTAAAGGCTCCAAGCGATGCACGCGTCCGGGCTGCCCTTTCGCGCGAACCCAGCTGCCGCGTCGCCACAGCCGAACTCCCCCCGCTTGACCGTATCTTGTCTATCACAACGCATAGCCATGACACATACTTGATAAACCGTACGGACAATGGAAGCAGTGACGCCCCGCATTCCGCGACGGCGCGCTGCAACCAAAGGAAGTACCCGGTATGGCAGATCAAACTACCCCGGCCCCGAGCACAAACACCTCCGCAGGCGGTGACCAGTCCGGACACACGCCGCTCACCTACCGCGTGGAGATGACGATGGCATGGTTCCGCGACGTCTACAAGCAGCAGAACATGGCCTATTACCGCAAGATGGGCATCTTTTGCCTCGTGTTCGGCATCCCGCTCACGCTCGTCTCGCTCTACATCCTGATCTCCGATCCCTCCGAGACCACCCTGGAGAGCATCGGCGCCATCGCGCTCTTTGGCGCGCTGAGCGTCATGGGCGTCATGATGATGCAGGGCAAGGGCATCATGATGAGGACGCGCAAAGGCGAGCTCTCCTCGTTCTTCGCCACGCACGGCATGCCCGATCCGCACGGCCCCTACTCGCTGGAAGACCTGCACTGCGAATACGATGTAACCGTGCGCGACCTGGGCTTTGAGGAGGCCGTAACCTTTGAGAACGGCCTCAAGCTCGTGACCAAGCAGCCCTGGGTCGTCCTTACCGGCAAGGGCGGAGAGGCCCAGGGGGGCTATACCTTCGCCGCGAACGATGGCAAGAACTCGTCGCTCTGGTACAACATGCTGGGCATCAACGCGCTCATCCGCGAGGGCCTGGAGTCCACGCCGCTCGTGGTGCCGCGCGCCGTCGAGAATCAGAACCCGTGGCTCGTGGCCTGGATCTCGAACGCCATCGAGAGCCAGCGCATCGCGGTCAAGGGCAAGGACGGCGGCTCCGACCAGCTGAAGGAGAAGATCTCGGCTTGGGCGGGCGTCGATGCCTATCTGCCCGACGGTCGCAAGGCCGATCCCACGAGCTCGAAGGACTCCGAAGAGGTCAAGCGCCTGCTCGAGGAGTAGGCTGGCCCCTGCAACCTAAAGCCAGAAGCCAGACACGGCCTCGTCCTCTTGGAAATCGCATGTTGGAACCTCAGCCGCGCGTTTTGCGCTAACCGCTTACCGCGCGCTTGCGCTACATTAGCAAGGTTCAACATCGCTTTTGGAGAGGACGAGGCGTGTCTGGCTTTTCACTCAAGAATCGAGTAACCGTGCACTATACCGGCAGCTTTGACGACGGCGAGGTGTTCGACACCACCGAGGGGCGCGAGCCGCTCGCCTATGTTGAGGGGGCGCACGAGGTCGTTCCCGGCTTTGAGGCGGCCGTCGCCGGCATGCAGCCCGGCGAGAAGAAGCATATCCATCTGGAGCCCAAAGACGCCTATGGTGAGCGCACGCCCGAACTCGTGTACCACATGCCCACCATCGAGATTCCCAACTACGACGACCTCGTGGTGGGGCAGATGATCTACCTCATGAACGGCGAGGGCTATCAGCAGCTCGCCCGCGTGCTCCGCGTGGAGGACGACGGCGACACCTACTTTGATTTCAACCACCCCATGGCTGGGAGCGCAATCAACTTCGACCTTGAACTCATCAGCCGCGAGCCGGTTGATGCGGAGAAATCCAAGGACGCCGAGTAGCGCGAACGCCGACTCTGGGGAGGGACTGTTTCTCATGCTCAAACCGCAACGGGGCATCTGCTGCGCCGGATGCCCGCATCGCGCCGCATATGTGGTGGTTAAGGATGTCATTCGCCGAGGACGCGGACACGTGATCTGCGGAGAGGCCGGCTGCCCCGCGGTGGGACACGTGCACCCCGCAGCGACCGCCTGTCCCGGCGGTCAGGCCGAGCTCATGTCCATGTACAACAAGCCGGTACCCCAGGGTACGCCCGAGGAGCCTGGTTCGGTGGTATGCGCGCATTTCGCCCTGGACGCCGATGTTGCCGCCGACGATGGCGCGCGGTTTGGCGCGGAGCAGCTCGCCGGCGAGGGGGCGTGCGCGATTCTCTGCGTCATGGCGTCGAGCAAGGTCTTTCTGAGCGAGGGCGCGGTGACCGACCTCGGCCGGCATCTGCAGCGTCTTGGCTACTCGAGCATCGCACTCGCCGATCCGCTTGACACCGCGGGCACCGGGGACATGCTTCGTGAGCTTGTGGAGGCGGGCGGGGTACACGCCCTGGTCTTCGCCTCCCCCTGCGCTCAGCTCCAGCGCACAGCCATCCTCGCCCCCGCCGAGGTGGAGCGCGTCTCGTGCGTGGGATGCATGCGCTGCGTGCAGATCACCGCGTGCCCGGCCCTCAGCTTTCGCCCGCCCGCAGCGTTCATCGATCCGGATGCGTGCGCCGGCTGTGATCTTTGCTCCGACTACTGCCGAACCCGCGTGATTCTGACGCCGCGGGCCGATATGACGCCTGCTCAGCGCCACGCCGAGCGGCTGGCCGCGGCAGGGGCTTAGCTTCGAAGGTTCACCCGGCGGAAGGTTCACCCGGCGCTGTGCCGAACGATTCTTCAGCGCAGCGCCCCCGATTCTGCAGGTACGCCTACGATGCCAGGTGCGCGCGGCCCAGGGCACGATGCGCCGCCAAGCCGATGCTCGCCCCCACAAAGAGCTTCACGGCATCCGGAATGATGAACGGAATCACCGCCACGGCAAGGGTGCCAGGAAGACTCAGCTGGGCCACGGCCATGAGCTGAACGGTACCGCATGCGTAGGCGATGAACAGCATGGCGACATCCGCGAACAGCAAGCGCGCCAGCTCCGGCATGCTCTCCGGCAGCACGCGCACGAGCGTCGTCGCAGCAAAGATGCCAATGAGGAATCCCCATAGAAAGCCACCCGTGGGACCGGCGAGCGTGCCCACGCCGGCGCCGAAGCCCGCGAACACGGGCAGGCCGATGCCCCCCAGCAGCAGATATGCGGCAACGGCCAGGCAGGCACCCTGGCGGTCGAGCACCGCCGGCAGGAGCGCGAGTACCATGGTCTGCAGCGTAAAGGGAACTGGACCGATGGCCAAACTCACCCAAGCGGAGATGGCGAGGAGCGCGACGGAGATGCCTGCTCGCGCGACGGTCTGGACGTTCATGGAATTCTCCTTTGTGGAGGGCACAGCTTCTTACGTACGGGATGATAGGCGGGCGGAACCCGGCCCCGCGCGAGCGCTCGGCGAAAGGCGCTAATCCCACGTAAGCGCCGCCTTTTGCAGCACCGTGCCGACCGCGCGGAAACT
>OIXX01001144.1_pt1 | contig 10160 bp, 10 predicted proteins | sample 1588161 | NCBI WGS metagenome assembly OIXX01 (sample SAMN03283274) | human gut metagenome | biome: human-associated habitat; material: feces | host: Homo sapiens | place: Peru | collected 2012
AAACGCCGAAAGTACTTGGAGGGAGGCCTCCCGGGAGGATAGGAAGCCGCTGATTCATTTAAAACACACATGTGAAAGCATGTGTGTTTTTTTGTATATGTCCTTCTTTTATCTTTTTCACTAAAATTATCAATTTCTACTATTATCTATTACTTAAAATCATGATACAGTAAAACGATAAAGCTATATGTTTCACTAAGAAACAAGTACTAACAATTATCATAACCATGTATTTGTAACATAATATAAAGTGAATGACTGAACTTACACGTTAAGTTAATCGTTAAACTTAAAAATATTAAGAAAAAGACTAGAAATATGACTTGACAACACAAAGAAATCGGCTATAATATGGAGCATGCAAGAGAACTAAAAGACATAGATACACAGCAAATGCAATGAACGAGCTAAAGAGTCGGCATCGTTACTTTCAGAGAGCCAGTGGTTGGTGCGAACTGGTAAGAGCCGGTTTGCATACATCACTCGCTAGCACTTTTTCTGAATAGAGTAGGAAAGAGCGGATTCCCCGTTACGGACAATGAAGTAATAAACGCAGGGTGGTACCGCGTGTGAGCGCCCCTGTTCTTGAGGTCGTCCTTGGGAACAGGGGCACTTTGTTGACTCTGTATCTTTTAGTGCTCTACATGATGATTACAGATATTATCTATATAAGGAGAGTTGATTTTCATGCAGACAAGTTGGTTAAAACGCTGCATCGCCGCAGGCCTTGCAGTTATGATGACAGCAGCTATCGCTGGTTGCGGTGGCGCAAGTAAAGGTGGAGATAGTGCTTCTGGTAAGTCCGCTCCGATTGGTTTCATTACGGCTTATACAGGCCCGGGTGCTGCTTATGGCCAGGCTATGAAGGAAGGTACGGAATTGGCTGTTGACGAAATCAACAACGACCCGAACACAAAGATTAAAATCGATTTAAAAGAATACGATACGAAACTCGTCAAAACAGAAGCTATTAACGCTATGAAGAAAGCAATTGAACAGGACAAAGTTCTCGCTATTGAAGGACCGATGACGACTGGTGAAGCTATGGCTGCTGACCCGATTGCGCAACAGAGTAAAGTCGTTGCCTTCACAACTGGCGGTACTGGCCCTGACGTTACAAAGATTGGCGATTACATTTTCCGTAACGCAATTCCTGGTAAACTCGCTATTCCTCAGACTGTAGAAAAAGCACAGAAAAAATTAGGCTTCAAGAAAGTCGCTATTATGTACTCCAACAACAATGACCAGATGGTTGGCGAAAACGCTATTTACCAAGAAGAATTCAAAAAAGCCGGCATTGAAGTTGTAGATACAGAAACATTCGCTGATAAAGATACAGACTTCTCGGCACAGCTCACGAAGATTCAGGCTGCTAACCCGGATATTATCGCCGTTGCCGGTCTCTATCAGGAAGGTGCTTTAATTGCTAAAAAAGCTCGTGAAATGGGCATGAACCAACCGATCATTGGGAACAACGGCTTCAACAGCCCGGAATACATTAAACAGGCTGGCGCAGCTGCTGACGGTACGATGGTAGCTACTCCATGGAACCCGGAACGTCAAAGTGAAAAAACACAGAACTTCCGCAAAGCGTTCGTTGCTAAATACGGTCATGAACCGGACCAGTTCGCAGCACAGGCTTATGATGCAATGTACATCATTCACGAAGCTCTCGAAAAATCGGGCACAACGTCTGACCGCAAGAAATTCCGTGATACTTTAGCGCAGATTAAAGACTTCGAAGGCGTAACTGGTAAATTCGCATTCGACGAAAACCGTGACCCAGATATGGACCTCTCCGTCTTGATGATTAAAGATGGTAAATGGACTCCGTTCGCTTAATATTTCGTAAGCTTAGTTAAAGGAAGGTAATGAACCGTGTTTTTACAGCAACTTGTAAACGGACTTACACTCGGAAGCGCCTACGCCGTCATTGCCATTGGTTATACTTTGGTTTTTGGCGTGCTGACCATCATTAACATGGCTCATGGTGAAATCTTCATGTTTGGCGCTTTCATTGGCCTGATGTTAGTCACACAGGCTGGTTGCAACTTATTTGTAGCTCTCATTGGGGCTATGGTTGGCGGTGCAGTACTCGGGTTTTTACTCGAGTTCTTCGCCCTCCGGCCATTACGCCGCCGTAAAGTAACGCATTTAGCACCCTTAATCAGTACGATTGGTGTGTCTATTTTCCTTGAAAGTGTGGCTCTTGAAGTTTGGGGCCCCCAGACCCAGTCTTTCCCGACTCAGTTTGAAGGTTCCTTAATGGATTTGGGCTTGTTTAAAATTTCAGCTATTCAAATCATTGGCCTTGGCACGGCTGTTGTTCTCATGATTTTGCTGACCTTGCTCCTCGATAAAACGAAGATTGGCGCAGCTATTCGTGCGACTGCTGAAAATACAGAAACAGCTGGCTTGCTCGGCATTAATACGAATCAGATTATTACCTTTACAGTCATGCTCGCTTCGGCCTTAGGTGCTGCAGCTGGTGTCCTCGTTGGCTTGTCCTTCAATGCTATTGAACCGACTATGGGCATGACTATGGGCTTTAAAGGCTTGGCTGTCCTCATCATGGGTGGTCTTGGCAACGTCAAAGGCGCAATGGCCGGCGGTTTTATCTTAGGTGTTGCCGAAGTCTTCAGTGTTGCTTATGGTGCTTCAACGTACCGCGATGCTGTGGCTTTCGTTATCATCATCTTGATTTTGTTCTTACGGCCAGAAGGCTTATTCTCAAAAGCAGGAAAAGGGGGCAGACCCTAATGGACGCAATATTAAATGGTTATTTCCTGCAGGTCTTTACATTTATCTGCATTAACATTATTTTGGCCCTGTCCGTGTACATGACCTTGTGCACAGGCCAGTTATCCTTAGGGAATGCTGGTTTTATGAGTTTTGGTGCGTACACATCGGCTATTTTAACGATGCAAACAGGCATGCCTATGCCAGTGGGCATTATTATTGGCGGCATAGTCGCTGCCATTATTGGCGTCATCATTGGTATTCCGACGACAAGGCTCCACGGTATGTATTTAGCTATTGCCACACTTGGTTTTGGCGAAGTCGTCCGCGTCTTAGCATTGAATTTAAAGATTACCAATGGAGCCTTAGGGTTATCCGGGATTCCGTCTATGGCTAGTGTCCTTTCGGACTATGCTAGTGATTTGGGCTTAATCGATGCCCTTGAAATGGATTCCCAAACGGCGGGACAGTTCCTCATGTGTATTGTCCTCTTAATCGTCGTCATCATTGTCGTTGCCTTTTGGTATCAACTGGAACATTCCCGTATTGGTCGTGCCTTCGCCGCTATTAAAGCCGACGAATATGCAGCACAATTATCGGGGATTAACACGACGTACTATAAAATGATGTCTTTCCTCTTTAGTGCCTTCTTTGCCGGTGTTGCCGGTGCCCTCTATGCACATGCTACGTTCTTCATTAGCCCGACCGATTTTTCGTGGCACAAAGTCGTTGATGCCTTATTGTACACGGTCTTTGGCGGCAGCAACGTTATGTGGGGCCCGGTTTTAGGGGCAACGCTCCTCACGATTATTCCGGAATTCTTGCGCGACCTTGCAGAATGCCGCGATACGATTTACGGTATTTTGTTAGTTGCTCTCATGGCCTTCCGTCCAGATGGTATTTTGTCATACGATGTCATGAAGAAATTGACGAAAAAACATCATCCTACAGAAAAGGAAGGGGCGAAATAAATCATGCTCTTACAATTAGATCATGTAGTCAAAAAATTTGGCGGCGTTACGGCTTCGTCTGACATTTCCTTTGCTGTAAATGAAGGTGAAATCTTCGGCATTATCGGTCCAAACGGTGCCGGTAAAACGACGCTGTTCAACTTAATTACCGGTGTCTACCAAGTCACGACAGGGGATATTCTCTTTGAAGGTAAATCTATCGAAGGGAAGAAACCGCACCAGATTACGACCTTGGGCATTGCCCGGACATTCCAGAACATTCGCTTGTTCTCGCAAATGACAGTCCTCGAAAACGTTCTCGTCGGCCATCATGACCGCTTAAAAGCAGGTCTCTTTGCGAGCGTCTTCCATACGGGAGCCCAGAAAAAAGAAGAACAAGAAGCACGGGATGAAGCGATGACGCTCCTCAAATTCGTTGGCCTTGAAAACGATATTGACCGTACTGCGTCGGAATTGCCATACGGCAAACAGCGGAAACTGGAAATTGCCCGTGCTATGGCCACAGACCCGAAACTCTTACTTCTCGACGAACCGGCTGCCGGCATGAACGACAGCGAAACGGCTGCCCTTGGCGACTTGATTCGCGGCCTTCGCGATACGTTCCACGTCAGCATCGTCCTCATTGAACACGATATGAAATTGATGATGAAACTGTGCGACCGCTTAGTCGTCGTCAACTTCGGTGAAAAACTAGCTGAAGGGACGCCTGCAGAAGTACAGAATAACCCGGCTGTTATTGAAGCGTACCTCGGAAAGGATGATGAATGATGCTCTTAGAATTATCGAATATCGTTGCCGGTTACGGCCACATTACGGCATTAAAAGGCATCAGTTTGTCCGTTCCGGAAGGTAAAATCGTCACCCTTATCGGTGCCAACGGTGCCGGTAAATCGACGACTATGAAAACCATCATGGGCATCGTCAAAGCCCAAGAAGGGGACGTAACCTTTGAAGGAAAATCCTTGAAAGGCAAGAAATCGTACCAAGTCGTTGACATGGGCATTTCCTTAGTACCAGAAGGCCGTCAGGTCTTGCAGTCCATGAGCGTTGAAGAAAACCTGCGCTTAGGTGCGTATAAACGGTCTGATAAAGACGGCATTGCTGCAGACCTCAAGAAAGTCTACGACCGGTTCCCACGGCTGCTCGAACGAAAAGCTCAGTATGCCGGTACCTTATCCGGTGGGGAACAACAGATGCTGGCCATTGGCCGTGCTATGATGTCCCGCCCGAAGGTCTTGCTCTTAGACGAACCGTCTATGGGCTTGGCACCGATTGTAGTACAAGAAATTTTCGACGTTATTAAAGCCATCAACGAAGGGGGCACGACGGTCCTCTTAGTTGAACAGAACGCGAAGAAAGCCTTGAAAATTGCAGACTATGCATACGTTATGGAAACCGGGAAAATCGTCCTCCACGGCAAAGCTAGTGAAGTCACCGATAATCCGCAAGTCATGGCTGCTTACCTTGGTGGTAAGAAATAAAAGAAATTAATACATGAAATGAATATATTTTATGTAATTTCACCTTAACAAATTAAAGTAAAAAGTGTACCATAGCGATAAACATTTGAAATGCGAAGAACAAACCAAGTACACTTGACTGTATCTCTACCAGAGAAGTCGGCCTAGGCTGAGAGCCGACGAGAGAGAAAGCAAGATGGAATGCCTTTGGGAGCAGATGTGTCGAACTGTAGTAGACACGTCCGGTTGCCGCCGTTATCGGTTTTAAGTACAGCTTCGGCTGTAAGCAGAGTGGAACCACGGGCCACCGTCTCTGTAGTGGAGACGGTGGTCTTTTTGCATACAAAAGAGGGAGAGATAGAGATGGATATAGATGCATTACGCACGTTTTTGACCAATGAATTTCATTGGTTCCACGAACATCCGGAATTGTCCTACGAAGAAGTAGAGACAACGAAACGGATTCGCCAAAACTTAGAAGCAAAAAATATAAAAATTTTACTGCTGCCCTTAAAAACAGGGCTTGTTGCCGAAATTGGCCACGGCGAACCGACTGTCGCTATTCGCTGCGACATCGATGCACTGCCCCTTCAGGAAAAGACGGACTTACTCTACTGTTCGACTATTCCGGGCCGTATGCATGGTTGTGGCCATGATTTCCACACAACGTCTATCTTAGGGGCTGCATACCTTTTAAAAGAAAAAGAAGCAGAACTCAAAGGGACAGTACGCGTCATTTTCCAGCCTGCTGAAGAAGCTCCTGGTGGAGCCTTGAAAGTCATGGAAGCAGGCGGTATCAAGGGAGTCGATGCGATTTTCGGCATTCACTGCTCGCCCCTCTTTAAAGTCGGCGACATTGCCGTAAAAAACGGTCCTGTAACTGCCGCTGTCGACCGCTTTAGCATTACCTTTACAGGCAAGGGGAGCCATGCAGCCCATCCGCAAAGCGGCATTGACCCTATCGTCACAGCGTCGACCTTCGTCAGTGCTGTCCAGTCCGTCGTCAGCCGCAACGTGGACCCCTTCGATGCCAATCTTATCAGTATTACACACTTTGCCAGCGGCAGTACGTGGAATGTCATTCCCGAATCGGCCTTCCTCGAAGGGACTATGCGAACATTGACGAAAGACGATAGAAAGAATGTGAAACAGCGGATTTATGACTTAGCCAACTCCATTGCCAGTGCTTACGGTGCGACGGCGACTATCGACTGGCTTGCAGGGCCTCCGGCGACGGATAACGACCCGGAATGGACGGCCTTTGCTAAGAAAGTCGGCGAAGAAGAAGGCCTGAACGTACAGCATTCGCCAAACTCCTTAGGGGGCGAAGACTTTGCGTTCTATCAAGATGAAGTGAAAGGGACGTTCGTCCAAATCGGCACGGGCTTGTCCTATTCGAACCATAACCCAAAATTCCAGGTGGACCCAGCAGCCATCATACCGACAGCGAAATACGTAGCTCGTCTGGCTACAGAAGCACTGGTAGAAATCGGAAAGAAGGAACATCATGATTAAGTTTGATCATATTAGCAAGACGTACAACGTCAAAAAACAAGCAGTCCACGCCTTGCAGGACGTGTCCCTCACCGTCAATGACGGTGATATTTTCGGCATCATCGGCTTTAGTGGTGCCGGTAAATCGACGCTTATCCGCATGGTCAATGCCCTCGAAGTACCGACGAAAGGGCATGTAGAAATTGATGGCCAAAACATTAATGCCTTGTCGTTTTCAGAACTGCGGAAAGTACGGAAGAAAATCGGCATGGTTTTCCAGCAATTTAACTTGCTCAACTCGAAGACTGTCTTCGATAACGTCGCTATTCCTATGATTTTAAATAAGGAACCGAAAGAAAAAATCGAAGCACGCGTAAAAGAACTCTTAGACTTCGTTGAACTTGCCGATAAAGCCAATGTCTATCCGACGCAGCTCTCAGGGGGCCAGAAACAGCGTGTAGGTATTGCGAGAGCCTTGGCGACGAATCCGTCTATTCTCCTTTGTGATGAAGCGACGAGTGCCCTCGACCCAGATACGACCGATGCTATTTTAAATTTGCTCCAGCGCATTAATAAAGAATTGAACATTACGATTCTCTTCGTAACGCACGAAATCCACGTTATTCAGCGGATTTGCAACCGCGTTGCCGTCATGGAACAAGGGCACCTCGTCGAAACGGGCTCGGTCCTCGATGTCTTTAGTAATCCAAAAGAAGCCATGACGAAACGCTTCGTCCAGACTGTTATTCCCGATAAAATCCCGGAAAATATTATTGAAGATTTGCATAAAGACACGCGTAACTACAAACTCGTCAAGATTCGCTTCCTTGGCAGTGATGCCAAAAAGAGCAGCTTGTGCTACATCAATAAGCATTTTGATGTCGAAACGAACGTCCTCTTTGCGTCGGTTACGCAGCTCCAGCAGACCGTCCTCGGGATTTTCATCATTCAAATCGTCGGCGACCAAGCCGATATTGATAAAGTCATATCCTTTATTGAAACACAAAACGTACAGTGGCAGGAGGTAAGCATATGTTAGAATTAGGCGTACCAGCGTCACAACTCATTTTGGCAGCAGAACAGACCTTGTACATGGTCTTCGTATCCCTCGTCATTGGGACGGTCATTGCCATCGTCTTATCTGTGACGCTCGTCTTAACCAATCCGACCGGGATTTTGCATAATCCCATCGTCTATGCCGTAGTCAATACGGTAGTCAATATTATTCGTAGTATTCCCTTTATCATTTTAATGGTCTTTATTTTGCCGCTGACGAAGATGCTCGTCGGCACCCGGATTGGGACGACTGCAGCCCTTGTGCCGCTCGTCGTCTTTATTGCGCCGTACTTGACTCGGCTCTTTGAAAACTCTATTCTCGAAGTCAATCGCGGCATTATTGAAGCTGCTCAGTCCATGGGTGCGTCGTACTTTGAAATCGTCTGGTATTTCTTATTGCCAGAAGCGAAAGGCTCTCTTATCCTTTCCGTTACGACTGGGACTATCGGCCTTATTGGTGCGACTGCCATGGCTGGTGCTATCGGTGCCGGTGGTGTCGGTGACCTGGCCTTGACCTATGGGTACGAACGGATGAATTTCCCGCTCATGCTCTTTACAGTCGTCATTCTCGTCATTTTCGTCCAAATCATTCAATCTATTGGTAACCATTTCTCCGCCAAAGTGCGGGGACATTAGGTATATATTTTTTCTCAGGGAGGATGTTGCATTATGAAATGGAAAAAATTAGGGATTCTCATGTTAACCGTTGTCGTTGGCACTGCCTTTTTAGCCGGTTGCGGCAGCAGCTCTGATACAAGTTCGAAAAAAGAATTGACTTACAGTAAGTCCCAAGGGCCATACTCGGATTTGTTTGAAAAAGGTGTTAAACCGATTCTCGAAAAAAAAGGCTATACCTTCGTTGGTAAAGACATGTCTGACCTCTTGCAGGCTGACGTAGCCTTAAATGATGGCGAAGTAGACTTCAACGTCGAACAGCATACGGCCTACATGAATGACTTCAATAAAAAACAAAACGGTCATTTAGCCGCTATTACACCGATTCCGACTGTTCTTGCCGGTATCTATCCGGGCGCAAAAAGCAATTTGAGCCAAGTTGCTGACGGCGATACGGTCGCTGTACCGAATGATGTGGCTAATACAGCTCGTGCGTATGCATTACTCCAGAAAATTGGCTGGATTAAACTCGACCCGAGCAAAGATATTACGAAAGTAACACAGCAAGATATCATCGAAAATCCTCATCATTTACAATTCACCGAAATGAAATCCTTGAATATCCCGGCTGTACGCGGTGACTTTGCATACATCGTCATCACTGGCTCTATTGTCTATAACGCGAAGATTGATCCGAAGACGGCTCTGGCCACAGAAGATATCGTACCGGATATGCTCCTCCAGGTTGTCGTAGAAGATAAGAATAAAGATACACAGTGGGCGAAAGACTTAGCAGCTGCGTATAATTCGGATGAATTCAAACAGTACATGAAAGAACACAATGATGGTTTGTGGTATGTACCGAGCGATAAAGATAAAAAATAAGGTCTTGTCGTAACCATAAAAAAGAGTTCCTGTCGTTTGGCAGGAACTCTTTTTTCGTGTGAACGATTATTGATAGTCTGGGATGTGGTGTTCTTTGGCGATGGCTTTGAGTTGTGGAATAGAATATTGTGTCACCTTGGCAATTACGTCATAGCCCAAACGATTTTGCAACATGCGAATGAGTATATCCATTCGTTCTTGCTGTCTCGTACGTTCTTCACGGCGTTGGATTTCCATTTCTAATGTCATATACTCTAACCTCACATTCTCGCTTAATTTTATGTTGCGTACTTCTTTGTCAATTTCCTCGACAAAGGTGCCCTCAACCTTTGTTGTATTAATATATTGTAAAAAAGCGGCTATATCTGGGTCAATACCGACCGTATTACCTTTACTATTTAAAAAGACTTTTGTAGCCCCATCTCCAAGAGATACGTCATCTATTTGGTGACATTGATTGGTAAAGGTATATATCGGAAGGCCCCGTTTAAAGACATCAAATGTACAAATAAAAATAATATATGAATCATTTAGCTTATCATAGGTCTGGCCTTTTTCGAGCAAATCCATATCCATTAAGGCCTGATAATAACGAGTTCTCTTGGCAAGTTCTCCATCTTTCCCTTCTGTGACTTGGCATTCAATATCATAGGCTCGGCCAGTATCGTCAATGACATACACATCCAGGCGAATACTTTTTGCATCAAATCGAGCATCAATGGTTTTCTCCGTTAATGGGAAATTAATGTGTGTAATCGTAATGCCTAGGATTTTTTCAATCAAGTGTTTGCATAGCCTGGTGTTACGCATGACCTTCTGAAATAAAAAAAATGTTTTGTATCGTAAGCTCATCGAAATCAGGGATACGGTACATTTTTCTTCCTCGGGTATGTCAAGTATTTTGTGTAAATAGTTTGTGATTTACGTGTCGTACTGTCGC
>OIXX01001146.1_pt1 | contig 10139 bp, 7 predicted proteins | sample 1588161 | NCBI WGS metagenome assembly OIXX01 (sample SAMN03283274) | human gut metagenome | biome: human-associated habitat; material: feces | host: Homo sapiens | place: Peru | collected 2012
GAGGGAGCGGAGGGAGTGGAGGGAGCGGAGGGAGTGGAGCGGTGTGCAAGCCTTCCCAAGCGGCTGTCGTCTGCCATGAGGATGCCGGTAGCGGGGGCCGTCTCGTGTGGCTGTCGACGGAAGTGAGGCTATTGAGGCTACTGGTAGCGGAGTGCCTCCACCGGGTCGAGCCGGGCGGCGCGGCGCGCGGGGTAGTAGCCAAAGACGAGGCCGATGAGCACGCAGATGCCCGTGGCGATGCCCACCGCGTCGAGCGAGACCGCCGGCGTGACGCTCGAGGAGGCCCCCATCGTCCCGAGAAGGCCGCTCGTGCTGGCCAGGTAGGCGAGCGCCCAGCTGCCCGCGTACCCTATGGCCACGCCGATGATGCCGCCCGCCACGGATATGGCGATGGACTCCCAGAGGAACTGCGCCGTGATGTCGCCGCGCGTGGCGCCCAGTGCGCGCCTGAGGCCGATCTCGCGGATGCGCTCGGTGACGTTGGTGAGCATCATGTTCATGATGCCGATGCCTCCCACCACGAGCGATATGCTCGCGACCGACCCCATGATGAGCGAGAACGAGTTCATGTAGGCGTTCATGCTGTCGATGGCCGCCTTCATGGTGCTCACGTAGACGAGGTTGTCCCGCTCCTCCTCGGGCACGCCCTGCATCCGGGCGATCTGCGAGGCAGTGCGTTCGGCAAGCGCGTCCACGTCTGCGTCCTCGCGCGCAAGGCCCACAATGTCGTTGTAGCCGTACGCGCCTACGTCGAGCAGGTTCTTTGCGGTCTTCTCGGGAACCCAGAGCGAACCGAACCCCTCGCCGTTCGACGTCATGAGGGAGTCTTCCACGACGCCGACGACCGAGAAGCTCCTCCCGCCAAGCGTGAGCGACTTGCCGGCGGGGTCAGCCTCGGCGTCGCCAAAGAGCTGGCGCATGACGTCCGCCGTGACGAGGCACACCTGGGCTCCCTGATCCATTTCGTCTGCCGTCCAGAGCCGCCCGCGCGTGGCCTTCACGCCCGTGGCGCGCAGGTAGTCTGTGTTTGCTCCGGTGACGGTGGCGGTTATCTCGCCCTTTTCGGCGGAGGCAGCGCCGTTTGCGATGTAGCTGCCCGCGATGAGCTCGTAGTCGGGCAGGGTCTGCTGGAGCGTGTCGAGGTCGTCCCGCGAGAGCGGGTTGGCGGCAAACATGCTGATGCGGCGGGCCGCGTCGAGGCCGAGCGACCCCACGAGCGAGTTGCGGACGCCACCGATGAGCGAGGTCATGGCGATGACGGCCGCGATGCCGATGACGATGCCGAGCACCGTGAGCAGGCTGCGGCCGCGGTTGGCGTCGAGAGCGCTCGCGGTCTCGGAGGCGAGGTCGCGCGGGGTCATGTCACATCACCTCCGGGAGGGTGGCGAGCGAGGGCTTGGTCGGCACGTCGGGCTTGGCCAGCGTGCCGCCCACGCGGGTGGCGGCCGTGAGGGCGCCTGCCTCGAGGCGGCCGTCGAGGATGTGGACGGCACGGTCGGCGCGGTCGGCCACGCCGGGGTCGTGCGTGATGAGCACGATGGTCTTGCCCCGGTCGCGAAGCCGCTCGAAGGTCTGGAGCACCATCTCGCCCGTCTGGGAGTCGAGGTTTCCGGTGGGTTCGTCGGCCAGGATGATGGCCGGGTCGCACACGAGGGCGCGCGCGATGGCCACGCGCTGCATCTGGCCGCCCGAGAGCTCGTTGGTCTTGTGGTCCCAGTGGTCGACCGGCAGGCCCACGGCCGAGAGGGCCGCCACCGCGCGCGGCTCGCGCTCGCGCTGCGGCACGCCGCCGTAGGCGAGCGGCAGCATCACGTTGCGCAGCGCCGTGGCCCTGGGCAGCAGGTTGAAGCTCTGGAACACGAAGCCGATGCGCCGGCCGCGCACGAAGGAGAGGTCGTCGTCGGAGAGCTTGGAGACGTCGAGGCCCTCGAGGCGGTAGGTGCCGGTGGTGGGCGTGTCGAGGAGTCCCAGGATGTTCATGAGGGTGGACTTGCCCGAGCCCGACGGCCCCATGATGGCGACGAACTCGCCCTTCTCCACCGTGAGGGTGACGCCGCGCAGCACGTGGTTGAGGCCGGCGCCCGTCTCGAAGATGCGGTGGATGCCCTGGATGTCGATGACGGGCATGGCTAGCCCACCTGTGCCGATCCGCCGGCGCTGGTCACGTTGCCGCTCTCGTCGTATTCGGTCCAGCCGCCGCCGGACGCGCCGGAGGAGCCGGACGCGCTGCCGCCCGCGTCCGCGCTGCCGCCCGCGCTCGCGGCGCCGTCGCCCGAGATGCTCGCCGCCTCGGCGCCCGAGACGATGACGTTCTCGCCCTCGGCGAGCAGGCTCCCTGCCGTGGGCTCGACGGCCGTCTCGGAGCCGTTGGTGGCAAGCACCTTCACGAGCACCTCGTGCCCCTCGTGCGTCTCGGCGTCGTCCTCCACGGACAGCGTGCCGGTCCCGTCGCCCAGGTCGGTGACGGCTGCGCTGGGCACGATGAGCGCGGAGTCGATCGACTGCGTGACAATGCTCACGTCGGCCGTCATGCCGGGCTTGAGGCGTGGGTCGGGTGCGGGAATCACGAGGTCGACGGCGTAGGTCACCCCGCCGCCCCCGCCATAGCCGTAGCCTGGGGAGGCGTCGGACGAGCTTGTGGTGGCGATGGAGCGTACGGTGGCCTCGAGCGAGGCGCCGGTGACGGCGGAGAACGTGGCCGTGCCCTTCTGGTCGACGGCTACCTTGTTGATGTCCACCTCGCCAACCTGCACCGTCACGGTCATCTGCGAGAGGTCGGCGATCTGGCAGAGCGCGCCGGAGCCGCCGCCCTGCGCCGCCGTCGCGCCCAGCTGCCCGAGCGCGGCGCCCGGCTGGGCGTTGAGCTCGATGACACTGCCGGCCACGGGCGCGCGCACGGTGCGCTGGTCGGCCTGCTCCCTGGCCTTCGCGAGGCTGTCGTTGGCGGTCTCGAGCTGGGTCTGGGCGCTCTCGACCTGCTCGTTGGCGGTCGAGACGGCCTGCTCGGCGGAGCTGACGGCCTCCTTGGCAGACGAGGTGTCAACGGGCGTCGCCTGCGCGTCGGGGGCCGCCGCTGCGGCCGACTGTGCCTGTTTGGCGGCCCTCTCGGCCGTGGCCTTGGCGCTCTTGGCATCCTTGAGCTGTTGGTTTGCCTGGGAGACGCCGCGCTTTGCCTGGTCGAGCGCCGACTGGGCGCTGCGCACGTTGCGCTCGGCCTCCGAGACGGCGCGGTCGAGGTCGTCGTTCTTGATGGTGAACAGGACGTCGCCCGCGGCCACCTGCTGGCCGGCCACCACGTTCACGCTCTCGATGGTACCGTCGATGACGGGCGAGACCACGGTTGAGGAGATGGGCTTGATCGAGCCCGACCCCGTGACCTTGGAGGTGAAGGGGCCGCGCGTGACCGGCTGCGTCACCACCTGCACCGTCGGGGCGGCCTGCGTGGCGGAGACGTTTCGCCAGACGAGGAAGCCCGCCACGAGGACCACGACGATGCCGGCCACGATGCCGCGCTTGATGAGGCGCTTCCTGCGCCGCTCGGCGCGCATGCGCTTGAGCTGGGCGTAGGCCTCCTGCTCGGCGGGGTCGAGCTGTGTCGTGGCATCCGTGCCCTCGCCTGTGTCCGCGCTGCCTCCCGGCAGGTAGGGGTTGGGATGGAGCACCTCGAGGTCGGGCACGCCCGGGGGAAGCTCGCGGCCTGCGGTGTCGCCCTTGGCGGGGGCACCGTCCTGGCCCGCGTCCGCGTCGCTCGTGTCGTCCAGGCTCAGGCCCTCGATGCCGACGGGCTCGCCTGCGGGGTCGCTCTCGTGATGGTGGCGCTTGCCGAGTCTCATGGGGTCTCCCTCTCGTCGGCGGTCGGTTGTTTGAGGCTATCAGATAACTTGGGTCCGGCGGCCTTGGCCGGAGGGACAATCAGCGGAAGGCGCCGCATCGTCGGGGGCTGGTCAGGGGACGGCAGCGTTTCGCCGGCAAGGTCGTGGCGCGGCCAAGGTGCCCCGGCGCCCGCGCGTGGGAACGTGGCCGCTAGGACTCCGCGCGCAGCGCCTCGACGAGGTTCTGCCGGTGCGTGCGGCGCAGGGCATAGAGTACCGAGAGCCCCAGCACGAGCAGCGCCCCCGCGGCGGCTGCCCCGATGTAGGGCCAGGGGATGGCCATGCCAAGGCCCGCGAACGAGTACTGCATCGACTGCCACATGGCCCACGACACGCCGAGGCCCAGGACCAGCCCGCCGAGCAGCCCGCGCCAGGCGTAGCTCACGCACTCGTAGGCAATCATGCGCGCGAAGGCCCGCCCGCCCATGCCAGCGCTCCTGAGCACGGCAAACTCGCGCGTGCGCAGGACGATCGAGTTGGTGAGCGTGTTGAAGACGTTGGCCAGCGCGATGAGCATCGTGATGACGCTGAAGAGCAGGGTGAACAGCTTGACGAGGTTGCCGCCGTCCACGTTGGCCTGCCGGTCGGCGGCGATGTTGTAGACGTAGGCCCGCATGGCCCCGTCCCCGCTGGGCAGCGTCAGGCTCGCAAGGGCGTTCACGTCCCGCTCGGCCGCGTCCGGGTCGGTTGCGCCCAGGTAGAGCTGGCCGTGGGCGACGCTCACGGTGCCGCCCGAGGCGCGCGACGTCTTCGCGAGGGCGCTCATGGGCATGACGAGGGAGGGAAACGACCCCACGGCTCCCGACGAGGCGAGGATGTCGGGCGCGCGGTCTGCAAGCGCGGCGACCTCGATGGGCTGGGGCGTGAGGCCGGCCTCGGCCACGGGGACGTCCTCGTAGACGAGGGAGCCGTTCTCGTCCTGTGCGAGATTGGCGCTCCCGTCGTCGGCGAGCTTGAAGTAGCGCACCACGGGCTGGCCGCTCGCGTCCTCGAAGATGCCGAGGGACACGTATCCGTCGCGTACGGGCAGGTCTGCGTCCCCGGTGCGGTAGGCGTCGAGCGTGGCTGCCTCCGCGAAGGGCGCAAGGTCGAGGTAGCGCTGGCCGTTGTCGTTGCGGTACACGTTGAGCGCGATGGCCCTGGGGTGGGCGGGGTCTGAGAGCCGGGAGGCGTCGAGCCCCAGCTCGCCCACGTAGGCGGCCCAGCTGGCGTCGTCGATGTAGTAGACCGTGGCCCGGCCCGTATAGTCGCCGTTTGCGGCGAAGGGCGACTGGGGGCTCGCGGAGGCGCCCCCGCCCCTCGAGGTGAACCCGCCTCCCGCCCAGTCGGCCGAGAAGCCGCTCTCGTTCTTCATCTCGTCGATCGCGCCCGCGTCGAGGGCACTCGCCGGAATCGCGATGCCCGTGTGCCCGGACAGGAAGGTGCCGCGCTGGGTGGCGCCCTCGACGGCCGAGGCCTCGCTCGCGAAGCGCTGGAACCGCTCCGTGAAGGTGGCCGCGTCGTCGCTGTCCTTGGCGTTGGCGGAGACGGCGATGTCCGCGTCGAGCTCCCGGGCTGCGTCGGAGCCCGTGAGGCCCGCGACGGGCTGCATGTAGGCGTCCACGGCGCCGCAGACGATGACGAGCGCCACGGAGACGGCGAGCGACACCACCACGATGCGCCCGCGCGAGCTCGAGCGCGTGAGGTTGCGGTGCGCCACGAGGCCCGAGACGCCAAAGAGGGCGAGCGAGAGGCGGCTGCCGGGGCCACCCCGCCCCCGCCACCGGCGGGGCAGCCTCGCAAGGCCGCGCTCGCGCACCGTGCGCGTCTGGCGGATGGCGTCGACGGCGCTCACGCGGCCGGCCCGCGCCGCCGGTATCCAGGCCGAGACGAGCAGGGTTACGAGGGCGATGAGCGCGGCCAGGGCGATGACCTGCGGCTGCACCACGAGGGCGATACCGATCTCGGTGCCCAGGATTGCCGCGAAGCCGCCCTGCGTGAGCGAGAGGGTCGCCGCCGTGCCGGCGATGCCGAGGGCAAGCCCCAGCGGGATGCCCACGCAACCCAGCACGAGGGCCTCGGCCAGGACGGTGCGCCTCAGCTGCCGTCTGCTGGCCCCGATGCCCGAGAGCAGGCCAAACTGGCGCATGCGCTCGGTCACCGAGATGGCGAAGCTCGTGTAGATGAGCGAGACGGAGGCGGCCATCACCACGGCCGTGAGGATGGCGGCGAGCGTCCAGAGGGTGCTCCAGATGGCGCGATTGTCGGTCATGCCCTGGTAGCGGAGCAGGTCGTTGTGCAGCAGGTAGCCGGCGGAGTCTGGGTCGACCTGGAAGGCGCCCGCGGCAGAGCCTCCCATGCGCGAGGTCGCCGAGCCGGCGAGCAGCGTGTTCGCCCAGCCCTCGAGGTCGTCGTAGCTCGTGAAGTCCGTGCTGAGGTAGGGCTCGGCGAAGCCCTCGGCGGTGCCTGCGGGCGCGGGTCCGGTGAGGGCGACCGTGCCGGCGGCCGAGGCCTCGAAGTTGCCAAAGTACCCGAAGTTGGTGGGTGCGAAGAACCCCACCACGGTGTAGGTGTGCGTGCGGAGGTTCTCGAGCGCCTCGGTGCCCGTGTCCCAGCCGTCCTCGGCCGTGGCGTGGGAGTCCATGACCGAGAGGGTCGAGGTGGCGCCCGTCTCGTCATCGGTGAAGATGCGGTCTCCTAGTTCGAGCGTCACGGTGGAGCCCAGGTCGATGGGGGCGTCTGCCGAGATGCCCGTGCCGGAGGGCGTGAGGGTGCGCATGCCCTGGGGCAGCGCGATCTCGTCGGCGGTCTCGGGAAGCCGGCCCGCGCTGATCGCGGGGGCCTGCGCGAGGCCCACGTTTCCCGTGTTCCTGGTGCCCACGGCCTGGGCGTCGCCCTTTGCCGTGGTGGGGAGCGACTTGACCGTGAGGAAGGTGCCCAGGGTGTTGGCGAGGTCGCCGGAGAGCTGGGCGCTGCCAAGCTCGCGGCCCACCGCCAGGTCGGTGACGTGGCTGTTGTTGGCAAGCTGGGCGAGCTTTGCCTCCGAGATGCGAGGGCTTGTGACCTGCCAGGAGCCGTCGGCCTCGAGCGTGTGCTGGAGGAGGCCGCCGCCGATGGAGGTGACGGTGGTGAAGATGGCCGTGACGAGCGCGCACGAGAGCGCGATGCCGATGACGGTGGCGAGCGTGCGGGCCCGGTTCCTCGCGAGCGTGCGCAGCGTGAAGCGGGCGAGGATGCCCATGGCTAGGCCTCCTCGCGCGAGGCGGGGGCGTCCGCGGGCGCTGTCGCCGTCGCCGTGCCCGCCGTACTCGCACGCAGGCGTGCGCCCAGCTCGGAGCCGGCCCGCGGGCCCTCCGGCATGCCGGCGTGGCCCACGGGCGCCGTGGCCGCCACGCTCGCGAAGCGCCTGCCGCCGCGCCGCTCGTCGCTGGCGATGCGGCCGTCCTCGATGGCGACGACGCGGTCGGCAGTGAGGGCGATGTCCTCGTCGTGCGTGATGACCACGAGCGTCTGGCCCAGCTGCCGGTTGCTCGCACGCAGGAGGGCCATGATCTCGGCAGAGTTCTTGGAGTCGAGGTTGCCCGTGGGCTCGTCGGCAAGCACGATGGCCGGCGCGTTCATGAGGGCGCGCCCGATGGCCACGCGCTGCTGCTGGCCGCCCGAGAGCTGGTTGGGCAGGTGGTGCTCGCGGCCACGCAGGCCCAGGGAGTCAACGAGCATCTCGAGGCGCCTCTGGTTGACCTTGCGGCCGTCGAGCAGCACCGGCAGCGTCATGTTCTCCACCACGTCGAGCACGGGAATGAGGTTGTAGAACTGGTAGACGAGGCCCACCTCGCGGCGGCGGAACACCGCGAGCTGCTCGTCGGAGCGGGCGTAGATGTCCTCGCCGTTGAGGTAGACGGTGCCCTCGGTGGGTCGGTCGACGCCGCCGAGCAGGTGCATGAGCGTCGACTTGCCCGAGCCCGACGAGCCGATGATGGCCACGAACTCGCCGGGCTCGATGGAGAGCGAGACGCCGTCGAGGGCGCGGACGGCCTGCTCGCCGGTGCCGTAGACCTTGGTGAGGTGCTCTGCGCTGAGGATGTCCATGGGGGTCCCTTCGGGTGTGGCCTGGGTGCGTGTCGGGGGATCCGCAGGCGCCGCCGAGTCTGGGCGCCTGCGGGTCTGAGAACCATAGTGGGCGCTCGGCCTTGCTTCAGCCTGACCCGTCCGTGACAGTCCCGTCACTTTTCGCGCCGCCGGGCCTTGGCTCTGGGCGTGCCGGTATTGCCGCCCCTACACCACGGCCTTGAAGAAGGTGAGGTCGAAGCGGGCGCCGGTGATGCGTCCGGCGGCATCGCGGACGTTGCTGGCCGTGATGCGGCCGTCCTGCGCGGTGACGAGGCCCTGCGCGAGCGAGAGGCCGATGCCCACGCCCGTGGGGTTGACCTCGCTCGCTCCCGCGGCGTCGCCTGTGCCCGTCGCGCCCGCCGCCCTGCCGCGGTAGAAGCGCTCGAAGACATGCGGCAGGTCGGCCTCGGCGATGCCCGGGCCCGTGTCGCTCACGCTGATGCGGCAGGCGACGGCGTCCTCGGTTGCCTCGACGCGCACGCGCCCGCCCGCCGGCGTGTGCTCGAGGCAGTTCTTGAGCACGTTCTCAAGGGCCTCGGCGCACCACGCCTCGTCGCCCATGAAGCCCGCGCCCGCCTGCACGCGGCGCTCGAGCCGCACGTCGGCGAGGTCGAAGGGGATGGCGAGCGGGGCCGCCGCCGCGTCGACGAGCCGCGAGGCGTCCACGTGCGTCCGGCGCAGCCGCACGGCGCCCGCGTCGATGCGCGCGAGCTTGAGCAGGGCCTCGACGAGCCACTGCACCTGGGAGAGGAGCTGCTCGCTCGTGCGCAGGCGCCCTAGGAGCTGGGCGGGCGCGTCCGGCCCCGCCTCCTTGCGGGCAAGCTCCAGCGTGAGGCCCAGCGAGGTGAGCGGCGTTCTGAGCTGGTGCGATATGTCTGCCAACGAGTCTGCGAGCGAGGCCTTCTCGCCTGCGAGCTCCTCGGCCGTGATGGTGAGGCGCGTGAGGGCCTTGTCGACCTCGCTCGCGAGGATCGCGAGCTCGCCCTCGTGCATGTCGGAGAGGTTGGGCGCGCGGTCGTCGTGCAGCGCCTCGTCGACGCGCTCGGCCATGCGGGCAAGCGCTCGATAGCGCCGTCCCGTGACGGCCGCGAAGAGCGCCACGAGCGCGAGCCCGCAGACGGCCACCGCCGTGCAGGCCACAAGCGCCGCCTTCGTGGGGGAGCCGCTCCTCACGACTCGTCCCACCAGCCAGCCGGCCGCAGCCGCCACGACCACGACGACGGCCGCAGCACCGAGCAGGGCCCGTCTCAGCTCCCCGTTGCGAAACAGCATGGCAGCCCCGCCCTACTCGCAGCTCTTGTAGCCAAGGCCCCGCACGGTGACGATGAGCCTGGGGTGTGCCGGGTCGTCCTCGATCTTGTCGCGCAGGCGTTTCACGTAGACCGAGAGCGTGTTCTCCTCGATGTAGGCGCCGGCGTCCTCCCAGAGGGCGTCGCGTACCATGTCGCGGGTCACGAGCTTGCCGGGGTTGGTGGCGAAGAGCAGAAGCAGCCGGTACTCGAGGGCCGAGAGCGCGAGCTCCTCGCCGTTCCGCGTGACGCGGGCGCGCGAGGGGTCGATGGCAAGTGGGCCCAGCGCGAGGCTTCGCTGCTCGGGGTGCGAGCGCCGGAGCACGCCCGCGATGCGGGCCATGAGCTCACGCGGGCGGAAGGGCTTGGCCACGTAGTCGTCGGCGCCCATGGTGAGGCCGGTCACGGTGTTGAACTCGTCGCCCGACGCGGTGAGGAAGATGACCGGCGTGCTGGGGAAGGCCTGCTTGATGGCGTTGCAGACGGCGAATCCGTTGCCCTGGGCGAGCGTCACGTCGAGCAGCGCAAGGTCAAAGGGGCAGCTGCCGGCTCCGGTGGCGCGCGCGATGGCCTCGTCCTGCGTGGCGCAGGTGTCGACGTCGTAGCCCTCCGCCTCGAGCAGCTCCGAGAGTGCCGAGGTGATGATGGGGTCGTCCTCAACGAGCAAGATACGCATGAGTGGAGCCGTCCCTTTCTCAACTCGCTATTCCCAATGAGTCCATGAAAGCTCATTGCATTGTATTTCTAGACTAGAAGCTTAGTGCGGATGAGGAATCGAGGTCCCAAGGCTGATTTTTGCTGGTAAAGCTAAATATGTATACTATGTGAAAAAGTGCTTTAACGAACCCGCGCCGGGAGGCATCGTGATCAAGGTTGCGTTCTTCGACAT
>OIXX01001147.1_pt1 | contig 10129 bp, 7 predicted proteins | sample 1588161 | NCBI WGS metagenome assembly OIXX01 (sample SAMN03283274) | human gut metagenome | biome: human-associated habitat; material: feces | host: Homo sapiens | place: Peru | collected 2012
GAACGTACATGAAGAAAGTTTCTTTAAACACCTCCGCTCTGTACTTTCTCACTTGACGTTCAAAGCCTCATATAGTTTGACGGCAGACCGTGGTCCTGCAGAGATTACGAACTCAACTACCATTCTAAAGTCATACAATCCATATCGTCCTTTCACAAGCGATAAGGAGAGCGGCATTAGATATACTGGCTATGCTAATGTTGATTTAACTTATGAGAAAAAACACGAGTTTAACTTTGGCGTAGATGCAGGTTTCTTGAATAACCGCATCAATGCAACATTTGATGTCTATCGCCGTAATAACTACGATTTGATAGGAGCCACCGCAACACAGGGTACTCGTGGTGACATTGTAGAATATGCCAATGTTGCATCCATGAAGTCGCATGGTGAGGAATTGAGTATCACTACTAAAAATATTCAAACTAAAGATTTCTCATGGGTTACGAACTTCATATACTCTCATTCTGTCAATGAAGTAACCGACCTGACAACCGAAGCTACCACTATGGATTATATCCAAGGTACTGGATTTGCCAAAAAAGGTTATCCAGTTAGAGCATTATTCTCTATACCTTTCAAGGGATTGGATGAAAATGGTTTTCCAACCTTCCTTAACGAAAAGGGAGTTATAACAAGTGATGACATCAACTTCCAAGAGCGTGTCAACAACGACTACCTCGTATATGAGGGACCAACCGACCCTACCTATACAGGTTCGTTAGGTAATACGTTCAGCTATAAGGGATTCCGTTTGAACATTTTCATGACCTATTCATTTGGTAATGTTGTACGATTAGACCCTGTATTCTCTGCGCAATACAATGATTTAACCTCCATGACAAAGGAATTTAAAAATCGTTGGAGATTAGCTGGAGAAGAAAAGCAAACCAATGTGCCAACAATATTGACATACAGACAGTATCACGACAACACATCGTTGCTTTATGGTTATAATGCATATAACTACTCAGATGTAAGAGTTGCCAAAGGTGACTTCATCAGAATGAAGGAAATTTCATTGTCATACGACTTCCCTTCTGTATGGTTTAGTCACACTGCATTGAAGAGTTTGTCACTAAAACTTCAAGGCACAGATTTATTCTTAATTTATGCCGATAAGAAGTTGAATGGTCAAGACCCAGAATTCTTCCGTGCAGGTGGTGTATCAGCACCTCTTCCAAGACAATTCACATTAACTATAAAAGCAGGATTCTAAACACAAACACAATATGATTAAAAAATATAATTATATAAAGGTATGTTTCTTGGCTATAGTCTTTGCAGGTATGACATCATGCAACGATTACCTCGACAAGACACCAGACAATCGTATGGAGCTAAAAAATAAGGATGACGTTGCCTCTTTGTTAGTCAGCGCATATCCAACTACTTACCCAGCTTACTTGCTCGAAATGTACTCTGACAACACCGATGAATACAGAAACACTTCATATGGTGCTGCCGACCGTTTTCAGATTCAAGCATATAATTGGGATGACATCACTGTTACTGGCAACAACGATGACATTGCACAAATATGGCAAAAGAATTATGGTGCTATGACTACTGCAAATATAGCCATAGACTTCATCAATAAGCAAGCAGACAAATCAGATTATTCAGCACAATTAGGTGAGGCATATTTATGTCGAGCCTACGCAGCATTCACCTTAACCAACATTTTCTGCAATGCATACGACAAAACGACAGCAGACAACAATCTTGGCATCTACTATGCAGAAGAGAACGACGAACATGTTGGCATGAAACATGAACGTGGAACATTGGCTGGTACATATCAAAAAATTGATGAAGATATACAAAAAGGAATGGCTTTGGTAACCAATACCTATGACCACCCTAAATTCCACTTCACCAAGAATGCAGCTTATGCCTTTGCCGCTAGATTCAACCTTTACTATCAGAAGTACGATGAAGCTATCAAGTATGCAACCTTGGCTTTAGGCAACAATCCTGCTTCCAACCTCAGAGATTGGCAAACATGGAATGCCCTTTCTGCTAATGACAATATTCAGCCAAATGCTTACATCAGTTCTACTAATAATGCCAACATTCTACTACAGACCGTTTATTCAGACTGGGGAATGATATGTGGAGCATACGGTTATGGAGATAAATATACTCATGGAAGGTTAGTCTCCGAGACTGAAACATTGGAGGCAGATGGACCATGGGGAAATAGCGAGACAACGATGGGGTATAAAGTTTTTTCCAACGAGTCTATTGCACGCCATATTCTTCGTAAGGTTCCAGCCTTGATAGAATACATCAATGAGCAAACAGGCTCAGGCTACTTGCATACAGAATTCGTTCCGTTCCATATGGATGAGACTTTAATGGTAAGAGCAGAAGCGTATGCTTTAAACAAGCAATATGACAAAGCTTTGGCTGACATCAACACAGAGTTGTCAAAATTCACTGTCAATGGTATCCAACTTTCGCTAAAGGGCATCAAAGACTTTTATGATTCCATGGATTATTACTCTCCAACAAATCCGACTCCGAAAAAGCAGTTGAACACGTCATTCAGTATCGATTCCACAACACAAGAGCCTCTACTTCAATGTATTCTACAATTGAGAAGGCTCATTACTATCCATGAGGGACTTCGTATGCAAGACATCAAACGATATGGAATAGAGATATACCGTCGCCGAGTCAATATGAACCAGCAGGTAGAAGCAGTAACAGATGTATTGACAAAAGATGATCCACGCAGGGCTATCCAATTACCGCAAGATGTTATCACTGCAGGTATGACACCAAATCCACGAACAAAATAAAAAAGGGAGTTTACATATATGAAAAAAGTTATATATTTAGCATTGCTAATAATGACAATGGGCTTGGTAGCTTGTTCGGAAGATGACAAGATTTCATCTACGACCATTTTCCCTACCACTCCTCCAGAAAGAGATGCTTTTGACATTTGGTTGCAAAAGAACTATACTGCAACTTATAATATTGATGTGAAATATAAGATGGAAGACATCGAATCTGATATGACTTATCAGTTGGTACCTGCCGACTCCAGTAAATCTGCCAAGATAGCAATACTCATCAAATACTTGTGGTTTGATGCCTACAATGAAGCTGTCGGTCAGAATTTTGTCAAGGCAAATGTACCTAGAATCATCCACTTTATAGGTTCATCAGCATACAATAGCAACGGAACAGAAACTGTCGGTACTGCAGAGGGTGGTCTGAAAGTAACTTTGTACAAAATCAATGATATTGATGAAAGTCGTATTCAAACAGACGCATATTACCATCGTTTGAACGAGTATTACTTCCACACGATGCACCATGAGTTCACTCATATCTTGCACCAAAAAGTACCATACGACACGAATTTCAAACTGATTTCAGAGGCTAATTACAGAAGCACTGATTGGTATCTCTATAGCACAGCCCAAGCACAGCGTTTAGGTTTCATTACCAAGTATGCCATGAGTCAACCTGACGATGACTTCGCCGAGCTGATGTCCACCTACATCACCTCTTCTAAGAGCGAATGGGAAAGCGACATAGCTACGGCAGGAACGTCAGGAGCAGACATTATCAACCAGAAACTTGAAATCTTGCGTAAGTATATGCAAGAGTCCTGGGGACTTGACATCGACTTGCTACGTGACATCATCCAGCGTCGTGCATCAGAGATGAAGACTCTTGATTTGGAACATTTAAATTAGAACCTTTATGAAAAAGATATTATTTAGCATCATTGCTCTAACCGCTTTATTGGCATTTCAATCTTGCCAAAAAGACGATGATGAAATCTTCGAAAAGCCTGCTGCTGAAAGAATACAGGAAGCAGTAGATAATGCTAAGACATTATTGGAAAATGCCCCAAATGGTTGGGAAATGCAATACTTCACTGGTGAAAATTATAATCGTGGTGGATATACTATGTTTATGAAATTTGTCAATGGCAAGGCTTACGTTTCCTCAGACATTGCACCAAGCGATATGGTGACAGAATCTAGCTACGATGTCATTAGAGGTGAGGGACCAGTATTGACCTTCAACACTCATAACACCATTATGCACTACTTGGCTCAGCCTTTTCCTAGCGATGTCACAGGTGAGCAAGGAGATTACGAATTCGTCATTATGCGCACTACTGAAGATTCAATCTTTGTAAAAGGTAGAAAATGGGGAAACAAAATGGTCTTAACTCGTATTGACGAGAATAAATCATGGAAAAATAGTATTGACAAGATGCAGAATATATTTCATTCCATGGACTATTTCTATTTGGAAAACAGTGATAATCCTGAGGGTATCTATTTTGACCCTGCCAGCCGTCGTGCATACATTGGTGTATTAGGAAACACTTCTGTTACTACCGCTTACACAACAACAGAAGATGGTATTGAGTTTAAGGACACTATGGATATTGCTGGACAAAAAGTAAAGTCTATGACGTGGAATGCCCAAAATCAGACACTTGTCTCTAATGACGGGAACGTAAGTTGCGTAACCTATGAACTTCCAGGCTACAAGAGAATTGATACATATTTTGGCGATTGGGAAGTATCTTACATCAAAAAACAAGCACAAGAAGAGGGAGAAAGTGATGAAATCGGTACATTTCCTATGTCGTTCTCTGCAAACACAACTCTCATTGACCAAAAGTCTGAATCTTCATTGACGGCAACCGTCTATTATGTAACAAAAACTGGTTCTAAAGTCGGGTTTGACTTAGATGCATCATTCAGTCCTCTAACCGGCGAGGTATATATCCCTTATCAAGCCATTCCTGACCCAACTGGCAATTATCCATATTTGTTGGTTTGCACGCTGAATTGGACTACAGGCTATTTTAGCGCAACTGGATTTTCCATCACTTACGATTCCACAAATGACAAATACAAGATGGATCCAGAAGAGAAAGGAGCTAATACCTTAGTCGTACTACCAGTAGATAGCAATGGTAACTTGGTACATAATTCCGAAGGTTCCATTCAAGTATATTTCATGTACGACTATATACAAGGCATCAAGAAGATTACACAATAATTCTTAATCAGAAAAAAAAATGAAGAAGTTTATATTATTATTTATAATAGGAGTAACAGCTTTTTCACTTTTCTCATGTAGCGATGGAGAAGGAGAAATGAACTCCAACAGCAGCGGAATAAAAGTAGTTTCTGCAGGAACTGACTTAAAAGCTATCGGCGATGCACAGGCTATTACAGTCAACAAAGACATAACCAAGGCTTATTCAAATGACAATTGGTTATCTGTCACAGCAGAAGGTAAGACCGTCAGTTTTGCCGCCGCAGCCAATAAGTCTCGTGAATCAAGAAACACCACGATTGTAATCAAGGCTTCCGATTCAGACTCGACCATTGTCAACGTTTCACAAAAGGGATTGGTATTCTCTTATAGCGATGGGAACATTGTTTCTCCTAACGAAGGTGGAAACTTTGCTAAAAAAGTTGTGAGCAACGAAGGCTTTGAAATTCTTAGTGCGCCAGATTGGATTACTCCAACAATAGATGGCGATAGCATCCGAATGAATGTTGCCGAAAATAATACCGATGACATTCGCAAAGGCTACGTTACTTTTGGAACAGACCAATTCAAGGAGACCATAGAAGTAATGCAAGGAAGTTTCGAAGATAACTTTCTTGATCAAGACTATGTGTTAATGGGCTATAATCAAAACAACCAAGTAGAAATGTACAGAGCTAACATTTTTGATTGGAAAGGTATTGACTATCTTTCATTGCCTGACCAAGGATGGACTTTTGGCATTGAATTTGATGATGAAACGCTGACATTAAAAATCGCCAATGCCCAAGCTATCGGTTCATACTTAAATACCTATTATGTATATTCATCTTTTCTTGGAGCAGATGGTTATCCATACGTAGATACTAGTATATACGGAAATTTCAAGTTTGACGTAATGGAAGACGAGGATGGTACTATAGCCTATGCACCATTGAGTGGAAAAATCAGCAGCATAGACATCATCGGTATCTCCTTCCTGCTTTATACAAGTAACGAAGCCACAACATCCCCAGTTGGACAGGTCAACTACTTGACAAATGTCACTCTCCTGAAAATGGATGCAGATGATATGGCAGGTGCAAAAGCTTATATACAAGCTAAGCAATATATTATGAGATAAATACAAGTACACTCTGTATAAAAGAAGGTAGGTGAGAATCTACCTTCTTTTATTTTATCAGAAATCAGGTGAAGGCAAGGTGAACCCTTACGAAGTACCCTTCACCCTTGTATTACCAGCATTTACCGAGGTTTCAAGCGGAAAGGTGAAGGGTGAAGGCAAAAACGGTGCAGCAACTTTTCCATTTACATCTGCTTTCTAGTACAAAATGAGAAAAAGTAACCAAATCTTTTGGAATATCAGAAAATTGTATTACTTTTGTGCCAAAGTATTAAATTCAAGCAAATTGTAAGATGGCAGCATTGAAACTATACCCAGTGGGAATCCAAACATTCTCGGAGATTATCATTCATAATCTTCTGTATGTTGACAAGACGGAATACATCTATCGCATGACTCATAGCGGTGGAAAGCATTTCTTCTTGAGCCGACCTCGCCGTTTCGGCAAGTCACTATTGACTTCCACCTTCCAAAGTTATTTCGAGGGAAAGAAGGAACTCTTCAAGGGACTTGCCATTGAGAAATTGGAGAAAGAATGGACGGAGTATCCAGTGCTACACTTCAGTATGGCAAGTGGAAAACACCTAGAGAAGGATGAGCTGCAAAAATATCTCCTTTTCATTTTGGAGAAGAACGAGCGTGTCTTTGGCATCCAAAGTGACCTTCAAGCTCCCAACCTCCGCTTGGCGAATCTGATTGCGACTGTTTATCAGAAAACTGGCAAACAAGTTGTCGTGCTCATAGACGAATATGACGCACCTTTACTGGATGTCGTTCACGAGAATAGTTCGCTAGAAACACTTCGCAATGTCATGCGCAATTTCTATAGCCCACTTAAAGATTACGAGCCATACCTCCGTTTCGTCTTCTTGACCGGTATCACCAAGTTCTCACAACTGAGCATCTTCAGCGAGTTGAACAACATCACAAATATTAGCATGGATGATGAATATGCTGGTATTTGTGGCATCACCAAGGAAGAACTGTTGACACAGATGTCTGAAGACATTGATGCTCTTGGCGAGAAAATAGGCAAAACAAGGGAGGAGACCATTACTGCCTTGAAAGATTATTATGACGGCTACCATTTTTCAGGAGAATCTCCTGACATTTTCAACCCATTCAGTCTTCTCAATGCCATGTCAAAAGGGAAGTTGGACTACTATTGGTTTACCTCTGGCACACCAACTTACCTCATCAACATGATGAAGAAGTTTGATACGGCATATACCGACTTTGCTGAAGGTATGGAGGCTGACGCTTCCGACTTTGATGCGCCAACGGATGCCGATTTGATGACTACCCTCACTCCACTTCTCTATCAGAGCGGATACATCACCATCAAGGGGTATGACAAGGAATACGACTCCTATTTCTTGGGAATACCCAACAAGGAAGTGCGCCTCGGGCTGACCAAGGCCCTCATACCTTATTATGTGACTTCCAACACCGTTGCCACCAATAACACCATTCGCAACATGGCTCGTGCCTTGAACAAGGAGGACTTGGATTTGGCTTTGCAGCATCTCCAAACATTTCTTGGTACTGTACCTTATTGCGACAACACAGATTACGAGGGGCATTACCAGCAGATGCTGTTTGTCATCTTCTCCCTGCTCTCAGCCTACATGGCGGATGTCGAGGTTCGCACTCCAAAGGGTCGTGTGGATATGGTGCTCCGCTCCAAAACTCATCTCTACCTCTTTGAGCTGAAGCTAAACAAGAGTGCTAATGTGGCGATGAAGCAAATCAACCTAAAGGAATATCCGAAGCGCTTCGCCCTCTGCGGCTTGCCTGTCGTAAAGGTGGGTGTAAACTTCGACATGGAGAAGCATACCATCACCGACTGGAAGGTGGAGGAAGAATAAAAAGAAGGTAGGCGCTCTCCTACCTTCTTTTATTCTAATAGTTGTCACCTTAGCTTTTCAACACCTCCAACTACTGTTTTCCATTTATCTTTATAGCAGTACGTATTATCAAAAAGTGGCAATTTTACCACTTTTTGATAATAGATTAATAGCAAGCTTACAAGATATCGACATCAACAAAATAAGTCATCCATCGTTATGACTCTTTGGATTCTAGAACTATATTCATTTTTTGCCAGTCCATAAGTTGTGACTATCACGGGATGAATCGCCTTTCTTCCACGAACGGTATCCATTACCACTTGTATCTTATTACGGATGCTTTCATCTGCCTTCTTATCCATCCGATAAGTATTCACGCAAAACTTCATTTCACAAATATCGACAATACGATCAGGACCTCAGCGTACCTCCTGATGACATATTCAATAACTTAGCAATATCCTCTCGCTTCAATCCTTCTCTATAATCTGCCAAGAGACGAATAACTTGCTTATAAGGTTCTGGCGAAGAAAAGAGCGAGCCAAAAAGACGGCCAAACTCCAAAGTCAACAAACCATTTCTGGTAAAAAGCAAACGGTCTATATTTTGCGCCAAACTATATCCTGGATCTATGAAAGACATATAATAAGGTATTCCACCTATCGCCATATAACATTGCACTTGGTCGTAACGATCCATCACCACTCCATGCTCTCGATAATATTCCTCACACTCCTTCAAAGTAAATGGCACTAAATGCATTTCTTGAGTCACTCGATTGTACAATCCTCCTTTGTTAGACAACAGTCTATCTACTATCCAGGTAGTCGCAGATCCACATGCCACTAAGAGCAAATTGTCTTGTCCTGCAGCCCAGCCATTCCAAAAATGCTCAAAAGCTGTTACAAATCCAGATTTCGGCGTATCCAACCATGGCATTTCATCAATGAAAACGATAATTTTCTCCGTCTTGGGCTTACCACTCAAAAAGTCAATCAGTAAATCAAATGCCTCAAACCAACTTTGGGGTGCAGCATCAATTTCCATTCCACTCCGTCGTAATGATGAAGTGAAATTCAGTAATTGAGCTTGAAGCAACTCACCCTCCTTTGAATCTAGGAGATGTTCCAACTGCTTTTGTTCTTTCTTCCTACTATTTTTGCCATAATGCACATCTTTTATGTTTTGCGTGCAAATTTAAGCTTTTTTATTGAAAAAAGCAAAGAATAATCAGCCACGAAACGACTTTTTGTGCGTTCGTGGCTGATTATTCCTAAATTTAACATCGAAAGCACCATGTAATAATATGATTTTCATCCACTTATATATAAACAAAGTAAACTCAGCCACGAAACATCAAAAATAACGTTCGTGGCTGAGTTTACTTTTATTTCTTAATGGTAAATTCGAACTTCAAGCCGCCTTCGGGCAGATTGCTCACTCGGATGGTACCTCCATGCAGGAGGACGGCATTCTTGACGATGGCGAGACCTAAGCCAGTGCCTCCCATCTTACGGCTTCTGCCCTTATCCACACGATAGAAGCGTTCGAAGAGGCGAGGAAGATGTTCCTGAGGCACGCCCTGTCCGTTGTCACGGAAGATGAAATGCCACTTGTTGCCTTGCTCCCTCCCCTCCAAGGTCATCGTCGTTCCCTCACCGGCATAAGCGATGGCATTGTCGGTGAGATTGCGGAACACGCTATAGAGCAAGCTGCGATTGCCCTTCACCACGATGCGCTCAGGCAACTGGTTGATGAAGGTCATCTTGCGCTCCTCTCGCTCCAAGGTGGTCTCCCTGGCGATGTCTGCCACCATCTTGGTGATGTCCACCGCCTCAAAGTCTATCATGTCGGAACCGTCATCCAAGCGGTTCAGCGTCGAGATGTCACGGAGCAAGGAGGTGAGTCGCTCGCTCTGAGCATAACAACGCTGCAAGAACTGTGCCTTCATCTCGTCATTGATATGCGGATTGTCGAGGATGGTCTCCAGATAACCCTGGATGCTTGCCACTGGGGTCTTCAACTCATGGGCGATGTTCTGGGTAAGCTGTCGTTTCAAGATGTCCTGTTCCTTTCGGGTGGTCTGGATACGCTTATACATCTTGATGATACG
>OIXX01001148.1_pt1 | contig 10122 bp, 9 predicted proteins | sample 1588161 | NCBI WGS metagenome assembly OIXX01 (sample SAMN03283274) | human gut metagenome | biome: human-associated habitat; material: feces | host: Homo sapiens | place: Peru | collected 2012
GCTTTCTGCGGCGGCGGCTTTTCTGCGACGGCGTCCTTGGCGGCCCAGGCTCCCCCGTGGTGCACCCCTCGCTGCAGCGGCGTTTCATTTTGCAGTGGCGCGCCCGGTGGTTCGGTTCCTCTTCGCAGCGGGCTTCTCCCATCCTCACGTCGGCTGCCTCCCCCGAGCGGAAAACTGGGCAAATCACCTTGACATATGAGCGCTCGCTCATACAATGGTCGGTAAGACATATGAACGTTTGCTCATGTGTTCGACTCTGAATGTGAGGAGTGCCCATGGACGAGGACATCAGAACCGACGACGCGCCCGAGGCCACTGACGACCAGGTGGCCGACGCCGCCCAGGCCTGCGCCACGCAGCGCATGCCCATCCCCGTCGGCGAGGCGCCCGACTGCATCCCCGACGAGGAGCTCCTCTACGACCTCGCCGACCTCTTCAAGGTCTTCTCAGACACCACGCGCATCAAGATCCTATTCACCCTCATGGGCCGCGACCTCTGCGTGGCCGACATCGCCGACGAGACCGGCACCACGCAAAGCGCCGTGTCGCACCAGCTCAGAACCCTCAAGCAGGCGCACCTCGTGAAGTTCGAGCGAGACGGGCGCAACATCGTCTACTCCCTCGCCGACGACCACGTCTACACGATGCTCAATCAAGGTCTTAACCATATATGCGAGTGACGCAAGCGCCGCCCAACCAGTCAACAAGCGAGGCTGCGGCCTCTGAGAGAAAGGCATCACGATGAAGAAGTCCTTCAAGCTCGACGAGATCGACTGTGCCAACTGCGCCCGCGAGCTCCAGGAGAAGCTCGCCAAGCTCGACGGCGTGCAGAACGTGTCGGTGAACTTCATGACGCAGAAGCTCACGCTTGAGGCGGCGGACGAGGACTTCGACGAGGTGCTCGACCGCGTCGTCGACTTCACCGCCGACGAGGAGCCGGACTGCGAGATCATTCGCTAGAGATCCGGCAGCCCCGTGAGGCGGCCTGGTGGGTGGGTTAGTTCGCGTCCTCGCCCGCGCGGCAACGGTAACCGCACGATATGGCCGCTGCGGAATGCGAACAAAGCCACACATCCGGCTGACAGTTGATTGGCCTCTCGACCTGGCGTCGACGGTGTAGTCGGCGCACGGTCTGGGAGCAGAGCCCCCCGTGGTTGAGGGAAGGCCTTCTTTGTTGGAAGCCTCCCGAACCGGCGGGGCATTGTAAGGGACAATATGTGAGCGAATGCTCATGTGTTCATGGTTTTGGGAGCGGCGCGCATGTGGCCGCCCAAGCAACAAAGGAGTGACCGACATGGCAGACAGCAAGGCCAAGCCCAAGAAGAAGCGGCGCCACAAGAAGGAGTCGCAGCAGCACAAGCTGTATCGCATCATCCTCGCCCTCGCCATCTTCTTAGTGGTGATGGCGCTCGACGAGTTTGGCGCGCTCAAGGCCGCGTTCGGCGAGCCGGGCGACGTCTACGCCAGCTTCGTGCTGTTCCTCGTGCCGTTCCTCATCGCCGGCCACGACGTGCTGCAGCGGGCCGTCCACAACATCGGCCGCGGCGATGTCTTCGACGAGAACTTCCTCATGGCCGTGGCCACGCTGGGCGCCTTCGCCATGGTCTTCTTCCCCGACAGCGACCCGCACATGGCCGAGGGCGCGGCCGTCATGCTCTTCTACCAGGTAGGCGAGCTGTTCCAGGCCTACGCCGTGGGCAAGAGCAGGAAGTCCATCGCCGCCATGATGGACATCGCGCCCGACTACGCCAACGTCGAGGGCGCGGACGGCGAGCTCGAGCAGGTCGACCCCGACGACGTGGCCGTGGGCACCACGATCGTGGTCAAGCCGGGCGAGCGCGTGCCCATCGACGGCGTCATCACCGAGGGCTCCACGCAGCTCGACACCGCGGCGCTCACCGGCGAGTCGGTCCCGCGCCACGTGGAGGTGGGCGCCGACGTCATCTCGGGCTGCATCAACATGACCGGACTCATCAAGGTTCGTACCACCAAGCCGTTCGGCGAGTCGACCGTGAGCCGCATTCTCGAGCTCGTCGAGAACGCAAGCGAGAAGAAGGCCCGCACCGAGAACTTCATCACGCGCTTCGCCAAGCTCTACACGCCCGCCGTCACCGGTTCCGCCGTGCTGCTGGCCGTGGTGCCGCCGCTGCTCGGCATGGGAGCCTGGAGCGACTGGATCCTGCGCGGCCTCACCTTCCTCGTCGTAAGCTGCCCGTGCGCGCTCGTCATCAGCGTGCCCCTCTCCTTCTTTGGCGGCATCGGCGGCGCGAGCCGGCTCGGCGTGCTCGTGAAGGGCTCAAACTACCTCGAGGCCCTCTCCGAGGTGGACACCGTGGTGTTCGACAAGACCGGCACGCTCACCAACGGCACCTTCAACGTGGTGGCCATCCACCCCGAGGAGGGCATCGACCCAGACTACGTGCTCTCCAACGCCGCATACGCCGAGGCCTTCTCCGACCACCCCATCGCGCTGTCGGTGAAGTCGGCCTACTCCGGCGAAATCGACCGCCAACGCATCGCCGACGTGCAGGAGGAGAGCGGCCACGGCGTAGTGGCGCATGTGGACGAGCACGTGGTGCTGGTGGGCAACGACAAGCTCATGGCCGGCCACGGCGAGCACTGGCATGACTGCGACCTCACGGGCACGATCCTGCACGTGAGCGTAGATGGCCGCTACGTGGGCCACATCGTGATCGCAGACGTGGTGAAGGACGACGCCGAGCAGACCATCCGCGACCTGCACGCCTGCGGCGTCAAGAAGACCGTGATGCTCACCGGCGACCGCGAGGAGGTCGCAGCAGCGGTGGCCAAGAAACTGGGCATCGACGAGTACCACGCGCAGCTGCTGCCGGGCGACAAGGTGGAGCGCGTCGAGCAGCTGCTTGCCGCCGAGGGCCCGCGCGAGAAACTGGCCTTCGTTGGCGACGGCATCAACGACGCGCCGGTGCTGACCCGCGCCGACGTGGGCATCGCGATGGGTGCCATGGGCTCCGACGCCGCGATCGAGGCGGCCGACATCGTGCTCATGGACGACAAGCCGTCCAACATCGCCAAGGCGATCAACGTGGCGCGCAAGACGATGGGCATCGTGTGGCAGAACATCGTGTTCGCGCTGGGCGTGAAGATGATCATCCTGGTGCTGGCGGCGCTGGGCATCGCCAGCATGTGGCTGGCCGTGTTTGGCGACGTGGGCGTGGCTATCATCGCCATCCTGAACGCCATGCGCGCGATGAACGTGAAGGGCGCGTAGCCGTTCGGGCTCGGGCGGCTGACGCCCGACACAGGCCGTCAGCCGGGATTACTTTTCGAATCGGTCTCGCCGGGCATGCGTCGTCTCTGCGTTGGCCCCCTGAGAGTCAGAAAGTTGGGTCGTTTCGAGCGACTTTCTGACTCTCAGGGGGCCAACGCGTTTGCGGCTCGGGGGATGACGGTTGCCCCGGGAAGGGAGCGGGCTGGTGGAGATGTATGCGCTAAAAAAGGGTGCCCCCGTCGCGTGGGGGCGCGGCGGGGGCGAAAGGAAGGAAGGTACTTAGGTGATACCCCCTCGACCTGCCCATACACGGCAGAAACGCCGCTTCACCTCGCCTTCATTGCTCCATCACCGCGCCTTCACAGCGCCGCCATGCCACCGTCACATTGCATAACGGGAGATGTATGGCAGGCGTCTCTCGGTGTGATGTGGCGCATGGAGAGGGGGCGGGACGCGACTCTGCGCGCGAGATGGGCACAAAGCTCACACGGACTTGGCGAGCGTCTCTCAGCACGAGAAGAGACGGCGGCGGTAGGTATTTCTCGTCACGAGAAGACACACGCGAGGCAAAACCGAGACACAAGAAGACGCCGCCCCGTGGCCGAGAAATCGCCACGAGGCGGCACCGCCCGGCACCCAGGCCCGGTGCCCCACGTCAGCGAACCTACAGCTTGATCGGCGTCGCGGTCTCGGCGAGCACCTCGTTGAGCTCCTCGACGTTCTTGCGGCCCTGGCCCTCAAGCCACGCGCGGGCCTCCCGCTCGCCGCCCTGCGCAAACGCGGCAACGCCGTCGGCCCAGGTAGCGCGTCCGCACAGCACGCCATTGAACGTGGAGCCAGCGCGCTTGGCAAAGCGCAGCGTCTTGCGGAAGAGCCCGGCCGACACGCCCGCCGACAGGAAGATGAACGGCAGGTTGGTAGCCTCGGTCTGCTCCTTGAAGTAGCCCGCGGCCTCGTCGGCGGAGTAGACGGGCGCCACACCCTCGTCCGTGAAGCCCTCCACGAACGCCATGTTCACCGGCACCTCGAGCTTGAGCACGTCGACGCCGTAGCGCGGCTTGCTGAACTCGCGCGTGGCCTCGAGCACCTTGCCCGGCTTCATCTTGGCGTACTCGGCCGACTTGGGGTCGACGCCGTTGAGCCCCGTGGTGCCCGCGTCATAGGTGACGAGCTCCACGAACAGCGGCATCTCCTCGGCCTTGCACTCGGCACCGATGCGCTCGACGAAGGCCTTCTTCTGGTCGTTGATCTCGTCGGACTCATCGGGGTCGTAGTAGAGGAGGAACTTCACCGCGTCGGCACCGGCCTCCTGCAGACGGTGCGCGCTCCAGTGGCCCAGTAGGTCCGGGAGGCGACCGGCGACCGTGGCGTCATAGCCGGTGCGCTCGTAGGCCATGAGCAGGCCGCACGAGGTATCGCGCTGGGTGGTCGCGGGGATGCCGTACTCCGGGTCGAGCAGGATGGCCGAGGTGTACTTGGTGAGCTCGGACGAGACGAGCTTCTTGAACTCGACGATGTCCTCGCTCGTGGGCTCCTTGTACTTGCCCAGCATCTTCTTCATGGCGCCGCGCTGGTCGATGGCGAGGGCCGCGATGACCCCGTCAGCGTTCATGGTGCGCAGCAGGCGCGTGCGCTTTGCAGCCGAGAGCTCGTAGGGCTTGTCCATGGGTGCTCCCTTCCACTGGGGCGCGGCGGGCGCGGCCGGTCTGCCGCGGCACGCAACCGGCCAGTGTGCGGCAATCGTCGCGCGGGCATCGCCCGAATTCCTACTTACACTTGGGTATTATGACCAGTTCGGCGAGGTTTAAACCTTGGCTAACTATTTTTGGGCAAAGGCGGAGGATGACCGGATCCCGTACGGACGTCTGGCTGGCGCTTCTCGAGAGAGGGGATGCTCACTAACCTCGCGTGTCTCCCGCAGACGCTCCTCGGAAACATCCAACTTGGCCTCCTCCTGCAGGTGCTCCCCGACGGGCAGTCTTGCTCGTCCTTTTTCGCGGGTGCTCCATGAACGGCAGACAACTCGCGCAAAAGAGCAGTTTTCTACCATCTGGGGAGCATCCGCGAAAAAGACAAGGGTCGCTGCCATCTGGGGAGCAGCTGCGAACGGAAGGAATGCGTGGAAGGCTTGCACGCCGCCCAGCAGGCTTGTCCGCCCGACATGATTGCCGACAACAGGTTTGCTGCCCGCCATGATTGCCGCCGCTCTGCCTGCACGCCCGCCATGGTAAAGCCTGTACAAGGGGACGAAAAAACGAGCCCAGACAGAAGAAGACGAAGCCGAGATGGGACCGCCGCCGCGAAAACCACAGCGAAGCCAAAGGCAGCAAAAGGCCGACGCCCGGGAGCAGTCCCAGAGCGCCGGCCAACATGAGACAAATCATACGGAAGGAAATGAGACAAACTATACGGTTGAAAATGAGACAGGGGGAGTTACCAAGTGAAGCGGACGCCGCCGGTGCGGACGATGCGCACGGGCGACTCCCGCGTGATGTAGCGGGCGAGCTGCTCGGGAACGTCGGCCTCGGAGTACTGACCCACCACCCTGCAGTCTGCCAGCACGTCGAAGCCGCCGGTGCCGCTCGCACGGTAGTCGTTGCAGACGAGCTCCAGCTCGTCGGGCACGGGCGAGCCGTCGGCCATCCGCATCGAGACCACGCGCTCCCCCACCGGCCACGTGAGGTCGGCCTCCCAACGAATGCCTGCGTAGAGGTCGTAGTTGTAGTGCTCGACCTTGGGCTCGGAGAACGAGGCCGAGACACACGGGCTCCCGTCCGGTCCCAGCTCGAGGTAGCTCGCGCACCGCTCGAGCGTGGCGCGCAGCACCGCGGGCGTCACGGCAAGCACCACGAGCGTATTCGCGAACTGGTAGGCCGAGCAGATCCCGCGCCTGCTCACGGGCGAGGCCAGCCCCACCGCCTCGTTGCCCAGGCCCGTACAGGAGACGTCGGCCCCCGTAAGCGCAAGCTGCATCTGGTTGATGAGGTCGGCGAGGCGACTGCCGTGAAGCGCCACGTCGAGCTTGCCCTCCTCGGCGGCTTCGATGGGTCGGTCGAGCTCGCCCACACGCTCGTCGAGCCAGGCGTCCGTCTCGCGCTCGAGCGGCGCGAGCTCGCGGGCCAGCCGCGCGTCCGTGACGTCGCCCACCGGCTCGAGGCGCGAGCCCACCCGCACGTGCCCGTTCGCGTCGACGGCACCCGAGAGCGAGACGTAGCGCGCGGCGTTTGCCGGCGGCTGCACGCACCAGGTGCCCGCGATGCCCACGCCCTCGACGGCCATGTGCTGGTGCCCCGTGAGCAGGATGTCAAAGTCGCACGCGCGCGCGATCTGGCAGGCCCGGTTCTCGGCCGTGCGGGAGAGCACGCGGCCCGTCGCGAGGTCCTCCTCGAAGCCGCCGTGGTAGACGCAAATGCTCACGTCGCAGTTGCCGCGTAGGTCGGCGGCCGCGCGCTCGAGCGCGGGCAGCACCTCGCCCACCGTGAGCGGACCCAGGTGCTCGGCGCGCTCCCACACGTTCACGTAGCTCGTTACAGCGCCGGTGATGCCCAGCCTGAGGCCGTTTCCCAACGTCACGACCACGAACGGCAGGATGGGCACGCAGCCCGTGGCGTCGGTCACGTTGGCGCACACGCAGGTGGCATCCATCGCGCGCACGTAGTCGGCGAGCGCCTCGTAGCCAAAGTTGAAGTCGTGGTTGCCGAGGGTGAAGGCGTTCAGGCCCAGCTCGTTGAAGGCGCAGGCGACTGGGTTGGTCTCGGGCGGCACCGTCCCCGCCGCGCGCCCCGCGAGCCAGCGCGAGATGAGCGGTGTGCCCTGGAGCGAGTCGCCGCCGTCGAGCACGAGGTCACCCGCGGCAAGCCGCGCCTCGCGGCCGTGCGTGCCCAGACGGGCGCACAGGTTGGCAAGGCCCGCGTCGACGTGCTCGCCCGTGGCGTAGCTCACCGGCAGCACGTGGCCGTGCGTGTCGGACGTGAAGGCGATGCGGAAGGTGCGCTCGCCAGCCGCCGCGGCGTGGTCGGCGGCAGCGCCGCGCTCCGCAGGAGCGGCAGCTACGAGGCGCCCGCCCTCGCCGGCGCCAGCGTCCCGCTCGGCACCAGCCGCCACCGTGCGATTGCGACTCTCCCCCATCGTCCTCACTCCCCCCGCGCGAGGCGCACGCGGATGCGCGTAGAGATGAACTCCACGATGAGGATGAGCACCACAAGCCCCACGAGGATCGAGCCGGCCTGGTTCCAGCGGTAGCTGTTCATCGCAAAGATGAGCGGCGCTCCGATGCCGCCGGCGCCCACGAGGCCCAGGATCGTGGCGTCGCGCAGGTTCATGTCGAAGCGATAGATGGCCGTGGACACGAAGCTGGCCATGAGCTGCGGCATCACGCCGAAGCGAATCTTCCGCCACGTGGTGCAGCCCTCGGCGTCAAGCGACTCGAGGATGTGCACGTCGAGGTCCTCGATCGACTCGATGTACATCTTGCACACCATGCCCACCGAGCACAGCGACATCGTGAGCAGGCCCGCGAAGGCGCCCGGCCCCGTCACGCGCACGAACATGAGGCCGTAGACGAATGGCGGCACCGTGCGCACGGCCATGATGACCAGCCGCGCGACGAACGACACGACCTTGCCCGTGAGGTTCTGCGACGCCAGGAACGCGAGCGGGATGGAGATGATGGCACCCACGACCGTGCCGAGAAACGCGATGCAGATGGTCTCGAGCAGCACGTAGGGCACGCCGGTGGTGCCAAAGTTGAGGAGCAAAGACGTGTCCGGGCGCACGATGCCGCCCAGGATGTTGAGCGCGATCTGGCCGCCGTTGGTGCCCGTGCCACTCGCCTCGGTGGCACCGGCGCCGCTCCACACGAGCAGCCCCACGACCACCACGGCGATGGCGAGGTTGTACACCCAGGACTTGGGACGCTCCTCGTAGGCCTTGCGAATCCTCTCGTCAAGGGAGTCCCCGGTATGCGGCGCCGCCCCCGTGGGCGCGGTGCCGCCGCCGTCATGCCTGTCCATGCGAATCCCTCCCTACACGAGGTGCCGACGCGCGGCACGGCTCACGGTCTCGATGACGAGCACGGTCACGAACAGCGCCACGAGCACCATGCCCACCTGCGGGAACATGCGCCAGCCGATCTTCTCGTTGAGCACGAGGCCTAGGCCGCCCGCGCCCACGTAGCCGAGGATCGACGCGTAGCGCACGTTGCCCTCGAAGCAGAAGAGGCAGTTGGAGAGGTACCCCGGCAGCACCTGCGGCACGATGGCGGCCGCGAAGGCCCGCACGCGCGTGGCGCCCATGGCCTGCATGGCCTCGAACGCGCCCATGTCCGCCGTCTCGATCTCCTCGTAGAGGACCTTGCCCACGTAGGCAAAGGTGAAGATGGCGATGGCCGTGGTGCCGGCCAGCGTGCCCAGGCCAAAGATGTAGGTGGCGATGAGCGCCGTGACGATGGTGGGCAGTGTGCGGATCACCGAGAGCAGAAAGCGCATGACGACCACGAGCGCGCGGCCGGGCACGATGTTGGTCGAGGCGGCCATGGCGAAGGGCACCACGAGTACCGAGCCCACCACGGAGCCCAGAAGCGACATCTTGATGGTGTCGAAGAGCGGCTGCCAGACGTCGGGCATGTAGCTCCAGTCGGGCGGGAACATCTGGCCCAGGATGGTAAAGAACTCCCCGCCGCGCCGCGCGAGCGTGGCGAAGTTGAAGCTCGTGATGCGCACCGAAAGCGCCCCCAGCGCCACGAGCGCCACGATGGCGAGCGGCACGCGGCTCCGCCTGCGCGTCACCACCGAGCCGTTGGGAAGGGTTATGACCTCGGGCTTGAACACACGGTCGAAGGCCGTGATCCTGAGGCCGCCCGAGACCGCGTCCGGCAAGCTCGCGCCGGCGCCACCCCTGCTCATGCCTCCTCCTTCTTGCCGTAGATGGCGTCGAGCACGTCCTGCGTCACCTGGTCGCTCGGTCCGTCGTAGACCACCTCGCCCGCGCGCACGCCCAGCACGTGGTCGCAGTACTCGAGCGCGAGGTCGACGTGGTGGATGTTGATGAGCACCGTGATGCTCATCTCCTGGTTGATGCGGCGGAAGTCGTCCATGACCTGGCGGGCCGTGACTGGGTCGAGCGAGGCCACGGGCTCGTCGGCCAGGATGATCTGCGGGCTCACCGTGAGGGTGCGCGCCAGGGCCACGCGCTGCTGCTGGCCGCCCGAGAGCTGGTCACAGCGCACGTAGGCCTTGTCAAGGATGCCCACCTTGTCGAGCGACTCGAGCGCCGCCATGCGCTCCTGCTTGGTGAAGACGCCCAGGAGCGCCCGCCACCAGGGGATGTCGGGCACGAAGGCCGCGAGGACGTTCCTCAGCACGGTGGTGCGCGTGATGAGGTTGAACGACTGGAAGATCATGCCTACCTTGCGGCGGAACCTGCGCAGCGACGCGCCGCGCAGCTCCTCCACCTTGGCGCCGTCGACGACGATGGAGCCCTCACTCGTGTCGTACAGCTTGTTGATGGTGCGAATGAGCGTGGACTTGCCGGCGCCCGAGCGGCCGATGATGGCCACGAAGCTGCCGTCGGGGATGGTGAGGTCGATGTCCTTCAGGGCCTCGAACCCGTTGGGGTACCTCATGTACACGTGGGAGAACTCGATCATGCAAAACCTCCTGCGCGGCGGGACGGGCCGGGGCCGCCGCCACAAACGTAAGGGGCCCGGGTGCGCGCACTCGCGCCCGGGCCCCAAGACGGGAAGGAAAGCTACTTGGTGGAGGCGGGGCCCATCTCCTGCACGAGCCTCTGGGCCTCGCGCTCGGAGTCGTAGTCGGACGACTGCGCCGGCTTGTAGCCCTTGTGGCTGTAGATGGCGATGACCTTCTTGCCCT
>OIXX01001150.1_pt1 | contig 10109 bp, 8 predicted proteins | sample 1588161 | NCBI WGS metagenome assembly OIXX01 (sample SAMN03283274) | human gut metagenome | biome: human-associated habitat; material: feces | host: Homo sapiens | place: Peru | collected 2012
TGGGATAAGGTTTCCCGGTCACTCCTATGAGAGCTGCAAGTCCCCCGCGGCAGATGGAACGCGAAAATGAGATGATCGTTATTTCACATCGCCTTTTTATGTATGGCGGTGATCGAAGGCGGAGGTCATGGGCTCGTTGGCTCTTTGATCCTGCATGAACGCTTTGCCCGAATGAGGAGATAGTTTCACTGAGATCTTTCGCTTTCGCTTTCACTTGAAATGACAGTACGGGAGGGGCTGGGGAAGCGCTGATGAGATCTGATAACGATTGACTCCGTGGTTCTCTGCTGCCCATTGTCTCTTTGCGACTCCGGGCGTCTCATTGCCCTTGGCCGGATCCATGGTCATTTGCTCCACTTTTTCGTCTCGAAGAGGAGCTCGATGACGCGGCTGGGGCGCCCGCTTTTCCCTGTGAAGGAGCGGCTGACGTCCTGAGCAAGGTGGTGGTCGATGAGCTTTACGAGGATGCGGTTCACCGTGCGCGGGGTGACGCTCAGAAAGTCGGCCAACTCGGATGAGGTGAAGCGCTGCTTCCCAAGGTTCCGGCAGGCATGGTAAAGGAGCGTGATGATACGTAGGCTCACGCCGGATTTCCGGGACAGGTACAGGAACTGCTCATCGATGGGGCGATCGCCCGCGATCTGTGCATCAAGGCTGCTTTTGGACATGGGGACGGGGGTCGTGAGATTCTGACTGATGAGATAGGCCTGATTGCCGCCTGCACCGCTCGCATGGCGCATGGCGATCTCCGCTTTGTAGCGGGCATCATCTGCCATGGCACTGTAGCCGATGCCGACCGAAATTGTGAATGCGGTGGAGGAGGAGATGGTCTCTAGCAGCGGGAAGTGCTGGTACTCATTGGTTGCCGCTTCGAGCAGGCGACTGGAGAGGAAAAGCACATAGTCGTAGGGCGGTCGCTCGATGCAGGCAGCGTGAAGGGCGTGGGCGAAGCACTGGATCTCGTGAGTGATGCGTGCCTGTTCCATGGAGAGCTGGAATTCATTCTGTGCGGAGATGGTCTCCTGCGGTAGGTCGATGTGGATCGCCATGGCGGCCATCTGGCTCTCTTCTCTGCTGTTCAGCTCATGCGTAAGGATGCTGCGCTGCAGACCATTCCGAATGTCATCGTAGGAGGGCTGAAGCATGTAGACAGGGACTCCCCGCTCTTTCAGTATATCGCGGACCTTGTAGAAGATGGTGATGCAGAAGGCGGCCTTCTTCTCGCGGTAGAGTTTTTCCATTTTATTGGCATCTTTGACTAGAAGCCCTTCATTGTAGGGGAAAAAGGGGATGACCTCGACATGCGTATCCTCTTCCGCATAGCCGATCTCATGAAAGGCGAGCTGGAAATAGTCCACGTGATCCATGTCGGTCGCGACTTTCATCGGATAGCCGGCGACCTCTGCGCGGAAGAGAAGGCGAAGCAGCGCAGAGGTTGAGCGGGGGATGGTGACCCATTCCGTATTGTGAGGGATGGCTTTCTCCGCATAGTGGCGGGCCGTATTTCCAAGGAAGAGGAAAGTATCTACCTGACTCTGCCTCCCTGCGATGAGCTCCGGGATATCGATGATGGAATGATAGGGGACAGGGGCAATGGCAATGTCAGAGAATTCCTTCGAAATGAAGGAAAGAATGTCAGGCATGATTTCAGAGGGGACGACGATGCCAATGCGCAGCATGGGGGACTCCTTTCTATGTAATGGGGCGTGAAGCGTGTAGTTTATTAAAAATCGCTGAATTACGGTCATAATAAAGGTCTATTAAGGACACTTATATTTCCTTATGATAAGCGTAAGCCAAGTAAAAGTAAATAGCGGATCTGTGAGAGTTCCGCGGGGCGAGGGAGTCTCTATGAATGAACGGATAATGCCGTCTTTTCATGGAGCTTTTTTATTACCCAAGAGGGTAGGGGGAGGTTTTCTATGGGCTTTCTGAAAAAGCTGCAAAGCGAAAACAGGTATGTGGTATTTTTCTTTCTGTATATAGGATTCTGTATATCCTATATCGATCGCAGTGCGATCGGGCTTGCGCTACCATCTGTTTCTAAGGATTTCAATCTGGCACCGACGGAAATGGGTGTCGTCATTTCTGCTTTCTTTATCGGTTACTCGATCATGCAGATCCCGGGGGGCTGGCTGTCAGACCATTTCGGATCGAAGACGGTCATCCTTGTCGCGTTGACGCTGTGGTCCATCTTCACCTTCACGACAGGGCATGCATCGACTCTGGCGGGACTGCTTTTCCTCCGGTTCGTCTTCGGTCTCTGCGAAGGTCCGTATGCCGGTTCCTGCTACCGCGCGATCGCCGAATACTTCCTGCGTGAGCTGCGTCCTGCCTTTACCACGGGGATCCTTTCTTCGAACTATATCGGCTCTGCACTGGCACCGGTCGTCATCGTGCCGCTGATCCTCTGGTTCGGATGGAGAGGCATGTTCCAGATCCTTGGTATCGTCGGTCTTGTCTATGTATTCTTCTATGCACTCTTTGTGAAGCAGACCAAGCCGCAGGAAGAAACCAAAGAGGATAAGAGCAAGAAGAATAAATACTTCCTGCACCTCCTGAAGTTCTTCCTGATCTGGAAACTCATCCTTTGCGCATTCTGTATTTCCTGCATCAATAAAGGCCTCGATGCCTGGATGCCGACCTACCTCATCGCAGAGCGCGGCATCAACCTCAAAGCAGTCGGCTATCTCACACCGATCCCCTTCATTGCTTCCTTCCTGTCCACCGCCGTCTGCGGCTGGGTCATGAACAAGTACTTTGATAAGAAGGAAAACTGGATGATCGTCATCTGTGCTGCGATGACGGCGATCTTCCTGTACTTCATGTACAATGCAGAAACGATCATGTGGGTCGTCATCTTCCAGTGCGGCGTGTACTTCTTCAAAGCCTGCATTCTGGGGACGGCTGTGGCCATCGTCCTCAAGATCGTCACCGGCTCCATTGCCGGCAGTGCTTCGACACTGATCAACATGGGTGGTCAGGTAGCCGGCTTCATCTCGCCGATCATCATGGGCTACTTGGTCTATGCCTTCAATGGCTCCTTCAATGCCGTATTCTACTATCTGATGGGTGTCGCTACACTCTGTGCCATCAGCGCGCTTCTCATCCCGACCCGTAAGGAAGATATGCTGGATCTGGAAAAGTGAGAGTGACTGGGGGTGAGGCTATCTCTTCGGGGGATGAAACCTCAAACCTGTTATTTCTTTATAAGTGAAGATACAAAGGAGAATATGATGAAAATTACAAAAGCGGTCGTAAGACGTATGAGCCTGGACTTCAAGGTGGGCTTCCGCACCAGCTTCGGCCTTTCTACGACGAAAGATTTCTCCATCGTAGAGCTGCATGACAGTGATGGAAATGTGGGCTATGGTGCCTGCTCCGCCTTCATGCGTCCCTGGTACAACGAAGAAACCACCATGGGTGCGCTCTTCGTGATCAAAGAATACCTGATCCCATCCCTCTTCGAGGCGGGAGACTTCAAGGATCCGGAATGGTTCTTCGATCACACCGGCTGGATCCGCAGAAACCGTATGGCTCGTGCGTCCGTCGACTGCGCGCTGTGGGAACTTTACTCCAAAGAGCTTGGCATCCCGGAATACAAAGCACTGGGCGGTGTCAGAGATGAGATCGAAGCGGGCGTATCGCTTGGCATCGAAGATACGCCTGACAAGTTGCTTCACACCATCGAGAAATACATGGCACAGGGCTACCGCCGCGTGAAGTGCAAGATCAAACCGGGCTATGATATCAATTATCTCCGCGCCGTCCGCAAGGAATATGGCGACATCATGCTGATGGTCGATGCGAACTCTGCCTATACCCTTGATGATATCGATCTCTTCAAGGAAATGGATGAGCTGGGGCTTCTCATGATCGAGCAGCCGCTTGCATCGGATGACATCGTCGATCACCGCCATCTGCAGCAGGCGATCCAGACACCGGTCTGCCTCGATGAAAGTATCGACAGCGTCGATGATGCCAGACGCGCTATCGAGCTCGGCAGCTGCAAGATCATCAATATCAAAGTCGCACGCGTCGGTGGTCTGACTGAAGCGCGCCGCATCCAGCAATTTGCCGGCGAACGCGGCGTCTTTTCCTGGTGCGGCGGCATGGTGGATGACGGTGTCGCAAGAGGTCACAACATGGCGGTCGCGACTCTTCCGTACTACAAATATCCGAATGATATCCCGGGAAGCGATCGCTACTATGCCGATGACATCGTGACACCATCCACTTATATTGATTCTCACGCGAAGATCCAGCTGCCGGATCTTCCGGGGACTGGTTTTGAACTGAATCAGGACGTCGTCGAACGACATACCCTTGAAAAGTGGGAATTTGGGAAATAAAAGTGATCGGTCATCAGGAAGCAGGCACGACTGGCGAAGGGGCGTGACCGGAGAGCAAGGGACGGCACGCTCTATGGGCTGATATAGATTCTAAGGAAACACTAATTAAATCGTTATCGGATTTTATCCTTGGATTTTTTTACAGAGCGAGGAGACATTTGACGCGAATAGCAAGCTATTTAAGGAGGATGTCGACGACGCTATGTATAAAAATCCATATGAAATCTGATCCTGCGATTGAATCAGCGTTTCCTTAACCTTCAAACTTATACACAAAGGAAGTCAAACATATGGATACAAAAGAAAAAGCATTTGCCTGGGTGGATGCCCACCGGGATGAGATGGTCGATCTGTGGAAAGAGATGGTCTCCATCGACTCCGGCATCGGTGTAAAAGAAGGGGGCATGGAGATCGGAAATCTCTGTGCATCGCGTCTGGAAAAGATGGGGTTTTCCATTCGTCGCTATTCATTTGAAAAATGTGGGGATACCATCATTGGTGAAAGGGGAGACCTCTCGAAGCCGTATGTCATTCTGATGGGACACATGGATACCGTTTTCTACAAAGGAGAAGTAGAGAAGCGTCCATTCACGATCAAAGACGGCAAGGCCTATGGACCGGGCGTTCTTGACATGAAGGGCGGGGATACCATTGCGATCTCCTCGCTGGAAGCACTGTATGATGCAGGATACGATTTCCCGTGCAAAGTCATCCTGGTAGCAGATGAAGAACCGGCGCACTGTTTCTCGAACAATCCGGAAGTGATCAAGAAGGAAGCCAAAGGCGCCAAGTGTGCCTTCAACTTTGAGACTGGCTTCGTCGATCATGACATCACAGTACAGAGAAGAGGCTGCTGGCGATTCATCATCGAAACCTTCGGCCGTGGTTGTCACGTAGGGAATGACCCGCAGAATGGCAGAAGTGCGATCCTGGAAATGTCACACAAGATCATCGAGATCGAAGCCCTGTCGGACCTGTCCAAGGGCTATAATGTCAATGTCGGTACCATCACCGGCGGCACGGTCGCCAATGCGGCACCGGCGTACTGCAAAGTGGAGTGCGACTTCCGCTATGTGAGCCATGATGACCTGCCGAAGCTGAAGAAAATGGTTTACGCCATCGTAGAGAAGAATTTCGTACCGGATGTGACGACGAAGATCATCGACACCTTCGGCTTCGATGAAATGGAACGCACAGAAGCCACCATGCAGCTTTTGGAAGTCGCTAAAGAGGCGGCGAAAGAAAGCGGTCTTCCGGTCCCGGGACCAAAGCTCTGCGGCGGCGGCTCTGATGCGGCGTATACTGTACAGGCCGGTGTACCAACACTCTGCTCCATCGGCGTCGAAGGTGCACGTAACCATACTGTCGAAGAATGGGCGGATGTCGAGAGTCTTTTCACACGTACCAAGCTGATGATCGCCATCCTTTTGAAGGTGACAAAGTAAGATATAGGGAAACGCTGATTAAATAGCAGAGCCAGATTTCATATGGATTTTTATATATAGCTTCGTCATCATCTTCCTTAAATAGCTCGCTATTCGCGTCAGATGATTCCTTGCTCTGTATAAAAATCCAAGAATGAAATCTGACAACGATTTAATCAGTGTTTCCCTAGAATAATAAAAATTCTAAAGGCTTCTATAGGGGAGAAGTCTTTAGAATTTTTGCTATTAGTAAGAAAAAACATCATATCGGAGGAAGCAAGATGCATTCTATGAATGAATTATTCACCAAGGTGGATGAAAATAAAAAAGCCATGCTCGAGACATGGCGCATGCTGGTCGATCGTGACTGCGGCTCTGCCAATAAGGCAGGAGTCGATGCAGTAGGGAAGGATATTCAGCATTTCCTTGAAGCACTTAGCTTTGCCGTGCGTTTTCATACCTACGAGAAGGCGGGAAATATGCTTGTCGCAGAGTACGGCGATATGAGTAAGCCCTTTGTCATACTGACAGGCCATATGGATACCGTCTTTGCGGATGGGACAGCGGCGGCTCGTCCCTTTACCATCAAAGACGGCAAGGTCACCGGTCCGGGTGTCTTGGATATGAAGGGCGGCGTCACCATTCTTCTCTATGCTGTGAAATTCCTGCTCGAAAGCGGCTATGACCGCTATCCGATCAAGATCATTCTGGCGGGTGATGAAGAAGTGGGGCATCAGAAATCGGAGGGCGTATCGGACTATAAGCAGGAAGTGAAGGGGGCGCTCATGGCTTTCAATCTGGAAACGTCTTTCCCGGATGGAAGCATCGTCATAGAGAGAAAAGGCTGCGCGCAGTACCTCTTCGAAGTGACGGGTGTCGGCGCACATGCAGGAAACAACCCGCAGGATGGCAGAAGCGCGGTTGAGGAGCTCGCCCATAAGATCCTGGATATCCAAAGCGAGACGGATTATGAGGAAGGGACGACGGTCAATGCCGGCGTCATCGGCGGCGGTACAGTGGCCAACGCTGTGCCGGAGCATGCATGGTGCAGGGTCGATGTCCACTTTGCCAAAAGCGAGGGGATCCGGCGCATAGATCGTGATTTCAAAGACATCGCTGCCCGTCAGTATGTCAATGATACGACGACAGTCGTGAAGCCGCTTATCGTATTTCCTGCCATGGAAAGACTTTCTGCATCGGAAACACTCTTTGCCAGAGCCGAAGCCGTCGCAGAGACATATGGTTTTCCAAAAATGAAAGCCATCGCTGTCGGCGGCGGCAGTGACTCAGCGAATCTCACTGCTGTCGGCATCCCGACACTCTGTGCGCTGGGCGTCAAGGGCGAATTCAATCACACCGAGCGTGAATGGGCGGACGAAGCGTCTCTCTATGAACGCACCAAACTTCTGATGACATTCTTATGTGAGCTGTAAAAGGAGGGTGTTTCCTGGGCATTTCTGGCTTCTCGCCTGTGACGTTTCCCGCTCTTCAGATGGAGAAATGCGCCGCGGAATCTCATATCCCTAGTCACAAGTCCCCAAGCCCTGATCCCCGGCCGCCGGAGCCATCACAGCTTGTACTGCTCGAGCGTAGCAATCAGGAATTTTACATGAACCGGCTTGGAAAGGCAGGCATTCATGCCTGCGGCGTGGACTTCGTCCTCTACATCCTGGTAAGTATTTGCGGTGACTGCGATGATCGGGATGGTGAGGGCATCGACGCGGGAAAGGTCACGGATGGCCTTCGTGGTCGCAAAGCCGTCCATACCGGGCATAACGAGATCCATGAGGATAGCATCAAAGGTGTTGAGATCCGATTTCTCAAAAGCACGGATGAGATCCCAAAAGCGGGATAGCTTCCAAGAAGCATGAGGCCGGGCTTGATATTGAAATGATTCTTCTGGATGATGTCTTGTGCGACAGCCCAATGGGAGATGCCGTAGTCCACGTCACCGCCCTCGACGGCAGTAAGGATGGACGTATTCGTAGGATACTCGATGTAAGTACAGTTGAAATCATAGGTGGACATCAGGACGGAGTTTTTCATGATGGCGACATACTTGCCCGAAAGCTGGCTCACATGATTGACCGGCTTTTTGCCAAAGACCTGCATGGTGTCGGCACTCATCAGGATGGTCTTGATGACGCCTGGCATGTTCAAGTAGATCTCAAGGCCGGAGAGTACATCGACTTCACCCTCTTGCATCATCTTCCGGCAGGTCGGCCAGTCACCCGTGAAGAACTCCGGCTTGCGCTGCATCCGGTTGGCCAAATCATAGAGGACCTCTACGTCCATGCCCGAGAGCTGACCCTCTTTGTTCACGAAGGAATGAGGTGCACAGTCACTCGCAACAGCCACGCGAAGCACCCGGCTATTCGATCGCACAAGAGGTGCCACATCTACGTCGATCGGTTTTCGGAAAAGACCCATTTGCCACCCTGTACAAAGGAGGGGGGCGAGGACGCTGAGAAAGAGAACCATATACAAAATCAGGTCGAATCGATTGAGGTTTTTCTTTAGCTGGTGCATAGGGAAATCCTTTCCGGAAAAATTCGAAGCCTTTAAGGAAACGCTGATTCAATCGCAGAGTCCGATTTTACAAGAATTTTTATACATAGCTTCGTCATACCCTTCCTTAAATAGCTCGCTATTCGCGTCAGGCTATTCCTCGCTATGCATAAAAATTCAAGAGTAAAACCTGACAACGATTTAATCAGTGTTTCCTTAAGAAGGATACGATAAGGAGAAAAACAAGGGCTTTTCATTCATATTACTATAGACAGCGCCTTTTTGAAAGGCGAAAATGCATCCGATTTCCACTTGACGCGGGTGCTTTCGTTTAGTAGTATGAATTTGTTTATCCTTAAGGGTGAAAAAACATGCTGATACATTCTGAACATGACCGCATCCATATTTTCAAAATAGAAAGGCAGGATGGAAATGAAAGCACCTATAGAAGAAATCAATGCATTTGTCGATCGAAACAAAGAGGAAATGCTTCTTTTCTGGGAGCAGCTTGTGAACCGACAGGCGGGCTCGAAAGAAGTGGACCGTGTGAACCGCATCATGCATTTTCTGAAGGAACATTTTGAACGAGAGGGCATCGACTGCCGCCTGGTAGACAGCAAGGGGAGTGCGGATGTGCTGGTGGCGGAACTCAATGCAGATGTCCCCGGTGCGCCGCTTCTCCTTTCAGGGCATTGCGACACCGTATTTCCTTCCGGCAGCTATCCAGAGGATCCCTTCCATATCGAAGACGGCTTTGCCAGAGGGCCCGGCGTACTGGATATGAAATGCGGGGTAGCACAGATTTTCTACCTTCTGGTCGCACTGAAGCATTTCGGCTATCGTGATCGTCCCGTCAAAGCCATCTTGGTCGGAGATGAAGAGACGAGCCATTATGGCGGCATCGCAGACCAGATCCTGAAAGACGAAGCGAAGGGCGCGCTGTGCTGCTTCAATATGGAAAGCGGACGCCTCGATCACTGCATGACCGTAGGCCGTAAAGGCTGCCTTGACTGCCACATCACGGTGCGCGGCGTCGCTGCACATGCGGGAAACGACTACGCAAAAGGCAGAAACGCCATCGTTGAGATGGCCCAGAAGCTGCCGCTCCTTCAGGCACTTACCATCTATGAGGAAGGTCTCACGGTCAGCGTAGGGACTATCAAGGGCGGCACCGTTTCGAATGCGGTCCCTGACTACTGCTACGCCGAGCTCGATGTGCGCTACAAGAAACAGAAGCATATGGACTATGTGAAGGAAAAGATGCGGAAGATCTGCGATAAAACCTTCATCGAAGGCACTACAACAACGATCGAATTTGTCGCGCCCATGCCTCCTTTCGAAGAAACCAAAGGCAATCATCAGCTTCTCTCTCATATCAATCGCGTCGCGAAAGACTGCGGCTATGAGCCCTTTGGCGCGATCTACGTCGGTGGCGGTTCGGATGCCTCCTATATCTCCAGTATGGGCGTACCCACCGTCTGCTCCATGAGTGCAGAAGGCAGCGGCGCACATACCATGGAAGAAAAAGCCTCCGTCGAGAGCTTCTATTCCCGCTGGATCATTGCCCTCGCATCCATCATGGAAATCGATCAGTATGTGGGGAGTAAGTGACTAGTGGCTAGGGACTAGTCACTGGGGATGAGGGTCTAGGCTCCCCTCTCAGCTGCGTAATGCTATTAAGTTAAGCGGCAGAACGTTCTTGGCTCCCCATCGGGGGAGCTCCCCGAAGGGGAGAGGGGGCTACGCAGTGGTATTGCATGAAAGTGTTGAAATATCGATAGCATCGGACTATTCAACATAGCACGCTATACCGCTAGCATGCCCC
>OIXX01001155.1_pt1 | contig 10053 bp, 9 predicted proteins | sample 1588161 | NCBI WGS metagenome assembly OIXX01 (sample SAMN03283274) | human gut metagenome | biome: human-associated habitat; material: feces | host: Homo sapiens | place: Peru | collected 2012
CCAGGAGGCCTGCCCCGCCGGCGCCATCACCGAGATCGTCGAGGACTAGCTCCTCGCCTCGCGCGGCGGGCCGCACGCGGCACCAAAGCGCAACGGGACGCCCAGCGTCCCGCCCGTAAGGGGAAGAGGCCGCTCGGTCGCGGGGAAACGGCCGGGCGGCACACATAGGGCCGGGATACGGAGAGGTTTCCGGCCAGCGTGCGTCACGGGGGCCTTCGGGCTAGACGCACAACGAGGGGGACGGGCCACAAGGCTCGTCCCCCTTTTTGTTTGCCGACGGCTGGGTGCTGAGCAGGGCCGCCGCACGCGCGGCCTCCGCACCTTAGGCCAGCAGCTCCTGCACCGCCGCGGTCATCTTGTCGACCATCTCGGCAAAGAACTCCGGCGTGTCATAGGCGTGGTTGGCACCCTCGACGTAGGCGACCTGCGCGTGTGGGAAGGCGGCGACGTACTCCTCCGCAGTCTCGGCGGGAACGGCCGCGTCGTCGGTGCCCTGCACGATGCGCACCGGGCCGTCGTACTTGCCCGCCGCAACGAGGGCGTCGTTCGCAAGGCCGTCCTTCACGAACTGCCCCGTCAGCACGAGCGACCCGCGACCGCACCGCCCCGTCTCCTCGAGGAGCTTCTGCATCTTGAGATGCGTCCGCGCGCCAGGCGAGAGCAGGGCGAGCCCGCGCACCGCAGCTGCACCCTCAAGCGCGGCCACGTTAGTAGCAACGAACCCGCCCAGGCTGTAGCCAAACAGGCCGATGCACTCGCAATCGACCTCCGCCAGTGTACGGGCGAAGGCCATGATGGCCTGGCCGTCCGCGATCTCGGTGGCGGGCGTCACGTCGACGAACTCGCCGTCGCTCTCCCCCGAGCCGCCGAAGTCGAGCCGCAACGTTGCCACGCCGGCATCGACGACCGCGCGCGAAAGCCGTGAAAGCAGGAAGTGCTTCTCGCTGAGCGTCCCCGTGAACCCGTGGAACATCACGAGCAGGGGCACCGGCGCCTCGGCCGTCGCCCCGTCGGGCAGCTCGAGATAGCCGCGCAGCGTAAGGCCGCGGCTCTGGACTTCCACATACCGCTTCTGCATGAGATGCCTTTCTGATACGCGCCGCCCATACAAGAGGCGGGCCGGTGCAGTCACGCGGCCCGCCAGATCAGGTGGCTTGGGAGTCAAACGCGGGCTTCAGGCGTCCCGCAGCCGCCTACAGAATCCCGAAGAAGCAGAGCACGACGCTCACGACGATGATGCCCAGCAGCAGGGTGTTCACCTTGTAGCCCTTGCGGATGAGCCTGTAGAGCAGCAGCGTCACGCACAGCGGCAGCAGCTTGGGCATGATGCCGTTCAGGACGTCGTCGATGAGGATCGCCGAGTCACCAGAGCCGATCGCGAGCTTGAGGCTCAGCGACACCATCGACGCACTCATCGCCCCGATGACGAGCAGGCCGATGATCGAGGCGCCCAGGAAGACCTTCTGCATGGCCCCGGACTTCTCGAGCTTGGTGAGGAACGAGGTGCCCATCTCGTACGCCTTCATGAGACCAAAGTAACGGGCGGCAACGTTGAAGACGTTAAACAGCACGAGGAACACGATGGGCGCCATGGCGTTGCCAGCCAGAGCCAGCGAGCAGGCGATGCCAGCGGCGAGAGGGCGCAGCGTGCCCCAGAAGATCGAGTCGCCGATGCCGGAGAGCGGGCCCATGAGCGAGGCCTTCACGGCGTTCACGGAATTGGTGTCGAAGTCGTCGCTCTTGGCGTTCTCCTCCTCCATGGCCGTGGCGATGCCCATCACGAGCGGGGCGGCCATGGGCGTGACGTTGAAGAACTCGCTGTGGCGGACGAGGGCGGCCTTGAGGTCCTCCTTGCCCGGGTAGAGCTTCTTGAGCACAGGAATCATGGAGTACACGAAGCCCTGGCTCATCTGTCGCTCGTACTGGAACGACGCGTTGATCGTGAACGCGCGCCAGAACACGCTCATGAGCTCCTTGCGCCCGATGGTACCGGGCTCGGCGACCTTGACGGCCTCGGTCTCGTTAGAAGTCTTCATCTTCGGGAACCTCCTGGGTGGCGGCGGGAGAGGCGGGGGCGAGCTTGTTGCCCTTGATCATGAGCAGGACTAGCATGACGCCGAGCAGGGCGATGCCGAGAACCGGCAGCTTGAGGTAGGCGGCGAGCAGGAAGCCGATGAAGAAGTAGGGCACCACGTCGTCGTTGACGAGCATGCTGCCGAGCAGCGCGAAGCCGAGGGCGGGCAGGATGCCGGCGGCCACGGTGAGGCCGTCCTTCACGAACTGCGGGATAACGTCGAGGAACGCCTGCACCGCGGGGCCACCGGCCCAGAACGCAGCGGCGCAGATGACGGCCATGACGAGGGCGTACGACAGGAAGCTGATCCAGTGCCAGCGGGCCACGCCGGCCGCGTCGCCGCGCTCGGCGCAGGCGTCGGACATGTGAAGCATCCAGCCGCGAACGACCAGGTAGTACGCGTTCTTGATGAGCAGCGCGAGCGTGGCGATGGGCAGGGCGAGGGCGAGCGCCGCGTCGACGCCGCTGCCGGAGGTGATGGCGAGGGCCGTGCCAAGTACGCCGCCGGCCGTGATCTCGGGCGGGAGCGCCGCGCCGATGGCCTGGGTGCCCATGAAGGCGAGCTCGAGGGTGGCGCCCACCTGCAGGCCAGTCGAGAGGTCTCCGAGCACGAGGCCCACGAGCGGGCCCATCACGATGGGGCGCTGGACCATGCCGTTGCCCAGACCGCACTCGAGGAAGCCGATGAAGGCCACGAGGCCCACGAGAAAGACTTGCATCTCAGTTCCCTTCCTAGGACTTTGCCACGAACGGCACGCGAGCCTCGCTCGGCACCGCCTGGATGTACACGTTCACGCCCTGGGCCTGGGCCTGGGCGAGCAGTGCCTCCTCCTCGTCGGTGAGGTTGACCATCTTGCTCACCGGGTGGGTGCCCGCAGCGGCCTTGGTGCCGCCGAGGTCAATTTCGGTAATCTGGTCGCAGGAGGTGGCCATGCGCACCGCATCGGCAACGTTGGAGACGACGGTGAACAGGCGGTACTTGTCGGTCTTGCCGGCGTTGATGGCAGCGATGGAGTCGTCGATGCCCTTGATGACGAGCTTCGTGTTGGCGGGCTTGCCGAGCTTGAGGGTGGTCTTGCGAAGCTCGTCCTTCACGACGTCGTCGTTGGCGACGAGGATGCAGTCGGGGTTGAGCGCCGTGCACCACGAGAACACGACCTGCCCGTGCAGCAGGCGATGGTCGACGCGAAACAGAACGATCATGGGTTTCCTTCCTTTGTGACGCGGCTGTTAGGATGACTGCGGCACGCCCAATGGCGCACCTGACGGCCGCGCTCGAACGCGCGAACCGGATAACGGTGCTAGAAGTCCTCGTCCGCACCTCCGTCGCCAGCGGCGACGAGGTCGGGCTGAACGCGAAGCATCTGCTCGCGCGCCTCGCCCAGGCTGCGCTCGATGAGCGACGCCGTCGGGGTCTGCTGGTCCACGACGAGGTTGATGGCCAGCGCGAGGTTGGCCCCGGCAACCACGTAGACGTTCGGGCGGTTGCGGTACTGCGAGGCCTCGGTGTTCACGCTCCCGCCGAAGACGTCGGTCACGATGACCAGCTCGTCGCCTGCGGGCAGCTCGCCCACGGCCCTTGCCAGCTCGGGCTTGGGGTCCGGGCACTCGCTCGTGTAGGCGCAGAGCGCCGTGACGCTCGGCTGCTGCCCCACGATCATCTCGAGCGTGTCGAGCATGCCCGCGGCGAAGCGGCCGTGCGAGGCAAACAGGATCCTTCTCATCACTTCACCTCCTTGGGTGTCTTCGGGACGGTTCGCGCCCCGTTTCCCCACCCGTCGCGGGCGGGGCTAGTTCCAGTCGTCGGTGTCCTCGAGCTCGGTACGGGGTGTCGCACGCGTGCGCGGTGCGTGCGCGGAGCTGACGTAGTCGTAGGCGTAGGCGATCTCGGTAACCGGGACCTCCACGCGGTAGTGGGAAGAGATGTCCGAGAAGCTCTGCCGGAACGCCTCGATGAAGTCGGCGTGCTCGGCGGCGAAGGCCTCCTCGTCGGCGTAGCTCTCGATGGGGCTCCTCGTCACGAGGCGCTCCACGAGGCAGCAGAGGTGCACATAGAGACCCACGCTCACGCGGGCGCCGATGACGTCGCCGGTGAGCTGCTGAAGCCTGCCGACGGCGCTCTCGATCTCGCCGAAGAGCCTGTTGGGGTTGAGGATGGTAATTGACTCCACGACGTTCCTGAGCGTCATGTTCTTGACGAGGTTCTCGTGGAGCGCCCGCAGGCCGTCGGCGTCAAGCAGGCGGGCGAAGGCGCGGTCGATCTGGGCCGTCCCCTCCCCCACGATGAGGTCCTCGAGCGAGATGAACGGCACCCCGTCGATGTGCGGGTTGTCAGTGCCGATGACCATACGCACGTCGAGGTGCGAGAAGACCGCGTCCTCCGAGCCGTTGTTGGCGAGCTGCTGCCAGTCGACGGCCACGAGGCGAACGGGCGAGTCACCGACGAGGCTCTGGGCCACGAGGTCGCGGATCTTCTCCGCCGCCTCGAGCCCGCCCTCGGAGCAGAAGACGATGGCGTCGGGACGGGCGCTGCGCTCCACGATGCGGAAGTTGCAGCGGCAGGCGTCGGCAGCCCCCTCGAGAATCTCGGCCATGCCGCGCCCGGCGACGAGCCCTGCCCCCACCTCGACGGCAAGGCCCGTCGAGGCGTTGTTGATGATGCCGATCGTCATGCCGGAGGTCGCGGCGAGGCTCTTGTCGATGTCCTGCAGGGAGCCCATGTCGACGAGGATGACGACCTCGTCGGCGTAGGAGAAGCGGTCGACGATCTGCTGCAGGGGCGCCACGACGTCCGCGACCTGCTGGTCGTAGGGCATGTCGACGGCCTCGAAGACGCGGGTGTCGAGGATGCGGTTTGCCGCGTCGGCGATACTCGTTGCGGTGGAGTAGCCGTGGCTCAGGATAATGCCGACGCTGCGACGGCGCTTTGCCGGGTCGAGCGCCAGGGAGGCGTGGGCCAGCACGAGCAGGAAGGTGAGGTCGTCGAGCGCGACGCCCAGCGTCACCTCGAGCTCGTCGGCGATGCGGGAGCAGACGGTGGCGGCGAAGCGGTTGCGCTGCGCCACCACGGCCCGCATGCCCGCGAGGGCGCGGCCGTGGGCGCTCTTCCAGCGCGAGAGGCTCGCGGGCGGCCACAGCTGCAGGCAGATGCCCTGCGCGATGAGGTGCGAGCTTTTGCGGGAGAGGTCGACGGAGTAGAGGTCGTTCGTGGCGGCCACGATCCCGTCTGCGACCTGCTCGTAGGCGGCCGACTTGGCGCGGCCCGGCGTCTGCTCGAAGGAGAGGAAGTCCTCGAGGTCGCGAACGCGCTCAACGAGCTGGGAGCAGCAGCTTCCGCCGTCCATCTCGCCGGACTGGTAGCGCTCGAAGGGCTCGAGCATGGCGTCGAGCACGCGGCTCACGCGGTCGTCGGCCTGACTCTGAATGCTGCGGGTTGTGTCGATGAGCTGGGCGTCGTTCTCGCTGCGCTCGAGCGCAGAGCCGGACAGTATGGAGGACGGCAGCTGGTAGGTCCTAATCTCCAGGCGGTCGCCCTTGGTCCCGAGGTAGGCCTCGGCGCAACAGTTGGTGATGCAGTCGCGAAGGCCCCGCACGTTCTCCTCGAAGGCACTGGAGGCGAGGCTCTTAAAGGCACCGCGGGAGACGAGGATGTCCATGCCCATGCGCCGCCCCTCCTCCTTGAGAAAGTGCAGCGTGAGCTCCTCGCGCTCCTCCTGAGTGCGCTCGCGAAGGGGCGGCACCTGGGCGCACATGGGAATGCGCCGGGCGAGGGCGCGACGCTCCTCGGAGTCGGCGTCCTTGGTCGTGGCGAGGATGAGGCGGGTACGAGCAGGGCCCGTCTCCTCGCCGTCCACCGTGGCCTCCCCGGAGGCCCACTCCATGAGCGTCTCCTGGCTTGCGGGCGAGAGCCTGTCGGCGTCCTTGAAGTAGACGATCCCGCCGCGGGCTCGGGCAACAGGCCCTTCCTGGGAGCGAAGGTCGTGGGCCAGGCCTCGGGCGTCGTCGGCATAGTGCGAGCTGTCGACGCTCACGAGCTCGGCCTCCGGACGCAGGACGCCGACGTTCTTGCCATACTCCAGCGCCAGCTGGGCAAGCAGTCCCTTGCCCGTGCCCGACGCCCCGGAGAGCAGCACGGGCAGGCCGGCGGGCGGGTACTTGAGAGCGGCACAGAGCTGGTTGATGCAGGGCGCGAGGCTCAGCTCGTGGCCGATGGCACGCTCGAAGTCAAGCTGCTCGCCATGGCCGAGCGACGCGAATAGCTTCTCGACCGAGGGATAGGTGCTGCGGTCGATGCGCGCCTGGAAGAAGCGCTCGAGGGCGCGGCGGTGGAAGTAGCAGACCGGACGGGCGCCGGCCTTCACCACGAGGCCCGCCCGCACGAGCTCGTTGAGGTACTGGCTCGCGAGGCTTCGCGAGATGGCAAGCGAGTCGGTGATCGAGGCGGTGGTAAAGCGCTCGAATCGACCCTGCGTGCGCCCAAGGCGCGTGCTACCCAGTTCGCGCGTAATGCGGTCGAGGTAGGCAAGCAGGTCTTTTTGCGTCTCTGGAATGCTCATGCGACGGACCCTCCCTTCGCCTCACACCTTACGGGCGAGGCGGGACTCGAAGCTGCGGCCACCCCCGGATTCGTCACGGGGACGTTCGGTTCGGCACTTCATGATGCATCCGGGGACCAGACGAAGGCCCTCTCGACACAACGGGTCAACACAAGGAAACGGCGGCCCAACGCACAAGAAAGCGGGGGCGACGGACCAGAACGGCCGTCGCCCCCGCATCGGGACAGGATATGGGCCAGCCCCTACGCCCGCGCGAGCCCCGCGCGACGGGCCTCGTCGGCCACGGCCTTGGCCACGGCGGGCACGACGCGCTCGTCGAAGGCGTCGGGGATGATGTTCTCGCTCGTGAGGTCCTCGGGGGCGATGAGGCCAGCGATGGCCTTCGTGGCCGCCACCATCATCTCGTCGGTGATGTCGGCCGCGCGCACGTCGAGCGCGCCGCGGAAAATGCCCGGGAAGGCCAGCACGTTGTTGATCTGGTTGGGGAAGTCCGAGCGCCCGGTGGCAGCCACGGCCGCGCCGGCCGCCAGGGCCTCGTCGGGCATGATCTCGGGCACGGGATTGGCCATGGAGAAGACAATGGGCTTCTCGGCCATGCTGGCCACCATCTCCCGGCTCACGATGCCCGGGGCCGAGACGCCCACGAAGACGTCGGCGCCCACCATGGCCTCGGCAAGCGTGCCCTTGAGCCCGCGCGGGTTGGTACGCCGCGCGAGCTTCTCGAGCGCCTCGGAGTTGCCGGGGCGGCCCGCCCACACGGCGCCGTCGATGTCGCACATGGTGATGTCGCGCACGCCCAGGCGCAGCATGAGGCTCGCGATGGAGGCGCCGGCAGCGCCCGCGCCGGAGAACACCACGCGAATGTCCTCGAGCTTGCGACCGGTGAGGCGACAGGCGTTGACGAGGGCGGCGCTCGTCACGACGGCGGTGCCGTGCTGGTCGTCATGGAAGACGGGGATGTCGCAGGCCTCCTTGAGCCGGCGCTCGATCTCGAAGCAGCGCGGGGCGGCGATGTCCTCGAGGTTGATGCCGCCGAAGCTTCCCGCGAGCAGGCTCACGCAGCGCACGAACTCGTCGACGTCCTGGGTGCGCACGCAGAGCGGGAAAGCATCGATGTCGGCGAAGCTCTTGAAGAGCGCGCACTTGCCCTCCATGACCGGCATGCCCGCCTCGGGGCCGATGTTGCCGAGGCCCAGGATGGCGCTGCCGTCGGTGACCACGGCGACGAGGTTGCTGCGGCGGGTGTAGCGCCACGAGTCCTCGGGGTTGGCGGCGATGGCGAGGCAGGGCTCGGCGACGCCGGGCGTGTAGGCCACGGCAAGCTCCTCGGGGGTCTCGATCTTCGCACGGCTGATGACCTCGATCTTGCCATGCCAGCGCTCGTGCTGCTCGAGGGCGAACTTCTTGGCGTCTTCCTTGGTGGCCATGGATCCTCCTTGCCATGCCGTTTCGTTACGGCGCGAGTGTACGCGCGCGGGCGAGGGAGGGCAAAGCGAGGGATGGCGTTTCGACACTGCGAGGTCACGTTCGAAACGACGGGACGAGAGCAGCCGGCGGGTAGCCCGGCGCCGACGTGAGCACGCCGCAGCCCAGCGCCGAGCCGGGCGCGCCGAACCCGCGGCCTCAGCCCTCCGGCACGAGGTCGCCGTCCGCCGTCAGACGCAGGTCGAGGTCACCGGGGACGGAGCCCTCGAGCGCGCGGAGCACGTTGGGTCCGTCGCTCTGCTCGTACCATGCCTGGGCGGCGGCCAATGTGGAGCCGCCCTGCACCTTGCGGCCCACGAGGCGGTCGCGCAGCAGCTCCGGCTCGGCGCGCACGAGCACCGTGTAGTCCGCGAACCGGCGCATCGAGCGCCACGGTTCCTCGGCCAGCAGCAGCCAGTTGCCCTCCACGATGACGATGCCGCCGTCGAGCGCGCGGCCTCCCTCGACCACGTCGTGCAGCTCGCGGCTGTAGGTGGGCCACGAGACGGGTCCGCCCTTGGCCAGGGCCGCGAGCGCCGCCGAAAGCCGCCGCGTGTCATACGTCTCCGGGCAGCCCTTGACGTCACGGAGGCGCACGGGCCGGCCCTGAACGATGCCATCGTGCGCATTCAGATAGGCGTTGGGGTAGTGGAAGCCGTCGATGCCGGCCGTCTCCACGGGCTCGAGGCCGGCGTCTTCGCGCGTGCACGAGAGGTGTTCCAGCAGCAGGCAGAGCGTCGACTTGCCCGTCGCCGGCGGCGCGGCGAGAAACGCCACGACCCGCCCGCCCTTCTCGCGCCGAAGGTCGGCGAGAAACGCCAGCAGCGGCACCAGCACGCCCTCGACCGTCTCCTCGCGGTAGCGTGCCGCAACCGGCAGGCCGTTGACCTCGAACTCGTACTCACGCCACGTCATGGTGCGCCTACCTTTCGGCCGTCACGTACCGGTACGTATCGCCCTTGGGCACGAATGTGGCGGGCACCTCGTCGGTGCCGAGTGCCGTGGGCAGCCACTCCACCATGTACTCCATGCCCGGCTCCTCGAGGTTGAAGTGGCCGAGCGCGATGGCGCACTTACCCTGTCCCAGCATGCCGGCGTCGCGGATGTACTCGCAGGTGGTGAAGTCGACCATCTCCATGGTCACGAGGCAGTCAACGCCGTCGGCGTCGGTGGCGTTCGTGATGTCCGTGTCGGCAGGCGTGCCGAAGATGTGCATCGGGATGTGCACGCGCCGAACCTTGGCCTCGGGGTCTCCGGTGTAGCGCGTGCCGTTGAGGCCCAGCTTGGCCACGAGGTACTCTGCGAGCTCCTTCACGCTCGTCTCGGGAATCTCGTAGTCGAGGCCGAAGCCCTTGTCGCCCACGCGGTAGTCGAGCCAGCCCAGCTTCCAGGCCAGGCCGTAAAAGATGCCGTCGGCCATCGCACCGTCCGCGTCGATGGGCACGCGCGAGTGGATGTAGTCGTGGCAGCGCCAGACCGCGCCGCCCCATTCGTCGAGAAGCTCCTTCTTGGCGAGGTAGGTCGTGTTGGAGGCGATGACGTCCTGGTGGTCGCCGTGGTTCCAGAAGAGCGCCTCGTGCGAGATGATGAGGTTGGCGCCCACCTCCTTGGCCTTGCGGATGACGTCGGCCGTGGGCCAGATGCAGGTGACGATGCCCGTGCACTCCTGGCTGACGTCTCCGTACGTCACCTGGTCACGCGTCGTGGCGTCGTCGATGGGCTTGCCGGTGAACGAGTCAACGCCGCTGCAGTACGCCTTGACCTTCGAGATGACCTCGCTGATGAGCATGGACAGTCCTCTCGTGCCGCCGGGGCGCCAGCATCTGCTTTTCTAAGCCGGACGCCCCGGACGCCGCCCTTACAGGTTCCTCAGCGCATCGACGAGCGAGACCTTACCCGCGGCCACCTCGCTCGTCTGCTTGATGACCTTCGCAGGCACGCCAGCAACGACCGCCCCGG
>OIXX01001156.1_pt1 | contig 10047 bp, 11 predicted proteins | sample 1588161 | NCBI WGS metagenome assembly OIXX01 (sample SAMN03283274) | human gut metagenome | biome: human-associated habitat; material: feces | host: Homo sapiens | place: Peru | collected 2012
GATTATGATTCTGGAGGATCTGCAGGATCCGGGAAATGCGGGAACTATTCTTCGTACAGGAGAGGGCGCCGGAGTAAGCGGAGTTCTTCTGACAAAGACCTGCGTGGATATCACAAACCCGAAGGTTATACGATCAACCATGGGTTCTGTCTATAGAATGCCTTTCCTATATGTGGAAAGTGTGGTATCATTAGCACAGGAACTGAAAGACAGAAATATCCGCACATTTGCGGCGCATCTGCATGGTAAGAACTTTTATGATCAGGAATCCTACACAGGAGGAACTGCTTTCCTGATCGGCAACGAGGGAAAAGGACTGACGGATGAAGCGGCAGACAGTGCTGATTGTCTGATACGGATTCCTATGTGTGGAAAAGTAGAATCTCTGAATGCTGCCATGGCATCCGGAATTCTCATGTATGAAGCTGCTCGTCAGAGACGATAGCAGACGAAAGGGGGAGTTTCATGCAGCCTTTGATCTGGCTTGGGATTCTTGCATTATTGCTTGTTGTAGAAGCGATTACTGCAGGTCTGACCACCATCTGGTTTGCCGGCGGCGCACTGGTCGCTGCTATTGCATGTTATGCAGGAGCGAACCTCACTGTACAGATATTGCTGTTTCTGTGTGTTTCATTGGTACTTCTCATCTTTACCAGACCACTGGCAATGAAGTACTTCAACAAAGAAACCATACAGACCAATGCAAACAGTCTGATTGGAAAGAAAGCAGTTGTGATTCAGGAGATTGACAATCTGGCGCAGACAGGCCAGGTTCGTATCAATGACATTGAATGGACTGCACGTTCTGCTGATGACGAAAAGATCGGCGAAGGCACCGTTGTGACGATCGAAGAGATCCGAGGTGTGAAACTTATCGTAAAACAGAATAAGGAGGATTAGTTATGGGCGTGGTTTTTCTGATAGTTATTATCGTTATTGCGGTATGGGTCCTTGCATCCTGTGTCCGCATTGTACCACAGGCATATGCAGTAATCCTGGAGCGTCTGGGAGCTTATCAGGCGACCTGGAGTACAGGAATTCACTTCAAGGTTCCGTTTATTGAACGAGTAGCCAGAAAGGTAAATCTGAAGGAACAGGTAGTGGATTTTCCACCGCAGCCGGTTATCACAAAGGATAACGTAACCATGCAGATCGATACTGTCGTATTCTTTCAGATCACAGATCCGAAGCTTTATACTTACGGTGTGGAGAATCCGATCATGGCAATCGAGAATCTGTCCGCAACAACCTTAAGAAATATTATCGGTGACATGGAACTGGATGAGACACTTACATCCCGTGAGACGATCAATACCAAGATGAGAGCTTCTCTTGATGAAGCTACTGATCCATGGGGAATCAAGGTCAACCGTGTGGAACTGAAGAACATCATTCCTCCGGCAGCTATCCAGGATGCAATGGAGAAACAGATGAAAGCTGAGCGTGAACGTCGTGAAGCAATCCTGATCGCAGAAGGTCAGAAGAAATCTACGATCCTTGTTGCAGAAGGTAAGAAACAGTCCGCAATTCTGGATGCAGAAGCTGAGAAACAGGCAGCAATCCTCCGCGCAGAGGCTCAGAAAGAGCGTATGATCAAGGAGGCAGAAGGACAGGCTGAGGCAGTTCTGAAAGTTCAGAATGCCAATGCAGAGGGTATCCGCATGATCAGAGAGGCAGGGGCAGATGAAGCAGTTCTGACACTGAAGAGTCTGGAAGCATTTGCCAGGGCAGCAGACGGTAAGGCAACCAAGATCATTATTCCATCGGATATTCAGGGAATCGCAGGTCTGGCAAGTTCTCTGAAAGAGATCGTCACTGATCCGAAAGCTGAGACAGATAAATAACAAAAGAGAATAAATGACATCGGGGAGAGAATTATTATGAACTTAAAAGGAAGAAACTTTCTGACACTGAAAGACTTTACACCAGAGGAGATCACATATCTTATCGACTTATCCGCAGAACTTAAAGCAAAGAAGAAAGCCGGCGAGCTTCACGAATATTACAGAGGCAAAAATATTGCACTTATTTTTGAAAAAACAAGTACAAGAACCCGCTGCTCTTTTGAGGTAGCTGCCCATGATCTTGGAATGGGAAGCACATACCTGGATCCGACAGGTTCTCAGATCGGTAAGAAAGAGAGCATTGCAGATACTGCAAGAGTTCTGGGAAGAATGTATGATGGTATCGAATATCGTGGATTTGGTCAGGAAGTCGTAGAAGAGCTTGCAAAACATGCAGGTGTTCCGGTATGGAATGGCCTTACGAACGAATATCATCCGACACAGATGATCGCCGATATGCTGACGATCCGTGAGCATTTCGGAGATTTAAAAGGACGTAAGCTTGTATACATGGGTGATGCCCGCTACAATATGGGTAACTCCCTGATGATTGCCTGCACAAAACTTGGCATGCATTTCGTAGCCTGCACAACTAAGAAATATTTTCCGAATGCAGAGTTAGTTGCTCAGTGCGAGGAATATGCAAAAGCATCCGGCGGAAGCATTACTCTGACAGAGGATGTTCAGGAAGGAACAAAGGATGCAGACGTTATCTATACAGACGTATGGGTATCCATGGGTGAGCCGGATGAGGTATGGACAGAGAGAATCCATGATCTGACACCTTATAAAGTAACAAAGGACGTTATGAAGAACGCAGGAGAGAAAGCAATCTTCCTTCACTGTCTGCCTGCATTCCATGACCTTAAGACAAAGATCGGCAAGGAAATGGGCGAGAGATTCAATCTGACAGACATGGAAGTGACAGATGAAGTATTTGAATCTAAGCAGTCCAAAGTATTTGATGAGGCAGAGAACCGTATGCATACCATCAAAGCTGTCATGGTAGCAACATTAGGAGAGCCGGAGAACAAATAATGGCACATCTGTATAATGAAGAAACAATTTCACAGGCAATAAACACAAAATGGGCGGGCAAAACCGTCCATTTTGCAAAAGAAACAGATTCTACCAATTCATGGATCAAGCGTCTGGCAAAAAATGGTGCAGAGCATGGAACTCTGGCAGTTGCGGAATTTCAGTCTGCGGGAAGAGGACGTTTTGACAGAAGATGGGAAGCGCCGGAGGGCAGCTCTATTATGATGACACTGCTCTTACGTCCGGAATTTTCACCGCAGTATGCGTCTATGCTGACACTGGTTATGGGAATGGCAGTGGCACAGGCAGCAGAGGAACTGGGGTTTAACGTAAGTATTAAATGGCCCAATGATATTGTGATCTCTAAGAAGAAAATTTGTGGTATCCTGACTGAGATGGGAACAAATGGTGTGAAGATCAATTATGTTCTCATCGGAGTAGGAATCAATGTAAACCTGAAAGAATTTCCGGAAGAAATGCAGGACAAAGCGACTTCACTGATTCTGGAGGGCGGTCATGAATATGACAGAAATCAGGTGATTGCACTGGTGATGAAATATTTCGAGATCAACTATGAGAAATTTATCCGGACCTGTGATTTTACTCATCTGCTGGATGATTATCACAGAATCCTTGCAAACCTGAACCAGCCGGTCAGAGTGATCGATGGTGACAGAAGTTTCGAAGGAATCTGCAGGGGGATTGATGAAAAAGGTGAACTGCTTGTGGAAAGGCAGAATAAAGAAGTTGTGAAAGTCAGCGCAGGAGAGGTTTCAGTGCGTGGGCTTTACAGCTATGTATAAAGATTCTGAATAATTTCGAAAGAGGGAAACAGTAATTTATGTATCAGGACAACATTACTCTCTGCGGCGCAAGTGCCTATGAGAAGAAATTTTATTTTAATCAGGATTTCAATGCACTTCCGGATCATGTGAAGAAAGAGCTTCAGATCATGTGTGTTCTTTACACAGAGGATGTAGGAGGAATCCTGACTCTGGAATTTGACGAAAACGGCAGACTTCAGTTTAAAACAGAAGCTCTGGAAGCAGATGCCCGCTACGATGAGATCGGAAGCGGACTGAAGATCAAACAGCTTCAGCAGGACAAGAAAGAACTTCTGGAATCTCTGGAAATGTATTATAAAGTATTCTTTCTCGGAGACATCCCGGAAGAAGAACTGAAGAAAACATCGGGCAGTGAGGACTGAATCCATGCAGACAAAGAATGAGCCGGTACAGGCAAGAGAACCATTCATGAAGATGCAGTGGAAAATAGGAAACGTACAGATGGACAATCCGTTTGTTCTTGCACCAATGGCAGGTGTCACAGACCTGCCATTTCGAACGCTCTGTAAAGAGCAGGGAGCCGGACTGATCTGTATGGAAATGATCAGTGCAAAAGCGATTTCTTTTCACAATAAGAACACCATTGCCCTGATGGAGATTGATCCATGTGAGCACCCGGTTTCCATGCAGCTTTTTGGCAGTGAACCGGATCTTATGGCAGAGGTTGCGAAATCCATTGAGGACAGAGATTTCGATATCCTGGACATCAATATGGGATGCCCTGTGCCGAAGGTTGTCAATAACGGCGAGGGATCTGCATTGTTGAAGAACCCGAATCTGATTGAAGAGATCGTTCGAAAAGTATCATCTGCAATCAGTAAACCATTGACTGTCAAGGTGCGAATCGGATTTGAGAATGAACCGGTAGATATTGTTGAGATCGCGAAACGTATTGAGGATGCGGGAGCAGCAGCACTTGCAGTGCATGGGCGCACCAGACAGCAGTACTATTCCGGCACTGCAGACTGGGATACGATCCGCAGGGTAAAAGAAGCGATTACCATTCCTGTAATTGGAAACGGGGATGTAGATTCTCCGCTGAAAGCAGAAGAACTGGTGAAACAGACCGGATGTGATGCAGTTATGGTGGGACGTGCAGTAAGGGGAAATCCCTGGTTATTCCGCGAGCTGAACCATTATTTCCGGACAGGAGAACTGTTGGAACGCCCGTCTGTAGAGGAAATACGTGAAATGATCCTGCGTCATGCCAGAAAACAGATTGAATTAAAAGGTGAATTTGTAGGAATACGCGAGATGCGTAAACACGTTGCCTGGTATACTGCAGGCATGCGTCACAGCGCAGGGCTCAGAAGAGAGTCAAACACCATAGAAAGTTATGAAGCTCTGGAGGCGCTTTTATCAAGATTAGCATAAAAGTTAAAACCATGTGAAATGAGAAATATAAACAATAGCAAAGGCTCTCGGAATGCTTGACAATCCGGGTGCTTTTTTGTATAATACAGAAATTGTGAATATCCTAGAATAAGTCTGCCCTTTTTCAGGTATGATGTATCAGGAAGCACATAAATCCATGTAGTGATCCGGGGCGAAAAGAAACGCAGAAAACTATACCGGATGTTGAAAGGGAGTAAGGTTATTATGGAAGAAAAGAAAAACTTACTAACTTATGCAGGACTTAAAAAATTAGAAGAAGAGCTGCATGATTTAAAGGTAGTAAAGAGAAAAGAAGTAGCAGAGAAAATTAAGGAAGCCAGAGAACAGGGCGACTTATCTGAGAATGCGGAATACGATGCAGCGAAAGACGAACAGAGAGACATTGAAGCACGTATCGAAGAAATCGAGAAGATCTTAAAGAATGCTGAAGTTGTTGTAGAGGACGAAGTAGATCTGGACAAGATCAGCGTTGGATGTAAGGTTAAAGTACACGATTTTGAATTCGAAGAAGACATCGAGCTGAAGATCGTAGGTTCCACAGAGGCTAACAGCCTTGAAGGCAAAATCTCCAACGAATCTCCCGTAGGAAAAGCACTTATCGGTGCGCATACAGGCGATGTGGTAGAGGTAGAGATGCCGGCAGGAATCATGAAATACAAAGTTCTGGAGATCCAGAGAAACGTATAAGAGACAGATGACTGAGGTGCGCGTAGAGATTTATCATGCAAAGGCATAACGCGCACCTTTCGCTGACTATATAAGCAGATAATAAGAAGACAATAAGAAGTTTGTTATTTCTTATTTTTGTCTGTATATCTGATAAATTGATATTTGAAAATACAGGATTCTGTTGAATGGAATCTTCTGTTACATCTGATATCACATGGAAATGTAGAATAAATGTAACTATTCAGTAGTCTACTATCCCGCGAGGTGTTTTGGCACGTAAGTACCAAAATCCCGAGACATACAAGCCAAAATGCCATCACCGCAGGTGATTTTTAATGCATTTTGGCTCGTAACTGTGAAGGTACTGAACAGTTACGAACAAATAATAATTATACAAGTATATAAGGAGGAACCAAGGTGGCACAGCAGAAGCAGGAACAGGATTTAAACCAGTTACTGAAGGTACGTCGCGATAAACTGGCAGATCTTCAGGCTAATGGAAAAGACCCATTTCAGATCACAAAGTTTAACCAGACTCATCACTCAATGGAAGTGAAGAGTCTTTATGAAGCACATGAGGCAGAACTTCTCAAAGATCGTGCAGAAGTAGATGTAACAGGTCTTGATGAAGAACAGGCAAAGGAAGCTGTTAAGAAAGATTACGAAGAGAGAAGAGAAATCATGGACGCAAGCCCAATCCACGTAGCGATCGCAGGCCGTATGATGTTCAAGAGAGTTATGGGTAAGGCTTCTTTCTGCAACATCCAGGATTTACAGGGAAATATTCAGGTATATGTAGCAAGAGATGCGATCGGAGCAGATTCTTATGCAGATTTTAAGAAATCCGATATCGGTGATATCTTCGGACTGGAAGGTTTTGCATTCAGAACAAGAACAGGTGAGATTTCTATCCATGCAGAAAGCATGACTCTTCTTTCCAAGAGCTTACAGATTCTTCCTGAGAAATTCCATGGACTGACAGATACAGATATGCGTTATCGTCAGAGATATGTAGACCTTATCATGAATCAGGACAGCAAGAACGTATTTATCAAACGTTCCCAGATTCTGAAAGAAATCCGTAACTTCCTTGCAGACCGTGACTTCATGGAAGTGGAAACTCCGATGCTGGTTGCAAATGCAGGCGGTGCTGCAGCAAGACCGTTTGAAACTCATTATAATGCACTGAACGAAGATGTTAAGCTTCGTATTTCTCTTGAACTTTATCTGAAGAGACTGATCGTTGGTGGTCTTGAGAGAGTTTATGAGATCGGACGTGTATTCCGTAATGAAGGTGTAGATACCCGTCATAATCCGGAGTTTACTCTGATGGAGCTTTATCAGGCATATACAGATTATGAAGGCATGATGGAACTGACTGAGTCTATGTTCCGTTATCTGGCAGAGAAGGTTTGTGGTTCTGCGAAGATTACCTACAATGGTATCGAGATCGACCTCAGCAAACCTTTTGAACGTCTGACCATGAATGATGCGATCAAGAAATATGCAGGAGTTGACTTTGATGAAGTTGCAGATGATGAAGCAGCTAAGAAGCTTGCAGATGAGCATCATATTGAATATGAAGAACGTCATAAGAAGGGTGATATCATTAACCTGTTCTTCGAGGAATACTGTGAAAAAGAACTGATCCAGCCAACATTTATCATGGATCATCCGATCGAGATTTCTCCGCTGACAAAGAAGAAACCTTCTGATCCGAATAAGGTAGAGCGTTTCGAGCTGTTCATTAATACCTGGGAAATGTGTAACGCATATTCCGAGCTCAATGACCCGATTGACCAGAGAGAGCGTTTCAAAGCACAGGATGCTCTTGCTGACGCAGGAGATGAGGAAGCAAACCACACAGATGAAGACTTCCTGAATGCACTGGAGATCGGTATGCCGCCTACAGGTGGTATCGGATACGGAATTGACCGTCTTGTTATGCTGCTTACAGACAGCCAGGCAATCCGTGACGTGCTGCTGTTCCCGACAATGAAATCACAGGGCGCTTCCAAGAACGAAGCAAACAATGCAACACAGGTAAAAACAGAAGAAAAACCAGCAGAAAAAATTGATTTTTCTAATGTGAAGATTGAACCGCTTTTTGAAGAAACAGTTGACTTTGATACTTTTAGCAAGTCAGATTTTCGTGCAGTAAAAATTGAAGCATGTGAGGCAGTTCCAAAAAGTAAGAAGTTATTGAAGTTCACTTTGAATGACGGAACAGACCGCAAACGCACGATTTTAAGCGGTATTCACGAATATTATGAACCGGAAACACTGGTCGGAAAAACAGCGATTGCTATTGTTAATTTACCACCAAGAAAGATGATGGGAATTGATTCTGAGGGTATGCTGATTTCAGCAGTACATGAGGAAGATGGTAGAGAGGGATTAAATCTACTGATGGTAGATGATAGAATTCCAGCAGGTGCAAAGCTGTATTAAAAATCTAATATAAGATTTAAAAATATGGGCTTTTTGGTATGGAGTACGACAAGAGTACGACAAATTGAACCTCCTTAATGGGCTAAAATAAATGATTTTAAATAGTCCGATAAAAACCAAAGCAATATTTTTGTACTATGAGGACACTTTTCTAAGAGAAATTTTAGAGAAGTGTCTTTTTTGTTATGGTCAAGAATTTCAAAATGGAGGGAAAAACATGAACAACACAGCGTTAAGAGCAGAGAAAGAAATCACAAACACAATTATCTTCAGAAACGAGAAACACAAAGACTTTTATCAAACATATATGAAAAAATGCCGCCGTCAAGATGTGTATCACAAAGCCTTGATTTATTGTCTTGGAATTAGTGAAGATACAAGAATCAATATAGATCGTATTTACGATTTGAGAACAGGATATGTAAAAACAGAATGCCTTCAAGAAGGGTGGCAGACCAGTGGCAGCGTAAGGATTGTCCGTATGGCTTTTAATTTATACTGTAACGGGACGCCAAGCGTATATGACTATGAAAGTGAAGATGGAAAATTACAGGAGTATGCAGGATATACACCGGAGGAGTTATTTTGCTGTGGATATGCGAGATACTTTTGGGAGGCAATCAAAATTCGTTATCCGGAATATTGCTTTTAGAGGAGAAGAAGCATGTTAAAAGTCAGAGTTCAGGGAACAAAATCAGATATTCGATGGTTTCGGGAAAAGTTGGAGCAGCACCCTCAGATAGCGGTGCTGCAGGTATCTGACCTGTTTTCCAATAAAGGAACTACAAAATATTTTCGTATGTACGCAGAGATAGAAGAAAAGAAAGGCGGAAGATAAGTATGTGTAAAGTAATCGCAATCGCAAATCAAAAAGGTGGAGTCGGAAAGACAACAACTTGTGTCAATTTAGGGATTGGCTTAGCAAGAGAAGGAAAAAGAGTTCTTTTAATAGAAGCCGATGCACAGGGAAGTATGGCTGCAAGTTTAGGGATACAGGAGCCGGACGAGTTGGAAGTTACCTTAGTAACAATCATGGAAAAAGTAATCAATGATGAAGATGTTGAACCAAATGAGGGGATTATCTGGCATGATGAAGGCATTGCCTTTATTCCGGCAAATATTGAACTGGCAGGATTAGAAACTGCGCTGGTGAATGTGATGAGTAGAGAAATGATATTAAAACAATATCTTGATACGGTAAAGGCAGAGTATGACTATATTCTGATTGATTGTATGCCGTCACTGGGAATGATCACAATCAATGCACTGGTAGCGTCAGATTATGTGCTGATCCCGGTAGAAGCAGCGTATCTTCCGGTAAAAGGACTTCAGCAGTTGATTAAAACGATTGGGAGAGTACACAGAAAATTAAATCCTCAGCTTTCTATCATGGGAATTTTATTTACAAAGGTTGACCGAAGAACAAATTTTGCAAGAGATATAGCTGAACAAATCCGGCAGGTATACGGGACAAGAGTACATATTTTTAGGAATTGTATTCCTCTGTCTGTTCGGGCTGCAGAAACAACAGCAGAAGGAAAGAGTATTTATCTGCATGATCCGAAAGGGATAGTAGCAAAAGGATACATTTGCTTGACAGAGGAGGTGCTTGCACATGAGGAATAAGAGTGCAGAAAAAGTAAAACTTTCTTCTTTTGATGATCTGTTTGGTAAGGAAGAACCAGTAAGTGGTGAAGTAGTTACTTCTGTTCCGATTGATTTACTGCACCCATTTAAAAATCACCCGTTCCATGTGCTGGACGATGAAAAAATGGAAGAAACCGTAGAGAGCGTCAAGCAAATGT
>OIXX01001157.1_pt1 | contig 10039 bp, 5 predicted proteins | sample 1588161 | NCBI WGS metagenome assembly OIXX01 (sample SAMN03283274) | human gut metagenome | biome: human-associated habitat; material: feces | host: Homo sapiens | place: Peru | collected 2012
GTTTTCCTGCCTCATGAACCACCACGTTGTAACCTTCGATGTAGGCTTCCATCTTGCCGTCGGGCGAAAGTACCGGATAAGCCTCATTTTCCTCATCTACCTCCATCCAATGGCGCTCATGGCGTCTGCCAAACTGAGGCTTGTAGGTAGGACGAGGCTTGATGCCCAGCGCCTTCTCCATCGCTTCCTGCGAATCATAAGTCTTCATCTCATCCTTGTCGACATCATAGGATACAAACTTCTTGCCCTGAGGAGTAGAAATCTGATAATGCAATACGTGGGTGGAGTCGCACCAAGCCGATGAGCGTGCCCAATGGAACACGGAATCGGCTGAAAACTGATGACGCAGCGCATAGGCTCTGTTGTAATCTTCTAATGTGCCCTGTGCTGAAGCTGTAGCTGCCGGCATCGCCAAAGCTGCGCTCAACAGCGAAAGACCTAAAATCTGATTCTTCATTATGCTTGATATTTTACTTGTTAACTTCTTAAGTATTTTTCTCCAGTTAGGAAAATATTATTTCCCAGTATAGAAATCTGTGATGCGTCGGATGGCACGCTGGCAAACCGGACAGAAATCATCCACTTCGTTGATTCGCATACGGCAAACCTGCGCCGGACGATAACATCCCTTGCTCTGGTTACCCGCACCCTCGAACACACCAATCTTAAATACGGCTTCGTTGAGTTTCTTCTGCTCTTTCGCGTTTCTGATATTCTTATGATCCGGTAGTTTGGCAAGCGGCGTAGGAATCTTCACGCCCTTCGGCATCATATCCGCCCACTTGCTCTGGAAATCCTTCAGCGTGGTGAGGTTAGGCTCCCAAGGCTCGGTATCACCAGGATACATCGGGTCGTACTCATCGGTACTGTACTCATCGCCCAAGCCCGCATAGCCATGACCGAACTCATGTACCAGCACCTTCTTGAACGTAGGATGATCAGAGGTAGAAAGCGTTACCTGGTTATAGATGCCGCCGCCACCATACGTAGGAGAATTCACCAATACGATGATCTGCTCGAAAGGCACATTACTCAAGGCATCATAGATGCGATGAATCTTGCTCGTGGTGAGATAACGATTCGAATAAAAAGTATCGTAATGAGAGCAAGCCATCGTGTTCTTCCATTTCCCGTCGTGTGGAATACTTGGTCCCTCATCGAGCGATGGAGCCGCAACAGCCACCACGTTGAATCTCGACTTGAGCAAAGCGAAAGGTTCGCGCTCGAAGATGGCATCGGCTGCCCGCTGCGCATCCTGATAGAACTTATCCATCTGGTCCTGGCGATAGCCCTCGGCGATGATGGCGAGGTCAACACAGTCGGCAGTCTCTCCGCTCTTCACGATATAGCGGTAAGGGATGCCATTCTCGCCCAATGGTCGGATGAGGATATCCTGTGGATTGATGATATGGCGCAGTTCTGCAGTCACCTTCTGATGCGTATCGCTCAGGGTGATGCTTACATCCACCGGCTTCTTCGGAAACGGCACGAGAAAACTGCTCTCGAATGATTTCTGCAGATGCTTAGCCTCCTGTGTAAGCTGCCATTCCTGGAAGAGTGTTGAGAAAGTATTTACATAGAGCACCTTGTTGGTGCCATGCTCATACACGGTCACCTGTCCGTTTCCGTTCAGGAATTTCTCATCCAGTCTTGTCTTTCTGCCCGCCCAGGTAGGGTTGCTGTAAGCCTGTTCGAAATAGATAGCCTGGTTCACGCTATCGCCCGCCACGATGTAATCCAGTCGCAGCGTCTTGTCTTCGAAGTTGTCTTCAAAGCGCTGTGCCTGCATCGGCAAAGCCATCATCAAGGCGAGGGATGCAGTAAATAAAGTCTTATTCTTCATTTCGGTTGTGATTTTTATGTTATTTATATTTCGCCACAAAAGTACTGATAATCTTGCAAAAACACTCACAATATCGTCTAAAATGATACAAATATCGTATTTTCCCTAAGAACATCTTAGAGATTTGTCGAAAATTACATCAGAATGATAGATTTGTGCCAAAAAACTTGGGAGATATTATAAAAAGTCGTATCTTTGCCAAAAGAATCTATAAAAAGAACAGATTATGAGATTATCAGAAGAACGATATGACAATCCAGCTTACCGAGATATAAAAAATTCGATCGATACTGCGAAGGAAGAAGGCAGAGAAGAAGGTATTGCCAAAGAAAAGTTGGCCACCGCAAAGCGTCTTCTCGGCATGGGGCTCACACAAGAGCAAGTTGCCCAAGGAGCAGGACTTTCAATAGAAGATATAGAGAGACTTATTTAAACAACAATAATACAGAAAGCCATCCGATAGCATTAGTTATATCGGATGGTTTTCTGTATTATTAACAAACCTCATTATTGAAAGCATAAAAGACGGCTATTCCGCATTTTTTGCCTTCTTATGAAGCTTGAACGCCAACGAGAACATCACGTAACGAGGGATGGTATTATACCAAGTTTCGGTTCTGCCCTGAGCATTGACGGTATAAACCTTGTTGGTCAACTGGTGCAACAAGTCGTAAGCTTGAAGCTTGGCTGTAACATTTCCCTTGCAGAAGGCACGGGTCAACATGGCATTCCATACCAAATCGTCGGTGTTCATCTCGTTACTGTTATAACCTTTTCGGGTAAACATGGTGAGGTCTGTCTGAATACCCACTTTCATCCAAGGGATGGTATATTGCAGTTCCGTGCCATATTGGAAATCACAGGCTTTGATGTCTTCAAAAATTTCCAGATTACTACAACTGTACTTTCCCTCATACTTTCCCTTCACCTTCCATAGGAAATCCTTGAGCTGATAGGTCAGGCTTGCGCCTACTGATGGACTCCAAGTATTCACCTTACTCAGTTCTGCCCCCTTGTTATCGTAGTCGATGTCGAAATCTACGCTGCGCACATAACCCAGTTTTGCATCTGCCGAGAAACGGAAGCGATGCTGCTTGTCTATGGAACGTGAAAAACCTGCAGCCAATTTGGCATCCCAGTTTCCGTTCACGTTGTCATTCCTATAGGTAAAAGCACCCGTCTTTGTATTATAAGAGGTGCGCGTACCCCATGAGTTCCTCACCAAATTAGCCTCCATATCCACCCATCTGCTCAAGTCGGTAGAATCAGAACTCCAACTCATATAAACTCCCAGATGATGGCGAATCAGCATCTTAAGATCTGGATTATTGATACGAACAGCCAGAGGATTGGTATCATCGCCGTATGGCATCAGATCGGCAAAGTCTGGCTGTTTCATACTGAGACTATAATCTATCTGCTTAGAATTCCTGCCCCAGTTCGTATAAAAAAGCTGGGGCTGAAAAAGAAACTTTCTCCTCTTCGCCACCGTGTCCATATCCAGTCTCATATAGTGATACTGTTCTTGTTGCCACTCTAGAGGCAAGACAATTTGCAAGAAACCTTCATCACCTTGTCTGATTACCTGGAGTTCACTTTTACAACCTTTTTTCCACAAGTCTGAACTATAGGTATTGTCTGCATCCTGCGCCTTCATCCATTGGTCGGTAGTAGAAGGCAATATGCCTAACTCATCAAATCCCCCCTCATCCAAACGATCCAGACGATAGTTGGAATGATGGCGATTCTCATACTGCTGTATGAATGATACTGGGATATTGATACTCCAACCATAAGATAAGCTCAGATTATATCCCACTCCAAAGCTATAATCATAGGAATGCTTGTGCTGGTCGCTATAGAGATTACGAACATCCTTAGCACCTTCGACAGCATAATTCATTTTATTGAGCGAATAGGTATCATTTGGCTTATTATGAGAAACGTTTATGCGTGAAGTAAAAATAATAGCATCACCCCACGAAAAGCGTTTTTCAAGGTAAAGCCTCGTACCCGCATAAAGATAATCTGCCTTAACGAGACCTTGATTCAAACTTTCATTAATCAGCTGGTCACGATAAGTAGAAGTTCCTGCCGAAGACAGGGTCTTGGCATGGTCATAGCTCACATAGGAACTAGTATAGAGCGCAAACTTATCTGTAAAATGCTGGAATTCATCTTCCAGTCGCCAGCTGAAGTATTTATTCTTTTCCTTGGTAAACCCTTGCTTTAAGATATTGCCATCTTTGGCAAATACCTCTCCCTGACTTTCACTCTCTATCTTCTCTTCATTCCATTTTACTGTCGTTTGGAAATCGTTGTCGATGGTTTTCTCCTTATTACCGGAACGGACAGAAAGTCCTACCTCACGATTGGTCTTCACACCTTGCGAGAAACGAGAAGGAAGCCAATCGCCATTTTTCCTTGGAGCACCATCCTCATTCAGATTGTTGGCATTGGCATAGAGCATCGCATCATGCTTTTCTCCCATCAATAGTCCGAAAGTACGTGCCAACCAACGGTCTTGGGTTCCACCACCAGCTTCCACGGTAGCTAATGCATTCTGTATATAATCACGTTTCAGGCTCAGATCCATCACATAATCCCTGCCCTCACCTTTACTTATCTGCTCTGCCAAAGTGCGTTTCTTGTTAAACACTTTGATATCCTTCACCGTATAATAAGGCAGGTTTTCAAGCATCACTTGATTATTGCCATTGAAGAGTTTCTTGCCATTCAAGGTAAGAAAATCCACTTTCTTGCCATTCACAAAAATCTCTCCCCCTTCCTTGAGTTCTACACCTGGCAACTGCTTAATGAGAGCATCCAGCATGGACCCTTCAGGCAAGGCAAAGGCTGTCGCATCATATACAATCGTATCGCCACGATGCACCACCTGAATCTTGGTGGCTTTAACAACCACCTCATCCAGCTGCGCCTCGTAGTTTTGATTATCTCTCTTCATCAATATCTTAGGCAAGGCATTCTCATATTTTCTGCCTTTCGGCTCGAAAGTATAGTTGATGAATGTATCGAAATAACCTGGATAAGTTGCTTTGAGGATATAATCACGGCGAATCTTCTCCACGGGGAACTTAAAGAAACTATCTTTATTATACACTTCTGCCGACAAGGTATCTACAATAGTAGAATCCTTCAACATCAGAAATACCTTTGCACTCAATGGCATACGAGTGAATGAGTCGTAAGTTTCACCAAACAAGGTATAAAGTTTCTTGACTTTTGTTACCTCCCGGCTACCAGACTTTTCCTGTGCCTGCACAGAAAAACAAGAAAGCAACAACAAGAGGCTTATCATTAGTTGTTTCATAAACGGAAATTTTAAGTTGTTCTTACTTCACTCTTACCTCATAAGGGAAACGGCGGGAAGATGGATCGAGCGAATGATTCGAAGGAGCTCCCATCACCACGAGATAGAGCGCCTTGAGAAGCTGGGACTTTGGAGCCTGAAACGAAACCTTTCCATTCATCGCATCACCCATCTGACCATAGATGCATTCATCAGTATCGGCGGTTACTCCCACCAATCCATAACGATAACCGATGGTGCGTGCCATCTTGTCCTTGGAAGCCTTGAACGCCTTACCCTCAGCATCGAGTGCTCTGAAATCTACAGTAACCTTCTTGCCTGCCTTCGGGATTTCCAGTTTGATGGCATTGAAACCATAGTTCTCTGGAACCGAAGCTGTATCCGGACGGAGATAACCATTCTTCTGCTTCAGCATCCTGGTATCAAAGGTGCAAGCATAAGGACGGGTCTCCTTACGCGCATAACCGAAATCGAAGTTCACGAGATGACGATAGCAGTCGAACATTTCATCATTAAACTGCTTCTGACTCATCTTATATTTCCGCTTGTAGGTAACAACCGGGTCCTCTCCTACTTTTCCTTCCCGATAGAGCTGGGCGATGCTTTCCAATCCATGCATCTCAGCCCACCATTCTATCACGTATGGCGAATGATAGATGTTGTCCAGATGCAGATAACCCTTATGGGTAAGCTGTCTGAAAGCATCGAAATGAAACTTCTCGTCCGTTAGCCAGTCGGGATTCACTCTCCAGAGCATCCATTGGGATGTCATCTCGAAGAAACCGCTACCTCCCCAGGCTTCACCCGTTTTGTCTGCCATAATCTGAAGCTGGAAACTGTGTCCCAACTCGTGAGCCAGACAGTTGAGTTTCTGATCTTGAATACGGTTAGGCGTAACCCAGAGCGCGCCGATAAAGTCATCGTAAGTTCCACCGTAAGCAGTTCCTTCCAGCGAATAGTTCACCATCACCATCATCTTATACTTATCGCAGATGCTGCCCGGCAAAGAGAACTTCAGGGTGTCGCGGAAGAAGCGGTAGAACTTTTCTACCTGAGTCTGCAGATTGCCCAGGTCGAAATTCATCGGCTTACCTTCGAGCGAAGGAGGATTCTGCGGATTGTCTCCGAATGGCTTTTCCCAGAAATACACGATATTCTGGGTCTGAGCACTATGTCGCCAGCACCATCTCTCATCATCCTTGTTGAAATCATAGGGTTTCAGGGAGTCCGGTACGAAGATGAGTTTCTGTGGTGCAGATACGGGATTTACAAGTCTGGTGGCAGGAGCCTCAGATGGGTCCTGCTGCGCCAGGGCTGCAATAGCCTAAGGCAAGGTTGCCGCTGTAAGTATCAGCGATAAGAAGATTCGTTTCATTTCGGTTGTGATTTTTGCGTTATTGATATTTTTGCGTTATTTATTATTTTCGTTATTGATATTTCGCCACAAAAGTACTGATAATCTAGCAAAAACGCTCGCAATATCGTCTAAAATGATAGAAATATCGTATTTTTCCAAAGAACATCTTAGAGATTTGTCAAAAACTACATCAGAATAATAGATTTATGCCAAAAAACTTGGGGGATATTATAAAAAGTCGTATCTTTGCCAAAAGAATTCCATAAAAAGAAATGATGACAATTATGAAATATCCTATAGGAATACAGACATTTGAAAAAATAATTGAGGAAGGTTTCTCTTATGTTGACAAGACAGACCTTGTATATCAATTGGTGCATTATGCACAAAATCTGTTTCTGAGTCGTCCTCGACGATTTGGAAAGTCTCTCCTTGTATCTACCCTTCAGGCATATTTTGAGGGAAAGAAGGAACTATTCGAAGGACTTGCCATCGAGAAACTGGAAAACGAATGGGAAACTTATCCTGTAATCCATATCGACTTGAGCAGTGGCAAGTATTATCAGCTACAGAACCTACATACAACACTTCATCGCATATTGTCTGAATATGAACGTTTGTACCACATCGCTACCCCTACTGTCAATCCAGATGTTTACAGTTCTCGATTAACCAACATCATATCGGCTGCTCGTCAACAGACAGGCAAGAAGGTGGTGGTGCTCATTGATGAATACGACTGCCCGATGCACGACTCCGTGAAAGATGAAAACTTGCAGAATCAGATACGCGACATCATGCGAGATTTTTTCAGCCCTCTCAAACAACAAGACGCCAACTTGCGTTTTGTCTTCATCACAGGTATTTCGAAGTTCAGCCAATTGAGCATTTTCAGCGAGCTGAACAACCTCAAGATTATCACGATGAAGAATGAGTATGCCTCCGTTTGTGGTTTCACAGAAGAAGAACTCTTGGTCAACTATCAGGAAGACATCCAAGAATTGGCAGACGAGAACGAATTAACTTACGATGAAGCGCTGGCAGAGTTGCGCTATCATTACGACGGTTATCATTTTTCTGCAAAGTCACCTGGAATCTACAACCCATTCAGCATCATCAATGCATTGGATGACAAAGAATTTAACAGCTATTGGTTTACATCGGGTACCCCAACATTTCTGGTTGAGCTTTTGCAAAAAAAAGGATACGATATGCTTCAGCTAGATGATATTTGGACATCCGACAAACGCTTTGACGCTCCTACAGAAAAGATTTCAGACCCAGTGCCTGTCTTGTACCAAAGTGGCTATCTTACTATCAAGGAGTACGACAAGAGAAGCAAGCAATACCGTCTTGGATTTCCTAACGAAGAGGTTCGACAAGGATTCTCCACAAGTCTTTTCCGTTATTATTCACCAGATGGAATGGGCAACTACGATGCCTTGTGTAGAGCCTACTACGACTGCTTGGTTCGTGATGGAGACATGTCGGCATTCCTGCCTCATCTAAAGACTTTCTACGATAAGTTCCCTTATACATTGATCAACAACAATGAGCGCCATTACCAAGCGGTGTTGTACACCATATTTGCCATGCTAGGAGTGGATGTTACCCCAGAACAGCCTACTTCTGACGGCAGAATCGATATGGTACTGAAAACCACCGACAGTATCTATGTCTTTGAACTGAAATATAAAAAGGATGCCGCTACGGCATTGGCTCAAATCGAGGACAAGAAATATGCCTCGGCCTTTGCTGATGACAAGCGCAAGAAAGTGTTGGTCGGCATCAACTTCTCGGAAGACAACAGGACAATAGACGAATGGGAAATCAACACCCTATAGACAAGCCATCGCCAGATAGCACACTTGTTTAAACAATAATAATACAGAAAACCATCTGATAGCATTAGTTCTATCGGATGGTTTTCTTTTTAACACAAAACCTCAATATCGTATTCCTTTATCATTATGATGAAAGAATGCTTTCTTTAGTATTCTTAAAAGGCTAAAACACATAGCTGATATGATGAGAGAAGCCCAATCTATCACCTTAAAGAATTAGATGTATGTGATTGCTGCCATATGCCAGCAAGGTTGTCGGCAATTGCCAGCAATGCTGCTGGCATATGGCAGCAATGTTGCCGGCATATGCCAGCAACCGCACAAATCAAGATATTCAAGCCGAATAAGCGTGGAAGTATGACTGTTTAAGTTATGAGTTATAGGGTATTAAGACAACACATCTTACGCTTCGGATATGTACGTATAAAACAATGGCAGTATCCAAACTACCAGCCAAATGGGTTTAGTACATTTCATTTCGTTTATGTTTAAATAAGTTTATGTTAAGTTCCGCTTGCAAAATAACTATTTTTTCATGAGACAAACAGAAAGAATCGTTCAAAATATCATCAAAATAATAGATTTACGCAAAAAAACTTGGAAGATATTACAAAAAGTAGTATCTTTGCCAAAAGAATCTATAAAAAGAACAGATTATGAGATTATCAGAAGAACGATATATCAGCTTACTTACCGACTTTGGTTTCAAACGTATCTTTGGAACAAAGCCAAATAAAGACTTGCTCATCAACTTTCTGAATTCGCTTTTCGATGGAGAGCAAGTCATTAAGGATGTCCGCTACCTCAATAGCGAACACGTTGGTGATGTTTTCGCAGAGCGCAAAGCTATCTTTGATGTGTATTGTGAAAATGAGAAAGGAGAAAAGTTCATTGTTGAGATGCAGAACGCTTTTCAGAAATATTTCAAAGACCGTTCTCTCTTCTACTCAACATTTCCTATCAGAGAACAAGCTCCAAAAGGACAGGATTGGAATTTCAAGCTAGCCCATGTTTACACGGTTGCATTGCTCAATTTTGATTTTAAGGAAGAAGCTTTTGACCAAAAAGAAATCAACCACGATGTTGGTCTGCTAGACAAAAAGACATTCAAGGTCTTTAACGACAAACTTTCTTTCAAGTATATTGAGATTGCGAAATTCAACAAAAGCGAGACTGAGCTAGAAACGCTGTATGACAAATGGCTCTATGTACTCAAGAATTTACCCAAGCTTGACAAACGACCGAAAGCTTTAAAAGAAAGAATTTTCACGAAGTTGTTTGAAGAAGCAGAAATTGCAAAATTCAGTCAACAAGAGCTACGAGAATACGAGGATAGCCTCAAGGCTTACCGAGATATAAAAAATTCGATCGATACTGCGAAGGAAGAAGGCAGAGAAGAAGGCAGAGAAGAAGGCAGAGAAGAAGGCATTGCCAAAGAAAAGTTGGCTACCGCAAAGCGTCTTCTCGGCATGGGGCTCACACAAGAGCAAGTTGCCCAAGGAGCAGGACTTTCTATTGAAGAAATCGAAAAACTGATTTAGTTTTAAAAGAATAATCGGGTAGGAGGTAAATGCTAATCATAAAAGGCATTTGCCTCCTATTTTCACATTTACCGACCTCCCACACCACCGTACGTGCGGTTCCGCATACGGCGGTTTCGTGCT
>OIXX01001158.1_pt1 | contig 10030 bp, 7 predicted proteins | sample 1588161 | NCBI WGS metagenome assembly OIXX01 (sample SAMN03283274) | human gut metagenome | biome: human-associated habitat; material: feces | host: Homo sapiens | place: Peru | collected 2012
AACCTCCTCGTGTAGTTCTATTATCCTACACGGGGAGGCCTTTTGTCTATTGTCTACTTTTTACGGACCTGTTCATATTTTCTGAGATCAAAAACTTCTTTTTCAATCAGATGCGGTTTATCATCGATCATTGAATATTCTTCTAACGGGCGCTATAATAAAAGAAAACGGTAAGGAAGTGCACCTATGCTCTACCCCGGTCTGTACGAACAGGTCATCAATAACGCACTGAACCGCGAGCTTACAGAGATCCCGGAAGCCCGCAAGTCCACTGCGCCTATCGACACTGCGGAGGCTGCCAAAGTGCTGGCGCAGTATTTGACTGATGTAGTACAGAAGGGTCTTGAGAATGTGCAGGATAACGGCGGCGGCATCGAGGCGCAGATCCAGCTGGCAAACCAGATCGTGACCACCATCCAGAACACCACACAGGAAGCTGACTTTGCCGCGCTCAGTGTTGACCAGCGGGCAGAGCAGCTTCTTGCGCTTTTGCAGCAGAACGACCCGCGCCTTGCTACAGGAAAAAGCGCAAAAGACCTTGACCGCCCGGAGACCTCTATTGCGCAAAGTTCCCTGTTTACCGGCGCTATCCATGAGCCGCAGATGTACACGGAGCTGAAAAAGGAGATCGTTTCCGCCGACCGTATTGATATGCTGGTCTCCTTTATCAAGTGGAGCGGCTTACGCCTCATCATGGACGAGCTGCGGCAGTTTGCGCAAAGCGGCGGTGAGTTGCGCATCATCACCACCTCTTATATGGGCGCTACGGACGTAAAAGCCATCGAGGAGCTGCGCGCGCTGCCCAATACGAAGATCAAGGTCAGCTACGACACCAAGCGCACCCGGCTCCACGCAAAGACCTATGTGTTTTACCGGGACACCGGCTTTACCACAGCGTATGTTGGCTCCTCCAACCTGTCTAATGCGGCAATTTCCAGCGGTCTGGAATGGAACGTCAAGGTGACCCGAAAGGACCTGCCGGAGACCATTGAAAAGATCGCAGCCACTTTTGAAAGCTACTGGAATTCCAGCGAGTTTGAATATTACGATGAAGGACAGCGGGAACGGCTGACCCGCGCCCTGAAAGCCGAAAAATACAGCGAGGCCGACCACAGCGGGATCTATACCCTGGATATTTTGCCCTATTCCTACCAGCAGGAAATTCTGGACCGACTGGATGCCGAGCGCACCGTTCGGGGGTATAATCGCAACTTGGTGGTCGCCGCTACCGGCACCGGCAAAACTGTGATCTCTGCACTGGATTACAAGCGCTTCTGCAAACAGCATCCGGGGCAGCCCTGCCGTCTGCTGTTTGTGGCACACCGAGAGGAGATCCTGAAGCAGAGCCTGTACACCTTCCGGGCGGTACTGAAGGATGCCAATTTCGGCGAGCTGTATGTGGGCAACCACAAAGCCGACAGCATCGACCATCTATTTGTTTCTATCCAGACCTTCAATTCTCAGGAGCTTGCCGCCAAAACGGCAGCAGATTTTTACGATTACATCATTGTAGACGAATTCCACCATGCGGCTGCACCCACCTATCAGAAGCTGCTGGAATATTATCAACCGAAGATCCTGCTTGGACTGACCGCCACCCCGGAACGCATGGACGGCAAAAGCGTTCTGGACTATTTCGGCGGACGCATTGCCGCCGAGATCCGTCTGCCGGAGGCCATTGACCGGAAACTACTTTGTCCCTTCCAATATTTCGGCGTCACCGACACCGCAGATCTGAGCAGCCTGAAATGGCGTACCGGCGGCTACGATAAAAACGAGTTGTCCAACCTGTATACCCTCAGCGGCATGGTGGCGGAGCGCCGCGCTGACCTTGTGGTGAACTCCATCCTGAAATATGTCACCGATATCGACGAGGTAAAGGGTCTGGGCTTCTGCGTTTCCATCGCTCATGCCCAATTCATGGCGCGCTACTTTAATACCCACGGCATTCCATCTATGGCACTGACCGGCGACTCTCCTGACGAGGAGCGCAACGCCGCCAAGCAGCGGCTGGTTTCCGGGGAGCTCCGATTCCTCTTTGTGGTAGACATTTACAACGAGGGCGTGGATATCCCCGAGGTGAACACGGTGCTGTTCCTGCGCCCTACCGAGTCGCTGACCGTGTTTTTGCAGCAGCTGGGGCGCGGTCTGCGTCTGGCAGAAAACAAGGATTGCCTGACCGTTCTGGATTTCATCGGACAGGCCAACAAAAAGTATAATTTTGAGGAGAAATTCGCAGCACTGCTCTCGAACACCACCCGCAGCGTCAGTCGGGAGCTTAAAGAGGGCTTTGTCTCTGCACCCAAAGGCTGCTATATTCAGCTGGAAAAAATTGCCGCAAAGTATGTGCTGGATAATATCAGCGCCTCCTATGACCGCGCCTCCGGGCTTGTGGCGCGGGCAGCTGCCTTCACAGAGGATACTGGTCTGCCCCTGACACTTGGGAACTTCCTCGGCTACTATCATCTTGACCCGCGTGCAATTTACAGCAAAAAGGTCTGCTTCAGCAGACTGTGCGTCCGCGCAGGGGCGGCATCCGATTTTGCAGAGCCTTTGGAAGAAACTATGACCAAAGCCCTTGCCCGCTTTGCGGTCGTGGATTCCCGCAGGTGGATCCGTTTTTTGCTGGGGCTTCTGCCGAAATTGGATAACACCGACTTTGCAGCCCTGCCGCCGGTAGAGCAGCGGATGCTGCAAATGTTTTATGTGACCCTCTGGGGCAAAACTGCAGAAAGCTGGGAGGATGAAGAAGTTCTCGATAACCTGTATGCTCTCTCGGATAGTCCCGTTTTGCTGGGGGAACTGCAGGCACTTTTGCAGTATCAATATGACCGCATTGATTTTATCGACGAACCTGTGGATGTAGGCTTTGATTGTCCGCTGGACCTGCACTGCACCTATACCCGCGACCAGCTGCTAGTGGCACTGGACTTTTTGAAGCCTGCCACTGTCCGCGAGGGCGTGAAGTGGCTGCCGGAAAAGCAGCTGGACGTATTCTTTGTGACCCTGAACAAAGCGGACAAGGATTACTCTCCCACCACCATGTACAAGGATTATTCCATTAACGAAAGCCTGTTCCACTGGCAGAGCCAGAGCACCACCGCCGAAAACCCTGCCACCGGGCAGCGCTACATCCATCACCGGGAAAAAGGAAGCCGGGTGCTGCTGTTCGTGCGCGAGTTCAAGGCAGATGCCCGTTTTGGCGGTGCAGGAGCGTATACCTATCTGGGCACGGTGAACTATGTGAAGCACGAGGGCTCCCGCCCCATAAATATCACATGGAAGCTGGACCGCCCGATTCCTGCAAAGTTCCTCAAAAAGACCAACAAGCTGGTGGTGGGCTAAAAGGAGAATATCATGAAGGTTGTTCGCGTTGTTGCAGCTGTGATCTGCGACGATATTCAGACGAAACATAAAATTTATGCCACCGCCCGCGGCTACGGCGAGTACAAGGGCGGATGGGAGTTCCCGGGCGGCAAAATCGAGCCAGGTGAAACCCCGCAGCAGGCACTGAAACGAGAGATCCGGGAAGAGCTGGATACCGAGATCGCGGTAGGCGATTTGATCGGCACCATTGAATATGATTATCCCGCCTTCCACCTTTCCATGGATTGCTTCTGGTGCGAGGTGGTCTCCGGCAAACTGGTGCTGAAAGAAGCCGAGGCTGCACGTTGGCTGACTAAAGAGGAGCTTGATTCTGTTCCGTGGCTCCCAGCTGATCAGACGATTCTGGAAAAGATTCAAAAAGCAATACTATAATAGTGCACCTTTCTATGCCGGTTGACATATGTAATTCAAAAGTCAACAAAAAACTATTAATAGAAAATTTTGCATCAATGATTTCTTGTTTGTCGATTCATACATGTAAAAAGCGAAATACATTTGAGAGTTCGAGGTAAGGCATGAATCCAATTATAGCTAATGAACGCAATAAAAAGAAGTGCCAAAAGTTTACCCCCTTAAACAAAGTAGACGACATGCTCGATTTGGCAGGTTATTCTCGTGACTTATTTGGGAAAAAAGTTTTAGAGTATTCATTTGGATCTGGTAATATTATCAAACAAATTGTCAAGCGATACGTTGAGGATGCTCTCACGCAGAATATCGATGTTAATAATATTTCCTCTGGACTGTCTGCTGACATTTATGGTATTGAACTTGATTCACAATTGTACGATCAATGCATCAGCGATCTCAATGAAATCGTAAGGAGTTATGGAATTTCAACCGTCAATTGGTCGTTTGTGTGCACAGATGCACTTCAGTGGACTACAGATATTAAATTTGATTTTATTATTGGAAATCCTCCGTATATTTCATATCACGATATTGATGAAACAAATCGAAAATTCATCCGTCAAAATTTTAGAACTTGTAAAAAGGGGAAATTCGACTACTGCTATGCTTTCCTAGAAAAAGGTGTCGACTTACTTGCTTCTGGTGGAAAGATGGTTCAATTGATTCCAAGCAATATTTACAAGAATGTTTTTGCAGACGATATACGAAAAAAACTTCTTCCTGGCATCAGCACCGTATGGGAATATCCCAATAGTCAATTATTTGAAGATACGCTTACATCAAGCAGCATTCTGGTTTATGAAAGCAGAGATAATATAGCAACTATTAATTATCGTGCCACATCGAAAGCAAATAGCGTTCAAGTGAAAAAAAAACTTTTAGGCGATAAATGGGTTTTTTTGAATACTGATATTAACAGAAAAAAAACAATCCGGTTTGGTAGCAGGTATCACGCATCTATAGCCGTTGCAACTCAATTAAATAAGGCATTTATTGTAAAAGAAGAAGCCTCTATTGAACCAGGATGTTTAAGAAAAGGTGCCGCTCCACGCTCTCTCCGGCGCAATGTAAAAGAACAAATAATTTTCCCGTACTATTATGATGAAAAAGATACCCTGATGCGCTATGAAGAAGATGATTTTAAATCTCGATTTCCAAACACATACGAACACCTACTCGCTTTCAAAGACAAACTCATTGTGCGTGATGCTGACAAATCAGCAAAGTGGTACGAATATGGTCGCTCACAGGCTTTAAGCCATCTCCATCAGGAAAAACTTCTTCTCTCAACAGTAGTAACAAATACTGTTGAGGTATATTATTTGGCAGCTGATGACATCCCATATTCCGGTATCTATATAACCGTTTCCGATGGTAAATCCAGTCTACAAGACGCGCTAACAATCCTTCAAAGCAAAGATTTTTTGGAGTATATTTTAAACCAAGGCTTAAGTGTTAGTGGAAAATCCAAGCGAATAACTTGCAAAGATATCAACGACTATCAGTTTGAGGAGATTTGATTTCATGGAACATTTACAATATGTAATTGAAGACAGCACAATTGCGTATCTGCTGGGTGTGAACAACTTCACAAACGACGAATCCGCTATTCTTGAACTAGTCAAAAATTCCTATGACGCCGGAGCTCTGCATGTGAACATTTCTTTTTCAGGAGATCAGCTTGTTATTGCTGACGACGGACAAGGAATGGACGAAAATAATATCAGAACGGCATGGATGCATGTTGGAAAAAGCGATAAATCTTATGAAATTTTTGATGCAAATAATCGGAAGCGAGTTTTGGCCGGATCAAAAGGCGTTGGTCGTTTTGCCTTGGCACGACTCGGCAATCATGTAATGATTCAAACAAAGAAGGATTCCAATGCAGGAATAATTTGGGAAACAGATTGGAATTCATCTTCCATGCGGCAGGATTCAACAAAATTATCCGTGGGAACTACTATCAAAATCTCTGGATTGCGCGAAAAGTGGGGCAAAAAGAAAATTGAAAATCTCGTCAATTTCTTGTCGAAAACCTATAATGACAGGGCTATGAACATCTCTGTGACACATCCAGACTTTTCTGGCGATATTCCCTTCTATCTTCCTCAACCAGTTCTTGGCGTGAATTGTCTTTCTTGCATTTCTATAAATTATAACAGCCATGAAAAAACACTGAACACAGTAATTGATTCGGATGAATTTTTGGATTCTGCTCAGGATTATTGTCCAAATATAAATCTCCAAAGAAAAGAAAGTGAAGTTGATATCGTTACCGAGCTAACTGGATTATCCAATTATGATTTAACGGAAGAACAATTGGAAGACGTTGCATCTCAATTAGGTGATTTCTCAGGCACTTTTTTCTTTTGTATGAAGCCATCATCCATTGAATGTGAAAAATTTTTGTATAAACATCACGGTTTACCTGCGCCAATGCCAGGCGGAGTGATTCTGTATAGAAATGCCTTCAGTATATCCGCCTATGACGGAAAAAAAGATTGGTTAGGTTTTGGAAAACGTTCCCGTAAATCACCCGCTGCAGCTTCACATCCTACAGGAGCTTGGAGAGTTCGTGAAAACCAGATATCGGGAAAGATAGAAATCGACAAAAGGCGCAACGCGATGCTTCAAGACTTATCTAATAGACAAGGTCTGGATGAAAATATTTATTATCAGCTCTTTGTTGATATTATTTTGCTGGGATTTAAGGAGTTTGAGCGGTACCGTCAAGATATCGTGAGACATATTAATGTCAAGAATGAATCTGTTTCCATTCCTGCTAAAACTCCCGTTTCAGATAAAGTCGTTCAAAATCCAAAATTGGTTCCTACGCTTACCGTGCAAGAATCTATGCAACTCGCTGACGAAATCAAGAGCTACCGCCAAGAAAGTCAAGATGCTCGCCAAGAGCGGACGAATGTAGAGGAACGTTATAAGTATGACATCCGTATTCTAAATGTGCTTGCAACAACCGGCCTGAAAGCTTCTTCTATTGCCCATGAAATGAGAAACGATCGTAATTCGATTTCAGCGAATACAGATTATATTATTGCCGCACTGCAAGAATATGGAATGTGGGATGAGCTTTTATCGCCAGAAAAGACAAAGAAGGCGTATAAAAATGTTCCCGTACTTCTTGAAAAGGGACGTGAAAAATGTGCTAAGATTGTTTCTTTTATGGATACAATGCTTTCAGAAATCGAAAAGCGTCAATTTCAGCCTGGAATGCAGTCTATAATAGTACTTTTAAACCGTATAAAAGAAAGTTGGGAAGGAGATTATGCGTGGATATCGATATGTATTAGAGTAGCTTCTGATATTGAGTACTATCTATCTGAGGACGTGCTTCATGTTATTTTTGACAATCTTATACTAAATAGTATTCAGCAAAATGAAAAGAGCAACCATCTGAATATTATAATTCAGGGTTCATTAGAAGATGGTTTGCTGAAATTTTCATATTCCGATAATGGTGTAGGCTTAGCCCGAAAGTATCAGAACAATCCTATGAAAATTTTAGAGGTTCACGAAACAACCCGAAAAAACGGTCATGGTCTCGGAATGTGGATCGTCAATAACACCGTAAATATGTCTGGTGGTCAAATTTTGGATATTCGCGGTACAAAAGGATTTTTTGCCGAGTTTTCAATTGGAGGTTCATTGTAATGGAGGAATATAATTTACTTTATATCGATGATGACATCGATTCAAAACTAAGCGAATATTTAGACAAAGACTTAAAAAACGCTCTGCAAAGTGATATAGTCCTTAATATATCTGAACACGAATTCAAACCAGCTGAAGGATACAAAAGTCTACTAGAAAATCCTCAAGTGGCTACGGCAAATATCATTCTGATTGACTCGCGGCTTTTTGAAAACAATTCTGCAACTGATGGGAAATTTTCCGGAGAAGAGTTCAAGATTATTTTAAAAAAGCAATTTCCATTTATCGAAGTTGTAGTTATTACTCAAAATGGTGAGGATGATTCTGTCAAAACCATTGCAAAATTCAATCCCAAATGTGGATTAGCTGCAAAGGAATACTATGATCATATTCTTCCTGATATTATCAAACATGCAATTGAACAAGTGAAAATTTATCGCAATTTGGCAATTCGATTTAAGAGCAACGACAGTTGGGAGCCGATTATAAAAGAACGGGTACTTGGTTCCTTGAATGGCACCGCGGCATATGATAGTCTTACCGCAGCAGATATCGATAAACTTGTACTCGCTTTTCAGGAGATGTCAAAAATAATCAATGAGTAAGGATTACAGAGATACAGAATATTGTCCCGGATATGGCAACATATTAGAAGACAAGAAAATTTTCATGGATTCATTCCGTACACAGCACCCACGTGCAAAGGATATTCATGCGTATGTTTCAAAGAATGAGGGTACCTACAAGAAAGACTTTATAAAAATCTACAATGGAAAGTGTGCCTATTGTGGTACTTCGATAAAAATCATTCCAAAGACAATGTTTGAAATCGATCACTTTATCCCCCAATCAGCAGACTGCTTTGTTAATAAAGCGGCTGCAGGGGATATTAGCAACATCGTATTATCTTGTCAGATATGCAACCATAATAAGAGCGACTTCTTAATAGAACCTGAGATTCGATCATTATTACATCCAGATCACGATGGTATACGGAATGCTTTTTTTAGAGATGAACTATATTACATAAGGGTTGTGGATGGACAACCAAGCGAAGTAACTGATTTCTATAAGCAATTAGAGCTCGATCGTCAAATCTGTCGGCTAGACTATCTTCTGCTAAATATGAAGGGTCTATATGCTAAAATAGCAGACCGACCTGAGATTCACAATCTTCTCGGAGAAGCTATCTCATTACTGTCTGAAAAGCGTAATAATGGTTGCTAGCTTCAAAATTTCTTCTTTCCACAAAAAACAAGTTTTGGATTGTGGATTGCTCCAGCAAGCAGTGCCTTTGTGCGCACAAAGGCCAGAACACGCACGGCATTGCAAATTTGCCGTGCGTGTTTTGCTTGTTGGGATGCAATCCCAATCCCTGTGAACATCACGTCCCGTGATAGCCGCGCACTCCTGCGGAGTGCTGAAAGAGCGTTTTGCAGAAACGCGAAGCCTGCATCGCATGATGCAGAGCAACAGGTTTGGGCTGTGCCCAACAAGCTCTTGCAAGGCAAGGGGCTTTGTATATACAAAGACATTGCTTGCAAGAGAGCTTCAGCGTACCAGAATGGTACCACGAAGCACTGCTTGCAGAAGCTATTGCATCCATCTGAATTGTCAATTCCGCTCGCAGCTGTTATACTGGACTCATCAAAAATTTTTCAGGAGGCAGTTGCCGTGACCGCAAAGCAAGTTCAAATCGGAGATAGATCCTGCCGTACTTACGGCGCAGACTGCGCCGAATATCTTCTGCTTCAGATGACGGATGAACACGAATTGCAGCGCATGGACAACGAAGTTGCAGCCATTGCACAGGGCGCAGCGCATCCGTTTCTGTTTGCTGCGGTTCCGGTGGAAAGTTGGAACGATGAACTTTCCCCGTGGGAAGCCCCTGCTGTGTGGGGGAAGCAGGGTTTCGGCGGCAAGGCTGCGGACACGCTAAGCTTTCTGACTGAACAGGTCGTGCCAACGCTGAAACAACAGTTCAATCTCCCGGAGAACGTCAAAATCATTCTGGGCGGCTATTCGCTGGCAGGGCTGTTTGCGCTGTGGGCATCCACTCAGACAAAGCTGTTCTACGGTGTCGCCGCCGCCTCGCCCTCTGTTTGGTTTCCGGGCTGGATGGAGTTTGAACAGCAGCACCCGATGCAGGAACAGCACGTTTATCTGAGCCTTGGCGACAAGGAAGAGCACACAAAAAACGCTGTCATGGCTGCGGTAGGTGATAACATCCGCACCCTGCACAGCCGACTTATAGAGCGTGGCGCAGACTGCGCCCTTGAATGGAACAGCGGCGGGCATTTCAAAGACGCTGACCTGCGCACGGCGAAAGCATTTCGGTGGGTGATGGAGGAAAGCCGATGAATATTTTGATCGATGCAGACGGCTGCCCGGTCGTCGATCTGACTTTGCAGATTGCAAAGCGGTTTGTCGTTCCGGTCATCATCCTGTGCGACACCTCTCACCAAATCGAGCGAGAAGGTGCGCAGACGTTGGTATTCGATAAAGGTTCTGACAGCGTGGACTTTGCACTTGTCAACCGGGTAAAACCGGGGGATGTGGTCGT
>OIXX01001164.1_pt1 | contig 9970 bp, 6 predicted proteins | sample 1588161 | NCBI WGS metagenome assembly OIXX01 (sample SAMN03283274) | human gut metagenome | biome: human-associated habitat; material: feces | host: Homo sapiens | place: Peru | collected 2012
CTCTTCCACCCCAAGGAAGCGCGCTACCAAGCTGCGCCACGTCCCGTCGACGACAAAATACATTTTACAGGAACTTGACCGTATTGTCAAGATGGCAATTTGGCGCAACTTTCTCTTTCTTTTATAATAGAAATATTGTAAAATAATGGTGCCCATGTTGTTTTCATGCAGACTATAAATGGAGTGTATGCCTATGTATTTACCCATTCAAGGCTTCATTAGCAGCTTCCGTCTTCTTGATATTTTAGATATTCTGCTCGTGGCCTTTGTCTTGTACAAATTATTCTTATTAATACGCAATACCCGCGCCGTAGCACTGATTAAAGGGTTAATTATCCTTGGTATCGTGACGGTGGTCAGTAAGGTATTGGATTTACACGTCATAAACTGGATGTTACAACAAGGGATGACGGTTATTTTAGTCGCTTTGCCGGTCGTCTTTCAGCCGGAATTGCGGCGCGCGTTGGAGCAAATTGGCCGGGGCCGCTTATTCCGTTCGGAACAGGTCATTAGTAATGAAGAAATGGAGCGGCTCATTGATGAAATCGTTGCTATTTCCGAATCTTTATCGAAGACGCACACAGGCGCGCTCATGGTCTTTGAACGCGATGTAGGCCTTAATGACTACATTGACACAGGCATTCGTATTGATGGTCTCGTGTCGCGTGAGCTTTTAGGCAATATTTTTATTGTCAATACGCCGCTCCACGATGGGGCTGTCATTATCCGCAATAACCGCATTATGGCAGCAGCCTGTTTATTGCCGCTCACGTCGGACCGGTCTTTGTCGACAGAGCTGGGTACACGGCACCGTGCCGCGATTGGCCTCAGTGAATTGACCGATGCTGTCGTCGTCGTGGTCAGTGAAGAAACAGGGGCTATTTCCTATACCTATGGCGGACATATTTACCGTCACTTAGATGGTAATGCCCTGCGCAATGTCTTAAAGACCTTCCTCAATAAGACACCGCAAGGGTTGGCCAATATTTTTAAATGGAGGCCTTCTAAATGATGTACAAAAAGCTTGATAAAAAATGGCAGTTAAAGTTAATCTGCCTGCTCCTGGCTATTGTCTTGTGGTTTGTCATCATTAATGAACAAAATCCCATGAGCGAAGGGAGTTATACTGTTCCTGTAACGATTGAAAATCTAAATTCTCAGTATATTACGTCGAACGTGCCAAAGACCGTGTACGTGCGCTTATCTGGGCCGCGGAACACGATTATTAAAATCGGCACGAACGATATTAAAGCCTATATTGACATGACCAATGCCCAAGAAGGGGAAATGGAAGTACCGGTCCATGTAGAAATCCCGAACGGCACAGAGCTGAAGAAACAGAGCATGATGTCGGCGAAGATTACCGTCGATGTCTATACAGTCAAGGAAATGGCCTTGACACCGCATTTGACAGGGAAAATCGAAGGGAATAACTATCTTAGCGGCCTGAAGATTGTCCCAGAAAAAGTCGTCATTAGCGGTGCACGCCGTCTCATTCAGCAAGTGGACAAAGCAGTCATCGAAATCCCTGTGGGTGATAAAGATGAAGACTTCTCGGTCATGACACCGATTCATTTATTGACCGCTGACGGCTCGGCTGTAGAAGGACTAGAATTGACGCCGTGGCAGAGTAGTGTCAAAGTCAGCATTGGCCATAATGCCGTAACGAAGACTGTGCCTGTCAATGTGACGACTACTGGCAGCGTTGCCAGCGGCTACAAATTAGGCGACATTAAGGTGAACCCTATGCAGGTTACGGTCAAAGGGGCCAGTGATGTCGTTACGAATTTGACGAGTATCGATTTAGACCCAGTCAATTTAGATGGCTTAAAGAGTAATAAAACATGGAATATATCCCTGCCGGAAATGGAAAATGCTTCTGTAGACCCAGATAGTGTAGACATTTCGGCAGTCGTCGAGAAAGAATAAAGGAGAGAAGAGATTGCTACGAATCACCAACCTTCGTACCGGTGTGCCTATGAAGAAGTCCGTTGAGGCCTTGGTAGCGAAGAAATTACGTTGTGCTTCCGCAGATATTACGCGAGTGACCGTCGTGCGTCGCTCTATTGATGCCAGGCGGAAGCCGACGATTTATTTCGTCTTTACCTTAGACGTAACCTTTAAAGACGAAGAGAAAATCTTGCGCCGCTGCAAATCTATGAAAGACGTACGGCATCTGCAGCCTGTGCCGGATGTCACGATTGTGCCAGGCACGCAGCCCCTGGGGAAACGGCCTATTGTCGTCGGTACAGGCCCTGCAGGCCTAGGTGCGGCGTTGACGCTGGCCCAGTATGGCTATCGACCGCTCGTCCTGGAACGCGGCAAAGACGTCGACAGCCGGGCTAAAGACGTAGAAGAATTTTGGCGGGGCGGCCCGTTCCGTGCCGAATCGAATGTCCAATTCGGTGAAGGCGGAGCCGGAACCTTTTCCGATGGGAAACTCACAACCCGCGTGAATCACCCCTTATTACGGCGGATTTTACAGACTCTCGTCGATGCCGGGGCTCCGGAAGAAATCTTGTACGCCTATAATCCTCATGTTGGGACCGATGTCTTGCGCCATGTCGTCAAGAACATGCGCCAAATGATTGAGTCCTTAGGCGGGACGGTCTTGTTTTCCAGTAAAGTCACGGCTATTCACCGTGACGACAGCGGTAAAATCGTTTCGGTTACGGTCAATGACCAAGATACGTACGAAACGGATTTACTCATTATGGGTATTGGCCACAGCGCGCGTGATACGTATTACATGCTTCACGATAAAGGCGTGCATTTAGAAAAGAAACCCTTTGCCGTTGGCGTCCGCATTGAACACGACCAAGACGTCATTGACAAGGCACAGTACGGTGCTAGTGCTGCTTCGCTTGGCCTCGACCCGGCTGATTATGCCTTGGTCTATCATAGCCCGGAAGGGCGGTCGTGCTATTCCTTCTGCATGTGCCCAGGCGGTGTCGTCGTCGCAGCAGCGTCCGAAGAAGGGCGCGTCGTTACGAACGGCATGAGCCTCTATAAACGAGATAGCGGTATGGCAAATAGTGCTGTCGTCGTCAACGTTACAGCTGACGATATGGGCGGCGCCGGCCCCTTAGCAGGCATTGAATTTCAGCGGAAATACGAAGCCTTGGCGTATGAAGCTGGCGGCCGAAATTACTGTGCTCCAGCGGAAACGGTCGGTCATTTCTTAGGTCGCACGACGCTCAATGAAGGGCCTATCCATTCGTACCGCCCTGGCGTAACGTGGACAGACTTACGGCAAGTCTTGCCGGACTTTGTGACGGAAACGCTGGCACAGGCACTGCCATATTTTGGCCGCCGTATTCATGGCTTTGATGCGGACGACGTCGTCATGACTGGCGTCGAAATGCGCACGAGTGCGCCCGTCCGTATCGTCCGCGGCAATGACCGCATGGCTCTGGATGTGCCGGGCTTATATCCTATTGGCGAAGGCGCAGGCTATGCCGGCGGGATTATGAGTGCCTTCTTAGACGGCCTCGAAACAGCAATCGAAATCATTCAACAATATCAACCTTTGGAGGGACAATAATGGCTAGATTATTTGGAACTGATGGAGTACGTGGTGTAGCAAACGATTCACTTACACCGGAATTAGCATATCACTTAGGACGGGCAGCTGCCTTTATTTTTGGACAAAATAAAGAACACCCGACCTTCCTCATTGGCCGTGATACACGCCGTTCTGGGACGATGCTTGCCAACATCATGGCTGCAGGCATTGCGTCTGCTGGTGGTGACTGCTACATGGTCGGCGTCGTACCGACTCCGGCGATTGCGTACCTCACACGGACACATCATATGGATGCAGGCGTTATGATTTCTGCATCGCACAATCCCTTTAAATATAACGGCATTAAGTTCTTCGACGGCTTTGGCTATAAATTGCCGGACGAAATGGAAGATAAAATTGAAGAATATATGCTCAAAGACGAACGGGCAGGCCTCCAAAGCCGTCCGACCGGTGCTGCCATTGGGACGATTTCCAACTGGCCTGAATTAGTCAAAGAATATGTCGATTTCGTTTGCAAAACGACGACTGTCGATTTAAGCGGCTTAAAAGTCGTCCATGACGGCGCAAACGGTTCTGCTTCTGTTGTAGGCCCGGAAATTTTACGTCGTCTCGGTGCGGAAGTTATTGCTATTCACCACGAACCAAACGGCATTAATATCAATGACAACTGCGGCTCTACGCACTTAGATAGCTTGAAAAAAGCAGTTCTCGAAAACCATGCGGATGTAGGCATTGCCAATGACGGTGACGCAGACCGCTGCCTTGCTGTCGATGAAAAAGGCAACGAAATGGACGGCGACCAAATCATGCTTCTTTGTGCATTGAAACTTAAAGAAGAAGGTAAACTCAAACAAGATACAGTCGTCGGCACAGTGATGAGCAACATCGGTTTCCACAAAGCTGTGAAAGAAATGGGCTGCAAATCTGTCGTTACGGCTGTGGGTGACCGCTACGTCCTCGAACGGATGCGTAAAGACGGCTACTGCTTAGGCGGTGAACAGTCTGGTCATATTATTTTCCTCGACTTCAACACCACAGGCGACGGCCTCGTTACGGCTGTACAGCTTCTGAGTATTATGAAACAAAAAGGCAAGCCTTTATCGGAATTGGCTGGTATTATGACGAAATACCCGCAGATTTTGAAAAACGTTACAGTGCAGACGAAATCGGGCTGGGAAGACAACAGCCTCATTCAAGCTGCTATTTCTTCTGGCGAAGCGGAACTTGGCGACGAAGGCCGTATTCTCGTCCGTCCGTCTGGTACAGAACCGCTCATCCGCGTCATGGCAGAAGGCCCGGATTTGGCACAATTACAGCGCATTGTCGATGAAATTGCCGACGTTATCGAACGGGAAATGGGTCCATCTAAATAAAACGCTTGACTAGCATTGAGAAATACCTTAAAATTGGGGAATGAAGTTTTACTGGCTTCATTCCCTTTTTTGTATTCCTGCTGCGGCAGGCGTTTGGAAATCCTTCGTAAAATGGATAGCGCGAGTACCTGAAATAAGGTAGACGAGGAAGAGGAGTATCGAAGTAATCAGCGGATGCCTCTCGGCAGCTTCAGCCGTCATGTCAAGGCAAAACGTCCCGGTAACGGAGCGCACAAGGTCTTGATAGGGAGCAAATACACATACAACAGGAGGATATAATTATATGTGTGGTATCGTAGGCTATATTGGTGATAAAGAAGCTGTAAAGTTTTTGATGGACGGTCTTTCGAAACTCGAATACCGCGGCTATGATTCGGCCGGTATTGCTGTCTATAATGACAATGTTATTGAAGTACGGAAAAAACAAGGCCGTCTCGTCAATTTGATGAAGGCCATTGAAGAAAGCCCAGTGAGCGGCACTATTGGCATTGGCCATACGCGGTGGGCAACACACGGCGGCCCGTCGGACGTCAACTCCCATCCCCATACGGATGAAAAAGGCAACTTTGCTATTGTCCACAACGGCATTATTGAAAACTACATGGAATTGAAGAAAGAACTCTTAGCTAAAGGGTATCACTTCAAATCGGAAACAGACTCGGAAGTCGTCGCTCACTTATGTGCCGATATGTATGACGGTGACTTTACGAGCACTGTCCGGAAAGTATTGAAACGGCTCCAAGGGTCGTACTCCTTAGTATTTATGTGCCGCTTTGAACCGGATAAAATCATTTGCAGTAAGAAAGATAACCCCTTGATTATCGGCCTTGGCGAAGGGGAAAACTACATTGCTTCTGATATTCCGGCTATTTTGAGCTATACTCGTAAGACTTATATTATGAATGACGGCGAAATCGCCATTGTCGAAAAAGATAAAGTCTGGGTTACAGACCTCGATGGCAAGCCCATTTCGAAAAAAGTCTTTACAGTCAACTGGGATGCAGAAGCAGCTGAAAAAGGCGGTTATCCGCACTTTATGCTCAAAGAAATCCACGAACAGCCGAAAGCTATTCGCGAAACTATGGGCAGCCGTATTACAGCAGACGGCAAACACATCCATTTTGAAGAATTAAATTGGACACCGGAAGATGTCAATTCGATTGGCAAAATCATGATTACCGCGTGCGGTACGGCCTACCATGCAGGCTTATTAGCAAAATACTTCATTGAAAAATTAGCCCATATTCCTGTCGAAGTCGATATTGCTTCGGAATACCGCTATCGTGATCCCTTAACAGATAGCAAAACTCTTTGCATCGTCGTCAGCCAGTCCGGTGAAACGATTGATACGTTAGCAGCCTTAAAAGAAGCAAAACGCCTTGGTGCACGCTCCTTAGCTGTCACGAACGTCGTCGGCTCGTCTATTTCCCGTGAAGCAGACCAGGTTGCATACACTTGGGCAGGCCCGGAAATTGCTGTAGCTTCGACGAAAGCCTACACGACACAGCTCGTAGTCTTGCTCTTGTTAGCACTCTACATGGGCCAGCTCAATGGTCACCTCGACCCGGAACGGGAAGAAAAAATCATTGCAGACTTGAAAAAATTACCGGACGAATGCCAGCATATTTTCGACCAAGTCGACTATATTGAATCCTTAGTCGGTAAATTCAAAGATAAAGAAGACGTGTTCTTCATTGGCCGTTCTATGGACTATGGTTTGGCTATGGAAGGGGCCTTGAAATTAAAGGAAATTTCCTACATCCATGCTGAATCCTATGCAGGCGGCGAATTGAAACACGGCACGTTGTCCTTAATCGAAAAAGGCGTACCTGTTATTGCTTTGGCAACGCAGAAAAACGTCGAAGAAAAGATGATTAGCAACATTAAAGAAGTCAAAGCTCGTGATGCGTACGTTGTCGGTATCGTCCAAGATGGAGATACAGAAGTACAGCAGACTGTAGACGACATCATTGCTGTACCGGCTTCGGATAACTTCGTCGTGCCTATTTTGGCAATTATTCCACTCCAAATGTTGGCGTACTACATTGCTGTAGCTCGCGGCAATGACGTCGATAAACCGAGAAACCTCGCGAAGAGCGTTACAGTTGAATAATAATAATATCTATATGAGAAGGTAGAATGCATATTCTGCCTTCTTTTTTTTTGTTTTCATGAGGATATGCCTGAAAGGCACTAAAAAATAGGGTAAAATTCATTTTTAGCAAAGCCATTATGATATATACGAGTTATAATAATATATAAGAAAAGGGAATATGAAAACGAAATTGCTTGTATTCCTGCCGTATAGTACGTGAAAAATGTAACAAAAAAGAAGGTGTGTAGGATGTCCAGATTTATTCAGAGTTTAAAGCGGCGTGTTGCTAAAGATATGCAAAAAATCGTCTTACCAGAATCGCACAGTCGTCGTGTCTTACAAGCAGCCGAACGTGTCCAAATCGAAGGCTTTGCCCGCCCGATTTTAATCGGTAGACCCCAAGAAATCGTGGAAATTGCGTCGACGTACCAAATCGATTTAGATGGTATCGAAATCATAGACCCGGCCAATTACCCAATGATTGATAAATTTAGCGAATATTATGCGAAACGGCGCGAAAAGAAGGGCATGACTGTGGCGCAGGCTAAAGAAATTTTACTCCACGATACGGCCTTCTTTGGTGCCTGTCTCGTAGCCTTTGATATTGCTGACGGTATGGTCGCTGGGGCAACCATGACTTCTGCTGACGTCATCCGTGCAGCACTGCAAGTTATTGGCACGCATCCTGGTATTTCAACTGTCAGTAGTTCGTTCATTATGATTACAGATAAGCCGCAGTTTGGCGATGACGGTATCTTCGTCTTAGGCGATGCGAGCGTCGTCGTCCGGCCTACGGCCCAGCAGTTAGCAGACATTGCCGAAAACTGTGTCGAACGGGCACGGCGGACGGTGCAGATGCTTGACCCGAAAGTGGCTCTCTTGTCGTATTCGACCATGGGCAGCGGCAGTGGTGAAGAAGTGGATACAGTCCGCGAAGCCGTGCAATTATTGCGCGACCGCAACGTAGACTTTGAATTTGACGGCGAAATGCAAGCTGATGCAGCCCTCGTACCGCGCGTAGCACGGCAGAAAGCACCGGGTTCGCACGTAGCCGGGCAGGCCAATATTTTGATTTTCCCAAATCTCGTCTCTGGGAACATTGGCTATAAAATGCTGCAACATCTGTCTGGGGCCATTGCTTTAGGGCCGCTCCTCCAGGGCCTGGCGAAACCGGTTATGGATTTGTCCCGTGGCTGTACGCAAGACGATATTACGGATGTTATTGCCATTTGCTGTAGTGACGCCGTCTACATGAAGGCTGAACGGAAACGGGATATTGAATTTACGAGCCGTTTCGATAAATTAGACCGCCGCGTCGCCGTCGATACGAAAAACGTGTCCATTCAGTTCGATGCGACTAAGTGCAAAAACTGTACGCTCTGCCGGAAACGCTGCGCTGAAGTCATGTCTATGACAGGCTACTATTCTCTCGAAAGTACAGGCGATAATCCCATTTGCGTCCACTGCGGCCAGTGTTCTCTCGTGTGCCCCTTTGGTGCGACGACGACGGTCTCCCAGCGAGAACTCATTCAGCAGGCAATCGATGACCCAGAAAAAATCGTCGTCTTCCAGACGGCTCCGGCTGTGCGCGTAGCTCTTGGCGATTTGTTTGGTATGCCTTATGGCTCTATGGTGCAAGGGAAGATGATTGGTGCCCTCCGCGCCCTCGGTGCAGACTATGTTTTTGATACGAATTTTGGGGCCGACCTAACGATTATAGAAGAAGCATCGGAATTGTTGTACCGCATGCAGCATAAAAAAGAATTACTCCCGCAATTTACGAGTTGCTGCCCGTCGTGGGTAGAATTTACGGAAATTTTCTTCCCAGAATTGATTTCCCATTTATCGACGGCAAAAAGCCCTATTAGCATGCTCAGTCCGCTCATTAAGACGTACTTTGCGAAACGAGAAAAGCTAGACCCGAAGAAAATCGTCACAGTCTGCGTTACGCCGTGTACGTCGAAGAAAGCCGAAATTGCCCGACCTGAACGGAATGCTGCTGGCATTTACTGGAAAGATGCGGACATTCGCGATACAGACTACTGCATTACAACCCGTGAGTTAGCGGCGTGGATTAAAGATAAAGCCCTCGATTTTGAAACGATTGAAGATGCGGAATACGATGCCCTCTTTGGTGAATCGTCCGGTGCCGGTATGATTTTCGGCAACAGTGGCGGTGTCATGGAAGCGGCCCTGCGGACGCTCGGGTACTTACAGACTGGCAAACCGGCAGACGAAGAGTTCTTGCAGTTTGAACCGATTCGCGGCCTTGAAGGGGTCAAACAAGCGACTGTCATGATTGGCGATGAAGTCATTCGCGTCGCTGCCATTAGCGGTCTGGCTAATGCACGGAAATTCATTACGCGCATGGAAGAAAAACATTCGTGGAAGAAATATGCCTTCATCGAAATCATGGCCTGCCCAGGCGGCTGCATTGGCGGTGGCGGCCAGCCGCGGACGAAGATGCCTCAAGAAATTCCGGCAAAACGGGCGCGCATTGAAGCGGTCTATGCTATCGACCAAGACAAGGCTATTCGCTCGAGCTGGGAAAATAAAGGGCTGCAACAAATATACGCTAAGTTCTTAGGCGAACCGCTTAGCCCAGTAGCAGAAGAGTTATTGCACACGCAGTACATTAATAAACATTATCTCCTCGGCAAAGAAGATAAGATTACACCACCGGAGTCGGTACAGCCGAAGAAAAAACCTGCTAAAGTATAACGTGTAGTATTAATTATATAAGGGAGCCCGGAAGGGCTCCTTTTTGTTGTCTGAAAAAAAGTTTGAGATTTTTCAAAAGAATTACTTGACATTACGTGCTTTTTACGATATACTAATCAAGCCGTTGGGAACGGGACATGTTCCTAAGGCATACGAGGTATGTTTCGCTTGCGCCGTGAGGCAGCACGAAAAAAAACTTCAAAAAAGTTGTTGACAAGCTCACAAAGCTTTGATACAATAAACGAGCTGTTGCGA
>OIXX01001165.1_pt1 | contig 9969 bp, 10 predicted proteins | sample 1588161 | NCBI WGS metagenome assembly OIXX01 (sample SAMN03283274) | human gut metagenome | biome: human-associated habitat; material: feces | host: Homo sapiens | place: Peru | collected 2012
GACCTCGTGGACGAGCACGGCCGCGCCATCGAGGCGCCCGGCCGCACCCGTCCGCTCTGCCCCAAGGACGCCTGCACCGCCTCCGACGTGGGCGCGCTCATGGCCGCCGGTGTGGGCTCGCTCAAGGTCGAGGGCCGCATGAAAGCGCCCGACTACGTGTGGAGCGTCGTGGGCGCCTATCGCGAGCAGATCGACGACGTGCTCGCGGGCATGGCGGGCCCCAAGGCCGCGGAGCTGGGCGGCACGCCGGTCGACAAGGCCGTGGCGAGGAGATTGGCCCGCGCGTTCAACCGCGACTTCACCGACGCCTACCTGCGTGGCGCCTCGGGCGACGAGATGATGAGCTACGAGCGCTCCAACAACCGCGGCCAGCTCGTGGGCGAGGTCATTGCGAGCTCCGGCGGCCAGGTCCAGAGGAGGGATGGTCGCGGTAACCTGCACCGCGACCCCCGTCAGGACCGCCGCGCCGCGCGCTGCACGGTGACCGTGCGCGTGAGCGAGCCGGTCGGGGCGGGCGACCTGCTCGAGCTCAGGCCCAAGGACAACCCCGACGCCTTCCTCACGGCGATGGTGCCCGTGGACGTGCGCGCCGGCGGCACGGTGGAGTGCAAGGTGGCGCGCCCGATGCCCAAGGGCTGTCCCGCGCGCCTCATCCGCAGCAAGGCCGCCCATGACGGCAGCTCCCAGGCGCTCGGTCGCGAGGTGGCGCGCAAGCGGCCGGTCCGCGTGCGCGTGACGGCCCGTCTGGGCAGGCCCTTCGCGGTCGAGCTTACATGCGTGGGCGGCCCGCTCGGCCCGGACGGCGCCCTTCCTCCACACGCTGTCGCCGAGGGCTTCGTGGTAGAGCCGGCCCGCACCCGCGCCGTCACGCGCGACGACCTGGCCGAGCACGTGGGACGCATGGGGTCGTCTGCCTTTGAGCCCGTCTCCGTCGAGGTCGACATGGACGAGGGCTGCGGCATGGGCTTCTCTGCCGTGCACAAGGTGCGCGCCGCCGCCTGCGAGGCGCTCGAGCGCGCGATTCTGGAGCCCTACGTGGTGCGTGCGCGGGGCCTCGCCCAGGTGTCGGGCCTCGAGGATGACACGGACCATCCCGCAGCCCGAGCCGCCGCGCCCGAGGTCTGCGCCATCGCGACGACGCCCGAGGTTGCCCGCGCCGTCCTCGACGCCGGTGCCGCCCGCGTCTACGTGCCCTCCGACGAGCTTGCCCAGGGAGCGTGGCCCGAGGGCTGCGTGCCCGTCCTCGACGAGGTCTGCCGCGAGCCCGACCACGCCCGGCTCGACGCGTGGGTGCGGCCCGGCGAACCCGTCGCCGTGGGCAACGTGTCCGAGCTGGCGCTTGCCGCCCAACTTGGCGCCTCGCCCGAGGTGCGCGGCTGCATCCCCGTGCACAACGCGAGCTGCCTCGCGGCGCTCGAGCGCGCGGGCGCGGCGGGAGTGTGGCTCTCGCCCGAGCTCACCCTGGAGGAGATCTCCGAGCTCGCGCCGCGCGCGACCGTGCCCGTGGGCCTCGTCGTCTCGGGGCGCCCGCGCGTCATGACGAGCGAGCATTGCGTGCTGCAGACGGCGGACGCCTGCATCCATGACTGCCCGCGCTGCGCCCTGCGCAGGAGGCGGCTGTCGCTTCGCGACCGCGATGGCAAGCTCCTGCCCGTTCGCACCGACCTGCACGGGCGCTCGCGCATCTTCGACGCCTTCCCGCTCGACCTCACGCCTCAGGCGGGCGAGCTCGTCCGGGCCGGCGTCACGAGGCTTGCCGTCGATGCCACGCTGCTTGACGAGGGCGAGGCGCGCGCGGCCGTGACGAGGCTCGTGCGCGCGCTCGATGCCGTGGCGGCGGGGCGCAAGCCGGCCGCGCGCGAGCGGCACGCCACGAGCGGGCACCTGTTCTCGGGCATCGGGTAGGACGCCGGCTCGGCCGACGCCCCAGCCCGCGGCGGTCGCGCCGGCCCGTGCCGCCCCGTGTCGGCCAACGGCACCCCAGCCGCCCCGCGCCCGTCCCCGCAATCTCGCGCTCGAGCGAATAGCGTTTTGGGTATACGCTGCTACTAGTATGTGTGTGACGCACGGACACGCCCGGCCGAGGCCGGCGGCCCGTGCGAGCGATACCCGGCCATGCCGGGGGAGAGGAAAGACATGGCAGAGAACGAGACCACGACTGCGGCCGATTCGGCCGAGGTCTCTGCGACGGCCACCGCGGAGCCGGCGGTCCGCCCCAAGATCGACCACCAGCTGCTCGAGGATGTCATCGACGCGATTCGCCCGAGCTTCCAGGCAGACGGCGGCGACCTCGAGCTCATCGGCGTCAATGACGAGATGGGCGAGGTCACCATCGAGATGACGGGCGCCTGCGCCGCCTGCATGTTCGCGACGGCCGACATCTCCGAGGGCATCGACGGCATCATCAAGGAGCATGTGCCCGGCGTCACGGCCGTCCGTCCGGTGATGTACTAGAAGGCAGGAGATTCGATGGCAGTTGACACCGAGCTTCTCGAGACCGTGCTCGATGCCGTGCGTCCCAGCCTCCAGGCCGATGGCGGTGACTGCGTGCTCGTGGGGGTCGACGATGCCGGCGTGGTGTCGCTCGAGCTCACGGGCTCGTGCGCGGGCTGCTCGCTCTCGGACCTCACGCTCTCGCAGGGCATCGAGCGCGTCCTCGTCGAGCACGTGCCCGGCGTCACTGCCGTGAAGGCGGTGGGGTAGATGGTGCTCTCCGACCGGGACATCAAGGCCGAGCTCGCGAGCGGTCGCATCGTCATCCAGCCGCTGGACCCCAAGGACGTCCAGCCCGCCTCGGTCGACGTGCGTCTGGGCTCGAGCTTTCGGATCTTCCGCAACTCGACGCACACCTACATCGACCCGACGGTCTCGCAACCCGAGCTCACGGAGGCCGTCGAGGTGCCGGAGGGCGGGCAGTTCGTGCTGCACCCGGGCCAGTTCGTGCTGGGCACCACGCTCGAGCGCATCGCCGTGCCCGATGACATCCTTGGCAAGCTCGAGGGCAAGTCGACGCTCGGACGCCTCGGCCTCATGATCCACTCGACGGCCGGCTACGTTGACCCGGGTTGGGACGGCGAGATCACGCTCGAGCTCTCCAACGTGGCGACGCTGCCCATCGTCCTGCACCCGGGCATGCGCATCGGGCAGATGTCGTTCGAGCACATGACGAGCCCGGCCGAGCGCCCGTACGGCTCCAAGAGCCTGGGAAGCCACTACCAGGGCCAGCGTGGCGCCGCGGCGGCGCGCACGCTCACGGACTGACGACGTCGCCCCCTCGCCCCGACGGCGAGGGGGCTTTCATGAGGAGCCCCCATGCTCAACGAGCTCTACCACAGCCTGAACCCGGTGGCCATCGCCCTCGGCCCCATCGTCATCCGCTGGTACGCCCTGGCCTACCTCGCGGGATTCGTGCTGGCGGGCGTCGTCATCTACCGGGTGGCGTGCCGCTGGGGCCTCGACCTCACGTCCGAGGAGGTCACGAGCGTCATGGTGGGCATCGCGTGGGGCGTCATCATCGGTGCGCGCCTCTTCTACTGCCTGTTCTACGGTGACGGCTACTACCTTGCCCGCCCGCTTGAGGTCTTTGCCGTGAACGAGGGCGGCATGAGCTTCCACGGCGGGCTTGCGGGTGCCGTCGTGGGCGGCGCGCTCGTGTGCCGGGGGCTCAAGGTCTCGTTTCCCACCATGTGCGACCTGGGCGTCATCGGCGCGCCCATCGGCCTGTTCTTTGGCCGCTGCGCAAACTTCGTGAACGGCGAGCTCTGGGGCAAGCCCACCAACCTGCCGTGGGGCGTTGTGTTCGAGACGGGCGGCAACGTGGCGCGCCACCCCAGCCAGCTCTATGAGGCAATCCTCGAGGGCCTCCTGATCTTCCTCGTGCTGCTGTGGCTGTCGCGCAGGGTGCCGGCCCGTCCGCAGGGCACGTTCATGGGCACCTTCCTCGTGCTCTACGGCGTGTTCCGCTTCCTCATCGAGTTCGTGCGCGTGCCCGACGCGCAGCTCGGCTACCTCTTTGGGCCCGTCACGATGGGCCAGCTGCTGAGCCTGCCCCTGGTGGTTGCGGGCGCCTGCGTGCTCGTATGGGCGCGCAGGGCGGACCGCCCGCAGGCGGGCCACGTCGGGGCGTAGGGACACAAGGGCAAAGGGCCAGAGACGCGGGGCGGGGGTGCTGCCAGCTCGGCTGCGCCCCCGCTCCCTTTCTCGCGATGGTTTGTCCGCCCGGTCGGGCCATCCCGTCCGCCAGGCGCGGCTACTTCTCGGCCAAGCGCTTCTGGCAGCTCGGGCATATGCCCACGAACGTGGTGACGTGCCCGCTCACGGCAAAGCCGGTCTGCTCGGCCAGCTCGGTGTCGAGCACGCCCTCGTAGGGGAGCGGCGCGTCCACGACGGCGCCGCACTCCTGGCACACCACGTGCGCGTGGCGGTCGCAGCGCAGGTCAAAGCGGTCGCCGCCCTTGACGTGCACGGCCTGGATCTCGCCCTCGTTGGCAAGCAGGTTGAGGTTTCGGTAGACCGTGCCCCTGCTGATGTGACCGTCCTCCTTGCGCACGGAGAGATAGATCTCGTCTGCGGTGGGGTGGTCGTGGCGCGAGCGCACGGCATCGAGCACCAGCTGTCGCTGCTTCGTGTTGCGGCGGGGCCTCGCGTTCGCCTCCTGCATGGCTGGAACCTCCTCGGGTGGCTCGGGGGCCTGCGCGGCGCGGGACCTGGGCGGACCAAAACCTGACCGAAATCTTACCCACGGCCCTTGACTTAGCCTGTGCTAACTCAATAATAGGATTCAGTACCAATAAGGGCAAGTGGCGTTTCGTCAGAATCATAAATTAGACGAGGCCACAGCGGAAGAGCCGGGCGCACACGGCGCCCAGGACTGCCGCCAGAAGAGCAAAGGAGCTCATCATGTCCCAGATCGGACGCGAGATCGGCGACTTCACTGTCCAGGCATTCCAGAACGGCGAGTTCAAGACCGTCACCAAGGCTGACACGCTTGGTCACTGGTCCCTGTTCTTCTTCTATCCGGCCGACTTCACCTTCGTGTGCCCCACCGAGCTCGAGGAGCTCGCGGAGAACTATGACGCCTTCAAGGCCGAGGGCTGCGAGGTCTACTCCGTCTCCTGCGACACGCACTTCGTGCACAAGGCCTGGCACGACGAGTCCGAGCGCATCAAGAAGGTCGCCTACCCGATGCTCGCCGACCCGGCGCACGTCCTGGCCAACGACTTCGACGTCCTCATTGAGTCCGACGGCGTTGCCGAGCGCGGCGCCTTCATCGTCGACCCCGAGGGCAAGGTCCAGGTCTACGAGGTGACGGCCGGCGGCATCGGCCGCAACGCCAAGGAGCTGCTGCGTCTCGTCCAGGCCGCCAAGTTCGTGGCCGAGCACGGCGACCAGGTCTGCCCCGCCAAGTGGCAGCCGGGTGCCGAGACCCTGAAGCCCAGCCTTGACCTCGTTGGCCAACTGTAGGGTTATCGCTCGCTGACCTTTGCGCCCACATCGGCGTCTTTATAGCTGGGCGAGTGGGGCACATGGCAGTCTCTTCGGGCCGTGTCGGGTTGCCGGCGCGGCCCTCTTCGTAACAAGGGAGTTAGACATGGCAGACATTGACATCGCCAAGCTCTACGACGCGGTCATCGTGGGCGGCGGCCCGGCGGGCCTCACGGCCGCCATCTACCTTGCGCGCGCCCGCTATCGCGTGCTCGTCATCGAGAAGGAGCACTTTGGTGGCCAGATTACCATCACCGACGAGGTCGTGAACTACCCGGGCGTCTTCTCCACCTCGGGCAAGGAGCTCACGGCCACGATGCAGCGTCAGGCCGAGGCCTTTGGTGCCGAGTTCATGCTCGCCGAGGTCACGGGCCTCGACCTCACCGGCGACATCAAGCACGTCCACACCACCAAGGGCGACATCCCCTGCATTGCCGTGCTGCTCGCCACGGGCGCCAGCCCACGCCACGTGGGCTTCAAGGGTGAGGAGGAGTTTCGCGGCCATGGCGTGGCCTACTGCGCCACCTGCGACGGCGAGTTCTTCACGGGCAAGGACGTCTTCGTCGTGGGCGGTGGCTTCGCGGCCGCCGAGGAGAGCGTGTTTCTCACCAAGTACGCCCGCCACGTCACCATCCTCGTGCGCGGAGATGACTTCACCTGCGCCGAGGGCACGGCGGAGGAGGCCAAGACCAACGACAAGATATCGGTGCTCTACAACACCGAGATCGTGGAGGCCACGGGCGACTCGGCCCTTCGCCGCCTCGTCTACCGCAACGACAAGACCGGCGAGGAGACCACCTACGAGGCCAAGCCGGGCGATACCTTCGGCATCTTCGTCTTCGTGGGCTACGCGCCTGCCACCCAGCTCGTGGACGGCATCGCCAGGACCGATGACCACGGCTACATCGTGACCGACGCGCACCAGGCCACGACGGCCGACGGCCTCTTCGCCGCGGGTGACGTGTGCGAGAAGCCCCTGCGCCAGGTGGCCACGGCCGTGGGCCAGGCGGCCATGACGGCCACCGAGATGGAGCGCTACCTCAAGGCCGCCCAGGAGCGCACGGGCCTGGTGCCCCAGGCCCCGGTGGGCCGTCCGCAGCCGACGCCCGAGGACAGCGCGGCCCCCAAGCCCGCCGCCGATGGCGAGGCCGCGAGTTCGGCCGCGTCGGGCTCGCTCTTTGACGATGCCATGCTTGCGCAGCTGAACGCCGTCTTCCAGCGCCTGGCCTCACCGCTCACGCTCGAGCTCTACCTCGACGACCGCCCGGTCTCCGGCGAGCTTGAGGGCTACATGACCGAGCTCGCGAAACTCACGGACAAGCTCGACGTGAGGCGCGCGGACACCTCCGGCGACGCCGCGTCCGAACTACCCTACGTGGCGGTCGTGCGCGCCGACGGCACGCCCTCCGGCCTCGCCTTCCACGGCGTGCCAGGCGGCCACGAGTTCACGAGCTTCGTCCTTGGCCTCTACAACGCCGCCGGCCCCGGCCAGCCCATCGCAGACGAGGACCGCTCGGCCATCGCCGCCATCGACAAGCCGGTGCGCCTGCGCGTGCTCGTGGGCCTCTCGTGCACGATGTGCCCCGAGGTGGTCACGGCGGCCCAGCGCATCGCGGCCGACAACGCCAACGTCACGGCCGACGTCTACGACATCAACCACTTTGGCGCCCTCAAGGACGAGCTCAACGTCATGAGCGTGCCGTGCCTCGTGGTGGACGAGGGCGACAGGGAGCAGGTGAGCTTTGGTAAGAAGGGGCTCACGCAGATCCTGGAGCTGATTGGCTAGCGGATGGCTTGCTGGCGGCCCTGTCGGGTCCGCTGAGCCTGCCGGGTCCTCTGGGCATGACGGTCATGGCGTGCACCGGCCCCAGGGCCGAGGTGCACGAGCATCGCGGGGGCGCCCGGGCGTATGCCGGGGCGCCCCCGCCCGCTGTCCGGAAGACGCGGTATAGTGTGCCCGTCGAGTCGGCGAGTGGGGGAGGGCCCATGGCGCGCGTGAAGGTTGGCATCATCGGGGCGATGGAGTCGGAGGTCGCCCAGCTCGTGGGCAGGGTGGCAGATGCCCGGACATGCACCATCTGCGGCATGGACTTCGTGTCCGGCACGCTCGAGGGCATGGACGTGGTGGTCGTGCGCTGCGGCGTCGGCAAGGTGAACGCCGCCATGTGCGCCACCGTGCTCACGACGGTCCTGGGCGTAACGCACGTGATCAACACCGGCGTGGCGGGCTCGCTCGACGCGCGCATCGGCATCGGCGACCTTGTGGTCTCGACCGACGCGGTGGAGCACGACTTTGACGTGACGCCGCTTGGCTACAAGCCCGGCGAGCACCCCGACCTGCACCTCGTTGCCTTTGAGGCCGACGCGGCGCTGCGCCGCGCGGTGGTGGGCGCGGCCGGCGAGGCGGCCCGTGACGTGCACGTCTTCGAGGGCCGCGTGTGCTCGGGCGACAGGTTCGTAGCGTCCGACGACGCCAGGCGTTCCATCGCCGACACGTTTGGTGGCGCGTGCTGCGAGATGGAGGGCGCGGCCATCGCGCACGTCTGCCACCTCGCAGGCGTGCCGTTCGTGGTGGTGCGTGCCATCTCGGACAAGGCGGACGACTCGGGCACCGTGGACTACCCCACGTTCGAGAAGGCCGCCGCGGCGCACTGCGCGGCCATCGTGCTCGCCGCACAGCCGCACGTGGCGTAAGGGCGGGTGCCCGCGCCTGCCGCCCAGGCCTGCTCCTGTTCGGTCGAGCCTACTCGCTGGTCTCCTTGGCGGAAGACGAGGTGGTCGCCGCGGCGGGGCTGCCTGCGGTGGCGGTGCTTGCCGCAGAGTTCTGGCTGGCCTTGGGCGTGGCGGCCGAGGCGGTCGCCGACTGGCCCGAGGTCTCCTTCTGAGCGGTGGACTCGCCCTCGCTCGCGGACCCCTCGCCGGAGGCGGACCCGGCCGTCGTGCCCTGCGTGGCGGCCGACGCCTTGGCCGACGACATTGCGGCCGAGGTGGTCGCCGCGTGCGTGGTCGCGGCCTTGGTGGTGGCGGACGCGGTCACCGAGGCCGTCGTGGTGACCTGCGAGGCCTTGGGGCCCAGGCCGTTTCCGGCCGTGAGCAGCGACACCACGAGGGCCGAGGCGCCCACGGCCGCGAGCGCCACCACGACGGAGACCACGATCACCTTGCGTTGCAGCTCGGCGCGGCGCTTGCTCGCAGCCTGGGCGCGCAGGGCCGGGGGAGCGATGCGCCCGCCAGCCGCGGTGCGCGCCGCGGGCTCGCGCGAGTCGAGCGCCACGCGGCGGGCTGCCTGGGCGCGCGGGTCCATCGCGCTCGAGGGCAGGGTCTCCGAGCCGGGCTCTTCGGCAGAGTCGCTGCCGAGGTGGTCGCGCAGGCGCTCGCCTGACTTGGCGAGCATGTTGCCGTAGACCTTGGCGGTCACGGTGTAGGCCACCGAGCTCACGACCACGCCGATGATGCCGCCCGCGATGCCCACCTGCTCGGTGAGCAGCATCGAGGTGACCGATGCCAGCGCGCCGGCTATGACCTGCGCCATCGAGAGTCCCTTGAAGACTCCCGGCCTGTCCGTCTCGTCCCTGCGCCCGTCTGCTGCCATGCCAAGCCCCCCGACGTCCGTGCCGCGCGTGCCGCACCAATCTTCACGCGTGAACCATCCTTATGTCCGGATGGGCATCAGAGTATAGGGCCGGGGGTGCATCGTCTCGAATTCCTCACGAATCCGGGGGCGGCCGGCACCCACGCTAACGAGGCCAACGGCGCCCGCTCCGGCGGGACGGCGCCACCCGCGCCGGCGGGCCGGGCAGCGCGGGCGTCGCGGCCGGCGCCGGGCACCCCGAACGCGCCCCGCCCCGCGAAGCTATTGCGGACGTGTGTCCCGTCGGGGATTCTCGCGCGCCCGGGCCGCCCACGCGCGTATACTGTCACCCGACCTTTAAGCCGGTACGGGATACCTGCAAGGCACATGGCCTGCCTCGGCGTTGGACAAGTCGGGGTTACGTTGGGCCACAGGGCACGCCACGAACAGGCGCGCCTGTCTTGTGGGCGCCGCCGTCATGGGCTGGCGCTTTTTTCTTGCGCGGGTGCGCCGGGACGTCCGGTCGTGCGCCCGCCCAGGCCCCGCCCGGCACCATGGCCCCACGGGGCCGCGAACAGGAAGGGGTACGTGTGAACCCACTGCTGGCAACCGGTGCCACGCGGGCGCTGCTGGCGCTCGAGGACGGCACCACGTTCGAGGGGCTCTCCGCGGGCGCGCCCGGCGAGACGTTCGGCGAGCTTGTCTTCAACACCTCCATGTCCGGCTACCAGGAGGTCATCACCGACCCGTCCTACGCCGGCCAGGTGGTCGCCTTCACCTACCCGCAGATCGGCAACTACGGCGTGTGCGCGGCCGACATGCAGTCCGACGGCGTCGACCTCGCCGGCGTCGTGGTGAGCGACATGTGCCACACGCCCAACAACTGGCGAAGCGAGGGCACCCTGCCCGACTTC
>OIXX01001167.1_pt1 | contig 9948 bp, 6 predicted proteins | sample 1588161 | NCBI WGS metagenome assembly OIXX01 (sample SAMN03283274) | human gut metagenome | biome: human-associated habitat; material: feces | host: Homo sapiens | place: Peru | collected 2012
AGCACGAAACCGCCGTATGCGGAACCGCACGTACGGTGGTGTGGGAGGTCGGTAAATGTGAAAATAGGAGGCAAATGCCTTTTATGATTAGCATTTACCTCCTACCCGATCATCTCTCAGGATGCTGAGTTATATGAAAAATGCACTTTCTAAGGTGCAGATTGCCTTATTGTATGCAAGTTTTCTTCGAACTGATTACCTTGCCATCCTTCAATGCCTTGATGATATAAACACCTGATGGGAGAGAATCGAGATTCTTGCCTTTTCTTACCTTGATACCTGCAGCATTGTATACCTCGTAGCTATCGGCTGCGATTGAGGTCTGAATGTTTTGAATGCCTGTTGCAGAACCATCTGTCAGATAGAAATGGAAGGTGCGGGTATAGGTGCTGATGTTGTCATCATCGCTTACCTTGACAGTATAATCTACGAGCGCCTTTCCACAATCTTCGTTGGCGGTGAAGATATATTCACCCTCGTTGGCACCCGTATCATGACTCATCTTGCTCATCGCATCACCCTTAGCCTCGCATTCAAACTGAGGATTGTTGGTGTAGCCATCTGCGTTTTCATCGGCATTTCCATCACTTACGCCTTTTACTTCCTCCCACCAGTCTGGCATTCCGTCCTGGTCGGTATCCGGGTAATAGCGATGTGGAAAGTACGTTGCAGGGAAGCTACCTGGTCTTTGTCGGTTGCCTTCACCTTGATGTCGATGAGGCAGTCGGCAGCCTTCTTGTTGAGGCTGATGGTGAGGATTCCCTTCTTATTGAGTTTCATCTTGCCTTCCTGTGGCTGGATGCTGTTCTCCAGGGTGAAGACTGGCTGCTGGTTGTAACCGGCGAAATACTGCTTCAGGTCGATAGTCAGCTTATTGCCTGCTGAGGTGATGAAATGTGGTTCTGCAAGCCAGTTGAGATAACGTTCCAGCTGCGTATATTCGCCATCGGTCAGCTCGTTGTTGTCGGCAGCTGACGGGTTGGTACCAGCCAGCTTCTCCCACCAGTCTGGCATTCCATCCTGGTCGGTATCCCAGTTGGCAGGGCGACGGTCGGTGAGTGCTTCAAACTCCTTCCAGGCATCGTTGCCGGCATCCAGGTTATCATCTATCAGTCCTTTCTTGCCAGTCTTGGAACCAACATATTTATAGGTTCCGTTCAAGGTTTCTTCTACCATGCGCTGGTCGTGCTGGTCGATGCAAGGCTGGTTGGCTCCCACATCGCTCAATACGTTCTTGAAGGCAGCGCGGGCACTTTCTACCTTGGCATAGGATGGGAAGAATGGTTTGTCGGTAAATACCTTCCAGTTGACTACCTGTCCGTGAGAAGTGGTATATTTGTAGGTTTCGCCTTCCTTGTCGCTGACCAGTTCTCCATGCTTTCCTGCCACAGCTCCTGCATTCTGTTTCATATCGCCCACATAGTTCTGGCGGATATTATCGTGCATGTAGTAAGCCTGACTTCCCTGGCCGGTACCTTCCAACTGGGCATTGAGGATATATTTCATGCTGGTGGCAGGTCCCATCTTGTAATAGTTGCCTACGAAGTTTACCTCGTGGGCTCCTCCATCACAGGCGCGGTTGCCCCAGTTGTATACTACATTATTAAAGAGGTCGAGCTTTCCGGCATAATATCCGGCTTCGTCCAGTCCGCCACCCATACTCCAGTTTCTTCCTTCGTTGTTGGCAAGCAGGTTGTGGTGGAATGAGCCTACATTACCACCGATGGTTGCAGCATAACCATGCTTGGCGTTGACATAATTCTGATGACCAGCCTGGTTGAGTGCTTCTGAGATGAGGTTGTGCTGGAAAGAGATGTTCTTGCCGTTGCGGCTGGAGAAAGCCTCGTCGATGGTCCAGCCTACCGAACAGTGGTCGATGATGGTATTGTCGCAGCCTGCAGCACCCAGTCCGTCGAGGGTAATCGTCTTGCCGTTTTTATCGAGATATTTTCCCAGTCGGAGACGGATGAAGCGGAAGATGCCTTCTGAACCGAAACCGAACGGATGTTCACGGAGAAGGATTCCCTTGCCAGGTGCAGTCTGTCCAGCTACCGTGATGAATGGGTCGGAACAAACCAGACGGTCTTTCAGGTCGATGATGCCGGCAACATCGAAGACGATGGTACGAGGTCCCTTAACCTTTGTGATTCCGTATCGGAGAGAGCCTGGCTGCGGATTCTCAGGGTTATCTTCTAAAGAGGTAACGTGATAAACCGAACCGCCACGACCGCCGATGGCAAATCTTCCATATCCCTCGGCACCTGGGAAGGCGAGACGGCATGGGCGGAAGTTCCATACTTCTCCCTCTGAAACCTTGCCGTTGGCATCTACCTCGTCTACACGCCAGTAATAATCGTTGGTGCTGCTGAGACCGGTAACTTTGAAAGCGGCTTCTTCTGTGGTGGCAACCTTCTTCAACTGGTCGGCGCGCTGTCCTATATAAATAAGGTGTTGCTTGGCACCTTCGCCGGCTTGCCAGCGAAGAACAACCTTGCTTCCTTCTGCTTTGACGTGAAGATCATCATCGGCAGGATAAGGGTTGAGAGCGGTGGCTTTCGGGTTGGCTTTGTCGAATACCAAACCATTGATGGTGAGCGTGTTGTTTGCGTTATCCACACCTTGCAGCTGATAGTGGATAACTACAGGCTGGTCGTCGGTTACATCAAATTCAATGTACGACTGGCCGCTCTGCGATGCCTTCATCTCTCTTACGGTCTGCTTAATATCCTGTGCAAGAATCTCCTGCATCATGCTCTTCTGCTGGATACGCTTCTTGCCTTTCTTAATGGTAGTTATCTGTTCCTTCTCTCTGGAAACCTGGATAGAAGGAATATTGCCGGTAAGACCGTCTACGATGTTGTGATAGGCAAGGAGAGAGTGATGCCCCGGTTTCAGACCTCGGATGGTGATGCGGAGCTGGGCATTATCGCCTTTTGACGGATATACTACGATACCATCGCTGGTGAGTCGGTCGCCCAACTGTATGCCCTGCTTAAACCAGTTGGATTTGATAATCTGGTCTTTTACGGGAGTATCGAGTGTAATCTCCAGTCCACCCAGAGCAAACTGGTATGTATTGCCCTGCTTCACACCAACAGGAGTGAAATTGAGGGCAGTAACTTCAGCAGCCTTTCTGCTGGCTATGTTGAAGTCAACCTGCTGCGCCTGGCTTGAAAGCGCCATCAGCGAAGCGGCAACTAAGGGGAAGCATCTTCTGTTCATCATTTTTTAATTTTATGTTTTTTGTTTCTTGTTTCTTGTTTCAATAAAATAATAGATAAGTAACTTTCGTTTATATTATATATATAGGTGTAAGACGTTCCTGCGGATGAAATGTCGCCACCTGTTCCCGAAAAAATGCGCATGTTCATTGAGGACAAAAGAAAGGGAAAGGCGTCTTTAAGATATAATGAACAAACAATATTAAAACAATGCAAAGAAGTAAGAAGATTTTCGCTGCGATGGCATTGACTATCTTGCCAGCAGCAACTTTCGCTCAGTATCCTACTATCACAAAGGAGGCTCAGGCGAAGATTGATTCTATGCAAGCTGCATGGACTGCCCATTCTGATTCTGCTTGGGCTGTGGCTTTCCCTATTGTAAAACAAGAGGCAATGGCAGGACGTCCTTATGTGCCATGGGCTTCCCGTCCATACGATTTGCGCCAGGCTAAGATTCCTGCATTCCCAGGTGCTGAGGGTGGCGGTATGTTTACCTTCGGAGGCCGTGGTGGCAAGGTGCTGACAGTGACCAATCTCAATAATGCTGGTCCTGGTTCTTTCCGTTGGGCTTGCGAACAGGGTGGTGCCCGCATCATCGTCTTCAACGTATCGGGAAATATTGTATTGAAGACTCCAATCATCGTCCGTGCTCCTTATATCACCATTGCCGGACAGACAGCTCCAGGTGAGGGCGTAATGGTTTCGGGTGAATCTTTCCAGGTTGATACCCATGATGTCATCGTTCGCCACATGCGTTTCCGCCGTGGTAATACCCATGTATGGTATCGTGAGGATTCTTTCGGCGGTAATCCGGTAGGTAACATCATGATTGACCACTGCTCTTGCGAGTTTGGTCTGGATGAGAATATCTCTTTCTACCGCCACATGTTCGATTTGCACGATGGTAAGCCAAAGCGCAAGGTGCCTACGGTGAATGTAACCATCCAGAATACCATCTCTGCCAAGGCACTCGATACATGGAACCATGCCTTTGGCAGTACAATCGGTGGTGAGAATTCTACCTTCATGCGTAACCTCTGGGCGGATAATACAGGCCGTAATCCTTCTATCGGATGGGGTGGTGTGTTCAACTTCGTAAACAACATCGTTTACAACTGGGTACATCGTACAGCAGATGGTGGTGAGTTCTCAACCATGAGCAACTTCATCAACAACTATTATAAGCCAGGACCTCTTACTCCGAAGGGTGCCATTAGCTACCGTATCGTGAAGAGCGAAAGTCGAAGCAACAAACTCTTCCCTTGGGCTCAGTATGGTCGTATTTATGCTGAAGGAAATATCGTAGAAGGCAACGAGGCTGTAACCAAGGATAACTGGAACGGCGGTATTCAGATTGCTGACAAGGATCTTCCAAATGGAATACCTGCAGATGTAAAGGCTCTGATGCGTTCTAACGAACCATTCGCCATGCCACACATGACCATTATTCCTAAGGACCAGACTTTTGATAAGGTACTTGAGAATGTGGGTGCAACCATTCCTTCCCGCGATATCGTGGACCAGCGCATCGTAGAAGAGGTTCGTACCGGTCAGGCTTACTATGTAAAGAAACTGCCTAAGAAGAATCCATACGGCGACTTCTGGGGATTGGCTGACAAGTCGAAGGCTGAAGATGGCAGCTTTAAGTATCGCCGTCTGGACAAGGATTCCTATAAGTTGGGTATCATCACAGATATCTGCCAGGTTGGCGGATTCCCTAAATATAAGAAGGTGAAGCCATACGTAGATACAGATGGCGACGGTATGCCTGATGAGTGGGAGATTGCCAACGGCTTGAATCCTAACGACCCTAGCGATGCCAACAAGGATTGCACTGGTGACGGATATACCAATATCGAGAAGTATATCAACGGTATCAGCACCAAGGAAAAGGTGGATTGGACTGACATGAAGAACAACCACGATACTTTGGCAGAGAAGGGAAAACTCTTGTAAATCAGAAATGAATGCCCGGAGTTGTTTCTCCGGACTCATTTCTTAATGCATGACAAGAATATGAAAAAACTTTTGAGAAATAAGTTGTTAGGCGCAGCCTGTCTGCTCTTGCTTCCTTTGGGAGCAGGAGCACAGGTACAGCTCGACAGCGTGGGGCGTGATGCCAAGTATGTGAACAACATCATCGCCCGTTCGCAGAAAATCGTGGATGCGCTGCAACTGACTGATAAAAGTAGCAAGCAGAATGTGCTCCACATCATCTGTAACCGTTATTTCCTGCTGAACGATATCTATGAGAAGTTCGGCAAGAATAAGGCTGAGCGTGATGCGGAACTCTATAAGCACCACTTTGAATTTGCTGCCAATCTGGAAAACTATCTCTCAGAGAAGCAGGTAGAGCAGGTGAAGGATGGTATGACCTTCGGTGTCGTTCCGAAAACCTATCAGGCTCATCTGGAGATGATTCCTTCTCTGAAAGAAAACGAGAAACTCCAAATTCTCAATTGGTTGAAAGAAGCTCGCGAGTTTGCCATTGATGCTGAAAATTCCAAGGCTAAACATGGCTGGTTCGGAAAATACAAGGGACGCATCAATAACTGGCTCACTAAACGGGGCTACGACCTGAAGGCAGAGCGCGAGGGTTGGTATAAGCGTATTGAAGCGGCAAAGAAAAAATAAACAGTTTCCGTAAGGTTATAAAAACTCTGATGAAACAAGAGGTATGAAAAGATTATTTTCTATATGGATATTTACGTTAGTAGGGGTTGTGCAAATCTTTGCGCAACCCTTCGCGTTTGATTTTAGCTACGTGGGCTACCAACAGAGCGAAAAGGAAATTCCGGATGCGGACGTTGTGGTCTTCGTAAAATGGAAAGAAGGCGACCAGAGCGCTCGCATACAGAAAGCCATCGACTTTGTTTCTGCCCGCAAAATGGATAAGAAGACGGGACTACGAGGGGCTGTCTTGCTCGATAAGGGTGTATTCGAACTCTCACAGCCGCTTCGTATCCAGACTTCGGGCGTGGTGCTGAGAGGTACTGACCGCAATCAGACGGTGCTATATAAAAAAGGTGTAGACCGTGGGGCGGTGGTGTATCTGGAAAGCGAAAAGCAGATGCAGACGCTGGGCGAACCCATGAAATTGTCTGCTCCCTGGAAGTTGGGAGAGCGGAAAGTGACGCTGCCTGCTGACTGCAAGATGGGCGATGAGATACTGATAGTACGTCCTTCTACCAAGGAATGGATTCAGAAGATGGGCTGTGCTGACTTCGGTGCAGGCAAGGATCTGGGCTATTGGGGCTGGCATCCGGGAGAAATCGATGTGCGCTGGACCCGTAGTGTGGTTTCTGACGGAAAGGGAGGATTGCAGTTGGATGCTCCTTTATCCATGTCGCTCGGTCAGGATGATGCGGAATGCTTCGTTCAGCGCATCGCCGGTAATGACTGGCGCTTGAAGAATGTGGGTGTAGAAAATCTCACGATAGATTCTGAATATGATACTACCAATCCGAAGGATGAAAACCATGCCTGGGAGGGTGTATATATTAATAAGGTGAAAGACGGTTGGGTAAGAATGGTGAATTTCCGCCATCTGGCTGGTTCGGCGGTCGTAACCCAGCGTGATGCTTCCCGTATCACGGTAGAGGATTGCATTTCTCAGGCTCCTGTCTCGGAAATCGGTGGCTACCGTCGTCGCACTTTCCTCTGTATGGGCGAACAATGTCTGTTCCAGCGTTGCTATTCTGAACAGGGCATGTACGATTTTGTGGCTGGTCTCTGTGCAGCGGGTCCTAATGCCTTCGTACAATGCGATGGTTATGAATCGCTGGGTTATAGTGGTGCAGTGGGACCTTGGTGTACAGGATTGCTCTTCGATAATGTGAATATCGATGGCAACGACATCAAGTTCTGTAATCTCGGTCTCGAAGGCTACGGCATCGGATGGAATACAGCCAACAGCCTCGCTTACCAATGTACGGCTGCCGGAATTTTTTCCGACAGCATTCCTGATGGCAGCAACAACCATGTGTTTGCCTGTTGGGCGCAGTTTAACGGCTCTGGTGATTTCCAGCAATGTAACAATCATGCCAAACCATGGAGCCGCTTTGCATCTCTTCTGGAGAAACGCCTGGGTAGGGATGTCTCTGCCCAATGTCGTGTGCTGGAGAGAGAACGCAACAATGTGAGCAACAATCCTACCTATGATGTGGCACAGAAGATGGTGGAAGAGGCGCGCAAACCTCGCATCACCATGCAGATGTGGATAGCAGACAGCGCCCGGTTCATGGCTTCTGTTTCTCCTGTCAAGGCTATGGCTGTGGATAAAATCAAGGAACGTTCTAAGAAAAAGGCGGATCTTGCCCATGCCGGGAAGCCTGTTTTCGCGATAAAGGAGGGTAAGATCATGGTGGCTGATACGCTGTTGAAGGGTGCAAGAATGAATACCCCTTGGTGGAACGGACGTGTTCGTTACTCGGCTTTCCCTAAGATTGCCGATGCCGTGACCCGTTTTGTGCCGGGAATGGAGGGACAGGGCACTACCACCCGTGTGGATAGTGTGGTGGCTCATCTTCGTGATAAGCATGTGGTGCTCTTCAATCAGAACTACGGCTTGTGGTATGACCGTCGCCGTGATGACCACGAACGTGTGCGCCGCCGTGATGGAGATGTCTGGGCTCCGTTCTATGAGCAGCCTTTTGCCAGAAGCGGACAGGGCACGGCTTGGGACGGACTGAGTAAGTATGACCTTACAAAGTTGAATCCGTGGTACATCAGCCGCATTAAGGAATTGGCAGAAAAGGGAGCCAAGAATGGTTTGCTGGTTATCAATCAGCACTATTTCCAGCATAATATTCTGGAGGCAGGTGCCCATTGGGTAGATTGTCCATGGCGTCCGGTCAACAATATCAATGGTACGGTGTTCCCTGAACCTGTTCCTTTTGCCGGTGATAAGCGTGTATGGATGGCTGAATACTTCTATAATATAGATAATCCGGTGATGTGCCAGCTGCATAAGCAGTATATCATGAAGATGCTGGATGCCTTTGCTGATGAGCCGAACGTGATTCAGTCGATTGGTGAAGAGTATACGGGTCCTTATCATTTTACGAAGTTCTGGTTGCAGACCGTTGCCGAATGGGAGGCTAAGACGGGCAAGCATGTCTGGGTGGCTTTGTCGTGCAACAAGGATGTGCAGGATGCCATCCTCCAGGATCCGGAGTTGAGAAAGGTGGTTGACATCATTCATATTGAACAGTGGTATTATACCCAGAAGGGACTTTATGCTCCTGAAGGAGGCAAGAATCTGGCACCTCGCCAGTATCAGCGTCGCCTTCGTCCGGGCAAGGTTACCTATGATGATGTCTTCAAGAGTGTGAGCGAGTATCGTCAGGCTTATCCTGAGAAGGTTGTCATTTACAGTGGGGCTTCGGCACCCGAGAATGGCAAGGCGGTGATGGATGCTGGCGGCTCTTGCCCGAATGTGAAGTAATAAGTAGAATATAATAAAAGTAGAGAAGATGAAAAGAATGATGATAACAGAATCTGTAAGAAAACTTTTATTGAATACCGACTTCCTGGAGTCGGTATTCGGTTCTCCTATCGTAGAACCGGATGCCAACTCTGGGAGGCCGGCATTTTCTCGAAAGTTTGAGAAAATGTATCTTCCTGCCGAAATAGAGCAGGCAAAATATGTTCTTCTTCATCTTGACGAGATTTCGGGCTTGTTGTCTGAAACAGACATAGAAGAACTGAAAAATCGCATAAAAAGCCATTTGTACCCTTAAAATGGGAGGAAAAATACACTGAATACCAATTTTTCCCATTCATTTACCTGATTTTTCCTTAGAGTTTGCCGTATTTAGGCTACTTTTGCACCATCAACAAACAAAAGTACACCTAAGATGAAAACAAGCTACAATAACATCAGAGAAAGAGAGGAAGCAGCACAGACGTTGCTCGCTGCCTATCGTCAAGGCGACCAGAACGCTTTCATGTCTTTATATGATATGTACGCGGAAATGTTGCTCAATTATGGTCTGTGTATTACATCAGACAAAGAACTTGTAAAAGATTGTGTACAAGATGTGTTTATCAAACTCATCTCTAAAATCCAGGATTTACAAGTTACAAAGGTAACCTCTTACCTACTCATTTCTCTCCGCAACAGATTGCTGGATGAGTTTCGCCGCAAGAACTATATGACAGAGACTGCGGTGGAGGATATCCGTATCTCTACAACAGTAGAAGATGTGGAAAACTCTTATATCCTTGATGAAAGTTCACTCAATAATGTTCGTAAGGTACAGATCCTGATGGATGAGCTGACACCACGCCAGCGCTAGGTGTTCACCTTATATTATATAGAGCAGCGCAAATATGAGGACATCTGTGACATCATGCAGATGAACTATCATAGTGTACGCAATCTGGTACATCGTGGCATGTTGAAGTTACGTGCAGCCGTAGCAGTATAAACTCTTCTGAAGGAGAAAGGAGTTTGACTGATGTTATTGGTAGACCCGAAATAGAGATTTGCACTTTAGGTTAATGATAATTTAAAATAGGTTTATTATAGTTATAAAAAAAGGAGGGTGTGTCATAAGTCTGTGACGCACCCTTTTTTGGTATGCTCGGCATGAGCTTATTCTAATGGGTGCAAGTCCCTAACGAGCCCTAATAGCGGGAATCGTATAGCCAATAGCAAGGGTGTCCACCGCGAGGTGGAATCTGAAAGAAGCTGGCGGCAAACATCTGACCTAACGTACAGAAA